>Ga0180093_1000065_pt1 | contig 10604 bp, 8 predicted proteins | sample EasRivT45_16_1Da_FD_123017 | JGI IMG/M metagenome (GOLD analysis project Ga0180093, IMG submission 123017) | Soil microbial communities from meander-bound floodplain in the East River, Colorado, USA - East River metaG ERMLIBT45_16_1Da | ecosystem: Environmental > Terrestrial > Soil > Floodplain ... | reverse complement strand
CGTGCGCGAGCTCGTCGACATGGATAGGCGACGCGGTGTCTGGCATCTCGCCGCGCAGGGCGACTGCACGTGGGCGGACTTCGCCGAAGCGGTCTTCTCCGAGACCGGTCTCGACTGCAGGGTGCGACGGGTCTCGACCGAGGAGCTCGGCCGGCCCGCGCCGCGGCCTCCATCTGCGGTCCTGCGAAGCGAGCGAGCGGGAGCGCCGACACTCCCGCACTGGCGCGAGGGCCTGCGCGACTGCCTCGCGGCGATGGGCCGCTAGCCTTCGCGCGATGCGTCTCCTGGTTACCGGCGGAGCCGGGTTCATCGGCTCGAACTTCGTCCACTACTGGCTCGAGCGGTACCCGAACGACCACCTTGTCGTCTACGACCTACTGACGTACGCGGGCAACCGCGCGAGCCTCGCTGGTGTCGAAGACCGGATCGTCTTCGTCGAGGGCGACATCTGTGACCGAGAGCTCGCCGAGGGCACGCTCCGCGATGAGCGGATCGAAGTCGTCGCGAACTTCGCCGCCGAATCCCACAACAGCCTGGCCGTGGTCGAACCGACGAGGTTCTTTCGCACGAACGTCCTCGGGACCCAAACACTTCTCGACGCCGCGCGTGCCACAGGGGTCGAGCGCTTCCACCATGTTTCGACCTGCGAGGTGTACGGGGATCTTGCGCTCGATATCGACGAGGTTTTCACGGAGGAGTCCCCGTACCGCCCGCGCACGCCCTATAACGCATCCAAGGCTGGCGCCGACCATGCCGTGCGGGCGTATTTCGAGACTTTCGGCTTGCCGGTGACGATCACGAATTGCTCGAACAACTACGGCGCCTACCAGTTTCCGGAGAAGGTCATCCCTCTGTTCACGACCAACGCGCTCGACGACCAGTCGCTCCCGATGTACGCGTCCACGCAGAACAAGCGCGAGTGGCTGCACGTCCTCGACCACTGCGAGGCCATCGATCTCGTGCTGCGGAAGGGGCGCGTGGGAGAGACCTACAACGTCGGCTCGGGCGTCGAGGCGACGATCGAGGAGATCGCCGATCTCGTTCTCGAACTGACGGGCAAGCCCTCCACGCTCAAGATGATCGTTCCGGACCGGCCGGGCCACGACCGCCGCTACCTGCTCGACGCGAGCAAGATCCGGGCGGAGCTCGGCTGGGCTCCTGCGCACGGCTGGGAGGAAGGTCTCGCCGAGACGGTTGCCTGGTACGTGGCGAACAGAAATTGGTGGGAGCCGCTCAAGGATCGCGCGCCCGTCGTCGAGACTTCCTGGCGCGCGTAGCTCGGTACGGGAGGCTCGATGAAACGGGTGCGCTGCGGCCGCGAAGCGAGCGCCTTCAGGGCCTTTCCGCGCGATCGGAATCGGCGCCCGCGGATTTCAGTCTTGCGCAGGCTAAAGCCGTTCGCCGGGCTGCCGAGAATACAAAGAGTTAACTCTGCGAAGCTAGCCTGACCTTGTCCGTGCGCCTTCCATTCGTCGTTCTTGCGCTTGCCGTCGCTGCCGCGACTGCGTCGGCGCAGCATGCTCCGCCTGCTGCGATCCCCGGCGAGGCGCTGTTCGTCGTCTCCGGCAGGGGATACGGCCACGGCGTCGGCATGAGCCAGTACGGCGCATACGGCATGGCGAAGGTGGGATACACGTACGACGAGATCCTCGGCCACTACTACACGGGGATCGAGCTCGGGCCCGCCGCGACGCAGCAGGTTCGCGTACTGTTGGCAGAGGGTCGCCGCGCGGTGACGATCGCCTCGACCGTCCCATTCACGATCCGCGATGAGGCCGGCGACATCTATCGGCTTCCCGCCGGACCGCTGACGCTCCGCGAGGATCTCGAGCTTCCGACGGCCGAGCGGCCGGCGGTCGCCGTTTCGCCGCTCGTCGTTCGGCCGGGAAAAGCCGCCCCGCTCTCACTCGACGGGCGCCTCTATCGCGGAAGCCTTCAGGTCAGCGCACAAGGCGGCTTCCTCCGTGTGGTCAACCTAGCCGGCCTCGAGAGCTACCTGCAGGGAGTCGTTGCCGGCGAGATGCCGCACTCCTGGCCGCTCGAGGCACTGAGCGCGCAGGCGGTCGCGGCGCGCTCGTACGCTCTCGCGAATCTGGTCAAAGGGAAGCCGTTCGACCTATACGCGGACGTTCGCAGCCAGGTCTACCTCGGTGTCGCGGGCGAGAAGCCGAGGGCCACGGAGGCCGTGCAGTCGACCGCCGGCGAGGTTGTCCTCTACGGCGGCAAAGTCGCGTCGACTCTCTACTCCTCGTCCTCCGGTGGAAAGACCGCAAGCGCTGCCGACGTGTTCGGTGTGCCGATTCCGTACCTCGTCTCGCGGCCCGACCCGTGGGACAAGCTCTCGCCGTACCACCGCTGGGGGCCCGTCCTCCTCGGTGCGCGCACCGTTCAGGCGAAGCTGGGACTCGAAGCCCGCGTTCTCGACGCAACCGGTGCGGTGACTCCATCCGGCCGCCTTCGCTCGCTGTCAGTGCAGACGACGACCGGCTCGGAGGCGGTTCCCGCCTCGCTCGTTCGCACGGCGCTGGGTCTCCGCTCGACGTGGCTCTCGATCGGAGTGCTCCGACTCGACCGTCCGAGCGGGCCGCTCGTGTTCGGCTCGAGCGTTCGCCTCAGCGGGACTAGCCGCGGCCTCGCGTCTCCGATGCTCGCCACGTCGGCCGATGGAGCCGTGTGGGCGCCCGCTGGTCCGTTGGTGCGCGAGGCGAACGGGAACGTCTCGTTCACCGTGAAGCCCGTTCGAACAACGCGCTACCGGATCGAGGTCGAGGGTGCGGCCTCATCGGCTCTGCTCGTACAGGTCACACCGCGGCTGCAGCTCGTACGCCCAGCCGAGCCGGGCGTTCTCACCGGCACGGTTCGCCCCAAGCTCGCGGCTGCCGCGATCTCGCTCGAGCGGAAGAGTGCTGCGAGCTGGGTCCCCGTCGGGCAGGCGACCCTTGACGACACCGGAGCCTTCCGGGTGGAGCTCACCCTCGTGCCGGGAAGCTATCGCGCGCGAATATCGGCGACCGACGGCCTCGCGGCGGGCGTATCACCGAGTTTGCAGGTTACGGGATGACCCGCCTCGCGTTTGCCTTCGCTGCGACTGCGGTCGTCTGGCTCTCTGCTCCTGCGGGCGCAGACGCGGCCCGCGTGGCAGTCGGTCTCAGCCGGGGAGCCGACACCGCCGCGGTTGTCAATGCGATCGAGCGACGGACCGGATCTCGCCCGGAGAACCTCGCTCCGATCCCCGCGCTCGTCGTCGATCTGCCCGCTGGTCGCTCGCTGCGTGGAATCCGCGGGATTCGGTACGTCGAACCGCTCGTGACGCGTCAGCTCGCGTTCACACCCACGGACCCGCTCGTCTCGAAACAGTGGTACCTCACGCAGAGCCGGTTCTACGAGTCATGGGTAACGCTCCCCGCCTTCGAGCCGATCCCGGTCGCGGTGATCGATTCGGGTGTTGATACCGGGCATCCCGAGCTCGCAGGGAAAGTGCTCGGAGCGAAGAGCTTCGTGGGTAGCTCCGCACGTCAGGACACGCTCGGGCACGGAACCTTCGTTGCAGGGCTCATCGCCGCTGGGGTGGACAACGGCATCGGGATCGCGGGTCTCGCTCCTTCCGCCGAGCTTCTCGTCGCCAAGGTCGTCACGCGCTCTCGCGCGATCCCGGTCGAGGCGGAGGCCAAAGCGATTCGCTGGGCGGTCGACAACGGCGCGCGCGTGATCAACATGAGCCTGGGCGGAGCTCGCGACCCGCTCGATCCGAGCCGCGACACCTACTCCCGGCTGGAGGCCGATGCGGTCGCGTACGCGGTCTCGAACGGCGCCGTCGTCGTAGCGGCCGTCGGGAACAGCCCGCAGGGACAGGCCCCAGGGAAGTACGCGAGTTACCCGGCTGCGCTCCCCCACGTCCTCGGCGTCAGCGCCACGGACGACACGGGCGGGATCCCCGACTTCTCGAACCGCGACCGGATCTTCAACGACATCGCGGCCCCCGGACTGCAGATCGTCTCGATCTTGCCGCGTACCCTGACCGCGCGTTTCCCCGCGTGTGCGGAGCAGGGCTACTCGAGTTGCGGATCGGACGAGTATCGGGAGGCGCAAGGGACGTCCTTCGCCGCGCCGCTCGTGAGCTCTGCGGCAGCCGTTCTTCTTAGTCTTCGCCCCAACCTTCGACCCGAGCAAGTGTCCGAGATCCTCCGCGGTGCGGCGGTGGATATGAACGAAGCAACGGGGTGTGACACCTGCGCCGTCGGTCGCGACGCGGACTCGGGGTGGGGCCGGCTCGACGTAGCCGCTGCGATCGCCGCTCTGGCCAAGCGCTTGCCAGCGCGCGACTATTACGAGGCGAACGACGACGCCGGTACTCGCGCCTACCCGACATCCGGCTCGAATCGTCGGATCAAGGCGACCGTCGACTTCTGGGACGACCAGGACGACGTCTACGCGATCCGGCTCAAGAAGAACCAACCCGTCTACGTCGGGCTCACGGGATCCGATACGAGCGTCGATCTGAGCCTCGCGTTCTGGCTTCCGCAAGCGCGCTCGATCGAAGGCGTGGCGGATCTCCGCTTCCGCGCGCGCGTCTCTGCGAGGACGGGTGCGCGGGAGTACTTGTCGTATCGCGCTCGCTCGGCGGGTACCTACTTCGTGCAGGTGCGGATGTCCAGCCCTGGGTTGACCCGCTATCGCCTGACGATCATCAAGGCCTGACCCGTCCTACAGCAGCTCGTCCTCGGGGACGTCCCGCAGGACGCGCGCAGGGTTCCCGACGACGATGACCCGGGGCGGAACGTCCTTCGTGACGACCGCGCCGGCGCCCACGAACGCCTCCTCGCCGATCTCGATTCCCGGGCAGAGGACGGCGCCTCCTCCGATCCGCGCGCCGCGACGGATCGTGGGGCCCTTCATCAGCTCGTGCCGTCTTTCGGTTCGGCCCATGAAGTTGTCGTTCGTGGTCACGACGCAGGGCGCGATGAACACATGGTCCTCCACCGTCGAATAGGCCGTGATGTAGGCCTCAGCCTGGATCCTCGTCATCGCCCCGATTGTCGTGTCGTTCTCGACGAGCGAGCCGCGACCGAGAACCACGTCGTCACCCATCGTCACACGCTCGCGCACGCACGACTGGTCGCCGAGGATGACGCGGGCGCCGATGCTCGAACCGGCGAACACGATCGCTCCGGTCGAGACGATCGTTCCGTCCCCGATCTCGGCGGGGGGAAGAGGCTCGCGCTTGGCGGTCGAGCGAGGGGAGAGCGCAGGCTGCTTGCCGACGACGGCGTTCTCGAGCACCCTGACGCCATCTCCAAGCACCGTGCCTGGATAAACCGTGGCGGTCGGGTGTACCTCAGCTGCCATGCAGAGACGTCGTGAGCATGTCGAGCGCACGCACGACGCGGGCGCCGTCCGTTGCCACCTTCCGACGGTCGCCGTCGCCGGAGACGAGCCGGAGGAACTCGATGCACTCGAGCTTGAGCGGCTCGTCGCTCGCGATGCGAGGGCTGAAGATGTCGCCGGTTCGGGTCTGCCACTCGCCGTAGCGGTCGGACGGCCGCCAGGGCGCCTTCTCGTAGATGGTCACCTTGCGCTCGAGCTCCATATCGTCGAAGACGACCATCTTCTCCGTCCCGACAACGGTGATCTTCCGCATCTTGTGCGGGTCCAGCCAGGAGAGGTGCATGTGCGCGATCTTCCCCGACGGGAAGCGCAGGTAGCAGAAGACGACATCCTCGACGCCGCTCGTCAAGAAGTCGCGGCCGAATGCATCCGCCCGCTCGGGGTCCTCGTCGAGCAGGTAGAGGATCACCGAAAGGTCGTGGACGCCGAGCGACCAGAGCGCATTCTCGTTGGAGCGGATGATCCCGAGGTTCTGCCGGTTCCCGTACACGCAGAGAACGTCGCCGAGCTCGCCCGCAGCGATCATCTCTTTCACCCGACGCACGCCGGGGTGGTAGAGGAGCAGGTGCCCGGGCATGAGCACGAGGTTTCGCTCGCTCGCGAGTGTCACGAGCTCGTCCATCTCGTGGCCCTTCATCGCCGGCGGCTTCTCGACGAGCACGTGCTTGCCCGCCTCCAGCGCCCGACGCGCGAGCTCGAAATGCGTGGGCACCGGTGTCGCCACGACGACAGCGTCGAGGTCGGCATCCTCGAGCATCTCGTCGAAGGAGCTCGTGAACCTCGCCTGCGCGTAGCGCGACGCGACGTCCTGCCTGTCGGGATCCGAGTCGCAGAGCCACGTGAGCTCCGCGAGCTCGGCGAAGTTGCGGGCGAGGTTCGGGCCCCAGTGCCCCAGACCCGCAACTCCGATCCGCGTCACAGCTTCCAGACCTTGTCCGAGTGCTTCCCGTTCTTCCCCGTCGCGTTCCTGAGGTCCACCACGAGGTTCGCATCGTCGACGAGGCGGTCGTAGTCGATGCCGGAGTGGTTCGTCACGACGACGACGCAGTCGTACGCACCGGGTTCGAGCGGTGACGAGCTCATGACGACTCCGTTCTCCGTAAAGGATGAAACGTGCGGGTCGTGGTAGTCGACGTCGGCCCCGGCGTTCTGGAGCAAGCTAATCAGCTTCACCGCCGGAGACTCCCGTGTGTCCGAGATGTCGGGCTTATACGCCACGCCGAGGACGAGAATCCGCGACCCCTTCAGGGAGCGCTGCCGCGAGTGGTTGAGCGCCTGCGAGACGACGGATCGGCAGTAGTACGGCATCGACTCGTTGACCTTCCCTGCGAGCTCGATGAACTCCGTGTAGAAGCCGTACTCGCGGGCCTTCCACGTGAGGTAGAAGGGATCGATCGGGATGCAGTGCCCACCGAGCCCGGGCCCCGGCTTGAACGGCATGAAGCCGAACGGCTTCGTCGCAGCCGCGTCGATGACCTCCCACACGTCGATGCCCATCCGGTCGCAGAGCTGCGCGAGCTCGTTGACGAGCGCGATGTTGACGGAGCGGAAGATGTTCTCGAGCAGCTTCGTCAGCTCGGCCGCCTCGGGTGACGAGACCGGGTGGATGACATCGATCGCCGACGAGTACAGTGCCACCGCTGCGGCGGTCGATCCTTCGTCGATTCCGCCTACGACCTTGGTCACGGTCTTCGTCGTCCAGTCCTCGCGGCCCGGATCGACCCGCTCGGGTGAGAACGCGAGGTGGAAGTCGTGTCCAGCCCGGAGACCGCTTCCCATCTCGAGCACTGGTAGCACCTGCTCCCGGGTCGTCCCCGGATACGTCGTCGACTCGAGGACGACGAGGTGCCCTGGTCGAAGGTGCTTAGCGACTTCCGTCGACGCCGCGATGAGGATCCTCAGATCCGGCTCACGCTGCCGCGACAGTGGAGTCGGAAGCGCAATGAGGATCGCATCGGCATCCCGAAGCTCGCCGTAGTCCGTTGTCGCGGCGATCCGTCCATCCTCGACCATAGGCCCGAGCGTCTCGGAGGGGACGTCCTCGATGTAGCTCTCGCCTCTGTTCAGCTGCGCAACCCGATCCGGGTCGACGTCGACGAGGAGGACGAGCTTCCCCGCGTCCGCAAACACACGAGCGAGCGGCAAGCCGACGTACCCGGCCCCCACGATTGCGACGTCGCGCTTCATCGGTCGGGGATCGTAGCGACCAGCACCTGCGCGATTCTCTCTGACGCGTGCCCGTCGCCATAGAGCACGGGCAGCCTTGGCGGCATGACAGCGCTCGCAACAGCGTTCGCGAGCGCGTCCGGATCGTCGTCCACGAGCACGTTGGCGCCCGATGAAACCGTGTCGATCCACTCGGTCGAGGGTCGGGTCGTCACGCACGGCACGCCGTACCAGTAGGCCTCTTTCTGGATCCCCCCGGAGTCGGTGACGATCACGCGAGCCTGGGACGCGAGCGACGCCAGCTCCAGGTAGCCGAGCGGCTCGATCACACGCACGTGCCCGCCGAGCTCGAGCCCCTCGCTCTCGATGCGGGAGCGTGTTCGCGGGTGCACCGGGAAGACGACGAGCTCGTCGATGCCGTTCAGGCCTTCGACGATCCTGCGGAGCCGCGGCTGCTCGACGTTAGCCTGGCGATGGATCGTCGCGACGACGTAGGAGCGCGGCTCGTACGGAACGGGAAAGCGACCACGCGCGATCGGCGTGAAGACCCGGCTTGCGTCGGCCATCACGTCGCCGACGACGTAGATCCGACCCAGGATACCCTCGTCGTTCAGCGTTGTTCGCGAGCGGTCATCGGGACAGAAGAGGAGCCAGGAGATGCGATCGGTCTCGATCCGGTTGTGCTCCTCGGGCATGGAGAGGTCGCCGCTGCGCAGCCCAGCCTCGACGTGGGCGAGAGGAACGGACGCGACGGCCGCCGCGCGTGCGCCGGCGAGCGTCGAGTTCGTGTCCCCGTAAACGAGCACGAGGTCGGGCGACTCGGCCGCGATCCGCTCCGCGATCGCAGGCTCCATCTTCGCCGGGTCGGAGGAGTGCAGGTCGAGCCGGTAGCGCGGCTCCGCGAGGCCGAGTTGATCGAAGAAGACCTGGGACAGCACGTGGTACCAGTGTTGCCCGGTGTGCAGCACGACCTCGTCGATCCCAGCGGCCCGTAGGGCGGCAGAGAGCGGCGCCGACTTGATGAACTGCGGCCGGTTCCCGACGACGGTGAAGACCTTCATGCGTCCAAGCCTACGGAGGAAACGTGCTCACGGGCTGAGTGTGGCCCCGATTGCCACCGCCGCTTCGGCAAGCGCGCTCCGCCCGTCCTGGAGCAGGTCGGCGAACGAGGCGAAGCCGTAGAGCGTGCCGTCGTAGCGCGTCCCTCGCCCTCGTCGTGGAGCGGGTTGAGCTCGGCGGTGATCACCGGCGTTGGCGGGGATCCCGCGAGTGCGGAGTCGTCGGCGAGCGCGGGCAAAACACGTGGATCGTCGGGCGTGCCCTGACTGCCCGAGAGGTTGTGACCGATGAACCATTGCATCCCGCGCGCGGTGAGGAATGGCCCATCGCGGCACTCCTCGTGCAAGGCGCAGTGCTGCTCGAACTCCGGCTGGAGAGTCGCTCATGATCCAGTACTCCGTCAGGTGCGGCTTGATCGCTGCGCGCGAGAGGATCACGTGCGCCAGAGAGCCCGACATCCCGACCGCCTCGCGCAGTTGCTCGTAGGTCCAGCGCTCCTGGCGCGCCCCCCTCGCGCGTCGCCGGCGGCCGCGTGCACGCCTTGGCGGTCAGCAGCGCCCTGGTCTCGGGTCGTGAGTCAGCGGCGGCCCAGAACGCGACGCTTCGCGTAGCCCATCGATCCCGTGGCGCGCGTAGCGTCCGCGCCACTTGGCGACCGTCGGCGGCGAGCACCCCAGCTCTCCGGTGATCTGCTCCACGCTGCGCCCATCGGCGCAGCGCAGCACGATCGGCGCCCGCTCGAGCCGCACCTCAGAACTGCTCGCGCGCACGATCCGCTCCCGCTCCCCACGTTGCTCCGCGTCCAGCATGATCGCTGGCTCCGCCGACATCTGAAGCCTCCATCCTCGCCGAACAGGTCGGCAAGGACTAGGGAGGACACCGCCAAGAGCAGCGAACTTGAAGGACGAACCACTAGCCTGCCAGCGGGCGCAGCAGGCTAGGCGAGGACGTTGATGACGAGCGTCTTGGTGGAAGTCACCTTGAGCGTGTCCGTCGCCTCGAACGTCACGTGGTAGCGGCCCGGACGCGTCGGCGTGCCGCTCAGCACGCCGAGCGTTCGATCGAAGCGGATCCCGCGCGGAAGCGGCCCGCTCTTGAGCTTCCATTTCTTCGGCTGGAGGCCTCCCGTCGTGGCGAGCTTCGTGCGATAGACGCGACCGGCCTTCCCGGGCCGGAGCTTGAGCGTGCTGATCGTGAGTCGCGACGCGACGCCGAAGACCGTCGGATAGTCAGCAGTTCGACCGTCGCTGTCCGTGAGGCGGATCGTGGCTCGGAACGAGCCGGCGGCGCTCGGCTTGCCGGCGATCGTGCCGGCGGCGGCGAGGGCGAGACCGGTGGGCAGTGCTCCGTCCGCGAGCGACCACGTGTACGTGTCGGTGCCTCCCGAGGCCGCGAGCTTCGCCGCGAATGGCACTCCGACCTCCCAGAGCGTCGGAGCGCCAGGGGCGGCGAACGGCTTCGACGCCTGGATTGCCAGAGGCCGCCGAACGGTGATCGTGAGGCTCTTGGTACCCGCGCGACCGTCGTCGAGGGCAGCGCGGACGACAAACGGGGACGAGCCCGCGGCGGTCGGGGTCCCCCAGATGAGCCCCGTGACGGAATTGAGCCATAGTCCCGCCGGGAGCTGACCCTGAACGACCGACCACGTCAGCGCACAGGAGTCGAAGACCTGCCCGCCGGCGGCGCAAGCCAACGGCGGCGAGAGCTGATCCGGCCCAGACATCATGCGCGCCGAAAGAGCGAGGTTGTAGAGAGCTTCGATCGTCCCGGGCCCGGCAGACTCTGTCGTGACGATGACTCCTGGGTTAACGGCGATCGTAAACTCGCTCTCGGCATGCTTTGAGGAGGTGCACCATTCGGGCCCCCCCTCGGCGGGACCGAGGTCATGGAGCCGCACCCAGAACCTCCAGCTCCCGGCCTGGGTAGGAGCTCCGCTGATCAAGCCGCTCGCCGAGAGCGAGAGGCCTGGGGGCAGAGCGCCATTGACCACCGTG
>Ga0180093_1000064_pt1 | contig 10618 bp, 10 predicted proteins | sample EasRivT45_16_1Da_FD_123017 | JGI IMG/M metagenome (GOLD analysis project Ga0180093, IMG submission 123017) | Soil microbial communities from meander-bound floodplain in the East River, Colorado, USA - East River metaG ERMLIBT45_16_1Da | ecosystem: Environmental > Terrestrial > Soil > Floodplain ... | reverse complement strand
CGCCCGCGAGTCTCCCATCCACCAGTTGTCGATCGGACCCTTGGGGTGCGGACTCCCATCCACGTAGATGTGGCGGGTGGTGTGGATGTACTCGTACAGAATCGCGATGTAGTCGGAGGTCTGAACGATCTGAAAGGGATGCGGCATGTACGTGATACGAGGCACGCCGGCCTGGTAGCACTTCGTTTCAGGATCTCTCGTGCGTCGATTCTCGAAGTTCTCGCGTTTCTTGGCCAGGGCCGATGGCTGGTAGGGAATCTCATTTCCCTCAACCACTCCCTGCCCGGCAGGCACTCCGAGCGACGCGGCGTGGTCCTGGAGGTCCCAGGCAGCCGAGTTCATGACCTGCCAGATGCCAGACAAGTCAGGCTTGCCGTCCGCGGTGCGGTGTACACCATCGGCCTGAGCCTGTGCCGCAGCCGGATGGGGGACCGGCAGGAAGACACAAAACGAAAGAACAGTGATCCAAATCCTCAAGAGCGAGGGGCACCATATCACACTGCCTTCCGCCAAATCACACGCCTTGCGCAGCCCGGCGTCCGGCCAGTCGGGGTAGTATTTCCTCGAGCCTGCGGAATTTCGCGGCAAGGAGAATTCAGATGCTCACACGTGCGATTGCAGCGGGGTTGGCGACGGCTTGCGTTCTCGTGTTCGGCGCTGTGGCGGAGGCGGCAGAGATCCGCGTGCTGGCCTCCAACGGCATCAAGGCCGCGATGGAAGACCTGAAGCCGAAGTTCGAAAAGGCGAGCGGCGACACGCTGACGATCGAGTTCAGCACCGCGGCGACCCTCAGAGAGCGGATCGACAAAGGTGAAGCGTTCGACGTCGCCGTTCTGACAGACGATGCGGTAGACGCGTTGATCAAGTCGGGCAAGCTCTCACCGGCGACGCGGACCGAGCTCGCGGCAGTCGGCATCGGCGTCGGGTACCGTAAAGGCGCGGCGAAGCCTGACGTGCGCACGGGCACAAGCCTCAAGCAGGCGCTGCTGAATGCAAAGTCGATTGCCTACACCGGCAACGGCGCCAGCCGTCCGGCGATTGACAAGATGATCGCGGGACTCGGCATCGGTCACCAATTGGAATCGAAGTCGCATCTTGTCGGGCCCGGGCAGGCGCCGGGGTCGGTCGCGAAGGGCGAGTCCGATCTGGTGCTGACGCTCATCAGCGAAATCCTTCCCGAGCCGGGTGTCGAGCTCGCCGGTCCACTGCCGTCGGATTTTCAGACCTATCTTGGATTTTCAGCGGCCACTGGAGCGAAGAGCGGGAAAGCGACGGCCGCGCAGGCGCTGATCAAATTCCTCAACGAGCCTGCGACAGCTTCGATATACAAGGCCAAGGGGATGGAGGCTCGCTGACATTTCTAGCGGGCTCGACGGGACGAATCGAGCTTACGCAGCGCTAAGGCGGCGCTGACGAAATTCGTAGGCGCCGCACAATTCTGAAATCAGCCCGCAGTCCTTTTTCGTTGCCGACCCGCGCAATTACGTAGGGATCTTACCTGGCACGGCGCTTGTGTTGTGCGTGCGTATGCACACCCTCGGCAACCGCATTGAGCCCCTGCAAACGACGCCCCTGCAGGCGACATTCAGAGACGGTCTAGGCACACGCTACCTCTGGGACGGCCCTGGGGGCCCGCTCGAAGTCCTTACGCTGCACCCCCATCTGGGAGCGGTCCAGACCTTCGAGACCCTGGTTCATGAACGCGTCACCCGCCTCGCACAATTTCGGCAGCCCTGTTACTCGCATGTGCGCGACGTCGAGCGCGACGCCGACGCATCGAGACTGGCCGTCGTGTCCGACCAGGTGGCCGGCGTCCGTTTGTCCCGCATGCTGGCGATCGCCGAGCAGAATCTGCTGCCGCTCGACGTTGACTCCTCGCTCTGTCTCATTCGACAGCTTCTGTCCGCCGTCGCCACGCTGCACGAGGCGACTCCAGACACGTGCCACGGCGCCCTCGCGCCCGAGCGGATCGTCATCACGGCGGACGCGCGTCTTGTGCTCGTAGAGCACGTATTCAGCGCCGCGCTCGAAGAGCTCCAGTGGTCCTCCGAGCGGTACTGGAAGGACTTGCGGGTTGCACTGCCCCCGGACGGCGAGTATCACTTCACCCGCCGCGGAGACGTCTTTCAGGCCGGCACCATCGCGCTCGGGCTGCTGCTCGGCCGTCCGCTTGGCGAACAGGAATATCCCGCGAGTCTCCGCGAGCTCGCGAACGGTACATTCGGCCTCGGCGGTGGTTTCGAACCATTCCCGCAGTGGCTGCGATCCTGGTTGTCCCGGGCTCTCTGGCTCGACCCGTCCCGCGCGTTCGCGTCTGCGGCGGAGGCGCGTCAGGCCTTCGAATCAGGGCTCTCGAGCGACGGCAGCACGGCCCCTCAGTCCGCGCTCGAAGCGTTCGTGGCGCAATACCACTCGTCGGTTGAGGGGCAGGGAACAGAAGCGCCCGCAGGCAAGGCCGCGGACGTGCCGGCCACCAAAGCGGCGGACGTACCCGCAAAGAAGGCATTCGACGTGCTTTCGAGCAAGACAGCCGAGACGCCCGTCATCAAAGTGGCGGAGGTTGCCGCAAGTAAGGCGGTCGACGTGTTCGCAAGCAAACCCGTGGGGGTGCCTGCAAGCAAACCAGTGGAAGTGCCCGCAAGCAAGGCGGCCGTTCCAGTGCACGTCGCCGCTGCATCAGCGTCTCGACCCGCGGCGCACGCGTCGACGCCCTCTCAGGCGCCCGCTGTGAACAAGGTGATCCGACCCTTATTCGCCCGCGATGAGGAGATTGATGTGCCGCACACCAGCAAGGTGAAGACAGCAAGCGCAGGCAAGTCACGACGGCCGCTCATGATCGCCGCGTCAGTTGCGCTCGTTGCGCTGATGTCGGGAGGCACGATGGCTGCTCGCCGATATCTGGCGTCGTCACCGGCGACCGCCCCCGCGACGGGCACCCTCGCGATTCAGACGAATCCCGCAGGCGCAAGCGTCGTCATCGACGGCCAGGCCAATGGTGTCACGCCGCTCAGCGTCACCTTGAGTGCTGGACCGCACACACTCGAACTCTCGGCGAATGGCGCCCGAAGGACGATCCCGATCACCATGGCCGCGCGCGCGGAGCTGTCGCAATTCATCGAGATGCCAACAGCGGCTGCCGTTGTCGGGCAGCTCGACGTGCGAACCGATCCGCCAGGCGCACGGGTGTTGGTGGACGGACAGCGTCGAGGAGTGTCGCCGCTGACCATCACGGGACTGACCGCCGGCAGCCATATGGTGATGCTCGAAAACGAGCTGGGCTCAGTCAACGAAGACGTCACCATCGAACCAGGCGGGACGGCCTCTCTCGTCGTGCCGATGAGGAGCCCGCAGGGCGCGCCGGTGTCGGGATGGGTTTCGATCAGCGCGCCCGCCGAACTACAGGTGTTCGAGAACCAGCGGTTGCTCGGCAGCACCCGCACGGATCGAATCATGGTGGCGACGGGCCGTCACGACCTCGAATTCGTCAATGACGCGCTCGGTTACCGCTCGGCGAAGACGATCCAGGTCGGACCCGGCCAGGTGGCAAACGTGAAGCCGGACTGGCCCCAGGGGACGATCGCGATTAACGCCGCGCCCTGGGCCAATGTGTGGCTGGATGGCCAGGAGCTTGGAGAGACGCCTGTGGGGAATACGCAGGTGCCGATTGGTACTCACGAAGTTGTCTTCCGGCATCCGCAGCTCGGAGAACAGCGATACACCGCAACCGTTACGGCTGCGACGCCGGCCAGGCTGAGCGTCGACATGAGGAAGAAATGAAGATAACCACATGCGCCGTCGCCCTGTTCGTTCTGGTCTTCATTCCGGTTCGCGTTCATGCCGAAGACACGCTCGCGGCCGCGCGGGAGCTCTACGCCTCAGCCGCCTACGACGATGCACTCGAGATGTTGAATGGATTGATGCCGGCAGCGAAGGCGCCGGACGAACGTCAGTCAATCGACCTGTACAGGACGTTGTGCCTGGTCGCGCTTGGACGGAATTCCGAGGCGGATCGTGCGATTGAATCGATGATCATGCGCGATCCGCTGTACCGGGCCTCCGTCGACGACCTGTCGCCCCGCCTCCGATCGGCGTTCGGCGACGTGCGCAAGCGGCTGCTGCCGTCGATCATTCAGAAGCAGTACGCGGACTCGAAGGCGGCGTTCGAACGGAAGGACTTCGAGCTCGCCGCTGCGGGGTTCGAGGGAGTGCTGAAGGGCATCGCGGATCCCGACATCGCGGCGCTTGCCATCGTGCCGCCGCTGTCGGACCTGCGTACCCTCGCGACGGGCTTCAAGGACTTGAGCGCGAAGTCGATAGCGCCGCCGGCTCCGCCGCCTGCCGCTATTGCGCCGCCGCGCCCTGCTCTGCGGACCCTGTATTCAGCCGACGATAAGGGTATTGTCGGCCCGGTGGCGCTCCTGCAGAAGGTTCCGAGATTTCCCGTAGCGGTTGCGAAGTCTAAAACCGGGATGATCGAACTGGTGATCGACGAGACCGGCGCGGTTCAGTCAGAGATGATGCGGATTCCGATCGATCCGATGTTCGACAAGCAAGTGATGGCGGCGGCCATGAAATGGAAATACCAGCCCGCCACGATGGATGGCGTTCCGGTGAAATTCATGAAACGGCTGTCGATCACCGTCTCGCCGACTCTTCCTTAAGACTCACCCTTGGGAATTGTGTTGATCAGCGTAGAGGATTGTGTTGATCAGCGTAGAGGCGGGTCTTTAGACCCGCCATCAGGAGTTGTGACGACATCTAATTGGTCGCGTTGGCCCAGACCGGCGTAACTGGTTTGGCGACGAGATACGCCGGGTTCGCTCCCGCGCGAGGCTTGAACTTCTGGACGCGTCCGCTGTCGACCTCGGCGACGTAGAGGTTGCCGTCCGAGTCAACGCTTATTCCGTGGACTCCCCACAGCCCTCCCGCGAACATACCCATCGTGCCCCACGCATACTTCAGATGACCTTCCTGGTCGTACTGAACCATCTTGTTGGTGCTCCGATCGAAGGTCCACACGTTCCGATCCTGTCCTATGTAGAGCAAGTGCAGGCTTGACGGATCCGCGTTGATACTCCACTCGGAGAGGTACTTGCCGTTCTCGTCAAATACCTGGATCCGGTGGTTGTTGCGGTCGTTGACGAACACGTGGCGGTTGATCGGGTCGACCGCGATGCCGTGCACGTTGTTCATGTAGCCGGGGCGTTTCTCGTTAGGCGGATTGCCCTTGATGCCCCATTGCATGACGAACTTTCCGTCCTTGTCGAACTTCGCCACTCGCGTGCCCGTGTAGCCGTCGGAAACGAAGAACGTGCCGTCGGGCAGCCAGTCCATGTAGGTCGGCCGGTTGAAATGTGTCGCATCGGCGCCTTCCTGTTCCGGCGTGCCGATCGTCTGCAGCAACGTCTTGCCGTCGTGAGTGAACCGGTAGATCACCTGCATGTTGTCGTCGACGACCCAGACGTTCTTCTCCATGTCGTAGGGGCTGATGTACACGGAGTGCGGACGGCGCATCAGCTTGTCCCACTGCTTCCACGTCTCGAGGATGTTGCCGTCGGCGTCGGCAACGACGAGGCAGTTCTCCCAGTTCGCGTCGACACCGAGCTTGCGGAAAGGCGGCCCCTTGATCCCGAGCTGGTCATCCTTGCCTTCCCACGCCGTCAGCCATTTCCTCGTATCCTGGTCCGTGCCGCCAACACCGGGCAGCGATGCCGTCGTCGCATCCCTCCAGAAGCCGGCGACGGGGAAGCTGAGGCTCGGTCCAACCTGCGGCAGCAGCACAGCTTTCGGCGGTTCCATTTTCGGCAGCTCGCCACGGAACAGCATGTAAACGCGGTTCGGGCTCTCGGCAAAGACGCCTTCGCCCGCGCCGTACGTCCACTTCTCGTTCCCTGGCAACGTGCTGATGTCCTTTGGCCAACCCTTGACGACATCGTAGGGTCCCGTGACATCCTGACTCCCGATTGCGCCGGGCACGGCGGAGAATCCGGATTCAGCGGCCGGCTGCGCCTGACCCTGGGCGGCGTCCTTGCCGTTCAGGAAGAAGACGGCAAAGGCGGCGCCGAGAGCGAACGTCACAAGCGTCAAGATGACTTTACGCATGCGTAACTCCCGAAAAAATGTGGTTGATGTGATGTGAGGGGCTTCTTGTACAACATTCCTCGTCCGGCGCACAGCTATTTCAGAATCGCGATCCTCGTCTTCGTCGCGTGGTGCGCGGGGGGCCTCGCGATGCCCGGCCCCACCACGGCCCTGGCACGGGCGGAGTCGAGGGCCGGGTTCCGCGCGTTGCAGTCTCCAGCAGCGCGTACGCCTCCGGTGGCGACGACGTTGCCGGCGATTATTCCGATCTTCCCACTGCCAGATGTGATGCTCTTTCCGAACATGACGGTGCCGTTGCACATTTTCGAGCCTCGCTACCGGGCGATGGTGGCCGATGCGCTCAAAGGCAATCGGATCATCGGAATGGTCCTGCTGCGCCCGGGATACGAGCCGGACTATGAGAGGAGTCCTTCGATATTCCCCCTCGGCTGCGCCGGCGTCATCGAGGACGTCGAAGAGTTGCCCAACGGCGAATACAACATCCTGCTGCGCGCCATCGCGAAGTTCCGCATCAGCCGTGAGGAGGTGAGCAAGCCCTATCGAATGGCGCTGGTGACGGCGATACCCGAGGTGCTCACCGCGCAGGAGAAGACCGCTCTCCAGACGCAGAGACGGCAGCTCGAGATGTTGCTCGCCGGCTCGGTCGGCCGTGTTGGGCTCCCTCGGATTCCATCAGGACTGTCCGACGAGGAGCTTGTCGATGGCGTCGCGCAACGCATCGATATCGATGCGCTCGATCGGCTGAAACTCCTCGACCAAGCGAGCCCGCTCACGCGCGCCCGCGCACTCGCCGAGCTTCTCGAGAAAATGCTTGCGGCGCCTTGAGACGGAACTCCTGTAATTGATGAGCGGCGCATCCGCCGGTGACGTCTCCGGCAGCGGCGCGGAACTTGTGTGCAGCTGTCCCGGTGCGTCCCGACGTTGTGGTTCTCCTGAATTCGCGTGCCGGCCGCCGGGATCCGGCCGTTGAGGAAGCCGTGGCCGCCGCGTTCGAGGCCGCCGGCTGCGATGCCGCGATCCAGATCACGGACGGCATGCGCATCGCCGCCGATTGCTCGAACGCGTTGAAAAACGGGGCCCGAGTGCTCGTGGCCGGCGGAGGCGACGGGACGGTCAGCTCGGTCGCCGCCGCTCTTGTGGGCCGCAACGCGGCGCTGGGCGTGCTGCCGCTCGGCACGCTCAATCACTTCGCGAAAGACGTCGGCCTGCCTCTGGACATTGACGCCGCGGCCCGGGTCATTGCCGCCGGGCGGACCACGTGCGTGGACGTTGGGGAAGTGAACGGGAGACCCTTCATCAACAACTCGAGCATCGGGCTCTACGCGAGGCTCGTCGCGGAAAGGAAAGAGCGCGAACGCGTTGGGCTCTCCAAGTGGATTGCCCACGGCGTCGCCGCCGTGCGCGTGTGGAGCCGCTACTACCGGCGGCTTCGCGTCACGTTACGCGGGAACGGCGTGGACCGTCGGGCGCGGACGCCATTCGTCTTCGTCGGCAACAACGAGTATCAACTGAGCGGTTTCGAGCTTGGCGGCCGCCAGCGCCTGACCGGAGGAAGCCTCCATGTCTGCATGGCGCCGGGGATGACGCGCGCCGGTGTCGTTCGCATGATCGTCGCGGCCGTGTTCGGCCGTATCCATACGATCCACGGCTTTGAGTCATTCACCGCAACCGACTTCACGCTCGACGCGGGCCGTCGCCTGCTCGAAGTCTCGCTCGACGGAGAGGTGCTGATAATGGCGAACCCGTTGGAGTACCGCATCCGTCCAGGCGTGCTACGAGTGGTCGTGCCTGCCGCCATTCCCACAGAGGAGAGCTGACCGCGGTGCGGACGCTCGTCCATCTGTCGGATCTCCATTTCGGTCGTGTTGACCCCAGCGTCGTCGACGCGCTTGTCGAGACGGTGAAACGCATCGCGCCCGACGTCGTTGCCGTATCTGGCGACCTCACCCAACGCGCGCGCGCGCGCCAGTTCGTCGAAGCCCGCGCGTTCCTCGACACGTTGCCCTCGCCGATGATCGTCGTGCCGGGCAATCACGATGTACCGCTGCACAACGTGATCGCGCGACTCTTCAATCCTCTCGGCGGGTACCGTCGGCACATCACGACCAATCTTGATCCGCGCCACGCGGATCAGGAATTGATGGTCGTCGGCACCAACACCACGCGATCGCTCACGATTGCGGGTGGTGGCATCCGGCGGCGCGAGCTGCGGCGGATCTGCGAGGTGCTGACAGGAGTTGACGAATCGGTGATCAAGGTGGTCGTCGGGCATCACCCGTTCGACATGCCGCACGCCGGCGCGACAATCGGCCGTGGACGACCCGGGCCAGAGGCGGTCGAGCTGCTCGCACAGGCCGGGGTTGACGTGTTTCTTACGGGACATCTGCACGTCACCTACGCGGGGCCGACGGCAACGCGCTACAAGGTGGGAGGGCGAGCGGCTATCGTGGTCGAGGCGGGCACGGCGACGTCGACCCGCGTCCGAGGTGAACCGAACGCCTTCAACGTGCTGCGCGTCGATGCGACGACAATTGTCGTCGAGCACCTGGTATGGCGCTCCGAATCAGGTGCGTTCGCTGTCAACGAAGTGCAGCGGTTCCGGCGAGCCCCGGAGGGATGGACGGCGGGATGACGCCGGCGTTCGTGAGATGATTGCCGCATGATCAACACCCGTACCACTGTTGCGCTCGCACTGACCGTTTCCGTCGTCGCGCTGCTTGGGGGCGCGGATGTCCTTGCCCAACGGGGCGCTCCAGGAGGGCGAGTGGGATCGTTCTATGACCTGAAAACGCAGACGCTTCTCGGCAAGCCGGCTGACCTCGCCGACTATCGTGGCAAGGTGACGCTGGTCGTCAACGTCGCGAGCTATTGCGGCTACACGCCGCAGTACAAGGGCCTCGAACAGCTGCATCGCGAGTTGAAAGACAAGGGGTTTGCCGTCCTGGGGTTCCCGAGCAACGATTTCGGCGAGCAGGAGCCCGGCACCGGTGAGGAGATTGCCACCTTCTGCAGGCTCACCTACGACGTGACCTTCCCGATGTTCGCAAAGGTGGTCACCAAACCCGGCCCCGATCAGTCGCCTGTCTACAAGCTCCTCGGCGCGACAGGACATCTGCCGTCATGGAACTTCGGCAAGTACCTGGTTGGCAAGGATGGCAAGGTGCGTGCGTTCTTTCCCAGCGACGTGACGCCGGATGAGCCCGCGCTGCGTGTCGCGATTGCAGACGCGCTGAAGGCGAACTAGATCGAGGGGGATGCATGGCCGCAGGTAAGTAAAAGACCGTCGAGGAGCGCGTTGTCGCCTTCGCGGAACAGGTGGGACGACTCATTGGCACGGTGGAGAGCAAGTCCGAGCGCTGGATGGATCAAAAGGCGCTCAGCGACCAACTGACCCAGATTCGAGACGGAGCAGTCGATTTATTGAACCATCTCGGCAGCGCGCTCGCCTCGGGCCGGGCCGCGGCCAAACCTCAAAAGCCACAGCGAAAGGCCTCCACGCCGGTCGGCCGCAGCGGCGGCACCGTCGATGCGCCCGGCAAGACGCATCGCAAGATGGCAAAGGGCGCCCGCGGCGCGAAGCATTCCGATCAGGGGATCTCGAAGATTAAAGCTGCGAAGATGCTGCGCCGCCCCCAGCGGACAGGGAAAGGGTCGTCCTAACCTTTGACCACGTAGCCCTTCTGGGCCAGGACGTCGCGCAGGCGGTCGCGAAGATCACCGTGGAGCTCGATCCCGCCATCGATCACCGTGCCGCCGGTCCCGCAGCTGCGTTTGAGGTCCTGGCTCAGCGATTTCAGAAACGCGGCGTTCCGCGGAAGACCGTCGACAACCGTGACGGTTTTCCCGCCGCGGCCTTTCTTTTCCATGCGCAGCTTCGCGACGATGCGCGCTGGAATCGGCTCGTCAGCCTTCCGGCTGCACTGACAATTGTGTTCCGGCCAGCCGCAGCGCGCACAGATTCTGCCGGACTCGGTGGAATAGACGGGGCGCGCGTTGTCTCGATTGCTCATGCCTACGTTATGCTGCCTGCATAGATGGAACTGCTCTTTGCCTACCTGAAAGGGTACTGGAAGCTGGTGGCGCTGGCACTGGTCCTCGCGGCCGTCAACCAGATTTTCTCGCTGCTCGACCCGCTGATCTTCCGCCACGTCATCGACGAGTACGCGACGAAGTTCCAGGAATACACGACGGGCCAGTTCTTCCGGGGCGTCAGCCTGCTGCTTGCCGCGGCGGTCGGCGTGGCATTCGTCTCCCGCGTCGCGAAGAATTTCCAGGACTACTACATCAACGTCATCACGCAGCGGCTGGGCGCGCGCATCTATTCGGACGGCATCCGGCACTCGCTGGAGCTGCCGTACTCGGTCTTCGAGGATCAGCGCAGCGGCGAAACGCTCGGGAAGCTCCAGAAGGTCCGGACCGACGTCGAGCGGCTCATTTCCGCCACGATCAACGTGGTGTTCACGTCGCTCGTCGGCATCATCTTCGTCGTCACCTACGCCTTCAGCGTGCACTGGAT
>Ga0180093_1000062_pt1 | contig 10884 bp, 9 predicted proteins | sample EasRivT45_16_1Da_FD_123017 | JGI IMG/M metagenome (GOLD analysis project Ga0180093, IMG submission 123017) | Soil microbial communities from meander-bound floodplain in the East River, Colorado, USA - East River metaG ERMLIBT45_16_1Da | ecosystem: Environmental > Terrestrial > Soil > Floodplain ... | reverse complement strand
CTGAAGCGCGAGTACCACTGCGTGCCGGAGATCAGCGCCAACAAGTACGCACTCAACATCCGCTTCACCACCCAGGAAGGGATGGAGCGCCCCAAGGCCGCCGAATCCGACGTCCAGTTCGAGCTCACGTTCTGCAACCTCTAGGGTGACGCCCCGGACATGGATCCCAAGCCACGCGCCGTCACCTGTCCGACCTGCGGCAAGAGTTTGTTGTGGACGTCGGCGAACGTGTGGCGCCCGTTCTGCTCCGAGCGCTGCAAGCTGATCGACCTCGGCGCGTGGGCGACTGAGCGCTACCGGGTGCCGGTGGTCGAGGACAAGGATCAGCCGGAAGACGCGCCCCCGGGGGAGCCGGCGCGCGGCGAACCCTAGTTCAGAGCGGGGCGGGCCACGCTCCGCGCATCATGCTGATGCCGTGCGCGCCGTGGCGCCACGCCGTTTCCAGGTCGGTGGGCGTAAGCCCGCCGAGCGCATACACGGGCAGCGGACAATCCTTCAGCAACGCCGCGAGCTGCGACCAGCCGAGGCCGGCTGCGCCCGGGTGAGTCGGCGTCGGCAGCACCGGTCCCAGCACCACGAAGTCCGCTCCGATCGTCTGCGCGCGCGCGAGCTCGCCCGCGTCATGACACGAGGCGCCGACAAGCGCGAACTCGGGCCGTGCCCGGGTTTCCTTGAGTTGCGCCGACGTGAGGTGCACGCCGTCCGCACCGACTTCGCGCGCGAGCTGCGTGCTGGCGTTCACCAGCACGCGTGCGCCGCGTGCATGAGCGAGCTCTGTGACCCTGGTCGCGAACTCCCGCAGCGCCTTTCCGCCCAGCGCCTTCTCCCGCACCTGCACGAGCCTCACGCCCCGGCCAAGCGCCAGCTCGAGCCGGCGTAATTGCTCCGTTCCGCCCAGCTCCGTTGCGTGGGTAATTGCGTAGACCGGCGGCAGTCCGAGTGCCCGCAGAATCGGCGCGTTCGCCGGCAACAGCGGATCGACCGAGATCGCGTCAGGAAATTGCCACACGAAACGCTGGCTCTCGCGCCCACGCAGGTTTCCCGACCACTGCACCACGCGATAGAAGCGCAGCCGAACCGCGGCGTGCGCGTAGTCGTAGTCGCGGGTGAGCCAGGGATAGGCGGTCTCGACCTCGATACCGAGCTCCTCGCGCAGCTCGCGCGCGAGCGCGGCGAGCGGGACTTCCCCCGGCTCGATCTTGCCACCGGGAAATTCCCAGTAGCCCGCATAGACCTTGCCAGCGGGCCGCTGCCCGAGAAGAAAGCTGCCGTCGAGGCGGGTGATCACCGCCGCGGCGACCTCGATGCGCTGCGCGTGACGGACGGCGGGTGACGGATGACGAGCAGCAGGATCGGCCTCGGCCTTCTGCCTTCCGCCTGCGGCCTTCATCCTCCTACTTGTCCCTGTGCTTTCTTTCTTCAGCCTTCAGCCGTCCCCGGCCTGCCCAGTCGCGCGCGAATTGCCAGGCCACGCGGCCGCTACGCGAGCCGCGCTGCAGGGCCCACTGCAGCGCCGCGCGCTGCACCTCACCGCCGCGCGCGCCGGGCGCCTTGAAGTGCTCGAGCCACACGCCAACGATCTTCAGGTAATCGTCCTGGTCGAAGGGGTAGAACGCCGCCCACAGACCGAAGCGCTCGGAGAGCGATATCTTCTCCTCCGAGGTTTCGCTCGGGTGGATCTCCTCGCCCACGTGCTTGTAGTCGAGGTTCTCCTGCATGTATTCCGGCATCAGGTGGCGCCGGTTGGAGGTCGCATAGATGATGCAGTTGTCGGTCGCCGCCGCGATCGAGACGTCCAGCACGACCTTGAGCGCCTTGAATCCCGATTCGTTGGCGTCGAACGACAGGTCGTCGCAGTAGAGGACGAACCGTTCCGGCCGCTCGCCGATGCAGTCGACGATGTCGGGGAGGTCCACAAGGTCCTGCTTGTCCACCTCGATCAGGCGCAGGCCGCGTGGGGCGTACTTGTTGAGCAGCGCCTTGATGAGCGAGGACTTGCCGGTGCCGCGCGCGCCGGTGAGAAGCACGTTGTTCGCAGTATAGCCTTCCACGAACTGGCGTGTGTTGCGCTCGACCAGCTCCTTCTGGGCGTCGATGCCCTGGAGGTCGCGCAGCGCGATGCGGTGCACATGCCGCACCGGCTTGATGTGGCCACGGCCGTTCTTCTTGCGCCAGCGGAAGGCGACGGAGGCGTCCCAGTCCGGCTCCGGCGCCTCGCGCGGCAGCAGACCTTCGAGGCGTGTGAGGAGCCCCTCAGCCTGCTTGATCAGCTTGTCGGAATTTGCCATGGCCGGATTCTAACCGCCCGCGACGGGAAACGGCTCAGGTTCGGTATTCGGCGTTGATCGTCACGTAGTCGTGCGACAGGTCGCAGGTCCATACCGTCGCGGCGGCCGCGCCGCGGTTCAACACGACCCGCACCGTGATCTCCGGTTGCCGCATGACGCGCGCGCCGTCTTCCTCGCGGTAGCCGGGGCTGCGCCCGCCGTTCTTCGCGACCAGGACATCGTCCAGATAGAGATCAACCCGGTCCACCGCGAGGTCGGGCACGCCGGCATAGCCGACCGCGGCCAGTATCCGGCCGAGATTGGGGTCCGAAGCAAAGAAGGCAGTCTTCACGAGTGGCGAGTGCGCGATCGAGTATGCGACCTTGCGGCACTCCGCCTCCTTCTGACCGCCTTCGACCCGGACCGTGATGAACTTGGTCGCGCCTTCGCCATCGCGGATGATGGCCTGCGCGAGCTCGGCGGCCACCGCCGAGATGCCATCCAGCAGCGTCGCGTAATCCGCTCTGCTTGCGTCATCGATTTCCTTCATGCCCGCCTGGCCGGTCGCAACGAGCACGAACGAGTCGTTGGTCGAGGTGTCGCCGTCGACCGTGATGCAGTTGAACGAGCGGTCCGCGGCGCGCGCGACCATCGAGCGCACGAGCGGCAGTGTCATGCGGGCATCCGTGGCGATGAAGCCGAGGAGCGTGGCCATGCTAGGATGGATCATGCCGGCGCCCTTGGCGATGCCGGTGATGGTGACTTCGGTCCCGTTCAACTTGATGCGCCGGGAGGCCGCCTTTGGCAGCGTGTCCGTCGTCATGATCGCCTGCGCCGCGGCAAGCCAGTTGTCCCCGCGCAGGCCGGCAATACAGGCCGGAAGCCCCGCCGCGACCCGGTCCACCGGCAGCGGCTCCATGATGACGCCGGTCGAGAATGGCAGCACCTGTGACGCGGAGCACTCCAGCAGCCGCGCGAGGTCGCTGCAGGTCTGGCGCGCAGCGGCGATGCCCTCCCGGCCGGTGCCGGCGTTCGCGCAGCCCGTGTTGACCAGCAACGCGCGCACCGAGGCGTCGGGGTCGACCATGCTGAGATGCTGGCGCGCCACCGTCACCGGCGCGGCGCAGAAACGGTTCTGGGTAAACACGCCCGCCACGCGCGCGCCGCGCTCGAGCTTCATCACCAGCAGGTCCTTGCGGCCCGCCTTGCGGATCCCCGCCTCCGTCACGCCCAGGCTCACGCCCGCGACGGGCAGCAGGCTTTTCGGATCGGGAGTCTTGAGGTTGACGGGCATTGGCGAGAACGTCAGGGACGGTGAACCGCGTGAATTATAGCGGGGAAACCGCGACGTTCTCGATGCCTGCCCTGCCGGTCACCAGTCGCTGGTCACCGGTCACTGCTCACGCCGTCACGTGAGTCGTCCGTGGCATTGCTTGTATTTCCTCCCCGACCCGCACGGGCAGGGATCGTTGCGTCCGACCTTCTCGGCGCCGCGCACGAAGGGCCGCGGCCGTTCGGCCACGGCGACGTCACCCTCCGCCTCGGCCTCCGCGGCAGTGCCGGCGGCAGCCGTGAAGTCGGCGTGCTGGTACTGGACATTCCTCGGCGCCTCGAGCTCCTCTGCCGCGGCCAGCTCCTGCGCGCTGCGGATCTGCACCGCCATGAGGATCTTGGTCACCTCGGCCTTGATCGACTCGAGCATGATGGAGAAGAGCTCGAACGCCTCGCGCTTGTATTCCTGCGTCGGGTTCTTCTGCGCGTAGCCGCGCAGGTGGATGCCCTGGCGCAGGTGGTCGAGCGCCGCGAGGTGTTCGCGCCAGTGCGTGTCGAGGCTTTGCAGCATGATCGCGCGCTCGTACTGGCGCATCGCCTGGGGATCGACCGCGGCGGTCTTCTCCTCGTACTGCTTGCGCGCCGCGTGGACGATGCGGAGGCGCAGATCCTGCTCCTCGAGCTCGGGCTCGTCCTTCAACCAGCGCTTCACCTCGATCCGCAACTGCAGATCGGACGCGACTGACTTCTCCAGACCCTCCACGTCCCACTGCTCCTCGAGACTCCCCGGCGGGATGTGCTGGCCGACAATGCCGTTGATGACATCGGCGCGCATCACGTGCAGGGTCTCCGAGATGTCGACCGACTCCAGCAGCTCGTTTCGCTGCTGGTAGATGACCTTCCGCTGATCGTTCGCGACGTCGTCGTATTCCAGCAGGTGCTTGCGGATGTCGAAATTGCGCGATTCGACCTTGCGCTGGGCGTTCTCGATCGAGCGCGTTACCCAGCGGTGCTCGATCGCCTCGCCCTCCGGCATCTTCAATCGATCCATGATCGCTGCCACGCGATCCGAGGCGAAGATCCGCAACAGGGGATCCTCGAGCGAGAGGTAGAACCGGCTCGAGCCGGGATCGCCCTGGCGCCCGGAGCGACCGCGCAGCTGGTTGTCGATGCGGCGCGACTCATGCCGCTCGGTGCCGACGATATGCAGCCCGCTCGCGGCGACCACCTGGTTGTGCAGCTTCTGCCACTCGATGCGCACCGCCTCGGCCTGCTTCTTGCGGCTCGCCTCGTCGAACGCGGGGTCCGCCAGCAGCCGGTTGATCTCCGGTTCGGGGTTGCCGCCGAGCACGATGTCGGTGCCGCGGCCCGCCATGTTGGTGGCGATGGTGATCATCTTGGGCCGCCCGGCCTGGATCACGATCTCGGCCTCACGCGCATGCTGCTTGGCATTGAGCACGTTGTGCGGCAGCTTCTCCTTCTTGAGCATCTCCGACAGCAGCTCGGAATTCTCGATGGAGGTGGTGCCGACGAGGGTGGGCTGGCCGCGCTCGTAGCAGTCCTTGATGTCGTTGATGATCGCGTGCAGCTTCTCGCGTGTCGTCCGGTAGACCTGGTCCATGCGGTCTTCGCGGATCATCTTCTGGTGCGTGGGGATCACGACGGTCTCGAGCCCGTAAATCTGCTGAAACTCGTAGGCCTCCGTGTCCGCCGTCCCGGTCATGCCCGCGAGCTTGGAATACATGCGGAAGTAGTTCTGGAAGGTGATTGTCGCGAGTGTCTGGTTCTCCTTCTGGATCTCGACACCTTCCTTGGCCTCGACCGCCTGGTGGAGGCCCTCCGACCAGCGCCGCCCGGGCATCAGCCGCCCGGTGAACTCGTCGACGATGATGATCTCGCCTCCCTGCACGACGTACTGCTGGTCGCGGTGGAACAGGCTGTGCGCGAGCAACGCCGCGTTCAGGTGGTGCATCAGATGGATGTTGGCCGGGTCGTAGAGGCTGGTGCCCGGTGTCAGCAATCCGGCCGTTGTCAGCACCTCCTCGGCGTGCTCGTGGCCCTGCTCGGACAGCAGCACCTGGTGCGCCTTCTCGTCCACCCAGTAGTCGCCCGCCGCGTCCTCCTTCTTCTGGCGCGTGAGCCCGGGGACAACCTTGTTCATCCGGACGTAAAGATCCGTCGTGTCCTCCGCCTGCCCCGAAATGATGAGCGGCGTGCGCGCCTCGTCGATCAGGATCGAGTCCACCTCGTCCACGATCGCGTAGTGCAGTCCGCGTTGCACCCGCTCCGCGGTCTGGTACACCATGTTGTCGCGCAGGTAATCGAAGCCGAACTCGTTGTTGGTGCCGTAGGTGATGTCGGCGTTACAGGCGCGCCGCTTTGCGTCCTGGCGCTCTTCCTGCGCGAGATCGTGATAGGCCAGATTGACTCCCACGGTGAGGCCGAGGAAGCCGTAGATCTTGCCCATCCAGTCGGCGTCCCGGCTCGCCAGGTAATCGTTGACCGTGACAATGTGTACGCCCTCGCCGGCGAGCGAGTTGAGGTAGGCGGGGAGCGTCGCGACCAGGGTCTTGCCCTCGCCGGTGCGCATCTCGGCGATCTTGCCGTAGTGGAGCACCATCCCGCCGACGAGCTGCACGTCGAAATGGCGCATGTTGAGCGTGCGCCGGGCGGCTTCTCGCACCACCGCGAACGCCTCCGGCAGCAGCTCCTCGAGGGCATCCCGGCGGGCATTCTTCCGTTCGCCTGCCAGCCGCTGCGCCCGCTCGGCATCGCCGCCGGCGTCCTCGGCGAAGCGCGCCAGCCGGTCGCGGATGCGGGCGCGGAACTCGTCGGTCTTCGCGCGCAGTTCGGCGTCCGTCAGCTTTCCCATCTGCGGCTCGAGCGCGTTGATCGCGCGCACCTGCCGCCCGTACTGGCGCAGCAGCCGGTCGTTCCGGCTGCCGAAGATCTTCCTCAGTATGGTTTGAATCATGTACCGCAGGCTATGCTAAACAAAAAGGGGTGGGGAAACGCCCCACCCCCTCTCACAATTCCTGGCGCTCTCGAATCAGCCGGGCAACCTCAGGAACTGCGCCGGATTGACCGGCGCACCGCGCTGGCGCACCTCGAAATGCAGGTGGGTACCGGTCGCCCGCCCCGTCTTGCCGACCTCGCCGATCTTCGCGCCGCGCAGCACCATGTCTCCGACCTTCACCAACCGCTTCGACGCGTGCGCGTAGCGCGTGATCAGGCTGTTGCCGTGATCGATCTCAATCATATTACCATACTGCGGGTGCACGTCCGAGAAGACGACGACGCCGCTCGCCGCAGCGCGAAATCCCGTGCCGTGCTCGGCCATGACGTCAATGCCTTCATGAAATGCCCGCTGGCCGGTGAACGGATCGATGCGCCAGCCGAAGTTCGACGAGTACCAGCCGCCTTCCACCGGCAGGATCGTTGGCAGCAGCTTCTTCTTCGCGCTGTCCACGGTGAAAAGTGATTCGAGCACTCCGAGCTTGTCGCCACGGTCTTCCACCTGCTGCGTCAGCATGTCGAGCTGGCGGGTGAAGTCACTGAGCGAGATATCCTGCGGTGGCAGCGACGAGACCGCGCCGCCGCGCGCGGGCGGCTCGTTGAAAACCAAGTCCTGGGGCTTGAAGCCCGCCAGCTTGGCGAGCCGCTCGCCCAGGGTATCGAGACGCACCAGCTGTGCCTGCATCTGGCCGAGCCTCACCGCCATCGCGTTGAGATTCTCGCGCAGGTAGGACTCCGTCTTCTCGTTGTGTTCCTGCTGGGCCGACAGCAAGATCGACTGCAGGTAGGGAACGTTGAGCTCGGCGGCGTAGCGCAGCAGCACATAATTGATCGCCGAAGCGAGCGCCAGCACGGAAACCATCACGCCCAGGCCGAGCAGCACGAACTGCGGCAGCCCAAGGGTAATCGTCTTGGCCTTCGCCCGCTTTCCTGAAACCAGGATAATATTCATTGTCCTGCTCCCGACGCACCCCTGGTGCCAGCTCAGAAGATCGGCGATGTCATCGCCCACTCGGGCGACCTCAAGGCGCTTGCCCGTCATGCTCGCCGCCTGAGCGACCTGCAACAGCTGTTCCTTGAAACGGTTCCTTCCACCCTCGCGGCGGCGTCCCGGGTGATGGATCTCAGGGCCGGGACCCTTGTCGTTCTGGCTGACAATCCAGCCGTGGCTGCCAAACTCCGGCAACTCGCCCCGCGAGTCCTAAAACACCTTCAAAATCAGCTGCCAGAGATTACTGGAATCCGGGTGGGCGTGCAAGTAAAAACGCACAAAATCAAGGGTGAGGATGATGTCACGCGTCCGTCCTTACCCCCTGAAGCCATTCAGGATTTGGCGGGGCTCGCCGAAGCCCTTCCGCCCTCCCCCCTGAAGGCCGCACTGGGGCGCATGCTCTCGCGGCGCCGTCGTGCCCCCCGGGACTAGGGTTGGCGATCGTTCAGACGACCAGCAGCAGGCGCTCGAGCACGTAGAGCGCCAGGAAGATCAGGAGGAACACGAAGGCGAACTGGAATACGCGCCAGGCAATGGTGAGATAGCGCCGGTTGCGGGTGAAGATATAGAGCGCGATCGACCCGATGATGGCGATCAGGGCCAGAATGCCGATCAGTCTCAGTACCAGCACCGGGGTACCGGCAGCGGCGGAAAATTGTTACCGCTCAGGCCGGTTGGGGCTGCCACGCGAGGAACGCGGGTGCGTCCTCCTCGCGCTCGAAACTCACGAACTCCCAGGACGGCTTGTCTTCGAGCAGCCGGCGCAGCAGCCGGTTGTTGAGCGCGTGCCCCGACTTGTGTCCGGAGAACGCTCCGATCAGGGGGTGGCCCAGTAGGTACAAATCGCCGATTGCGTCGAGCACCTTGTGCTTGACGAATTCATCCTCGTAGCGCAGGCCGTCGGTGTTGAGCACGCGGTACTCGTCCATCACGATCGCGTTATCGAGGCTTCCACCGAGCGCAAGTCCCTGCGAGCGCAACGTCTCGACGTCCTGCATGAAACCGAAGGTGCGGGCGCGGCTCACCTCCTTGACATAGGATGTCGTGGAGAAGTCCACCGTCACCGTGCGGCCGGACTTGTCGAAAACCGGGTGCGCGAAATCGATGCCCATGGTGAGCTTAAAGCCATTGTAGGGCTCGAAGCGCACCCACTTGTCGCCTTCCTTCACTTCCACGGGCCTCAGGATGCGAACGAATTTCTTGGGCGCGCTCTGCTCCTCGATTCCCGCCGACTGCAGCAGGAACACGAACGGGCCCGCGCTGCCGTCCATGATCGGCACTTCGGGTGCCGTGAGGTCGATATAGGCATTGTCAATGCCGAGCCCGGCCAGCGCCGACATCAGGTGCTCGACCGTGAAGATCCGCGTCTGATTCTTTTCCAGGCACGAGGAGAGACGGGTATCGCCCACGGAGTACGGCTCGCCCCGGATCTCCACCGGCGGCGTGAGATCGATGCGCCGAAACACGATGCCCGTGTTCACGGCGGCGGGGCGCAACGTCATGTATACCTTGGTACCGGTGTGTAGCCCCACGCCGGTCGCGCGGATGATGTTCTTCAGCGTGCGTTGCTGGATCACGCAAAAACTCCCTGATATTTCAGGTCCTTAAGCCAAGAATTCTAGCACGCCCGATTGCTGCTGTGCAAAAAAACGTCATAAATCAAGGTCCTCACGTTCCGACCCGGCGATGGTCGGCACAGTTCCCCGCCCTCGCGCAGAGGCGCGCGGCCCTCGATCTGTCGTGCCATGAGCCGGTCAGTCGGCCTGCTTGCGCAGAAACGCAGGGATGTCGAGCATCTCCACACCCGACTGCCGCATCGCCTCGACCGTCGCGTCGCGGTTGCGCTTGGAGCGCATCACCGCCGGCATCTCGAGCGCACCGTAATCCACTTCCATCGGCTGGTTGTCAGTGCCGGTCTTGCTGGCGACCACGGTGAGCGGCTTGCTTTGCCGCTGCACCACCGGCCTGCCGAGGCCGGTCGCAATGATCGTCACCCGCAGCTGATCTCCCAGCGCATCGTCGTAGACCGTCCCGATGATGGGATGCGCGGAATCCGACGAAAACGCCTTGATCGTTCCCATCACGTCGTACATCTCCTGCAGCTGGAAGGTCGCCTTGCTCGCCGAGATATTCACCAGCACGCCGCGCGCGTCCGAGATGTTGACGTCCTCGAGCAGCGGACACGCTACCGCCTGTTCCGCGGCGAGCCGCGCCCGGTCGGGCCCGGAGGATCGCGCGGAGCCCATCATTGCCATGCCCATCTCCGCCATCACCGTGCGCACGTCGGCGAAGTCGACGTTGATCATGCCCGGACAACTGATGATCTCGGCGATGCCGGCGACCGCGCCGTGCAGCACGTCGTTCGCGGCCCGGAACGCGCCGTCAAGCGTCACCTGGATGCCGAGCACTTCCATCAGCTTGTCGTTGGGCACCACGATCAGCGAATCGACGTGGGGCGTAAGCTGCTCGATGCCTTCCTGCGCGATTTTCTGGCGCTTGCCCTCGAACGAGAACGGCTTGGTGACGACCGCGACCGTGAGGATGCCGAGCTCCTTGGCGAGCTCCGCCACCACCGGCGCCGCGCCCGTCCCGGTGCCGCCGCCCATACCGGCCGTGAGGAACAGCATATCGGCTCCTGCGATCGCTTCGGCGACACGCTCGCGGTCCTCCAGCGCCGCCTTGCGCCCGACCTCGGGGTTGGCGCCCGCGCCGAGCCCCTTGGTAATGGCGGCGCCGAGCTGCAGCTGAATCTTGGCCTGCGAGCGCTTGAGCGCCTGCGCGTCGGTGTTGGCGGAGATGAACTCCACTCCCTCCACCCCCTTGTCGATCATGTGGTCGACCGCATTGCCGCCGCAGCCGCCCACGCCGATCACCTTGATCACGGCCTCCTGTGCTTGTGCGTCCACGATTTCAAACATGACTGTAGTCTCCTTTCATCGAGTGAATCAGAAATTTCCGGTAAACCAGGTCTTCATTCGCTCCAGCACCTGCCGGAACGAGCCCGCGCTCATGCGCGCGATCTCCCGGTTCCGCAGCTGCTGCATGCCTGCAAGCAGTAATCCCACGCCGGTCGAGTGGCGCGGGTGGCGCACCGCTTCCGCCAAAGCGCCGTGGTATGCCGGGTAGCCCACCCGCACCGGCATGTGGAAGATCTCCTCGCCGAGCTCGACCATGCCCTGCATCACGCTCGAGCCGCCGGTAATCACGACGCCCGAGGAGAGGAGCTCCTCGTAGCCGCTCCGCCGCAGCTCGGTCTGCACCAGCGAATAGAGTTCTTCCACGCGCGGCTCGATCACTTCCGCCAGCGTCTTGCGCGAAAGCTGGCGCGTGTCGCGCTCG
>Ga0180093_1000060_pt1 | contig 10953 bp, 10 predicted proteins | sample EasRivT45_16_1Da_FD_123017 | JGI IMG/M metagenome (GOLD analysis project Ga0180093, IMG submission 123017) | Soil microbial communities from meander-bound floodplain in the East River, Colorado, USA - East River metaG ERMLIBT45_16_1Da | ecosystem: Environmental > Terrestrial > Soil > Floodplain ... | reverse complement strand
GCTCGTCGTTGTTCAGCGCCGCCGAGTCGTAGGAGTGGAGGTTCGAGAGCGTCTCGCCGCTCGGGAAGAGGAACTGGTTCGCGGCGGCGTCGGGGTCGATCTTGGTGGCCGCCACATTCACGCCCTGCACCGAGGAGATGTACCCGGCACCCAGCGCAATCTGCGCGGCGACGGTCGGGTCGTAGACGGAGTTCATGTACGTCGAGGCGGTCGGCACGCTTCCGCCCGTCGGGATGAACATGTTGTCCGTCCAGATCATCCCGCCGGACTCGGGGATGCCCCACTCGAGATCCGGGTTGTCCGCCTTGAGCTGGGACACGTCGCCGGACCACGCGATCGCGGCGGCAGTATCGCCCTTCGCCAGCGGCACCGTGTAGGCGTTCCCGTAGAACTTCTGGATCTGGCCCGAGTCGACGGCGTCCTTGATCGTGGAGACGGCCGAGTCGAAGGTCTCGGGTGTGACCGTGCTCGGGTCGTCGCCGTTTCCGAGCATCGTGAGGCCGACCGAGTCCGCGAGCTCCTGGAGCATCGTCACCTTGCCCTTGAGCTTCGGATCGGTGAAGAACTGCTCCATCGTGGTCACCGGATCCGTGAGCTTGGTGTTCCACGCGATCCCCGTCATCCCGGAGAACCACGGCAGCGAGTAGTCCCGGTTGGGGTCGAATGACGGGCTCGCCTGTACAGGGATGAGGTTCGACATGTTCGGGATGAGGCTCTTGTCGAGCTTCTGCACCCACCCCTGGTCGACGAGGAGCCCCGGGAACCGCGAGTTGTCGGTGAAGACGAAGATGTCGCGGTCGATGCCCTGGCCCTGCGAGAGCGGCCCCTGCACCTTCGCGAAGTACGTGGCGTTGTCGTCGATGTCCTCGTAGTAGTTGACCGTGATCCCCGTCTTCTCCTTGAACTGCTCGAAGGTCGTGGGCTTCTTCGTGTCGATGTAGTACGTCCAGTTCGAGAAGTTGTGGACGTCGAGCACCTCGCCGCCGGCTGTGTCGCCTCCGCCTCCGCCACACGCGGCGAGCAGCGACGGGAGGGTGAGAAACGCTCCGCCAACGGCCCCACGCCGCAGCAATTCCTGTCTGGTCAGCCTCGGGTTCATGCCGCCTCCTCCTGTTCGATCGGTGGGTCACCGGCGACCACGAATGTCGATTCGGGAGCCCAGCTCAAGATGACGTTCGTGCCCGGTGCCGGAACTCGGCCACCGGAGTCGATGTTTTGCGCGAATACCTGGATCGTGCCCGCGGCCGTGCGAACGACGACCTGTGTCGCCACGCCGATGTACGCGGTTTCGGAGATGGTCCCCGGAAGCTCGTTCACGCCTCCACCGGCTCCGAGCGTGATCTTCTCCGGCCGGACGCCTGCCGCGACTCGCCCGGAATGTCCGTCCATGCGAGCGCGAACGAGCTCGCCGCTGTCGAGACGCACCGCATCCGTGCCCTCGACCGAGCCGCGCAGCAGGTTCGACACTCCGAGGAAGCCTGCGACGAATGCGGTCGCCGGCCGCTCGTAGAGCTCTTGCGGCGGGCCGAGCTGCTCGATGCAGCCGCTGTTCATGACGGCGATCGTGTCTGCCATCGTCATCGCCTCCTCCTGGTCGTGCGTGACGTGGACGAACGTGATGCCGATCTCGTGCTGGATGCGCTTGAGCTCGAGCTGCATCTGCTTGCGCAGCTTCAGGTCGAGCGCACCGAGCGGCTCGTCGAGCAGGAGCACGCGCGGATGGTTGACGAGCGCCCGAGCCAAAGCAACCCGCTGCTGCTGGCCTCCTGAGAGCTGCTTGGGCTTCCGCTTCCCGAACGCCGAGAGGCCAACGAGCTCGAGCATCTCGGCGACGCGGCCCTTCAGCTCGTCCTTGGGCACGCCCTTTCGCTCGAGCCCGAAGGCGACGTTGTCCTCGACCGACATGTGCGGAAAAAGCGCGTAGCTCTGAAAAACCGTGTTCACGTCGCGTTTGTAGGGCGGCAGGCCGACGACGTCCACATCGCCGAGGAGAATCCGCCCCTCGTCAGGCTCCTCGAAGCCACCGATCATTCTGAGCGTCGTCGTCTTGCCGCAGCCGGACGGCCCGAGCAACGCGAAGAACGATCCCCTCGGAACCTCGACCGAGATCCCGTTGACCGCAGTGGCGCCGTCGAAGCGCTTGACGACGTTCTCGAGCCGGACGTCGGCCGCGGCTTCGACTGCAGTCATGCGAGCTTCACGCAGACGTGCTTGATACGCGTGTACTCCTCCATCGAGTAGATGGACATGTCCTTCCCGTAACCGGACTCCTTGAAGCCGCCGTGAGGCATCTCCGAGGCCAGCGGGAAGAGATGCTCGTTAACCCAGACGGTGCCGAAGTCGAGCTTGGCCGCAACCTTCATCGCTCGGCCCACGTTCTCTGAGAAGACCGACGCGGCAAGCCCGTAGCGGACGCCGTTCGCCATCTCGATTGCCGCCTCGTCCGAGCCGTACGACTGAACGGTGACGACGGGGCCGAAGACCTCGTTCTGCACGATCTCCGCGTCCTGGCCAACGTCGGTGACGATCGTCGGCTTCACGAAGAAGCCGCGGTCGCCGAGCGCCTCGCCTCCGGTGAGAATCGTTGCCTTCGCACCGCTCGCGCGCTCGAGGAACCCGAGGACACGCTCTTGCTGCTCGGCTGAGATGACCGGGCCCATCCCGATGTCGTCGTCCGTCGCCGGATCGCCGACCGTGAGCGACTCGACCGCCTTTAGCGTCTCCGACAGCACGTCGTCGTAGATCCGCTCGCTGACGAGGATGCGCGACGACGCGGTGCAGTCCTGGCCGGAGTTGAAATAGCCGCCGATCTTGATCGCCTCGGCCACCGTGGAAGGGTCGGCGTCGTCGAGCACGACCATCGGCGCCTTTCCGCCGAGCTCGAGGTGGACGCGCTTCACCGTTTGCGCCGCGTTGGCCGCAATGAGCTTGCCCGTCGCTGTGTCGCCCGTCAACGAGACGAGGCGGATGTCGGGATGCCGGACGAGCGTGTCGCCGACCGGAATCCCGTCGCCTGTCACGACCTGTAGGACGCCCGGCGGGATCACGTCTTGGGCGAGCTCGGCGAAGCGGAGCATGGTCAGCGGCGTCTGCTCCGCGGGCTTGATGATCTGAACGTTTCCGGCCGCGAGCGCAGGCCCGATCTTCCACATCGCCATGAACAGCGGGTAGTTCCAGGGGCAGATGCCCGCCACGATCCCGAGCGGCTCGCGCCGGATCATCGACGTGTAGCCCTCGGCGTACTCGGCGGCTGCCTTCCCTTCGAGGTTGCGGGCAGCGCCGGCGAAGAAGCGTAGGTTGTCGGACATCACGGCTGGCTCGTCGACGGCAACCCACCACGGCTTGCCGACGTTGAGCGACTCGAGCCGTGCGAGCTCCTCCGCGTTCTCGTCGATGATGTCGGCGAGCTTCAGCAGAAGCTCCATCCGGTCCTTCGGTGTTTTGTCCTGCCACTCGCTCCACGCCTTCTTCGCGGCGTCGACCGCGCGCTCGACGTCCTCGGCCGTCCCGCGCGGGACCTCGGCGATCACCTCGCCGGTCGCAGGGTTCAGGACTTCCATCGTCTCGCCTGACGTCGAGTCGACGAACTCGCCGCCGATGAAGTGCTTCTGCTGGGTTACCGACACACTCACGTCAAACCTCCGTTCGGTGAAATCGACGGCAGCGTAACTCCGTCATGGCGGACGCTACAAGGCCCCGCGTTCAGGTAGAACCCTTGGCGCGGTGAGGATCTTGGTCGTTGGAACGGGTGGCGTGGGCTCAGCCTTCGCCGCCATCGCCCAGCGCCGCTCGTTCTTCGAGCGCATCGTCCTTGCCGATCTCGACCCGGCGCGACCGCAAGCCGTCGTCGACTCACTCGGCGAGCACGACCGCTTCGGCTCCGCAGGCGTCGACGCTTCGGACGAGGACGCGATCGTTCGGCTGATCGCTGACGTCAGGGCGGACACGGTGCTCAGCGCCACCGATCCGCGCTTGAACCCGCAGATCTTCGACGCCTGCCTGCGGGCCCGCGCGACGTACCTCGACATGGCGATGACGCTCTCGGAGGCCCACCCGGTGCACCCGCACGAGGAGACGCACGTCAAGCTCGGCGACTACCAGTTCGCCCAGGAAGAGAACTGGAAGCAGGAAGGGCTGCTCGCGCTCGTCGGCATCGGCATCGAGCCCGGCGCGGCCGACGTGTTCGCACGCCACGCGGCGGACGAGCTCTTCTCGGAGATCGACGAGATCGGGATCCGCGACGGATCGAACCTCGTCATCGAGGGCTACGACTTCGCGCCCACCTTCTCCATCTGGACGACGATCGAGGAATGCCTCAACCCGCCAGTGATCTGGGAGCGTGGCCGCGGTTGGTTCACGACGGCGCCGTTCTCCGAGCCCGAGGTGTTCGACTTCCCCGAGGGGATCGGGCAGGTCGAGTGCGTGAACGTGGAGCATGAGGAGGTGCTGCTCGTCCCGCGCTGGGTCGACTGCAAGCGCGTCACCTTCAAGTACGGGCTCGGCGACGAGTTCATCGAGGTGCTGAAGACCCTGCACAAGCTCGGCCTCGACTCGAAGCAGAAAGTGCGCGTGCGGGACTTGGAGGTCGCTCCGCGCGACGTCGTCGCGGCAACGCTCCCCGACCCGATGACGCTGGGCGACCGCATGACCGGGAAGACCTGCGCCGGAACCTTCGTCACCGGCCTCGGAAAGGACGGCAACCCGCGGAACACCTACCTCTACCACGTGGTTGACAACGAGTGGTCGATGCGCGAGTACGGCTCGCAGGCGGTCGTCTGGCAGACGGCAATCAACCCGGTGATCGCGCTCGAGCTGCTCGCTTCCGGCGAATGGAGCGGGACGGGCGTGCTCGGCCCAGAAGCCTTCCCGGCGCAGCCGTTCCTCGGCAAGCTCGCCGAGTACGGCTCGCCGCACGGCATCCTCGAGCTCGCTCCTTCGCCGTAGGGGCGAGGCTTGCCTCGCCCGTGGGCGACGTAAGGGTCGCCCTTAAATGTCGATCTGAAAGGGATGCGTTCGTCGTCTCTGCGCGATGTCTAGGATCGACCTATGGCGAAGGTGAGGTTGCGAGCACCCCTCTCCGAGCTCGCAGAGGGCAAACGCGAGCTCGAGCTCGACGGCGCCACCGTCGTCGAAGTTCTCCGGGCGCTCGAGCAACAGCACCCTGGCATGAAGGGCTGGATCCTCGACGAGCAAGGCAACATTCGCGAGCACATCAACGTCTTCGTGAACAAGGAGTACGGACGGGAGGAAACGACGCTCGGCCCGGACGACCGAGTGCACATCATTCCGGCGATCTCAGGAGGTTGAGAACCGTGACAGAGCTACTCGTTGGAACGAAGAAGGGTCTGTTCGTGCTTCGCGGGGCGCCCGACGCAGGCTTCGAGGTGAGTGCGCGCGCTTTCGCGGGCGAGCCCGTCGAGTACGCCATGCGCGACGACCGCACGGGCCGCTATTTCGCATGCGTCACGTCGGCGTTCTACGGGCCCAAGCTCTTCCTCACCGACGACCCTGCCGGAGAGTGGGAGCAGGCGCAAGGTCTGGAGCTCCCCGAGGACGCGGAGAAGCCACTAGTCCGCCTCTGGACGGTGACTGCGGGAGAGGAAGACGGCCTCCTCTATGCGGGCGGAGATCCCGGCGTTCTCTTCGAGAGCCGAGACGGCGGCCTCAACTGGAAGCTGAACGAGGGGTTCTGGCAGCAGCCGACGCGACCGGAGCGGAACCCGGGCGCCGGCGGCATGTGCCTGCATTCCATCGCTACGTGGCCGGCGACCCGTCTCGAATCGCGCTGGCGATCTCAGCCGTCGGCGTCTGGCTCTCGGACGACGCGGGCACGACCTGGCGCCACGGGAACAAGGGGCTGTACCCGCGGTACTTGCCTGAAGAGGCTCGCGAGGACACGTTTACCCTCTGCGTTCACAACCTCCACCGCGCGCCGAGCCGCCCAGAGCGACTCTTCATACAGTTCCACGGAGGCGTCTATCGCTCCGACGACGCCGGCGAGACCTGGATCGGCATTGCCGACGGGCTTCCGTCGGACTTCGGCTTCCCGCTGGTGATCGACCCCAATGATCCCGACAGCGCATACGTCATTCCGCTCGTCGCGGACATGGATCGCGTGACCCCGGAAGGCAAGGTGCGCGTTTACGAGACGCGGGACGCCGGCGCGTCATGGTCGGCTCGCGGTGATGGCCTTCCGTCCGGCGACGCGTACCTGACCATCCTCCGGCAGGCGTTCGCTGCCGACGGCTCGGGTTCAAACATGGGCCTCTACTTCGGAGCGACCTCGGGAGACGTGTTCGGGTCCGGAGACGCCGGCGCGACGTGGTTCACGGCAGCGACGAAGCTGCCGCCGGTGCATTCGGTGCGCGTCGCCTAGTTCGTTACCTGGGTTCGAAGGACGGCCTGCGCGAGCCCATGCAGACCACAGCGATGACCGCCAACTAGCGCGAGTGCGATACTGCTCGGACTAGTCGCGGCAGCGCAACGACACGTCCCACGGAGGAGGAGAGAGATGTTCCTGGCAACGACGAAGGTCGAGGATTTCGACCGCTGGTGGAGTGTCTTCTCAACCACAAGCCTTGAGAAACGAAAGCAGCACGGGTCCAAGGGTTCGACCGTCTTTCGCGATCCCAACGAGGAGGGCCGGGTCTGGGCGATCTTCGACTGGGATGCGGCGGGCTGGCAGAGCTTCCTCTCCGACCCCGAGGTCCCGGCGATCCTTCAAGAAGCCGGGCACGCAAGTAGGCCACAGATGGCGGAGCTCGCCGGCCAGCTCGACGGCTAACCCCAGACCCCGAATCGGGCCGCTCGAAGCCGCCGGGCTGCGGGAGTAGGCGCGACGCACGTTTCGCTACACCCTCCTGGACTAGGGTTCGGCGCCGCTCGGTGCGCTAGGCACGCGCCTCGAAGCCGCGGCCGTCGATCTTCTCGACGGCAATCCGAACGCTGACGCGACGCTCACCAGGCCCACGGAACGGGTAGGTGTCCTTCCCGATGTACTTCTTGGCGAGCCGGTCGATCTGATCGTCCGCGCCGTCGTCCACGAGCGTCGCAACCCCACTGACGGAGAGCCAGCGGTACGGGTCCTGCGGATCGACGACGGTCAGCGATACGCGTCCGTCGCGTGCGATGTAGGTCGGTTTCGCCCGACCGTGGGCGGTATTGAAGGAGACACCCTCGCTGTCGACGTCGACCCACACGATCGTCGAGTGCGGCGAACCGTCCGGGCGCAGATCGGTGACGACGCCGACGAACGGCTCCGCCAGGAACTCACGCTGGGCATCCGTGAGTCGGATCATGAGATCGCCACCATCCGGTCGATAGCGCCGCGGGCTCGGTCGGCAATGTCCTCGGGAACCGTGACGACGTACTTCCAGTCGCGGAGGGAGTCGCGGAGCTTCTCGAGCGTGATCATCTTCATGTAGCGACAGATCGCCGTCTCGGAGATCGCCTCGAAGCGCTTCTCGGGGGCTTCCTTCTGCAAACGGTGAATGATCCCGGTCTCGGTCGCGATGACGAACCGCTCCTTCGGCGACTGTTTGGCGAACCGGATCATCCCCTCGGTCGAGAGGATGTGCGTCTTCTCGTTGCCAAAGGCCATGCACTGGCTCGCGCAACCGCATTCGGGATGCACGAGGAACTCGGCGTCCGGCGCCTCCGCCTGCATGCGCTCGATGTCGCGCGGCCGGATACCCGCGTGAACGTGACACTCCCCCATCCAGATCCGCAGCTTCCGACCGGTGACCTTCTCGAGCCAGAGCCCGAGAAACATGTCCGGCAGGAAGAGGATCTCGGTGTCCGCCGGGATCGCGTCGATCACGCCCTTCGCGTTGCCCGACGTGCAGCAGTAGTCGCTCTCCGCCTTCACCTCGGCCGTCGTGTTCACGTACGAGACGACGACGGCACCGGGGTTCTCCGCTTTCCAGACGCGGAGCTGATCCGCGGTGATGGAGGCGGCCAGCGAGCAGCCTGCGTCGAGGTCGGGAATGAGGACGGTCTTCTGCGGGCTCAGAATCGCCGCTGTCTCGGCCATGAAGTGGACGCCGCAGAATGCGATCGCCTCGGCGTCGGTCGCTGCCGCTTCGCGGGAGAGCCCGAGCGAGTCGCCGACGAAATCCGCGACGTCCTGGACCTCGGGCACCTGGTAGTTGTGGGCGAGGATGACTGCGCCCCGCTCGGCGGCGAGCCCGCGGATCTCCTCCTGCATCGTGGCGATGTCGATGGTGGTCATTTCAGCTCCAGTGAGACGTCGAGGGAACGTGCGGAATGCGTGAGTGCGCCCACGGAGATCTCGTCGACGCCTGTCTCAGCGACGGCGCGGACGTTCTCGAGGGTGATGCCACCCGACGCTTCGAGTCGAGCGCGTCCGCCGACGAGCACGACAGCCGAACGAAGCTCATCCAGGGTCATGTTGTCGAGGAGAATCGCGTCGGCGCCCACCTCGAGAGCCTCGGACACCTGCTCCAGCGTGTCGCACTCCACCTCGATCGGAAGGACGGTAGTGGCGCGAAGGCTCTCGACGGCCTTCGAGACCGAGCCCGAGGCGCGAAGATGGTTGTCCTTCACGAGCACGCCGTCGTCGAGACCGAAGCGGTGATTGCGAGCGCCCCCGCACGCGACAGCGTGCTTTTCGAGCACCCGTAAGCCCGGCGTCGTCTTTCGAGTGTCGAGAATCACCGCACGGGTACCGGCGACCGCGTCGACGTAGCGCTTCGTCATCGTCGCTACGCCGGAGAGCCGGCCGAGGAAGTTGAGGGCAACGCGCTCACCGGTGAGGATCGCGCGCTCGGATCCGGTGACGACGGCAACCGCGGTCGGACCCTTCACGATCGCGCCCTCGGCGACGAGCGCCTCGAACTCGACGTCGGAGTCGAGAGCCCGGAACGCCACCTCGGCGGCGCGAAGCCCGCACACGACACCGGCTTCCTTGACGAACAGCTCTGCCGTCCCGACGGCATCGGCCGACACGGTGGCCTCGGTCGTGACATCGCCCTGACCCACGTCCTCGGCGAGCGCCGCCAGAACGATCCGCTCGAGTATGTCCGTCGCTACGGCCACGTTTCCAGAGCAGGCTCGGCGCCCGATCGCAGGACGACATGTCGCTCGAATGCCTCGCTCTCCACCGGGAAGTCGACGCGGAAGTGTGATCCGCGACTCTCTTCTCGCGTGAATGCGCTCTCGGCAATCAGTCTGGTAAGCAGATGCGGCGCGGTCTGCAAGCGCTCGAGGCCCGCCGCATCGCGGATCAGCCCGCAGTCGTGCCAGAGCTGGGCGCGGAGCTCGGGTGTTACCAACTCCACCTTCGGAAGCTCGGGTGGGTCGGGGAGTCGAGCCGGCAGGCCGGGTTCCCCGAGCGCCGCCAGCGCCGCGCGGCGTCCGAAGACGAGGCACTCGAGCAGCGAGTTCGAGGCGAGGCGGTTCGCGCCGTGTACTCCGGTCGCGGCGCACTCTCCCGCCGCGTAGAGGCTTGGGAGCTCGCTCCGCCCCTCGAGATCCGTGAGAACGCCGCCCACGGAGTAGTGGGCTGCCGGGGCGACCGGGATCGGCGTCTGGGCCGGGTCGTAACCCTCCTCGAGCAGGCTGCCCATGAGCGACGGGAAGCGAGCGCGGTCGATCGCTCGTAAGTCGAGCAGAACCGTCCCCCGCGCGGCTATCTCCCGGGCGACGACGTCGCGCGGCGCGAGCTCGTCCGTGAAGCGGCTGCCTTTGTCGTCGAGGAGAACGGCGCCTTCCCCGCGGAGCGCCTCAGAGAGGAGCAGCGAGGAGTCGACCAACGTGGTGGGATGGAACTGGACGAACTCGAGGTCCGCCACCGCCGCGCCGGCGCGATAGGCAGCGGCCATTCCTTCGCCGACGGAGCCCGATGGATTAGTCGTTCGCTCCCAGAGTGCGGCTGCGCCGCCAGTCGCGAGCAGCGTTGCGCGTGCAGGCACGGTGCGTTGGTCGGTGATCACTCCGACACACCGGTCGTCGGCGTACCAGAGCGACAGCATCCGCTCGGCCTCGGCGACGTGGATTCGGGGATGCGCCAACACCCTCGCCGCGAGGATCCGCTCGACGCGGTCGCCCGTCGCGGCGCCACCGGCGTGCACGACGCGCCGCCGGCTGTGGCCGCCTTCCAGGCCGAGCCCCTCGTCGAAGTCGACACCGAGGTCCACGAGGTCGCGGATCCGCGCCGGCGCCTCCTCGGTGAGCACGGTGACCGCGGACGGGCGGCACAGCCCACGCCCGGTGCGAAGCGTGTCCTCGGCGTGGACGGCAGGTGAGTCGTCGTCGCCGACCGCGGCGGCGATCCCGCCCTGGGCCAGCAGGCTGGACGTCCAGAGGAGAGGGCCCTTGGTGAGGACGAGAACGTCGCCCTCGGCGGCCGCGCACAGAGCTGCGAAGAGTCCGGCGACTCCGCCGCCGACGACGACGAGATCGAGTGCGTCTCCATGAGGTGTGCTGTTTTTCGCGCTCATGCTAGTTTTAGCCTCTGAGTCAATAACCTCATGGCTGAGTCTACCACCCCATCTGTACTTCCCGCGCACGTCGCGCTCGCGGTCGTGTTCCAGGTGCGCGACGGGGTCCTGGAGGTGCTGCTTTGGGAGCGAGCTCGCGATCCCTTCCCCGGAATGTGGTCGCTCCCCGGCGGAACGCTCGACGCACACGAGACGCTGGAGGAATCGATCCTGCGTCATCTGGCCACGAAGGTCGACGTTCGCGAGGTCGCGCACCTCGAGCAGCTCGGTACATGGAGCGAGCCGGCTCGCCACCCGGAACGGTGGGAGCTCGCAACAGCGTACCTCGGGCTCGTCCCGCTAGGTATCGACCCGCACGTTCCGTTTGATACTCAGTGGCATCCCGTCGACGACCTACCGCCGACCGCCTTCGATCACGGCTCGATCGTGCGCGCCGGGCGGGAGCGACTCCGCGGGAAGCTCTCGTACTCGAACGTCGGCTTCGCTCTCGCGC
>Ga0180093_1000059_pt1 | contig 10967 bp, 9 predicted proteins | sample EasRivT45_16_1Da_FD_123017 | JGI IMG/M metagenome (GOLD analysis project Ga0180093, IMG submission 123017) | Soil microbial communities from meander-bound floodplain in the East River, Colorado, USA - East River metaG ERMLIBT45_16_1Da | ecosystem: Environmental > Terrestrial > Soil > Floodplain ... | reverse complement strand
CTCCTCGGTGGAGACGCCGGACGAGAGGAGCGCCGCATCCACTCCGAGCTGCTCCGCGAGCCAGGCGATGGTCGAGTCTGTCGGTCGTGTCTTGCCGCGCTCGATCTGACTGATGTACTCCTTCGAGAAGCGCTCGCCCGCGAGCTGCGTCTGCGTGAGCCCGACCGAAACGCGGAGCGCGCGCACGCGCTCGCCAAGGCGTGAGCCTGCAGAAGACGTAGACGTCGCGGCGGTTTCGATCATGCCCATTTCAGTGAACCCGGGGTTCGGCCTAACCGCGCTCCCCTTGCCGGGGGATGTGCGACTACCCGTTTCGGGTGAAGTAATCTTAGCCGAAATCACTTGACCGGGCTACTTGACTTTTTCGGACACGGCTCCTATAGTCAGGCCCACACCGCAACCGATCGGACGCCAGATCGGATGCGCGGGCACCACCGCCGGATCCGCCGGTGAGCACGGGAAAAACGTGGCTGGGCCGCAGAGCCACGAATCTCCGGCTTGCCGCCCCGGGAAGGGGTCGCCTCGAACGGAAAACGCCCCCGGAGCCGCAGCCGGGGGCGTTTTTTTTCGTGGGTGAAACCTACGGTTTCCCCCACGGACCCCCCTCCCTTGCGCCGTGCATCCGAATACCGCCGTTTGCCTACGGGCGAATGAATCGCCCTTCGGCCGCCAGAGCGCGACGACTACTCGACGTCCTTACGCGGCTGGCTCAGGCGTGGCGCGCTCGGAAGCGTCGCCCGCGCCCTCGTGCGGGCGCACGAGGGTGAACGCTACGATTGCGCCGACCACGGCAATTCCGGCGGCGACGAGGAGCGCGCTCTCGAACCCACGCATGAACGCCTCGGGCGTTCGCTCACCACCTGCCTGCGCGGCCATGATCGCCCCCATGAGCGCGATCCCCATCGTCCCGCCGACCTGGCGGGCGCTGTTCAAGACGGCGGAGCCGACGCCCGCCTTCTCGACCGGAACGCTCCGCGTGGCCGCAGCGGCGCTCGGGGTCATCGTCAGCGCCATGCCGATGCCGCCAACTACAAGCGCAGGGAAGAGGTTCCAGAACGACGCATCGACACCGAGCCGCGAGAACATCCCCAGCTGGACGGCGATGAGCATCATCCCGCCGGTCACGAGCCCGCGTGAGCCGATCCGGTCGCTCGTCTTCCCGGCAAGTGGCGCGATCAGGATGATCAAGATCGTCATCGGAAGGAAAGCCGCGCCGGCCTGCACCGGTGAGTAGCCGAGGATGTTCTGCATGTACAGCGACACGAAGAAGAAGACCCCGAACATCGCGAGCGCGACGAGCAGCATGACGAGGTTTGCTCCCGTGTAGGTCCCGTTTCTGAACAGCTCGAGCGGCAGCATCGGCGCGCGCTGGCGGCGCTCGAGCTGAACGAAGGCAAAGAGCGAGAGGGCGGCGAGGACGAATGCGCCGACGATCCGCGCGGAGCTCCAGCCGTAGGTATTCGCCTCGATCAGCCCGTACGTCAAGGCGAAGAGTCCGACGGCCGACGTCACGAGCCCTGGCAAGTCGAGCCGCTCGTGCGTCTCGTCGCGGGACTCGTCGATGAAGAGGTAGCTCGCAGCGATTCCGAGGATCCCGATCGGGACGTTGACGAAGAAGATCCAGCTCCAATCGAGGTGCTCGGTAATGAGGCCGCCGACGAGCGGCCCGATGGCGAGCGCCATCGCTGAGGTTCCGGCCCAGATGCCGATCGCAGTGCCACGCTCGCGAGGCGGAAATGTCGCCGCGATGATCGAGAGCGTTGCCGGGTTCATGAGCGCCGCTCCGGCTCCCTGTAGCACACGGGCCGCGATGAGCATCTCGGACGAGCCCGCGAGCCCGCAGAGGAGCGACGCAAGCGTGAAGACGACGATCCCGAGAACGAAGATCTTCCGTCGCCCGTAGGCGTCGGCGAGCTTGCCACCGATGAGCATGAGCGCCGCGAACGTCAGCGCGTAGCCGGTAACGATCCATTGGAGCTCGGAGAGATCGGCATCGAGGTCGCGCTGGATCGACGGGAGCGCAACGTTCACGACCGTGTTGTCGAGCATGATCATGAACAGCCCGACCGAGACCGCCGCAAGCGTGAGCCACTTGCGGTTCTCCTCTGCGAAGATCCGAGCCCTCATGTCATCCCGCTCCCGTCGATCGTGACCGGCCCCGCAGAGACTAGTCCGGACACATCCAGCCGCTTTAGCTGGGTGCCGACCGCAGAGCAGCTCGAGGCGGCAAATATCGCCCGGCTCGCAAAGTCGCTCGGATCCGCCGACTACGGGGAGTTGCACCGGGTCTCGATCGAGGAGCCCGACCGGTTTTGGCGTGCGGTTGTGGCGGATCTCGGCATCCCACTCGAGCGTGATTGGGATGCCGTGCTCGACGAGTCGCGGGGGATCGAATGGACGACCTGGTTCGTAGGGGCGCAACTGAACATCGCGGACGCCTGCGTCCATCGGTGGGCGCGCGAGCGGCCGAACGACGAGGCGGCGGTCTGGGTCCCCGAAGAGGGGAACAGGCGGTCGCTCACCTGGGCGGAGCTCTCACGCGACGTCCGAAGACTCGCCGAGGCGCTTTGTCGCCTGGGCGTCGGTGAGGGCGATGCGGTCGGAATGTTCTTGCCGATGGCACCGGAGGCGGCGATCGCCTCCCACGCATGCGCGCACATCGGCGCCGCGCAGGTACCGATCTTCTCGGGCTTCGCTGGGCCTGCCATCTCGTCACGCCTAACAGATGCGGCAGTGAAGGTGGTGCTGACAGCCGATGCCTCGTACCGCCGCGGACGGCTCGTGCCCATGAAGGAGGTGCTCGACGAGGCGCTCGCCCATGCGCCGTCCGCCGAGCACGTCGTCGTCTGGCGGCGAGCAGGTGTCGACTGCCCGATGACGAGTGGGCGCGACGTGTGGTGGGACGAGATCGTCGCTGACGAGCCTGGAACGCTCGACGCAGTACAGGTCGAGAGCGAGACGCCGTACCTCATCGCATACACGTCCGGAACGACGGGTAAGCCCAAGGGGGCGCTCCACGTTCAGGGCGGCTTTCTGCTCTCGATCGTGCGCGAGACCGCGTACCAGGCGGATCTTCGGGCCGGGGACCGCGTTCTCTTCTCCACGGACATGGGCTGGATCATGGGGCCGTGGACCGTCGTCGGCGCGATGGCCTGCGGAGCGACGATCGCCTTCATGGAGGGCGCGCCCGACTGGCCGCCGGATCGCGTTTGGCGAATCGTGGAGGACGAGCGCATCACGATGTTAGGTGTCTCGCCGACGCTCGTGCGCGCGCTGATCCCGCACGGTAATCCCGACGCTGACCTTTCGTCGCTGCGGTCGGTGGTGACCACCGGCGAGCCTTGGAACCGCGGGCCGTACGACTGGCTCGACGAGCACGTCTGCGGCAAGGGTCGCATCCCGATCGTCAACTGCTCGGGTGGCACTGAGGTCGGAGCATGCTTCCTCTCGGTCACGATGATGCGCCCAACAAAGCCGTGCTCCGTCGGCTTCCCGGCGCTCGGCGAGGACATGGACGTCGTCGACGACCAGGGGAACCCTGTTCGCGGCGAGGTGGGGGAGCTCGTCTGCAAGCGCGCCTGGCCCGGGATGACCCGCGGGATCTGGGAGGATCCTGAGCGGTATCTCGAGACGTACTGGCGGCAGTTCCCCGGCGTGTGGACACACGGCGACTGGGCCTCGATCGACGAGGACGGCTACTGGTTCCTCCATGGCCGCTCCGACGACACGCTGAACATCGCGGGCAAGCGGATAGGCCCCGCCGAGCTCGAGTCGGCGGCTGTCAACCACTCCGCGGTTGTCGAAGCAGCCGCGATCGGAGTCCCGCACGAAGTGAAGGGCGAGGTCGCGTGGCTCTACTGCGTGGTCGCGCCGGGGGCAAAGGCGACCGAGGCCGATGTCGCAGCGGCCGTGGTGAGCGAGCTCGGCAAGGCCTTCGCACCGGACCGCGTCCTCTTCGTCTCGGCTCTGCCCAAGACGCGCAGCGCCAAGATCGTTCGCCGAGCCGTGCGCGCATGCGCGCTCGGCCAGGACCCGGGCGATCTTTCGACGCTGTAGAACCCCGATTCGCTCGAGGAGATCGCCCGTGCCGTCTGACGCCCTTCAAGGCGTCGCGCTCGTGACGGGAGGCGGTCGCGGGATCGGCGCGTCGATCGCGCGAGAGCTTGCTGCTGCGGGGATGCGGGTCGCGGTCACGGGACGCACCTCCGAGCAAGTTCACGCAGTGGCCGAAGAGCTCTCTGGGCTGGGTCTCGTCGGTGACGTAACTCGTGCCGACCACGTCGAGGGCTGGGTCGAGCGCACGGAGCGAGAGCTCGGTCCGATCGACCTGCTCGTCGCGAACGCCGGGATCTCGGGGAGCGGTCGCCCCTTCCTCGAGGAGTCGCTCGAGGAATGGTGGCGAGTCTTCGAAGTGAACGTGCTCGGCGCCTATCTCGGCTGCCGCTCCGTCGGAGCGCGTATGGCTGAACGCGGCCACGGGCGAATCGTGAACGTCGGGAGCGGCGGTTCCTATCTCCCGATCGCGAATCCGACGGTCGCGCTCGGCACGTCCTACGGGCCGAGCAAGGCGGCACTCGGCCGGTTCACAGAGATCCTGGCGGCCGCTCTCGGGCAGTCCGGCGTCCACGTCTTCCTGATCAGCCCTGGTCTCGTGCGCACTTCCATGACCGAGCGGATGGGCGACAACGCACCCTGGACGCCCCCCGAGCTCGCGCCGAGGCTGGTCCGCGTGCTCGCGTCGGGCCGGGCTGACGCACTCGCCGGCCGGTACCTCCACGCGGAGCACGACGACGTCGAGGACCTCATCGCACGAGCCGACGACATCGCCGCGAACGACCTGAACGCGATCCGCCTCAGACGCTGACATAACGTCGCGCGAACACCACGATCGCCTACCCTGAGCGCAGGTGCCGTACTTCATCTGCCCCAACTGCAAGCAGCGATCGGTCGACCTCGACGGGTACGACGGGTTCACGATGCAGGCCGTCCAGTGTCGGACGTGCGCGTTCGGCTTCCTCTTCGAGCTGCTCGAGGACTACTACCCCGCCCCGGAGACGGGCTTCGTCGTGTGCGACGGCGACAAGCGCGTGCTTGCGGCCTGCCGCGGTGTGTTCGAGCTCACCGGGTACCGCGATGCCGACCTCATCGGGCGTGACGTCGCAGAGGCACTCTCGCTCTCCGACACGTCACCCATCGAGGTCGCACGGGAGTGGGGCGTGCGGAAGCTGGGGCAAGAGCTCGAGATCCGTACGCGCGCCGGCATCGAGAAGCGCGTCACCGCAGACTTCTTCCCGGCGTACGACGATGACGGCGGCCTCCTGCTCGCCCTCACTCCCCGGTAGGGTCGCCCGCCCTGGGCCGGGCATGCCTGGCCCCTACAAACGCGGGGTGATCCAGACCTGGCGTGCAAGTGCCAGGAGTTCGCCGTCCTCGGCGAAGAGGGCGGTGCCAGCGAAGAGCTTGCGGCCGTCTTCAGCCACCGGCCAGGCCGTGACGACGCACGGCTCGCCCGCCTCCGGAACGCGGAGGATGCGCGCCGTCATGCGGCCGAGTATGACCTCTCCTCTGCCTTCGGCGCCGACCGCGTAGGCACCCGGGCAATCGATCGCCGCCCAGACCATCTCGGGGGCGGACTCACTCGGCGTCCAGGGTGCTGCGTGCACCGGCTCGCGACCGAGAACCGAGCCAACACGGATCCCGAGCCCGTCACCCGACGAACGATCACCGCAGACGAAACACTCGCCGAACTCCGGGCTCCAACCACGAACGTGACGCTCCCGAGCCGCCTCCGCTTCGTCGAGCGAGACCTCCGGAACAGGCTCAAGGGTGACCGTGGCGGGGCATGCCTCTGCGACGACCGCGTCACCGTCGAGCAAGACCACGACGCCGTCGTCGCGGCGCACGACGAGCGGCCGCTCGAGCGGCGGGGGCTGGCGAAGCGTCACCTCGATGTCCGCCGCCTCGACGTACGCCGCCAGCCGGCCGCACGCGTACCCACCATTCGCCGACGTCAGGGGTCCGCGAAATCGTCGCTCGAACGTGATTTCCATGCGTCGGACACTAGACGCGTGACTGCAGACGACGCCGCAGCGGCCGCGAATGCAGCCGCCTTCAGGGATCTTCGCAAGACCGGAATCCGCGCGCCAGTGGATTCCGGTCTTGCGCGGACAAGTAGTTAGACTCGGTTTGTGACTGTGAGGCGAAAACCTTGAGGCTCGCTCTCGCTCAGCTCAATGCGATCGTCGGCGACCTCGAGGGAAACCGGGAGAAGATCCTCGACGCCCTCTCCGACGCTCGCAGCGCCGGAGCCGACCTGGTCGTCTTTCCAGAGCTCGCCACGACGGGCTATCCGCCCGAGGACTTGCTCCTTCGGCCAGGTTTCGTGCGCGCCGCTCACGAATCGCTCGAGGAGATCGCTGGTGCTACGCAAGGCATCGTGGCGCTCGTCGGAACGCCGTGGTTCGACCGAGACCTTACGAACGCATGTGCGGTCTGCGCCGACGGGCGCGTACGCACCGTCTACCGCAAGCACTTCCTTCCGAACTACGGCGTGTTCGACGAGCACCGCTACTTCGCCGAGGGCCGTGACCTCGTCCTGCTCCAGCTCGGCGACACGAGCGTCGGGCCGACGATCTGTGAGGACGTCTGGCAGCCGGGACCACCGGCGACGGATCTCGCGCTCGCCGGTGCCCAGCTCATCGTCAACCTCTCGGCGTCACCGTTCCACGTCGGAAAGGCCGAGGAGCGCGAGGAGATGCTCGTCACGCGAGCGCGCGACACGAGCGCCTACCTCGCGTTCTGCAACATGGTCGGCGGGCAGGACGAGCTCGTCTTCGACGGCCACTCGGTCGTCCTCGACCCCTCTGGTGAGGTCATTGCGCGCGCCCCCGGCTTCCAGGAGCATCTGCTCGTCGTCGACATCGAACTGGCCGACGCCATCGGCCGCCGGCTACGCGATGCGCGCCGGCGTGAGCTCGAGCGCTCTCGGGAGACCGTTCCGCAGGTCACCACTCTTGGGCTCGATCCGCCCGCAGCTCACGAGGACTCGACTCCAGCCGAGACCGTCCCATTCGAGCCAGAGCTCGAGCAGATGCGGCTCGCGCTCACGCTCGGGCTTCGCGACTACGTCCAGAAGAACGGCTTCGCGGAGGTAGTCGTCGGCGTCTCGGGCGGGATCGACTCGGCGGTGACAGCCGCGCTCTGTGCGGATGCGCTCGGCCCGGAGCGCGTCCACTGCGTCTCGATGCCGTCACGGTTCACCTCCGAGGGGACGCGTAGCGATGCGCGGCAAGTCGCGGAGCGCCTCGGCTGCGATTTTCGTGAGCTTCCGATCGAGCCCACCGTCGAGGCGTTCCACGACGCCCTCCGAGGTGAGATCGAAGGCGGCCTCGCGGGGCTCGCCGCGGAGAACCTGCAGGCCCGCGTCCGCGGCGTGCTACTGATGGGGCTCTCGAACACGTACGGCTGGCTCGTCGTCTCGACTGGGAATAAGTCCGAGCTCGCCGTCGGCTACTCGACGCTGTACGGGGACATGGTCGGCGGCTTCGCGCTGCTCAAAGATGTCTTCAAGACCGACGTCTTCCGGCTGGCCGAGCACCTGAACGAGCGCGCCGGGCGCGAGCTGATCCCGCGGAGCACCATCGAGCGTGCACCGAGCGCCGAGCTCCGAGAGGATCAGCGCGACGCAGATTCGATTCCCGGGTACGACGCACTCGACCCGGTTCTGGAGGCATACGTCGAGCAGGATCGCTCACGGGAAGAGCTTCTCGCGGAGTTCTACCCCGAGGTCGTGGAGCGCGCGATCGGACTCGTCGACCGGGCCGAGTACAAGCGCCGGCAGGCGCCGCCTGGGGTGAAGCTACGCCCGAAGGCCTTCGGCCGCGACCGCCGCACTCCGATCACGAATCGGTGGAAGGGTTGATACGGCCAGACCGTAAGTGGTAACCGAAGAGCACGCGATCGTCGTCATCAAGGACGATCACCCGGGCGGCCGAGCGCAGGCGAGGCTCAGTCACGAGACGAGCTCTTGCAACGCTCGGAACCAGCCCAGGCGGTCCTCCCAGGGCGCCGCGGCGTTCGCGGGCGACGTCGACGGAAGCACGAAGAGCGCGGTCTCGCCAAGCTTCCGTTCCTGGAGGCCGTGATCCGGACGCTCCCGGAAGACGCCCTGATAGGCGGCCTTGCCGACGAACGCGATGGCGCGCAGCGAGGGATCTGCGCCGATCTGCTCGAGGCGCTCGAGTGCGCCAGCGAAGTCCCGGGCCCGCAGATCGCTCGAGCCACGGGTCGTCCTCCGGGCTGCGTTCGTGAGCCCGATGCCGAGCGCGAGAAGCTCATGCTGCTCGCGCGGCTCGAGAAGGCGGGGCGTGAACCCAACTGCGTGGAGCAGGCGCCAGAAGTCGTTGCGCGGGTTCGCGAAGTGCGCGGCGGCGGCAGCGCTCGCGCGTCCAGGGTTGATCCCGCAGAAGACGACGTATACCCCCGGCCCGAGAACGTCCGGGACGCTCAGGCCGCTTCGACTTCGCGCGCGTCCAGGCGGAGCTCGAGCAGCATGCGGAGCCGCTCGCCCACGTCCGACGCTTCGGTTCGCAGGTCAGGCTCGCGGTGGAGGATTTTGACGGTGTCCTCGGCATAGCGCCAGCCGTAGCAGCGCTCGTAGCACTCCGCCTCGCTAAGCGTCCGGAGTCGCTCCATCTGGCCCGCAGCCTAGGCCAGAGCCCGGATGGTGCCGGGTAGGCTGCTCCCGTGGTGGTCAAACCGCGAGTGCTCGAGTTCGAAGTCACCGTCGACCGCGGCCGCTCGTCGCAAAGCGGGCTCGGCGGCGTCTCCCTCGAGCGTGAGGACGAGTGGTGGCCCGAGCACCTCGTGCTCGCGGCTCTCGTCCGCTGCACCCTGGCGAGCATGGACTACTCCGCTCGAAGAGCCGGCCTCGATGTTGCCGGCGAGGGGCGGGCGCACGGCATCGTCACGAAGCGCGAGAGGGACGGGCTGTACGCGTTCGTGAACATCGAATCACGGCTCGAGATCGAGCTCGACCCTTCTCCCGAACGTGACGCCGTGCGGGAGCTGATCGCCAAGGCCGAGCGTGGATGCTTCGTCAGCAACTCCCTGGAGACGCATCCGCATCATCACTGGACCGTCAACGGCGAGGAGATCGCATGAGACGCCCTGTGTCAACCCTCCGCCGTGAGGAGGCGTTGCAGGCTGCCGTGGCGTGCGGGGTCGTAGGGCTCGTGGTCCTGCCACATACGCCAGATGACGCGGAGCCAGGCACGGCCGAGGATGCGGATCGCGTGCGGGTGGTCGCAGCCGCGAGCGATCGCGTCGGCGTAGATCTTGCGCGCCCAGGGATTGTGCTTGCGGCTCGAGTCGGCGAAGACGCCGACCGCGCTACGGAGCGTCTTGTTGCAGGCCCAGCGGAAGGTGGCGACCTTCTTCTTGCCGGACTCGACGGCGACCGGGGCTTGGCCGGCGATCGCCTCGAGCGAGCTACTGGCGGGGTGGCGCTCCCTGCGGTCGCCGATCTCGCTCAAGAGCTCGGCGGCGGTGACGACGGACTTGGGGTCGCGGAAGAGGGAGCGGAAGATGACGCCGTCGGGGTGCTCGAAGAGCAGGCCGCGGATCTCGCTGGTCAAAAGCCGGATCTGCTCGACGAGCGGTCTGAGCGCGGCGATGAGTGCGAGCACGACTTGCCGGCGAGCCTCGGCCTCGAGCTCCCCGGTCCTGCCTTGCGGGGCGGAGCGCAGCCTAGTGATGAGCTCGGCAGCGCTTCTGCGCCCGCAGTAGCCGTTGCGGGCGAGGAAGCCGGCGAGGCGCTTCTCGCCGAGGCCGCGGGCATCTCCGGGGCTGGGGTAGCGCTCGAGAAAGGCGAGACAGATCGGCGAGTCGACCTCGCTGAAGATCTTCGCGGCGCCCGGCCAGAAGGCTTCCAGCTGCGCGCGCAGCTGGTTACAGAGGCAGACGCGCTGCTCGACCAGGTCCTCGCGCGCCCGGGTCAGCGTCCGCAGCGCTTGTGTCTCGTCGCCGTCGGGGCAGAGCGTCCGCAGACGGTGCATGTCGGTGCGGGCGAGCTCGGCGAGCACGTAGGCGTCGAAGCCGTCCGACTTGCCCCCGCCCGAGCGGTAGCGGTCGCGAGCGGCGGCGAGCTGGTTGGGGTGCACGGGCACGACCTCGATCCCCGCCTCGAGCAGGCGGTCGACGACGAGCCCGTTCGGCCGCTCGAGCGCAACGCGGACGACATCGAGCTCGAGCAGACACCGCACCAGCCCGGACACGCCTTCCTCGCTGTGCCTGAAGCGCCGCTCCTCGAGCTGGCGCCCATCGGCCTCGACGACGACCAGGCGGTGCTCCTCGCTCGCCAGGTCGATCCCTGCGCTGCGCTCGTCCATCGGGTCTCCTTCGCTCGGGGTGCTGGAAGCGGGCCGACCGGCGAGGTACCGTGGCGGATGCTCATAGGCGGGCCCTCGGTGGGGCGACGCCCTGTCGCCGCTCCGGGTGCCTCACGCCGCCGGGAGGCGCTGGTCTCATGCGGGCCGTCTGCGCGGCAAGCGAACGTGGCGCTCTCCCGGCGGCGGTCAGCCACGACCCGACGCTACGAGCCGCGCCGGTCGACGCCCTCACTGACTGCGTGCGGGCGGACTCTCAGTTTTCAAAGAACAAGCAAAACCAAAGGCAAGGTTGGCCTATGAGCACCGCAGTTCTCGATATCACGTCCGTCCGTGCGCGATTCTCTGCGCTCGACCGCGGGCTCGCTTTCTTCGACGGCCCCGGTGGGACGCAGTGCCCGGACGAGGTGATCGACGCGATCGCCGGCTACCTCAGGGAATCGAACGCGAACGTCGGGGCACCCTACGAGACGAGTCGGCAGACCGACGAGCTCGTCGATCTCGCGCACGAGCGCGCGGGGGTCTTCCTCGGCTGCTCGGCGGGCGAGGTCGCGTTCGGGCAGAGCATGACGGCGCTCAACT
>Ga0180093_1000058_pt1 | contig 11000 bp, 10 predicted proteins | sample EasRivT45_16_1Da_FD_123017 | JGI IMG/M metagenome (GOLD analysis project Ga0180093, IMG submission 123017) | Soil microbial communities from meander-bound floodplain in the East River, Colorado, USA - East River metaG ERMLIBT45_16_1Da | ecosystem: Environmental > Terrestrial > Soil > Floodplain ... | reverse complement strand
GCCCCGACGCGCCAGATCGCGCATCCGGACGCGCGAGATCGTCGCATTAACCATCTAGGTGCCCTGGCGGCCGTACCGATCTTCGAGACGGACGACATCATCGAGGTGCGGCGTCGAGACCTCGATCACCAAGGTGTCCTCGAGCGCCGCCACTCGATGCACTGTTCTCGGGCGAAAGCGGAACGCATCGCCGGGCGAGATCTCGAGCTCCTCGAGTTCCCCTCCGACCTCCCCGAGCTCCAGCCGCGCGCGACCCTCCTGCACGAGCCACGACTCGTCCTTGACCTCGTGGTACTGGAGGCTCAAGGACTCGCCCGCGCGAACGAACAGAAGTTTGCCGACGTAGGTGTCGGCCTCGGCCCAGACGAGCTCCCAGCCCCAGGGCTTCTCGACCTTCCGTGGCGACACGGCGTAGCGGCTGCGGGTCTCTTCGCTCACGAGAAGCGGAGCGCCTTCTCCGGGATGCGCTGTCCCGCGCCGATCCTCAGCCCGTGATCCAGGACGTTGCCACCGCCCAGCGACGCGCCGGGGCCGACGACGGCCAGGTTGTGCAGCTCGCACTGGGCGCCGAGATTCGCGTCGTCTCCGATGATGGAGCCGATGACGGAGCACCCGGCGCCTACAGTCGCTCGTGATCCGACGATGGCGTTCTCTACAACGCCGCCCGCTGCCAAACGCGAGCGCGCACCGAGAACGGCGAGGCTCCCCAGACGCGCACCCGCCTCGACGACCGCCCCTGGACCGACGTACACCGGGGGAACGAGGCGTGCCCCGGGATCGACCTCGGCACTCGGATCGACGAGAGTGAAGTCAGCGCCGAGAGCGGTGCCGACCTCGGTCGGGAAGAGTCGTTCGAGCACATCTCGGTGCGCCTGCAGGTACGACTCGGGCGTCCCGATGTCGAGCCAGTAACCCGGGAGCGCGATCCCGTAGACGGCCCCTTCCGCAGCGAGCCGGGGAAAGACCTCGCGCTCGATCGACACTGCTCGGCCGGGCGGAATCAGCTCGAGAACCTCGGGCTCGAGTACGTACAGGCCTGCGTTGATGAGATCGGTGTCGATCTCCTCCGGGCGAGGCTTCTCGAGAAACGTCTCGACCCGACCGTCCGCCGCAAGGCGTACGAGCCCGTAGCGACTCGGGTCGGCGACCGGTGTGAGCAGAATCGTCGACTTGGCGCCCGTCGAGCGATGGAACGCGACGAGCTCTTCAAGATCTGCCTCTCGCAGCGAGTCGCCGTTCAGCGCGAAGAAGCTCCCCTCGAGCCCACGAGCAGCGAACCCGATGGCGCCGCCGGTTCCAAGAGGTATCTCCTCCACCGCGTACTCGAGCGTGACACCGGTGTATCGGCTGCCGAAGGCCGCCGCGATCTGGTCGGGCAGGTAGCCGCACGAGATGACCGCGTGCCCGACGCCGTGACGCGCAAGATGCTCGAGGGTGTAGGAGAGGAGCGGTCGATCGACAAGCGGAAGCATGTCCTTCCGCGTGCGATCGGTGAGCGGCCGGAGCCGTGTGCCCTGGCCGCCGACGAGGATCACCGCAGGAAGGCTCATTCGATCGGTCGGCCGATGCCCTCGTACGCGAAGCCGAGGGCTCGGATCTGAGCAGCGTCGAGCAGGTTGCGCCCGTCGATGATCAGCCTGTTGCGCATGCGGGCGCCGGCCTCGGCCCAGTCGACCTCGCGGAGCTCGGGCCACTCGGTCACGACAACCGCGGCGTCGGCCCCGTCGAGCGCGCCGAGCGCCGACTCGGCGATCTCGACGCCGCGAAGATGAACGGTGCCGTCCGCGACTGGATCCCACGCGCGCACCTCGGCACCCTCCGAGAGCAGCCGTCCCGCGAGCACGAGGCTCGGCGCCTCGCGCATGTCATCCGTACCGGGCTTGAAAGCGAGGCCAAGGAGCGCGATCCTCTTGTCGCGAAGCGGGCCGAGTCGCCGCTCGAGCTTGCCGATCACGCGCCGCTTCTGGAGCTCGTTCACCTCGATCACGGCGTTCAGCAGCTGGAAGTTGTACCCCGAGTTCGCCGCAAGCTGCTTGAGCGCGAGCGAGTCCTTGGGGAAGCACGAGCCGCCGTAGCCGATCCCGGCTCGTAGGAACGCCGGCCCGATCCGCCGATCCAGCCCGATCCCCTGAGACACGGTCAGGACGTCGGCACCTGTCGCCTCGCACACGTTCGCGATCTCGTTGATGAACGAGATGCGCGTCACCAGAGCAGCGTTTGCCGCGAGCTTGATCATTTCCGCCGACGGGACGTCACAGCGAACGACGGGCGCCTCGATCCCGTCGTGGAGTCCCTCGACCACATCTCCGTCCGCTTCGTGGAACGCGCCGATGACGATCCGATCCGGATGCATGAAGTCGCGGACAGCCGTCCCTTCGGCCGTGAACTCCGGATTGGAGACGTAGCCGACGTTCGTGAGGCCTCGATCGTCGAGCCGGTGTCGCACGGCTCGCCCGGTGCCGACCGGCACTGTGCTCTTCATCGCGATCACGATTCGCCGGTCGACCTGCGGAAGTTCGTCCACAACCGTCCAGACCGACGAGAGGTCTGCATCGCCGGAGTACGTTGGCGGAGTGCCCACCGCGACGTAGACGACGTCTACGCCGTCGACCGCCTCGTCGACGTCGACGGTGAAGGTCAGCCGCCCGCGATTTCGCTCGAGGAGCTCGGCGAGCCCCTCCTCGTGAATGGGCACCTCACCCCGTCGGAGCCCATCGATCTTCTCCGCCACGACGTCGCGCACGACGACGCCATGGCCGAGGTCGGCGAAGCAGGCTCCCGTGACGAGGCCGACGTAGCCGGCGCCGAAGACTGCGACCCGCATGGAGCTAGTGGTCTCTCCGGGAAGTCCAGTGCCCATTCGCTGGCGAGAACCGAGCAGGCATAGGACGCAGGGACGCCGCATACCAGAAGGTATGTGGCCGACTGAGGACGACGGCATGCGATGTGTTCGCAGCCGCGCGAAGGGGTGGCGTACTTCCCAGAGCGACCACTAGTTTTCTCCCCCGAGCGGCTTGAGACCCTTGGCGATCGCAAGCATCGTCTCGTTCGAGAGACGGTCGAGGAGTGTGTTGATCACCCAGTAGCTGCCGTTCGTGGTGCGGAGGACGACCATGTGCAGCTTCGGGCCGTCGTAGTAGAGGTCGTAGATCCGGCCTTTGATGCGCCGCGTCAGGCTCTTGTCGGCGAGAGCAGGGGCGTCGTCCCAGTCCGTCATCTGCACACCCCAGTACTCGTTCGAGCCCATGCTATAGACGAGGCGAACGGCCTTGTGCTTCTCGGCGGGGTCGATCCAGTACATGCGAACGGGCATCGTCGAGTCGGTCCACGAGCTCCGTTCGATCACGGTCGGAACCATCAGGGGGAAGGACACGCGCGAGCGACGCTCACGGAGAAGATCACGGGCGGCGTTCGGGCCGAACACGACGTTCGGACGCTCTCGTCTCGGGGTACGGTCGATGGGAGCTGAGGCCAGGCTGCCGTGGAAGGTCTGGCCGACGACGACGGTCAACATCGCACCGCTCGCAAGCGGTGTTATGTCCTTGGCGAGCGGCTTGACCTCAGCCGACGCGAAGAGGTTCGCCACCTTCTGCGCTGCATCGCGTGCGCCGCGCCGGGCCGAGTCGAAGTACACCTGAGTCCGGAAGTAGTCGAACCGTGGCGCGTTGGCCGGGAGGCCGTTCGGCGGGATCAGGATCTGGTACCCCCGTTCGCCGAGCTGGAATCCTGCAGTCGACGCCGAGCCAGTCACGCCGTTCCCGTTGAGGACAGTGATGTTCGTGTCTCGAGGGGCCGGCACCCGTTGCTCGAGCTTCTCGCCGAGTGCGACCGCCGTTGCCTTTTCCGAGGATTCGACGTCTGGATGCGTGAACGTCTGGACGGCTCGCGTGATGTTCTCGGAGCCCGTCGTCAGGTCAGTGAATCCCTCGAGACCCTCGATCCGCGACTGAAAGACCCGCCCCCGAGGCAGGCCGTAGGCGAACAACGCGTACGACAGAACCGTGCGCCCGTCGACGCTCGAGCCGCCGCCCTGGGCGACCTCCACGTTGTTGGTGACGGCGTTGACGACCTGCGGGAGCGCGATCGGAGCGAAGCTCTCCTGCACCTGACCCTTGAACGCCTTCACGAACTGCTGCTGGCGCGCGACGCGGTAAAGGTCGGAGTCGCTGTGGCGATACCGCACGTAGTCGAGAGCTTGCCTCCCGGTGAGCTGCTGGTAACCGGGTCGGAGGTTGATCTTCGCGTAGCCGGAGGGCCCGCCGCGGTCGTTGAAGTAGCGGCGGTCGATGTCGATCCAGGCGCCGTCGAGCCTGTCGATGATCTGGCGAAAGCCTCGGAAGTTGACCGTGATCAGGTAGTTCACCGGGATGCCAGTCAGGCCCTTGACCGTGTCCAAGGAGCCCTGTGGCCCGCAGTAGGAGTAGGCGTGGGCGATCTTGTCGAAGAACGGCGTTCGCCCCGGGCACCGGATCTCGACGCGCATGTCGCGCGGGAACGAGAGGAGCGAAATCGAGTCGGTGGTCGGGTCGGCGCGGACAAGCATCAGCGTGTCTGAGCGCCCGGAGGTGTTGTTGCCGTCCTCTTGCCTATGGTCGTAGCCGATCACGAGCGCAACCGCGGGCTGCCCCGGGAGCGCGACCTACAGCTGTTGCGCGGCGCGGCGCACAGCCGGTGTATCGGCCGCGACGGCCGCCACGGACTGATGGAAGTAGAGGTACGCACCCCCGGCAGCGCCGCTGACGAGGACGAGCGAGGCGACGCCGAGCCACATTGCGATCGCGCCAACCAGGGCCGCGCGTGAACGCGGCGATCTCGCAGGCTGCCGGTACACGCTGACCGGTGAAAGCGCACCTGGCGGAAGAACGGGTGTCCCGTTTCCGTTCGGCGCGGCCCCGCGCCCCAGGCCTCTCTTTAGAGTGGTTCGCATACAGGGAACGAGCGCCACCACGGGCGCCCGTGGTCGGAGGATAGCTCAGCTACAGGAGGTGCTTCGCGCTTCCTGCGGCGGTTCCCACCAAACCATTCTCGAGTCTTAACCTGCCCTCAGCGAGGGCCGACGGCGTCCAAGACGGGAACGGCGTCTAGGGCGCGCTCGAGAAAGGCGATCTCCTCCGGTGTACCGGCGGTGATGCGGAGAGCGTCCGGGGCTCCGAATGGGGCCAGCGGACGGACGATGACCCCCTGGCGAAGCAGCGCTTCGTAGACGGTGATCGCGTCACCGACGCGGACGAACAGGAAGTTCGCTACTGCGGGGCCGGTCGGATCGAGCCCGTGGCCGCGAAGAACGCCATCGAGCATTCCCATCGCTTCGCGGTTGGCTGCTCGGCGGTGGGCGATCTCGGTTGTCTCGGCGAGGCTCGCGAGGGCGGCCTCCTGGCCGACGGAGCTGACGTCGAACGCACGACGCACCTTCCCGATCGCCGTGATGACGTCTTCGGGGCCCACCCCGTAGCCAACCCGCAGGCCGGCCAACCCGAAGATCTTCGAGAACGTTCGCAGGACGAGCACGTTGTGGCCCGCCTTGGAGAACTCCTCGATCGCGTCCGGATAGTCCGGATCCTCGATGTACTCGAAGTACGCCTGATCGACAACCGTCAGCACGTGCGGCGGGACGCGCGCGAAGTACGCCTCGAGCCCGGCACGGCTGTTCGTCGTACCGGTGGGGTTGTTCGGTGCGGCGATGAGGACGAGCTTCGTGCGGGACGTGATCGCAGCCAGAATTGCGTCGAGGTCGAGCTGATCGTCTCGCAACGGAACTCGCACGGGGACGCCGCCGAGCTTGAGGGGGTCGAGGACGTAGCTGGGAAAGGACGGCCAGCCGGTGACCGCTTCGTCACCGGGGTCGAGCGTCGCCAGACAGACGAAGCCGATGACGGCATCCGCACCGGCGCAGACCGTCACGTTCTCGAAGCCGACCCCGTGCCGCTCTGCGAGCGCGTGCCTGAGCCGCCACGCCCCTCCGTCGGGGTATCGGTTGAGCTCGAGCGCCGCGCGGGCTATCGCTTCGGAAGCAGCAGGGAAGGGCCCGTAGGGGCCCTCGTTGGAGGCGAGCTTGACCACGCGGTCGAGCCCGAGCTCGCGCTGGACCTCCTCTACCGGCTTGCCCGGCTCATACGGGACGAGCGCTGCAAGCGCAGGACGGATCGACGACCGATCGCCGTCGGCCGGCCGCTGGCTCACGTCGCCGGGATCGGCTCCGGCGCCGCAGTCACGTACTCACCGACGATCTCGCTCTCGGCCTCGTCGCTCCCCGCATCGTCTTCGGTAGCGGAGTCCTCTTCCGGCCCCTCGGCGGTCCCGGCATGACGCCGCATAGCCACTGCCGCGACGCCGGCGAGGATGCCGACCGAGATGAGCCCGAGCGCGATGTAGCGGGCAAGCTTGAGACCGCTCCGCCGCCGACTCCGACGCCGCTCGAGGGCGCGCGAGGCCGCCTTCAGCGTGATGTAGCCGACGGCCGCGTTTCTCTTGGTGAAAATGCTCACGTCTGGAGGGTAACGGACAGCGGCCGACTTGGCGTTACTTCCGGCGAGGCGGAAGATGGATTGCTCGACCGAGCGCGACGAGGCCCGCCTCCTTGATCGCCTCGGAGAGCGTCGGATGGGGAGCCATGCCATCCGCGACGGTCTCGACCGTCGCCTCAGCGTCGAGAGCCACTACCGCAGCTTCGATCAGGTCCGTCGCGTGTGCGCCGACGATGACGACCCCGACGAGCTCGCCGTACGTCGTCTCGTGGATCGACTTCACCCAGCCGGCCGTCTCGCCGGACATGACCGCCCGCGCGTTCGCCGCGAACGGGAACCTGCCGACGGCGATGTTCTCGTCGCCGTATCGCTCCCGAGCTTCGGCCTCCGTGAGCCCGACGCCGGCGATCTCGGGATCGGTGTAGATCGGCCGCGGAACGGCCGCCTCCGGCATCGCCACCTCATGGCCGGTCGCGTTCTCGGCGGCGATCTCGCCCTCGCGGAACGCCGTGTGCGCGAGCTGCCAGTAGCCGGCGACATCACCGGCCGCGTAGATGTTTGGCACGGAGGTCCGCCGGTGTGCGTCGGTCTCCACTCCTTTGCGGAGATCGAACCTGACCCCGGCCGCCTCGAGCCCGATATCCTCGACGAGAGGCGCCCGACCGACCGAGACGAGCATGAGGTCGCACTCGGCGGTCTCGCCCTCCCCGAACTGGACGACGAGCGCGGAGCCCGTGTCCTCCACCTTCGTGCACTGCTTGCCGAGGTGAACGACGATTCCGCGGCGCGCGAACGACTTGCGAAGCTCGCTCGCCGCGTCCGCGTCCTCCTGCGGGATGAGGGAGTCGAGCATCTCGACGATCGTGACTTCGGTTCCGAAGCGCTCGAAGATCGAGGCGAACTCACAGCCGATGATTCCGCCGCCGAGGACGACGAGCCGCCGCGGGACCTCGGTCTGCGCGAGGAGCCCGGTCGAGTCGACGCAGCGCGGCGAGTCGAGCCCCGGGATGGGCGGTCGCACGGGGTATGAGCCCGTGGCGATGATGGCGCTCGAGAAGCTGAGACCGACATCCCCTTTGTCGAAGGCGATCGAGCGGGTGTCGTCAAACCTGCCCGCACCTTGGAACCAGGTGACGTCGTTGGCCTTGAAGAGCGACGCGACACCGCCCGTCATCTGCTTGACGACGGCGGCTTTCCACTCGTTCGCCTGCGCGAAGTCGAGGGTAGGCTCCCCGGTCACGACGCCGAGCTTGGGGTTGATCTCGCGCGCCGCATGGAGCGCATGCGCAGTGGAGACCCACGCCTTCGTCGGGATGCAGCCGACCCGCAGGCAGGTTCCTCCGAGATCTGCTTCCCTCTCGATGCAGGCGACACGGGCGCCGAGCTGCGCGGCGCGGATCGCTGCCGTGTAGCCGGCCGGCCCGCCGCCGAGGATGGCAACGTCGAATTCCATGGCCGCGATCCTAGCTGGGGCGCACCAGCATCTTGAGGTAAGGATCAGCGCCGCGGCCGCAAAACGGTCGCCCTCAGGGCGATTGAGCGACCGGAGTCCGCGCGAACAGATTCCGGTCCTGCGACCGGTACGACCTACAGCTCTCGCCGCATGGTGACGCTGTCGCCGCCGTCCTCGGCGACACGCTCGAAGCCGTGCTTCGTGTAGAAGGAGACGAGAGCATCGTTGTCGCGCTCCACGCTGAGGCTGATTGCGCGATGCCCCTCTGACCGCGCGCGATCGCAGAGCGCATTCAGCAGGGCGTCGCCGAGGCCGCGACCGCGGCGGCTCGGCACCACCGCGATCGCGAGCTCAGGCGTCTCCTCGTCCACGAAGCCGTATCCCGGCTGGTCACGTCGAAAGAGCCGATACCAGCCGGCACCTATTGGAAAAGCGCCCTCGACGGCGATGAGCGCCGTGTCACCGGGACGCCCCCAGCCCTTCACGTAGCGGGCGACAGGGCCGGGCTCCTCCCCGGGGTTCCGCTCGCGCCAGTAGTAGGCGTGGTGGAGCATGTCGCGGAGGAACCGGACGTCCTGGCGGCCGCCTCGGCGAATGACCATGCCGGGAGCCTAGTGGTCTCTCCGGGAAGTACGCCACGCCTTCGCGCGGCTGCGAACACATCGCTTGCCGTCGTCCTCAGTCGGCCACACACCTTCTGGTATGCGGCCTCCCTGCGTCCTAGGCCTGCTCGGTTCTCGCCGGCGAATGGGCACCGGACTTCCCGGAGCGACCACTACAACGCGAGCGCCGGCGCTTCGACGAACGCCTTGAGCGTGCGGAGGAATTCGGCGCCTTCCGAGCCGTCGATCGCGCGGTGGTCGCAGGTCAGGGTCACGGTCATCGTCGGGGCGATGACGAGGGCGCCGCCCGTCGCCATTGGCCTGTCCTCGATCGAGCCGACGGCGAGAATCGCAACCTGCGGCGGATTGAGCACAGCGATGAACTGCTCGATGCCGTACATCCCGAGATTCGAGATGGTGAAGGTCCCGTTCTCCAGGTCGGCGAGTGAGAGCTTCCCCTCCCGAGCACGCGACACGAGGTCGCCCCTCGCCGCGGCGATCTCGAGCACAGACTTCAGGTCGGCATCTCGGATCACCGGGACGACGAGCCCGCTCGGTGCCGCGACCGCGATGCCAACGTTCGCCCGCGGGAAGCGGAGGATCCTCCCGTCGCTGAAATGGGCGTTCACGGGGCGATGACGCATGAGCGCGGACGGGACCACCCGCGTCAGCACATCGTTCACCGTGGGCTTTGTCTCACCCTCACGCATGAGCTCGACCATCTGCTCACGAGTGGCGATGAGCTCCGAGGCGTCCGTAGTGACCGAAAGCTGAAAGACGGGGGCCGCCCAGGCCTCGGTCAAGCGACGGGCGATCGTGCGGCGCGTCGACGTGAGCTCGACTACCTCGACCTCGCCCGGTGGCAGCCGTGGTGGAGCTGCGGGGGCCGCTGTTGCAGCCGCTCCAGGGGTCGCGCTCTCGACGTCCTCCGCAATGACCCTCCCGTCCGGGCCCGTCCCGGTCACCGCTGCGAGGTCGAGCCCGCGCTCGCGGGCGATGCGCCGAGCGAGCGGGCTCGCCTTCACGCGCCCGCCCCCGAGCGCACCGAGTGAAGAGATGTGGCCAGCGGAGTCCGCAGCACTCTCGCCTTGTGACACTTTGTCACTTGGCGCCGGCGGCCCCGCTCCCGATTCGCTGGAGGCGGGTGTAACAGCGGCGGGCGCGCCCCCGTTCCCGCTCTGGGCCGCCGCGAGCAGCTCCGACACGTCCTCGTCCTGCGCCCCGATGACCGCGACGGTCGTGCCGACGCTGACCTCACCGTCCGCGACGACGATCTTGAGCAGGACGCCTGTGGCCTCTGCCTCTACCTCCTGCGTGACTTTGTCGGTGTCGAGCTCGTAGAGCGGCTCGCCCTTGGAGACGGTCTCGCCTTCCGCCTTCAGCCAGCGCACGATCGTCCCCGATTCCATCCCTTGCCCGAGACGCGGAAGCTTGACCTCGACTGCCATCAGCGCACCCGTGCGACCGTACGCCGGATCGCCTCGAGAACGTCCTCGGCGTGCGGGACGACCCACTGCTCCATCGCCGGCGCGAAAGCGAGCGGTGCGAACTGCGCACCGACACGCTCGATCGGAGCATCGAGCCAATCGAACGCGCCGTGCTGGATTACTGCGGCGAGCTCAGCGCCGAACCCACCCCGTACGACGGCCTCGTGGGCGGTGACGCAGCGCGTCGTCTTGCGTACGGAGGCGACGATCGTCTCCTCGTCGAGCGGGAGCAGAGTGCGCGGGTCGACCACCTCGACAGAGATGCCCTCGCTCTCGGCGGCGTCGGCGGCCTCGAGCGCCTCATGAACCAGGCGGCCGGTCGCGACGACCGTGACGTCTTCGCCCTCGCGGTGGATGCGGGCCTTGCCGAGAGGGATCGGCTCGAGCTCGGTCGGCACCTCGCCTTTGATCGGATAGAGCGTCCGGTGCTCGAAGAAGACGACGGGGTTGTCGTCGTAGATCGAGGACCAGAGCAGTCCGCGCGCATCCTCGGGCGTCGACGGGAACACGACCTTGAGGCCGGGGACGTGGACGAACCAAGCCTCGAGCTGCTGCGCGTGCTGGGCACCCGGCGACCAGCCGGCTCCGCCTTGCGTGCGAATCGTGAGAGGCACCTTTACCTGACCGCCCGACATCGTCCGATGCTTGGCCGCCTGGTTCACGAGCTGCTCCATCGAGAGCGTCAGGAAGTCCTCGTACATGATCTCGACGACGGGGCGCATGCCCTGGATGGCAGCGCCGATGCCGCTGCCGACGATCGCCATCTCCGAGATCGGGGTGTTGCGGACGCGCTTCGGCCCGAACTCCTCGAGCAGCCCTTGGGTCACGCCCATCGACCCGCCCATCTCGGCGATGTCCTCGCCCATGATGAACACGCTCTCGTCCTCGCGCAGCGCTTGTGCCAGCGCGTCCCGAACTGCCTCGCGATAGCTGATCTCAGGCATAGACGTACTTGAGCGCGTCTTCTGGCTTCGGATCGGTTCCGGACTTGGCG
>Ga0180093_1000056_pt1 | contig 11190 bp, 12 predicted proteins | sample EasRivT45_16_1Da_FD_123017 | JGI IMG/M metagenome (GOLD analysis project Ga0180093, IMG submission 123017) | Soil microbial communities from meander-bound floodplain in the East River, Colorado, USA - East River metaG ERMLIBT45_16_1Da | ecosystem: Environmental > Terrestrial > Soil > Floodplain ... | reverse complement strand
TCCGTCGAGGACAACGGGCCCGGAATTCCCGCGCAGCATCGCGAAGCGGTGTTCGGGCGCTTCTACCGAGTCGACGGTGGAATGGCTTCAGGGAGCGGGCTCGGATTGGCGATCGCGCGAGAGATTGCCAAGCTCATGGGAGGGGCGGTACGGCTGGACTCGGCCAGCGAGCCGACGATCTTCACGCTCGATCTTCCTGTCGAGGCGGCTCCCGATCGCCGGGCCGACGAGCCACGAGCGTTTTCACGTGAAAACGCCGCGCGAGAGGTCGAGCGTGTCCCGCCCGTGCACGAGGATTGACGTGAATCGGAGCGCCGCCGCCGCGAAGCGGCCGCCCTTAGGATCTTGGTGCGACCGCAATTCGTGCGAGCGGATTCCGGACTTGCGCCAATTGAGGTCTACGATCTCGGCGTGAACGATGGCTTGAGCCACGTCGGGGAGTCCGGCGACGTTCAGATGGTTGATGTCGGCGCAAAGCCGCTGTCCAGGCGGCGTGCCGTCGCACAGGCGGCGGTGCACATGGCACCAGCGACTACGGAGATGCTCGAGGCTCTGCCGAAGGGAGATGCGCTCGTGACCGCGCAACTGGCGGGCATCATGGCCGCCAAGCGAACTTCAGAGCTCATTCCTCTCTGTCACCCGCTCTCCCTGACGCGCGTGGACGTTCGCCTACATGTAGCCGAAGGAGTTGTCGAGATCGAAGCCTCCGCCGAGACGATCGCCCAGACGGGGGTCGAGATGGAGGCGCTCGTCGCAGCGACCGTTGCCGCGCTGACCGTCTACGACATGGCCAAGGCCGTCGACAAAGAGATGGTGATCGGCGAGGTCAAGCTCGTCGAGAAGACGAAGGAGCCAGTGTGAGGGCGGGCGTGCTTACCGTGTCCGACGGGGTTCACAAAGGTGTTCGTGAGGATCTGAGTGGCAACACGCTCGACGAGCTCCTGCAGGGCGAAGGGTTCGATGTCGTCCGGGGTGTCGTACCAGACGAGCAAGGAGCGATCGCCGGCGCGATCCGCGATCTTGCAGATGACGATGTGTTGCTCGTGTTGACAACAGGTGGCACCGGATTCGCTCCTCGCGACGTGACGCCCGAAGCCACCCGGACGGTGCTCGAACGCGATGCGCCCGGGATCGCCGAGGCGATCCGCGCCGATGCGATCGCAAGAACGCCGCACGCGCTCCTCTCCCGCGGGCTCGCGGGCCTGAGGGGAAAGACGCTCATCGTGAACCTTCCCGGGTCGCCTGGAGGTTGCCGGGACGGCTTCGCCGTCATCCAACCCGCACTCCGACACGGGCTCGAGCTGGCCGCAGGCGACACGGCAACCCCTCATCGGCAGACGTGACTGTCACACTCGCCCCGGTGCCGCGACGCCTGGCGTCGCTGGTCCGAATCGAGCACACAGTGTTCGCGCTTCCGTTCGCGTACGTCGGCGCCTTCCTGGCGGTTGACGGTTGGCCCGGCCTAGCGAGCGTCTTTTGGATAACGGTGGCAATGGTCGGGGCGCGCACCCTCGCCATGGCGCTGAACAGGCTTGTCGACGCCGAGCTCGATGCGCGCAACCCCCGCACGGCAACCCGCGAGCTTCCAAGCGGGGCTCTCACGCGCGTACAGGTGCTCGGGCTTTCTGCCGCGGCGCTCGCGGTGTTCCTCGTGGCCATCTCCCAGCTCGATCCGATCGTGCGCTTGCTGTGGCCCATCCCCGTGGCGATGTTCGTCGTCTACCCGTATCTGAAGCGGTTCACATGGCTCTGCCACTTCTGGCTCGGAGCCTGTCTTGCGCTTGCGCCGATCGGCGCGTGGCTCGCTGTCTCCGGAACGGCGCCGTGGGAAGCGTGGGCGATCGGCGGCGCCGTGCTCCTATGGGTTGCTGGCTTCGACCTCTTCTACTCACTCTTCGATCTGGAGCACGATCGGGATGAGGGCCTTCACTCGTGGGCTGTACGCTTCGGCGAACGGGGGGTCTTCCGCGGTGCTCGAGCCCTCCATGTCGGAGCTGTCGCGCTTCTCGTGGCTGCGGGAGTCGGGCTCGACGTTGGTGTGCTCTACTGGCTCGGAGTGGTGGCGACGGCCGGCCTGTTGGCCTACGAGCACTCGATTGTGCGGCCCGGCGATCTCCACCGGCTCGATGCCGCGTTCTTCACGCTCAACGGCGTCATCAGCGTCGTCTTCTTCGCCTTCGTTGCGCTCGACGTCCTCGTCTGATGATCCGAGCTCGGGGTCTCGAGAAGCGGTATGGGCGGCGGCGCGTTCTCGTCGGCACCGATCTCACTGTCCCCGCTGGCGGGTTTGCTGTCGTCACCGGGCCGAACGGATCCGGGAAGACGACGCTCCTACGACTCTTTGCCGGCCTTGCAGCCCCGACGCGTGGTGTGTTGGAGGTCAACGCCGATCGAGCTCAGCTCGGATATCTCGCCCACGAGCCGCTCGTGTACCGCGAGCTCACTGCTCTCGAGAACCTTGATCTTTTCGGACGGCTGTACCGTGTCCCGGAGCGGCGGGAGCGCGTCGGCATGCTCCTCGGTCGCTTCGGTTTGTGGGACGTGCGAAGCGAGCGTGTGTCGACGTACTCGCGCGGGATGACACAGCGTCTCGCGCTTTGTCGAACGTTGCTCCACGACCCCCAGCTGATCTTGCTCGACGAGCCGTACTCGGCACTCGACGAGGAGGGCGCAGGCCTTCTCGACCGTGAGTTCGAAGCGCTCGCCGGCTCGCGCACCCTCGTCGTCGCGACCCACGACCCACATCGGCTGGACCGACTGACGACAACGAGGATCGCGCTCGCGTGACCTACCTGGCAGATGTCGCAGCACTCACGCACAAGGACCTGCGGATCGAGCTCCGAGCGCGCGACACGCTGCCCGCCATGCTCCTGTTCGTCCTCTCGACGCTGGTGGTCTTCCATTTCGCCCTCCCGGAGGGCACGGGAGACGCCGCCGCGTACGGGCTCCTCTGGGTCGCGATCGTGTTCACGGCGCTTCTCGGTCTCTCCCGCGCCTGGGTACCCGAGCAGGAGCACGGCGTGCTCGACGGTCTTGTGCTCGCTCCCTCCGACCGAAGCGCCATCTGGCTCGGGAAGACGCTGGCGACGCTCGCCTTTCTCGTTGCGTCGCAAGTCATTGCATTGCCGGCGTTCGTCCTCTTCTTCGCCCCTCTCGACCTGGTGGCACTTGCAGGCGTTCTGCTCGCCGACATCGGCATCTGCGCGGTGGGCTCGCTCATGGCCGCGATGGCCGCGGCCAGTCGGTCGCGAGAGGTGCTCCTCCCGCTGCTGGTGCTACCGCTCACGATCCCGCTCATGGTCGGCGGGGTCGGCGCAGCGATCTCGCCCGAGGGTGAGCGCTACCTCCTGCTCTTGGCCCTGTACGACGGGGTCTTCTCGGTACTCTCGTGGGCGTCCTTCGAGTACGTCGTCACGGAGTAAACCCTGTTGAGCACATCCATGATTCGCAGCCTTCCTGGTCTCGCCGCGTTTGCCGCGGGACTGATGGGGCTGGGAATCTTTCTGGCACTGATCGTCGCTCCTGAGGACGCTGACCAGGGGATCTCCCAACGTGTCTTCTACATCCACGTCCCAATCGCGTTGACGGCGTACTTCTGTTTCGGCCTGGGGGCGTGGAAAGCGCTCCTCCTCCTCTGGCGAGGGGATGAGCGATACGACCTCGAGAGCTACGTGGCGATCCACCAAGGCACGATCTTCGGCGCACTGACGCTGATCACGGGCTCGATCTGGGCGCGCGCGTCGTGGGACGTCTGGTGGACGTGGGGCTCGAACCAGCTCGTGCTCTTCCTCGTCCTGTTCCTCTTCTACTGCGCCTACTTCATGCTCCGGTTCTCGCTCGAGGAGGGGCCACGCCGCGCGCGCTCTTCGGCCGTCTACGCGCTCTTCGGAGTCGTGCTCATCCCGGTCAGCTTTCTCGCTATCAGGCTCGCTGAGGACTTCATCCACCCGACAGTCTTCACTCGGGAAGGCCCGCAGATGACCGGGACGATGTTTGCGACGTTCTGCGTGTCGTGGGCTGCGGTGACGCTCCTCGCGTACGTTCTCTACCGGGTCGAGCTGGCCGGGAAACGCCTCGACGCAGACCTTCGGGAGCTACGCGAGGTACTTCAGTGAACTGGAGCCAGGCCGAGCTCGTCGCTGCCGCGTACGGCGTCGTATTCGTCTTCGTTCTTGTCTATGTCGCGATCATCGCCGCGAAGCTCGTTCGGCTCCAACGGGAGACGACGGCGCTGCTCGAGCTTGCTCGTGGCCGCGAAGCAGCTGCGAGACGTGACCCGGCCGCGGCGGTCGAAGCGCCCAACGAGTCGTGACAGGCCGGTTATCCGACTATGCTGCGCCCGTGCGCGGGGCACGCAGGACGGGGATAAGAGCCGAATGACCAGGCCGCTTCATGTCGGCAGGCCGCTTCCGCTCCAGGCTCCGACCGCTTTCGTCCGGATCCGTCCGCGCGGCTTGCGCCTCTGTGGCGAGGCTCGTCGCGAGCGGCTTCGCAGCTGTCCGCCCGCCCGCCCCGCGCGTCGCCGCTAGCCAATATTTGTGCAAGACCGGAACCCGCTTGCGCAGATTCCGTCGCGCGAAGATCCCTGAACGCACCCGTTTTCGCGACCGAAGCGCGCGTTCTTCCAGATCAAACCACTAGCTCTACGACTGCGACCGGCGTAGGCTCCCCGCGTGTTCATCACGTTCCTGAGCGACTTCGGGCTCAAGGACGATTTCGTAGGCACGTGCCACGGAGTCATGAAGCGGATCGCCCCGGAGACGCAGATCATCGACATCACGCACGGGATCCCACCGCAGGCGGTCCTCCAAGGCGCGCTCGTTCTTGCGAACACCGTCGGCTTCATGCCGGTCGGCGTTCACCTCGCGATCGTCGACCCCGGGGTCGGCGGGCCGCGGCGCCCGATCGTGCTTCGGGACGAGGAGGATCGTACGTACGTCGGCCCGGACAACGGCCTGTTGCTCCCTGCAGCCAGTCGGACTGGCATCGCAGCTGCGCACGAGCTCGCGAACCCTGACTACGCCCTCGAGACGATCTCGCGCACGTTTCACGGCCGCGATCTCTTCAGCCCGGCGGCGGCTCACCTGGCACGAGGTGTCGCGCTCGACGAGCTGGGCCCGCCCGTCGATCCCGAGGGCCTCGTCCGGCTGGATCTGCCGGAGCTCGTCGTAACGGACGGGGGTATTGTCGCGACACTGCTCTATGTCGACAGCTTCGGCAACATCGCGCTGAATCTGACGCGAGACGACGTCCAAAGTCTCGGCATCGTCGCTGGCGCCCGGGTCGAGCTCGAGCTGTCGGGGGAGAGGTACTACGCCGTGATGGCACGGACGTTCGCCGATGCGCGGCCGGGCGATGTGATCCTGTACGAGGACAGCTACAAGAACATGTCACTCGCCATCTCGCGAGGAAGTGCGGCACGGATGCTGCACGCCGCGCCGGGGCAGGCGATCCAGATCATGCTGGCTGGTTGAGGCGCGAACATCCCTCGAGCGGTCGTCTTTCGCGGCCGCGGCGCGTCTTCGGGCAGATTCTCAGCAATTTCAGCTGATCGGAGGGTGCCGGTCAGCCCACGGCCGGGCAGCTTCGAGCTGTGCGGCCAGGCTGAGCAGCAGGGCGTCGCCGGCCGGGGGGCCGATTGCTTGCACGCCGATCGGAAGCCCGCCCCCGCTCCGGTGCAACGGCAGCGACATCGCGGGAAGCCCGGTGAGGTTCGCGATCGCCGTGAAAGGTGTGAACTCGGTATTGCGCAGGAGCTGTTCGATCGCACCCTCGACGCTCTCCTGCCAGCCGATTGGCACCGGCGGCATCGCAAGTGTCGGTGTGACGACGACGTCGACCTCCTCCCAGAAAGCAACCGCTCGCCGAGCGATCGCCTGCAGTCGGGCTACTGCACGTACGTAGTCGATCGCGGAGCTTGCCCTCGCCGACTCGACCAGGCCGCGGTTGAGCGACGTCATCTGCGAGAGATCCTCGATGGGATGAAGAGCAGGCCCGACCTGCCAGACCTGGATGAACGTGTGGAAGAGGTCAGGGTCGGTCCAAGGTGGCGTCGCCTCGACGACTTCGTGGCCGAGCTCGGCGAGAAGCGTCGCAGCCGCGTCGAGGGCCGCGATGCACTCGGAAGCGACCGGGGTCTCGATCGGCGGAGCCGATGTGATTGCGACCCTGAGCCTGCCCGGGGGTTTCGCGACCGCGTGGGCGAACGGGTGCTCTGGCGGCGGCGCCCACCATGCGTCGCCCGGCTCGTAGCCTGCGAGCACGTCAAGGAGATGGGCAGCGTCTTCTACCGTCCTCGAAAGCGGCCCAGCGGTGGAAAGGCCCTCGAGAGAGGTGAATGGCGCGCTCGACACACGGCCTCGCGAGGGCTTCAGTCCGAATACGCCGCAGCACGATGCGGGGATGCGAATCGAGCCGCCGCCGTCGGTTCCGTGGGCGATTGGCGTGAGCCCCGCCGCGAGGGCGGCCGCGGCTCCTCCACTCGAGCCGCCCGGGGTGCGCTCGAGGTTCCAGGGGTTCCTCGTAGCGCCATTCAGGTCGGACTCGGTGAACGCCGTCGTCCCGAACTCGGGGGTGTTGGTCTTGCCGACGATGACGAAGCCCGCCTCTCGGAGCCGTCGGACGACGGCGGTGTCGTAGTCGGGGATGAAGTCTGCGTACGCGTGGGACGAGAACGTCGTGCGGAGCCCCGCGGTGGGTGTGAGGTCCTTCACCGCGATTGGCACTCCGCGAAACGGCGCGTCGCCGGCGGGGGCTGCGTCGATCGTGGTCGCTTCCGCGAGCGCCTCGTCTCCGCGCACCGTCACGAAGGCGTTGAGCTCGGGATCCAGCCGCGCGATTCGCTCGAGGTAGAGCTGCACCAACTCCGCGGACGAGACTTCGCGGGTGCGGACGAGCCGCGCCTGCTCGACGGCAGAGAGGAACGCAAGCTCCATTGCGGGCGACGCTACCACCCGCTTCGAGTGGCGAGGGCCGGACTTGAACCGGCGACACCACGGTTTTCAGCCGTGTGCTCTACCACCTGAGCTACCTCGCCGCGGCGACTCAGTGTACCCGGGTCTCCCGTGCTTATCGGCACGGGTGCCACCCGGTGTAGCCGCGCCTCGCGTTAGCGTTCGGCACGGTGACGCGGCAGACAAATCGGGAGATCGCGATCATCGGCGCCGCCCTCGACCTCGGGCAGGGCCGGCGCGGTGTCGACATGGGCCCGTCCGCGATCCGCTACGCCGGCCTCGAGGAGAGGCTCACCAGCCTCGGTTACCGGGTGCGCGATGCAGGAAACGTCGAGACCGCGGTACCGGAGGCCACAAGTCCAGGGGACGAGCGTGCGAGGTTCCTCCCGGAGATCAAGGAGACGTGCGAACGCATCGCCGCCCTCGTGGCAACCGCGGCGACCGCCGGTGATCTTCCGCTCGTCCTCGGCGGCGACCATTCGGTTGCCCTGGGCACGCTGGGCGGGCTCGCTTCCGTGCACGGACCGGGCGGGGTCTTGTGGATCGATGCTCATCCCGATGTCAACACGCCGGAAACCAGCCCCAGCGGCAACGTCCACGGGATGCCACTCGCAGCGGCGCTCGGGCTTGCCGGGGCCGAGTTCGAGAGCGACGCGTGGCCCCTGCATGCCGTCGACCCGCGCCGCGTCGCGTTGATCGGGATCCGCGAGCTCGATGAGGGGGAACGCCGACTGCTGCGGGACGCGGGAGTTCGCGTGTTCACGATGAGCGAGATCGATCGCATCGGCATCGAGCGGGCCGTTCGAGAGTCTCTCGACCGCATCTCGGGCGCGGGGTTCGTTCACGTCTCCCTCGACATGGACGTGCTCGATCCGGGCGTCGCGCCGGGTGTCGGCACACCTGTTCGAGGTGGGCTCACCTACCGCGAGGCGCACCTCGCGCTCGAGCTCGTCGCGGAGTCCGGGCTCGCCGGTTCGCTCGAGGTCGTCGAGGTGAATCCGATCCTCGATCGCGAGAATACGACTGCGCTGACGGCCGTCGAGCTCCTTGCGAGCGCGCTCGGCAAGACAATCTACTAATGCGCAAGACCGGAATCCGCTAGCGCGGAGTTCCGGCCGCGCACAGATCCCTGGAGCGCGACCGCTTCGCGGCCGCGGTGCCCGTGTTGCACTCGAGCGTCGGCCCTACGCTGTCACTCCCGTGAACTGCGGGATGATGTCCTTCCCGTACGCCGCGAGCACGTCCTCCTGGCCCTGGGTCATGAGGTAGATGTTGACCTGGTCGACGCCTACGGACTCGAGCTCCTTCAGCTTCGCGGTCGCCTGGTCGGCATTGCCGAGGACGCAGAAACGATCGCAGATGTCGTCCGTCACGAACTCGCCATGCTTCGCGCCCACGCGTGAGTGCTCGTCGTAGTCGTAGAACTTGCGCACGCGAACGTACTCGGTGAGCTCGTGCGGGATCTCGGACTCGAACCCGTAGCGCTCGATCAAGTCCATGACGTGGTTCGAGACCATCGCCGGGAACCAGCGCACCTGCTCGCGCGAGTCGGCGATGTCGTCGGAGATGTGGCTTGGCGCGCTAACGATGCACTTGAGCGCGGCGGGGTCACGTCCGGCCTCCTCAGCAGCCTTGCGCGCCGTGTCCATGATCCACTGAACGATCACCGGGTCGGCGAGCTGGATGATGACGCCGTCCCCAACGCGACCGGCGACCGCCAGCGCCTTGGGCCCGTACCCGGCGACCCACATCGGAATCTCCGGTAGCTCGGGCCGCACCCACTTGAGCTGGAGCTCCTTTTCATTCCATTCCACCTCGCGCCCGTTCATGAAGTCCTTGATCATCGCGAGCCGTCGCTCGAACTCGGCTACGCGAACGGGTTTGTCGCCGATATACCGGACAGCGGAATCGCCGCGTCCGATGCCCATCACCATGCGGCCATCCGAGATGTCGTGCATGGTCGCGTATCCGCTTGCCAGGACGGTGGGTTCGCGCGTGCCCGGGTTCGTCACGCAGTGGCCGAACTTCATCGTGGTTGTCGCCCGTGCGGCGAGCGTGAGGAGCGGGAACGATTCCTGCCAGAGCACGTGCGAGTCATACGTCCACCCGTATTCGAAGCCGTGGGACTCAGCGAGCTGGAAGAGCTCGACGAAGCGGCTGGATGGCGGATCGGGCAGAACGGTGACGCCGAAGCTCAATGCCATGTGTCTCTCCCTTGCTGGATCGGAGAGCGGATTATCCCGCTAGAGGCGGGCCGTGCGAAGCGCGAGCAGCGCGAGCCCGGAAAGTGCTGCGATCACGGCGAAGGCAAGACGACCGTCGCTCGGAAGCTCGAACGTCAGCCCGGCGAGCGGGGTGCCGACGAGGATCGTGAGGATCCCGCACGCGTTCACGAGGGCGACGGCCGCAGCCGGGGCATCGGGTCGCGCGCGCTGGGCCGCCGCGAAGATGACCGCGAACGGGAGCCCGGCGGCGAGTCCCATTACGAGCGCGCCCAGGACCGAGAGCGCGAACGGGCCGCCGAGCGCGAGAAGAGCCGATCCCGATGCTGTGCCAACGAGCGACACGGCCACGAGCTCACGTCGTCGCTCCCGCCTCGCAAGCACACCGCCGGCAGGTCTCGTCACTATCCCGATGAAGAGAATCAGGCCGCCGGCAAGCCCTGCGGCTGTGGCGCTCGCGCTCTGGCGCTCGAGCAGCGGGACGACCCAGTTCCCGGCGACGATGGCGAGCCCGAACGTCGCGGCCTGGAGGACGCCGAGCGGAAGCAGGTGCGGATCGCGAAGTACCCACCGTCCTGCGTGACCGATGCGCGGAAGGCCACGCGCGGCGAGCGTGGGGATTGCGGCGGCGAGTGCCAGGGCGGCTGCGCTCCAGTACGCGGCCCGCCAGCCGGTCGCTTCCGTGAGCGGAGGCACGACCATGAGGGCGAGCCCACCGCCGGCCATGGTGGCGCCGCCGTACACCCCCTGGAGCACCGAACCCCCTCCGCCGGCTCGCACGAGATCGAGCCCCGCGACGAAGCCGGCTCCGGAGCCGATGCCGACAATCGCGCGACCGAGAAGCGCTACGGAGAACGAGTCGTCCACGAGGAGCACACCGTTCCCGACGATGACGGCGCCGATCGCAACGAGTGCGACGCTCTGTGCCCCGAAGCGATCGGCACCGCGCCCAGCCGGCAGCTGAACGGCGAGGTGAGTGAGGAAGAGGGCGGTGGTGAGCAGGCCGATAGCAGCGACTGAAACTCCGTATGCGGACGCCAAGGGATCGGCGACGGCGCCGGCGTTCGAGACGTTCCAAGTGAGGCAGCCGCCGACGGCAAGGCCGGCTACGACGCTGGCTCTTCGGATGGGGTCAGACCCGTGGGTCTGACCCCACTCAACGTCCGCCGCCGCCGGCAACCCACTCGATCGTCTTCGTCGTGAGACGGTCGAGCGCTGCGACGGCCTGCTCGAGGTGCTTCTCGCGGGTGTCCTCGAGCTTGGTGTGGGAGAGGCCCCGCAGGCTCTGGACGAACATCATCACCGTCGGGACGCCGGCTCTCGCCACCTCGGCTGCGTCGTGCAGTGGTCCGGACGGCAGCCGATGTGACGCGCCCGCGACCTCGAGGATCGACTCTTCGCAGAAGCTGAGCAGCGTGTCGTCGAAGAGGATCGGCTCGATCGACCAGATCTTCTCCCACTCGACCTCGATCGACTCCTCGCCCGCGAAGCGCTCGCTCGCTGCCATCGCCTCCGCCAGCATCATCGCGAGGCGATGGGAATTCAGATCGCGCTGGTCGAGGAGTTGCTCGGCGGTCTCGACCACGGAGGTGACGATCCCCGGGTGGCAGACGACGCCGCCGGACGTGCAGACTGCCCCACCGCCGGTTCGCCGAGCGATCTCGCGTATCTCGAGGGCGAGCTTCGCGGCCCCCGCGAGGGCATCGCGCCTCTTGTCCATCGGAGTCGAGCCGGCGTGCGCAGCCTGTCCCCGCCACGTGATCCGGTGGCGTTCGACGCCGAACGTGCCCTGAACGACCCCTAGTGCGAGCCCCAGAGACTCGAGGACAGGGCCCTGCTCGATGTGGAGCTCGAGGTACGCGGCGGCGCTCTCGAGCTCCTTCCTGGCGCCTACAGCCTTGTCGAGATCGACACCGTGCGCGACGAGAGCGTCTGGCAGGGCGACGCCGTCGCGGTCGGCCAGCTGCCGCAGCTCGTCCTGGTCCGACATCGAGCCGGAGTCGGCGCTCGACCCG
>Ga0180093_1000053_pt1 | contig 11234 bp, 10 predicted proteins | sample EasRivT45_16_1Da_FD_123017 | JGI IMG/M metagenome (GOLD analysis project Ga0180093, IMG submission 123017) | Soil microbial communities from meander-bound floodplain in the East River, Colorado, USA - East River metaG ERMLIBT45_16_1Da | ecosystem: Environmental > Terrestrial > Soil > Floodplain ... | reverse complement strand
GTCGTCACGAGCACGAGGTAGGTCAGTACGTACCCGTACGTGCGCCGGGCCTCTTGGTCGTCCTCGATCGAGTAGGCGAACGCGGGCCATGCGAGCCGGAACGCCGTGAGCAACAGCACCAAGGCAGAGGCGATCCGGACGCCGACGGAGTAGAGACCGACCTCTTCGGTGTCCGCGAGCTTTACGAGGAACAGCCGGTCTGAGAAGTTCGTCACCCAGAGGAAGAGTGCGGTCGGCACGAGCGGGACGCCGAAGTGGTTCATCCTTCGCAGGAGGCTCCGGTCGAACTGGAGGCCGAGCTGCTCGCGCCGGTATGCGATGAGAACGACGTACACGAGGAGCGTGCCGGTGAAGTTGCCGACGATCACGCCGATCGGACCCTTGTCGAGGGCCACCACGAGGAGGAGCGTCGCGCCGATGGTCAGGAAGATGTTGGTGAGGCTCGCCGAGACGAACGCGACCGACCGCTCCTCAACGCGAAAGAGCGAGGTGACCTGCTCGTAGTTCATGCCAGCCCAGAGGCCCACGAACGCGGCCATGACGAGCTCGCTGTCGTCGGCCGAGCCGAACAGGAGACTCGAGATCGCACCCGAGAGCGCGAGCCCGACGACGAGGCCAATCGTCGCCATGCCCATCGTGAACCAGAAGGACGTCCGGAGAACCAGGCGTCGCGCGTCTGGATCGGGCGAGTCGAAGTAGAAGCGGAAGAACGCGCTGTGGATTCCCATCCGCAGCACGATCCCGATGACGGTGCTGACCGCAATCAGGGTCTCGACCTTCCCGTAGTCCGAGGGGGAGAGGTACCGCGTGTAGAGCGGGAGGAGGAGGACGGCGAGGATCCGTGAGACAAGGCCTCCGAGCCCGTAGATCGCGGAGTGCTTGCCGAGCCGCTTGAGCTGTCCGCCGAGCGCGCCCACTCTCAGAGCCGAGAGTAGAGAGCGAGGAGGCGGTCAGCTACGCGATCGAGATCGTGTACATGCTCGACGTACGCTCGCGACTCGGCCCCGATGCGCCGCCGCTCGGCCGCGGAGGTGACGAGCGGCTCCAGCCGGGCTCGCAGGTCGTTCTTCGTCGCGCTGACGATCGGAACCGTCGTGCCGAGCGCTTTCTCGGTGCGCCGCACCGCCTCGTCGTGCAGGAACGTCACGACCGGCTTGCCGAGTGCCATGCACTCGATGGCGAAGATCCCGTACCAGCCTGCGTTGAGCTGGTCGACGACGATGTCGGCCTCGCGATACCGCTCGAACGCCTCGTCGTGATGCAGGCCCTCGACGAGGACGAGATCGGCGTCGAGGCCTGCACAGGCCGCGATCACGTGCTCCGTTCCCTTCCGCTCGCGCGAAGACGGCGCGTGCAGGATCACGGGCCTCGAGCGGTCGGAGGGTGGCGCGGGCTCGATCGCGTTGACGTCGATTCCCGGCGGGATCACCTTCGCCTCCGGAACCCAGCGAATCGCGTCGTACGAGCCGACAACCTCCGCGCCCGCCTTCTTCCCGAAGGACAGCTCCGTCGGTGTCTTCCCGCGGATGTCCGACCCGAGGTAGTGCATCACCGACTTCTTGCGGAGCGCTCGGAGGATCGGGAACTGCACCGACTGCGGAACGAGCGTTAGCCCGAAGTAGAAATGGAAGACGTCGGTGTGTGGCAGGAGACGCAGGAGCGCAGACCATTGCGTCAGCTGCTTGCGCGCAAGGCCGCCGTGGCGCTCGAGCGACCAGTCGGCCTCGGAGTGGAGCTTGTAGCGGTTGAAGACGACGAGCTGCGCGTCGACCCCGCGCTGACGGAGGGCCTGAACGTTCGCCCATGGCACGCCTGCCGTGTTGACCGGGCAGTGGACGACGCGAAGCTGCTTTGCCGAGGGGTCAGACCCCACGGGTCCGACCCCTTCTAGGCAAGGTCGATGCCGTCGTCGTCGAGCTGCTCGAGCCGGCGGTTCCTCTCCGCGTCCACCATCGCCCGCATCGTCTGTCCCATCGTCGCTCCCGGGTACACCCAGATCTCCGGGTGGACGAGGATCTGCAGCCAAGGGAAGCCGCCGCCCCGAAGCTCTTCGTGCGGGCAGCCAGAGCGCCAGTGCTGGTTCGAGTCGGACCTGTACGTGCGCAGATTGAAGTACGGCTCGGCGTAGACGTTGATCGCGCCCGAGATCCTCTCCGACATGTACTCCGCCTGCGGGTTGTGCCACGAGACGACGCCGTCGAAGCGGTCGTCCAGCTCGACCTTCGGATACACGGCGTGAAGCCCGACCGCATGGCCGAGCTCGCGGAGCCTCCCGATCGCCGCAATACCTTCGCTCGATCCGAGGTTGTAGAAGACCGACTCGGTCATGAGCAGGTACGTCGCCAATACGCCCAGTTCGGCTTCGAGCTCCGCCATCTGCAGCGCGGCGTCGAGCGAGAGGTCGATGTCGTGGCGGAGGAAGACGTTGCCGCGCTCGGGGCCCTGTCCGAACGGCTTGAACTGATAGCCGCCGGCCTGCGCTGCTTCCAGGATCTCGCGGTAGTGCCCGAGGTCGAAGCGGCAACTCATGCGCGCTCCTCGCCCGCCACGGCTCCCGGCCTGCGGAGCCAGCCTCCGCCGCGGCCTGACGCCGCTCGCGGCACCAGGCTCTCCGTGCCCGTACCCGAGTACTGTGCCCTCCGGCCTGGCACCGCGACCGGCGTTTGAGGAACGCGCATGAAGGCCGGGGTTGGCAAAGGGCGTCTCATGTCGCGACCTCCACTGCGAGCAGTCCGGCCGCGCACTCGGCCCGGCGTAGCGCTTCGCCCGCGTTATCCGCCACCGCGATCACGTACCCGCGGCGGTCTCCGTCCCTCCGCACGGGGAGGATGGTCTCACCGACCTGGAGGTACGTGTCGGCCTGCACGACGCCCTCCGCTGCAAGCACGGGATCGAGGCTGCCGATCCGGACGACCTCGCCGGTCGGCAGCGGGCCGGGTTGCGCGGTGAAGAAGCGAATCGCGAGCGGTTGCCTGAAGCGGGGAAGCGCGACGTCGTCGGGCACCGCTTCCCCGAGAGCCTGCTGGAAAGCGACCTCGACGAGGTCGACGCCGACGGCATGGCGGACGAGGTCGGCCATCTGCCCTCCCGGGATTCGGGCGGCAACCTCCACGACGGCGACGCTACCGCTCGGTTCAGCGATCAGTTGGGGGAAGGCGATGGCGTCGCGAAGCCCGAGGGCGCGCACCGATTCGACCGCCGCGCGCTCGGCGATCTGAAGTTGCTCGTCGTCGATCGAGGGCGGGTACACGTGGATCCAGCCGACGCCGAAGCCGACTCCCGGCGGACGGAGCCGGTCGGAAAGTGTGACGAGAGTCGGCTCGCCGTCCCGCGAGATGACGATGCCGTTCATCTCGACCCCTTCGACGAACTCCTCGAGGATTGCCTCGTTCGTCGGCGACTCGGCAATCGCCTCTTCGAGATCGCGCTCGAGCTCGGCGAGGTTCTCGATGCGGAAGACTGCGCGCTGGCCGCCTGAGTCGACCGGTTTGAGGACAGCCGGGAGCGGCACTGCGTCGAGTGCTGCGCCGATGTCCTTGGTGGAGCAAAGGCTCGCAAACGGCGGTTGAGGAAGCCCGTGCGCACCAAGCGCGCTCCGCATGGCGAGCTTGTGCGTCAGCCGGTGGGCTGTCTCGGTCCCGATGCCGGGTAGCCCGAGCTCCTCCGCGACGGCCGCGACCACTGGCACCGCCCGATCGGCGGAGACGGTGAGGACGCCGTCGACGCCGATTCGTCGAGCGACCGCGACGACCTCAGAGACGTCCATGAAATCGACGACCTCGGCCACGTTGGCGACGGCGAGACCGGGCGCGTCGGAGTTCCTGTCGACGGCGGCCACGCGGAGCCCGCGCGCACGGGCTTGCTCGATCGCGCGCTTCTGATGGCGTCCGGCGCCTACGAAGAGAACGGTCTTCACGGGCGTCGATGCTAACGACGCCGTAACGTCGAGGCTTGATGTGAACCAGGAGCGCCGCGGCCGCGAAGCGGCCGCCTTTAGGGATGTTCGCGCGGTCGGATTCCGCGCGAGCGGATTCCGACCTTGCGCCAAGGACTGCCTACCGCGCGACCCCGCCGGGTGGAAGGAGCCACGGCGAGACCCGATTCCAGCGGTCGATCTCACACCCGTTGGCGCGCTGGAAGGTCGCCCAGGTTCGCCTCCCGGCCGTCGTTCCCACGATGCGCGCCTTCTGCGGCCCGCCGTAGATCTCGGTGCAGACAATGTCCCTCGGCAACGGTGCGAAGAGCTTCGAGCCGCCCGACGCCAGTCGCCGGCACGCGATCGCCGGCCGAGGAAGCGAACCGCGCGGCGGGCTGCAGCGAAGCGTCCAGATCACGCTTGCGTTCGGGTTCGCGCTGTCCTCCCAGTAGGTTACGCGCAACGACGTGCCCGGCGGTGTGCCGGCGAGAGCAACGGCGCATGCGAAGAGAGCACCAGCCGTGACGAAGAGTCCGACCTGCGCACGCATGCCCTCAGGGTACTGTCACTTTCCCGTGCAGAGATCGTCAGGACGCCGGATCGCGCTGCTTCTCAGCGCCATCGTTGCTGCTGCAGTTCTGCTGCCGATCGGTGCTCGAGCCATCGCTAGCCGATACAACGACGACTCACTTTGGGCGAACGCCGTCGGATCGCTCGGAGGGACGAACACGCCTGGCGACTTCGGTTACGTCTTTCTCCCGGCCGCGGACGATGTCGTCGCCGGGCGCAGCCCGTACATGGACCCCGAGCTCTTCCGGGGACCGCCTCAAGCGCCGTACGCATATCCCCCCTTCTTGGCGATCCTCGTGACGCCGCTCGCGGTGCTGCCTGAAAGGGTCGCGGGCATCTTTGTTCCAGGCGTTCTCTACACCCTTCTGCTCATCGCGGCCACGATTGGCGCTCTCGTTCTCCTCGGCATTCGCGATTGGCGCTGCTACCCGGTGTCCCTGCTCTACCCGTTTACGGTCGAAGCATTCGAATACGGCGCCGTTGGCCCGTTTCTCCTCGTCCTTGTTGCCCTGACATGGCGCTTTCGAGACCGACATGCCATCGCAGGTTTCGCAACCGGCAGCGCCATCGTGCTCAAGCTTTTCCTGTGGCCGCTTGCACTCTGGCTCGTTCTGACCCGCCGTCTCGGGGCCGCGGCGCTCGCTGCGGCGACAGTGGTCGTACTCGCGTTGGCGTCGTGGGCGGTGATCGGGTTTCAGGGCGCCTCCACATACCCCCGCTTGCTTCAAAAGCTTGCCGACGTCGAGGCAGAGAACTCGTATTCGACCTTCGCGATCCTTCGGGCGGGTGGGTTGTCTGAGCTCGCCGCCCGGGGGGTCGTGGTACTTATGGGAATTGCGCTGTTGGTCCTGGCGGCACGGGCCGCGCGAACGTCTGCCGACGCGCCGTGCGAGCGCGACCGGCGTTCGCTTGTACTCGTGCTTGCTGCGGCACTCGTGCTCACGCCTATTCTCTGGCTCCACTACCTCGTCCTCCTGATTGTCCCGATCGCGCTGGCGCGTCCGCGTCTGTCAGCCCTGTGGCTTGCACCTCTCGTCCTGACTGCGTTCGAGGCCCTCAATTGGTATCGAGGGTGGCCGACAGGCGACGCGAAGGCGCTCATCAGCGTCGCGGCACTGATCGTGATCGTTGTCGTCGCGTCGGCACGTCGTCCGGACGCCGGCGCCGAGGCCGGCAGGGGCGCCGGCTTCGGCATTCTGAGGCGAAGCTAGACTCGCCTCGTGGCGCTGACCGGCAAGCGAATCGTCATCACCGGTGGCGCCGGCTTCATTGGCACCACGCTCGCGCGTCGACTCGTCGACGAGAACGAGGTCGTTGCGGTCGACAACCTCCATCGGGACACGCTCGGTGGTACGAACCTCGCCGATCATCCGAACTTTCGCCTCGTGCAGGGCGACGTCCTCGACCCGGAGGGCCTGACCGAGATCGTCAGCGGGGCGACGCACGTCGTCCATTGCGCCGGGATCGCCGGCGTCGATACGGTTCTCGAGAGTCCCGTCCGCACGATGCGCGTAAATGTGATCGGGACATACAACGTGCTCGAGGCCGCGCTTTCCTCGCGCGACACGATCGAGCGGCTCGTCGACTTCTCCACCAGCGAGGTGTTCGGCCAGCACGCGTTCAACGTGCACGAGGCGCACGTGACGACGATCGGCTCCGTGGGTGAGGCGCGCTGGACGTACGCCGTCTCGAAGCTGGCGGGCGAGCACATGGCCCACGCGTACCACTCCGAGCTCGGGCTACCGACCACCTCTGTGCGTCCGTTCAATGTCTTTGGGCCGGGTCAGATCGGCGGCGGCGCGATCCGCGCGTTCATCGAGGCTGCCCTCGACGAACGCGATCTCACGATTCACGGCGACGGCTCGCAGATTCGTGCGTGGTGTTATGTCGACGACATGGTGGACGGTGCCCTCCTCGCTCTGGAGCGCCCGAACGCCGTCGGCGAGAGCTTCAACATCGGCAATGCGCGATCGGCAGTCACCATCCACGATCTCGCCCAGCGGGTGAAGCGTCTCACGGGATGCTCCGGCGAGATCGTCTTCCAGACCCTCCATTACACCGACGTCGAGCTCCGCATTCCGAACGTGGACAAGGCGCGAGAGCTGCTCGGCTTCGAGGCCAAGGTCGATCTCGACGAAGGGCTCGAGCGCACGATCGCGTGGTACCGGGAGAAGCTCGGAACATGAGCGACCCGATCCGGCTCGCGCGGCCGGATGTGGGCGAGGCCGAGCTCGCCGCGGTCGAGGAGGTCATAAGTACCGGGCGGTTGACCATGGGCCCGAAGGTGGAGGAGTTCGAGGCTGGCGTCGCGCGTGCCGTCGGGACGGCGCATGCAGCCGCCGTCTCGTCCGGCACGGCGGCTCTGCATCTGGCGTTGCTCGCACTCGAGATCGGCCCGGGGGACGAGGTGATCGTCCCGGCGTACACATTCCCGGCCACCGCGAACGCGGTCGAGCTCTGCGGCGCTCGTGCTGTGCTCGTCGACGTCGACCCGGACACCTTCGTCGTCGACCCGGCGGCGGTCGCAGCCGCGGTGACTCCAAGGACGCGCGCCGTGATGGCCGTCCACCTCTTCGGGCGTCCGGTCGACTGGGAGGCGCTTCAGACGGCGGTTCCCCAAGAGGTCGTGCTTCTCGAGGATGCTGCGGGAGCCCTCGGCGCGCGCTACCGCGGTACGGCGTGCGGAGCGCTCGGCGTCGCCGCCTGCCTCTCGTTCCACCCGCGCAAGATCGTGACGACGGGTGAGGGCGGGGCCGTGACGACGGACGAGGCCGCGCTCGACGCAGCCGTTCGCAGGTTCCGGCATCACGGCTGGGCGACGCTGGGCGACATGCCACAGCCCGGCTTCAACTACCGGCTGCCTGACCTTCTCTGCGCGATCGGGATTCCTCAGCTCGCGCGACTCGATGAGCTGCTCGCCGCGCGCAAACGCGTCGCCGGCTGGTACACGGAGCGTCTCGAGCACTTCCTGCTCACCCCGAGCGCCGCGGAGGGCGATCGGCACGGATGGCAGGCGTACGTCGTCCAGCTCGACCAGCGCGACGAGGCGCTCGCGGCCCTCCGCGCCGCCGGGATCGAAGCGCAGATCGGAACGTGGGCGCTTCACCGGCTCGAGCCGTATCGCGCGCAAGGTTCGTTCCCGGGCGCCGACCGCGCCTTCGAGCGCGCACTCGCGCTCCCCTTCGCGACGACGACGACCGCGGAGGAGGTCGAGCGCGTCGCGGCGGTGTTGACAGCGTTGTAAGTGAGTGCTAACTTCCCTCACCCATGACGACCGCAACCCGACAGACGGCGGACGAGCGGCGCGCGGATGTTCTCGCAGCGGCGGTCGAGGAGTTCGCACGCGCGGGCTTCCACGGCGCCTCGACGGATGCGATCGCTCGGCGAGCGGGCATCTCGCAGCCGTATCTCTTCCGCCTCTTCGGGTCGAAGAAGGATCTGTACCTCGCGTCGGTTCGGCGGTGCTTCCGGCGCACGCTTGAGGCGATGCAGCAGGCCGCCGAGGGTCTGCGTGGCGAGGAGGCCCTGTCGGCGATGGGCGCGGCGTATGGCGTTCTGTTGAAGACGGATCCGACGATGCTCCAGGCGCAGCTCCAGACATACGCCGCGGCGCTCGACGACGCCGACGTCCGCCAGGCAGTGCGCGAGGGGTACGGCGATCTCTACACCTACGTCGAGCGTGTCTCTCAGGTTCCAGCACCGCGCCTTGCGCGCTTTTTCGCGATGGGCATGCTCCACAACGTCGTCGGAGCCATGGGCCTCCACGAGGAGGAAGAGCCCGAGCCGTGGGCCGCACGCCTGATGGCCGGCTGCAACGAACTGGATCCCGACCCGACCGTCTGATCTCTCTTTTTTTCCTGCAATTATGAGTAATCAGTCACTACACACCAAGGAGTAACGATGACCGCCAGTAACAGGACTCTGTGGACGTTCGTGATCACCTCGGTCGCGCTCTTCATGGTCGTGCTCGACAACCTCGTCGTCTCGACCGCACTCCCGGTGATCCGCATCGACCTTGCGGCGTCGCTCGAGGAGCTCCAGTGGACGGTGAACGCGTACACGTTGACCTTCGCGGTCTTCGTGCTCACTGGAGCCGCCCTCGGCGACCGGTTCGGCCGCAAGCGGATGTTCCTGATCGGCGTCGCCCTGTTCACGGCTGCCTCGGCCGCCGCTGCGCTTGCGCCTTCGGTCGAATGGCTGATCGCCGCACGTGCGCTGCAGGGGTTCGGCGCCGCCATCGTCACGCCACTCACGTTGACCATTTTGAGCGGCGCTGTCGCCCGTGAGAAGCGCGGCCTCGCGCTCGGTGCCTGGTATCGCCGGACTTGCCGTCGCCATGGGCCCGCTCGTCGTGGGTGCCGTCGTCGACGGTATCTCCTGGCAGTGGATCTTCTGGCTGAACGTCCCCGTCGGGATCCTTCTGTTGCCGCTCGCGTTGATGCTGCGTGAGAGCACCGGTCCCGACAAGGCGCTCGACATTCCCGGCCTCGCTCTGGCCAGCGGGGGGTTGCTCGGGATTGTCTGGGGCCTGATTCACGGCAACGGTGACGGTTGGACGAGCCCGACGATCCTCGGCGCGCTCGTGGCCGGCGCGCTCCTGCTCGCCGCGTTCGTCGCATGGGAGATTCGGACCCCTCAGCCGATGCTGCCGATGAGGTTCTTCCGCAACCGCGCCTTCGCGGCGGCGAACGGCGCGTCGCTCCTCATGTACTTCGGGATGTTCGGCTCGATCTTCCTGCTCAGCCAGTTCTTCCAGACTGCACAGGGCTACTCGCCTCTCGGCGCCGGGCTCCGCATACTTCCTTGGACGCTGATGCCGATGTTCGTCGCACCGGTTGCGGGCGCGCTCTCCGACAGGATCGGCGGGCGACCGTTGATGGCGACGGGCCTCGCGCTGCAGGCGATCGGGATGGGCTGGATCGCGGCGGTGTCCACCGCGACCGTCGGGTATGCGTCACTCGTCGGTCCGTTCATCGTGTCGGGGATCGGTATGGCGCTGTTCTTCGCTCCGGTCGCAAACGTCGTCCTCTCGGCTGTCCGGCCACAGGAGGAGGGCAAGGCGTCCGGTACGAACAACGCCATCCGCGAGGTCGGGGGTGTGCTCGGCGTTGCCGTGCTTGCCTCGATCTTTGCCAGCTACGGGGGCTACGAGTCTCCGCAGACCTTCAACGACGGACTCGTGCCGGCACTCTGGGTCGGGGCTGCGGTTCTCGCTGCGGGCTCCTTTATCGCACTCCTCATCCCCCGGAAGCGACGGTCGGAACAGGTCGTGGTCCGGCAGCCGGGCGGCGTGGCGTTGGAAGAAGCCGCGTAGCTCACCGGCCCAGCCTGGGGTCGGACCACTGAGATCTGACCCCAGGCCTGCCCGCTGGTACCGTCGCCGCGTGGCGAGAGAGGACGCCCCACGCTACGAGCCGCCCGACGCCTTCGCTGCGCCGCGCTACACCGGCGTGAAGACGTTCGCGCGCTGCCCGCTCGTCGACAGCCCGGAAGGCGTCGACGTCGCTGTCCTCGGCATCCCCTTCGACACCGGAACGACGAATCGTCCCGGCACGCGCTTCGGCCCCGAGGCCGTGCGCTCGGCGTCGATGATGCTGCGGCCGTACAACCCCGTTCAGGACGCCCAGGTCTTCGGGCGGCTCTCCGTCGCCGATCTCGGTGACGTCGAGATCACTCCCGGGAACGCCGAGAAGACGATGGCGCAGATCGCGGAGCGTCTCGAGCCCATCGTCCGAGCCGGCACTCGGACACTGTGTCTCGGCGGAGATCACACGATCGTCCTGGGTGAGCTCCGCGCGCACGCCGCGGTGCACGGCCCCCTCGGCCTGGTTCTCCTCGACGCACACGCCGACCTCTGGGATCGCTACGTCGGCGAGCGCTACTACCACGGCTCGCCGTTTCGGCGGGCGTTCGAAGAGGGGCTTCTCGATCCGAGCCGGTCGCTGCTGGCCGGCATGCGGGGATCGCTGTACGGCCCGGACGATGTGGCGATGCCAAAGGACTTCGGGTTCGAGGTGACCTCCTGTGAGGAGCTCGCCACCCTGAGTGCCGAAGAGTACGGAGCCCGTGTCCACATCCGGACGGGCGAAGGGCCGCTGTTCCTCTCGTTTGACATCGACATTCTCGACCCCGCGTTTGCGCCAGGAACAGGCACCCCCGAGGCCGGGGGCCTTTCAACGCGTGAGGCGCTGGGATTCGTCCGGGCCCTTCGTGGCCTGCAGTTCTCCGGATACGACGTCGTCGAGGTCAGCCCGCCGTACGATGGGCCGGGAGCGCCGACGGCCGTTGCGGCGTCGAACGTCGCGTTCGAGCTCTTGACGCTCGACGTACTCGCGACGATGCTCGAATGACCGGGCACGTGCGGCGCGTCGGGACGATCGTTCTTACCGCCGCGGCCATCGCCTATCTCGTCTGGAAGATCGAGCTCTCGACGACGCTCGACGTCCTCGCGGACACGAGCCTCGCGTGGTTCGCGCTCTCGTTCTCGATCATGTTCCTGACGGTGCCCGTGCTCGCCGTGCGCTGGGGATGGCTCCTGCGGGCGCACGGGATCGAAGAGCGGATTCGATGGCTCATCCGCGCGTACTTCGTGGCCTACACCGCGGGACAGGTGCTGCCGACCTCGCTCGGAGGCGATGCGGTTCGGGTCCTGGAGACCGCGCGTCGACACGCGGGCCGCACGGCAGTCGTAACCGGCACGGTGCTTCTCGAGCGCGGCCTGGGCGGCGCGGCCACGGTTCTGCTCGGC
>Ga0180093_1000052_pt1 | contig 11310 bp, 17 predicted proteins | sample EasRivT45_16_1Da_FD_123017 | JGI IMG/M metagenome (GOLD analysis project Ga0180093, IMG submission 123017) | Soil microbial communities from meander-bound floodplain in the East River, Colorado, USA - East River metaG ERMLIBT45_16_1Da | ecosystem: Environmental > Terrestrial > Soil > Floodplain ... | reverse complement strand
GTGTCGTGGGATGCGCCGGCCGGCAGCGGCACGGTGACGAGCATTGCCACGGCGGGCGGCATCGCGGGCGGGCCGATCACCGGCAGCGGCACGATCAGCCTCGATGAGATCGCCACGGCGAGTGTGCTCGGCAACGTCAGCGGCAGCGATGCGACACCCGGCGCGACCAGCGTCTCGGCATTGCTCGATGCGGCGCTCGGCAGCGGGCGCGGGCAGATCATCTATCGCGGCGCGGCGGGCTGGGCGGCGCTCGGGCCGGGCACCAGCGGCTATTTCTTACAGACGCGCGGCAGTGGCGCCGATCCGACCTGGGGCAACGTCAAGGGCGGCGGCGGGGCTGCCGTGGCGCCGAGCTTGTGGAACGAGGCGTGCGACCTCGCCACGACGGCGGCGCTGCCGGCATGCACCTACGCCAACGGCTCGGCGGGCGTCGGGGCGACGCTGACGGCGACGGCGAATGGCGCACTCGCGGTTGACGGGCTGATGGTCGTGGGCGGCGACCGGGTGCTTGTCAAGGATCAGGCGAGCTTGCAGCACAACGGCGCCTATGTCGTCACCGCGACGGGCTCGGGCGCGGCGCCGTTCGTGCTGACGCGGGCGGCGGATTACGACCAGGCCAGCACTGAGATCATCCAGGGTTCGGCGTTCCCGATCACGGCAGGCGATACGCTCGACAGCACCGCGTGGGTGCTGATCACGGGCGGCACGATCACGGTCGGCACGACGCCGCTTGAGTTCGAGGCACTTACCGCGACGATGCCGATCTGCGGTCCGGGACAGGTGCTCGGCAACCCGCTCAGTGTCGATGCGCCCGCGGTGCCGATGGATCCGGCCGGCGGCGGTGGTGGCGGCGGCGCGGCAGGGCACCCCGGCTACGCCAGCGGCTTTTACTACAACCGGCGGGTGAGCGAGATCACCCAGAACGCTGCCGTTACCACGACCCGCATCTACGCCACGCCCATCGAGATCGGCGCCGCCGTCACGATCAGCGCGGTGCAGGTGAACGTCACGGTCGGCTCGGCCAGCGGCGCGGTACAGATCGGCATTTACAACAATGCCAACGGCCGACCATCGACGCTGCTTCGGTATTGCGGCAGCGCATCGACGGTCAGCACCGGAGCAACGGATATTGCCGTGAGCCAAGCGCTGGCGGCGGACTGGTACTGGCTCGCGCTGATCGTCAATCAGGCGTGCAATTTCGCCTCGTCGCATGCCGACGACGCCATCTTGAGCAATCTCATCGGGCACGCCGGCATCACCAACTCGCAGACCGGCGCGATGTACGTCTACAGCACGGTGGCTTTCTCCGCCGGCAGCATGCCCGGTACATTCGTGGTTGACGGAATCGGGCTCACACAGTCGCCGATCATCGCCATCAAGATCGCGTGAGTGGACTGGCGCCGGCTGCGCCAGCACGGGTTCCTGACGGTTGCGATCCTGCTGGCTGGTGCCGTGCTCGTCACCATGATGATTCCGTCGCTCGATCTGCGCGGCGCGCTCGTCGTGATGGCTATCGTGGCTCTGTTGCTTGGGTGGATACCATGATCGTGATGCTCCGTTATACGAACCGGCTCGCTATTCCCATCGAGCTACGAAGCAACATGGGGACCGGGCAGCCGGTGCAGCCGCAACAAGCGCTTGAGATGACCTTCGAGCTTCACGCGGATGAAGACGACGGCGTTGCCGAACTCATACTGATCTGCGAGCCGGGGAGGCTCGTCGCATGATCACCCTGCTGGTCTACCTGCTGATCCTGCTGATCGTGCTGGGTGCGGCCTGGTACATCATCGGCATCATCCCGCTGCCGCCGCCGCTGGGGCAGATCGCGCAGATCGTTATCGTCGTGATCGGCGTGGTGATGCTGCTGTACCTGCTGCTCGGCGTCTTGGGCCAGCCGCTGCCATACCCGCTACGGTGAGCGCTTTGTCTTTCTCGCGCAACGCCGTCTCTAGTTTATGCCTAGCTTCACGCTCTCCATCCCGTTCTTGAACAAGGCGGGCGATTATGGCGTCGCGGTCGTCGATTATAGCGCAGGCGATGTCTATGCAGGCGTCAGCGTCCAGCTGCTCGGCCATCCGTCTTCTCCCCTCTCTGCCGCTTCACCCGATTGTTAGGGTATTCTTCCCGGAAAGAATGCCTCGCGTTCGACGGCTTCAGTCTCAGATGCTCAACCCGAGGACGACGCCGATCAGCACCAGGCCGGCGAGGATGGCGTCCAGGCGCCCGCTCATCGCCGCTGCCCGCAATTATACGAGGCGATGCAGTCCGAGCCCGGCGCGAAGGCCGACCCGCGCTCGCAGCGCATGACGGCCGGCGGGTCGTCGGCCAGCCACCGGCCGGCGATGATCGAGCCGATCGCGGCGGTGCAAGTCGCCCGGCTGGTGGCGGCGACCGTCTCCTGGCGGGCGTCCGGCCACGCGAGCAGCAGAATGTGCGGGTCGAAGGCGAGGCCGGCGGCCAGGAACAGGGTGGGACAGTGCCCCCAAAAGCCCCGCAGTTTCCCTAGGGGCGCATTAGTAGGGTGGGACTGACCAAGCCACTGTTTTAATTCGGAACGTGCAGTTCGGCCGGGGTCGCCACCATCGATGTGTTTCGCCATGATTTCAACCCATTAACCCAGGGTGGGACCCGCCTTCGCGAGAGGGTGGGACCTTTCCTGTTCGGTTCCCGTTCTGTCTGGCCCGCGATCGACCGAGGCAAAGGCTGCTGCGGCCAGTTGCTCCTGGGCCGCTGCGCGGGTGTAGACGCGGATCAGCGCGAGGCTGTCGTGGCCGGTGATGGCGGCGATCTGGTGTTCCGAGCAGCCGGCCTCGGCGAGGCGGCGGCACTGCGCCTTTCTGAGCCCGTGCGCGGTGCAGTGCGGTAAGCCCGCTTCGTTGCAGCGGTCGCGGAACCAGTTGCCGAAGCCGGCCTGAGAAAACGGCGCCCCGGCTTCGGTCACCAGATAGGAGAGATGCCCGGTCTGGGTCGCCGCCAATACCCGCGCGAGTTCGGAGTGCAGCGGGATCAACAGCGTCTTGGCGGTGGTGCGCAGGGTCTTCTGCGGCCGCACCGTGATCGTGCCGCCCGAGACATGCTGCGGCCCCAGCCGCACGATGTCGGCCCGCCGCTGCGCGGTGTAGAGCAACAGGGCCAGCGCCAGGCGGGGCCGCGAGCCGACCGGGTGATGCGCCTCGTATTGCGCGATCTCGCCCTCGGTCCAGCTATGAAATCCGGTCGAAGCCTTGGCTTTGGCGCGCTTGATATTGGCGGTCGGGTCCGTCGCCAGAAGCTCGACCTCGACAGCGAATGCCATCAGCCCGCGCAGGGTCTTCAGCCAGTTGTGTGCGGCATAAGGTTTCATCTTGCCGAGCAGCACCGCGATGTGCTTGCGCTCCAGCCCGCCCAAGGGCTTGTCACCATGCTCGCTGCGCAGCCTCTCCAGGATAGCCCGCCGCATCGCCTGGGTCGATGGCGCCAGGCCGTGGATAAAGGAATTGTGCTGGTAGTAAGCGGCAATCGCGCCCGCCACCGTGCCGTCGGGCGAGCGCTTGCGGCCAAGCTTTCGCGGCGGCTCCAGCACAAAGGCCGCTTTGGCGGCGTGCCAGGCCGCCAGGAATTCCGGCGAGGCGGGGTCGTCCGGCAGCCGGATCTTTGGCCGCGGCCGCTGGCGATAGTAGTAGCGTACCCGGCCGTGCCGGGATTTGTCGGCGACGACGTGAGCCAGTTTAAGGTTCATCGGGTCAGGACTTCATCCCAAGGGTTGGCGGGCACCGCTGGCGGCGGGTCCGCCGGGGTGCCGATCTCCACTTCGATGTCGCCGTCGTGCGAAATCTTGACACGCCGCACCGGGTGCCCGGCCGCTTCGACGGCTTTCACCGCTGCGGTGATGTCGCGCTGGCGGAACTTGGAGGGGGCGCGCGACATTTATGACCCCACCAAAATCCACAGCCACGCCACCGTCAGCAGCGCGCAGGCGCCGCACAGCACGAGCCCGAGCGCCTCGCGGGCAATGTCGGTGAATTGGCGGGGCATGCGGGCTGGCTTCCCATCCGGCGGCGATGGGAGAATGGTACGGAGCGTACCTAAACTGTCAAGTACGTTTTGTACCCGGCGGGCTTAGCCTCCCGTCCCGGTCCGGCTTTCATCGCCATCATCGTTAACGAGCCGCTGAGCCAGGCTCTCGGCGAGCAGAGCAACAATCTCTTGCTCGGCTTCGGGCAGGGTTCGGAACGTGTAGAGGAGCCTGGTCTCAAGCGGTGATTTTCGGACGTTTGGGTCGCCCTCCGCGGTAAGAAGCCAACCGGCCGGGACGCCCAGCGCGGAACCGTAGCGCTTAGCGGTGATAGGACGTAGGCCGCGCGTATCGTTCTCGTGGCTCTTATAGGTGTTCTCGTTCCAGCCATACGCCTTAGCAGCGTCGGCAGCTCTGGCGTAGCCCTTCCGACGACGCGCCCACTGGAGCCTAGTCCCCGGCGTGTCTTTCATCGCCGAGAGAGGTAGGCCTGATCTCGGTACAAAACGTCCTTGACTTATTTGGTACGATACGTACCGTTCCAGGCCCATGAAGTCGTTTTCTGAAGTCTTGGCTCTTTGGCCGTCGCTCAGCGATCTCGCGGCTGACCTGAGCCTGCCTTACGGCGTCGTGAAACAATGGCGGCGTCGTAACTCGATCCCTTCAGACAGATGGCAGGCGCTCGTTCTCGCTGCTCAGCGGCGTGGGCATGGGTTCGTCACGGCTGAATTGCTCGCCGCTATCGCCGCGGGCCGCGCCGAAGCGAGCGCCGCGTGATGCTCACCGGCTCCGCCGTCAAGCCGTCCGGTGAGCACACGCTATTCCAAGCCACAGCCTCTCTCGCGTCTCGAACCCTGACGTGAGAGGCGCCCGAAATGGCCGAAATCACTTCCGAGAAATCAGAAATCCCGTTCACCGCTGAAGCCGTCCGGGCCGAAATGCAGCGGCACATCGGCGCCATCGCGGCACTGGCGCCAGAAGACAGCCGCAAGGCGGCGCTGGCTTTCGTCGCCAGAGTCCTGCGGCTGCCGGTCGGCCGGGTGAAGTGCCTCTTCTACGGCGAGGCCCGGCGAATCGACGCGCACGAGGCCGACCAGGTGCGGGCCTACGTCCAAGCAGCTCAACAGCTCATCGATTCAAGGGCGGCTTATGAAAAGCAGCGGGCTGAGTTTGTGGCGTCTCATCCGCGTCTGGCTAGCCTCGTTCCGCGTCCGTCTAGACCGGATGAAATTTCGCAGGCTGCTGAAGAAGCAGTAGCGCCCACAGCCAAGCGGGGCGCCGCATGACTGCGCCAACCGCTTTGGTCCGCTATGACGCCGCGCGGCGGGCGCTGGCCGAGGCCCTGCGGTTTGACGACATCAAGCAGATACGCGATGTCGCCGTGGCGGCCCAGGAATATGCCAGGCAGGCCAAAGATTCCGAACTGATCGACAACGCCACGGAAATCCGCAAGCGGGCGGAGCGGCGGGCGGGCGAAGTGCTCGCCGAAATGAAGGTTAACGGCGAGCGGCATGAACAAGGCCAGGGAGTAAAATCGCGCGCTGCTACTTTACCCAAGCTCTCGGACATCGGCATCACCAAGACGCAATCCTCGCGCTGGCAACAATTGGCAAAGATGCCTGCCGACAGCTTCGAGGCGCACGTTGCCGCCGCCAAGAAATCCGCCGTCGCGAGCCTCAACCACGCCACGAGCCAAGCCGACAAACGGGAGCGCCGCGCAACACGGGAACAGGAACTCGCCGAGAAGACCATCGCCGCTTCGGAAGCCCTCGGCACTAAACAATACGGCGTGATCTACGCGGACCCTCCGTGGCACTTCAAACCATACTCGGACATCACCGGGATGGATCGGGCAGCCGACAACCACTACCCGACGATGACCCTTGAAGACATCAAGGCGTTGCCAGTGCCGGCCGCGCCCGATTCGATACTGTTCCTCTGGGCAACGGTTCCGATGCTGCCGGAAGCACTCGACGTAATGACAGCGTGGGGCTTCACCTATCGCAGCCATTGCATATGGGTAAAACACAAGGCCGGCACCGGATACTGGTTTAGAAACCGCCACGAACTATTGCTTGTTGGGACGCGTGGCAACATCCCGGCACCAGCCCCGGGCGAGCAATATGAATCAATTATCGAAGCGCGGGCCGGCGAGCACAGCGCGAAGCCGTTCCACTTCACCGAAATCATCGAAAAGTTGTTTCCAACTCTTCCGCGTCTTGAAATGTTCCACCGCGGCGAGACATACGGAGGTTGGGATTACTGGGGTAACGAAGCATGATTTCCGACACGCTTCGTACGCTGGTCGACCGACAGCTCTATCAACTGAGCCGGGTGAAGTTCAGGCCCGATCCGCTGCTGGGTTCATATTCATCGTTGGTCAGCATTCTGGCCTCCGCACCAAAGCGCCATGGACCGCTGATCGAAGCGGCGATCAACGAAGCGCTTCGAGATGACAGCGATTACGTCGTGTGGACGGAACGGAAGTTCGTTATTCCGAACGCCGCCGATCATACGGTGCAGTCTCAACAGCCCGACGAAATCGCAATGACCCGGTTGCCTTACGGTAGCCCGGGCCGGTCGCTGCAAATCGACCTCATGGCATATTCACGCTCGCGCCGTAGGCTCGGGTCATATGAAATTAAACGCGCAAACGGGGCGCATGACGCCGGCAAGCTGCGTTCTCTGCGCCGTGATGTATTTGCCGTCCAGACCACTCTCGCCAGTTATGGCGCGGCGCGCCGCCTAGCCATCGACGAGGCCATATCCCGGGTCATTTGCTACTACGGAAGACGCTCGTTGCCGCCGCCGTGGTCGCTCGTCAACGTCGAACTAAATCAGCATTTCGGATGCGATGTTCGGTCAGTTGTTGATGCGATGACCAATTATTTCCGCGCCCGCATCACCGACTTTATCGAAGGCATCGACGACTTGCGGCCGGAACTTCGGCAAATGGCGTTGCCGCTGTGACCGGCAGTCGGAACCCCTGGTCGCTTTTGTCCCCTGTCGGCCAGGGCCGGCGCGGGCGGTCCGCCCCCAAGCTCGGGCTGCCCGCAGCCGGAAACGTGCCATGAGCGGCCGGCTCCCGATGTGCGAGCAGCCCGGCATCGCCGAGCGCATGGCCGAGATCCAGGCCGAGCGCGTGGCCGCCATCGCCGGCTGCGTCTGCCCGCCGGATGGTGCCGGTGGCCAGACCCACCGGCCGGGCTGCGCGCTGGAGCCACGGCCGGCGCCGCCGTCGCAGATGCAATTGACTCTCGAAGCCATGCAGCGCGCTCGCGCGCGGCTGCGCCAGGCCGGCGTGCCGATCCGCGAGCGCGCTGACGAGATCATCGCCGAGGGCATCGCCGCGAAGTACGCGCGGCACAGGATCTACGAAGTTTAGGCGCCCTGCCTAAACCGGCTTCGTGATGCCGGCAAAATCACGAGCGCGAGGAGGAGAGATGGCGAAGGAAAGCACCAAGACCAAGTTGGACCGCTTCTATGATCTGAACGACGAGGCGGCTGGCCTTGGCCGCACCGTCGAAGAGCACGTCAAGATGCTCGAAGCCGAAGTGGCATATGAGCGCGAGCGTGAGCTTAAGTTCTTCTCGGCTCGCGCCAAGCTGCGCGACGGTTACTCCAAGGATCTCGATCTCGATAACGTGGACGTGGAACAGGTCCGCGAGGATCTCGGCATTCCTCGCGGCCATGAGGGCACGTTGCTGATCAAGTCCGAGGTTAAGCGGCTCAAGGAAATTACCCACAAGGCCGACTGAAACCGAGCGGGGAGGGCTGGCGGGCTCTCCCCTCTCTTTTAACACAAGAGAGCGCAATGGACCTCGATGAAAGGGCGAGCCGCTGCCGCGTGCTGTGGGAGAAGGCTCGCAATATGTACGGCTCGTTTTTCGCAGAACTGGCTGATGTGAGAAGCACGATGTCGCCGGCCGAGTTCGATGCGTGGTGTTTCAAGTCTGTCGGCGTGTCGCTAAGCGTGGCGATTAAGGCATCCGAAGTGCTGAAGGCAACTGATGCCGCGCGCGTTCAGTCCGAATTAAAGGCGGTTGTTCGAACGGCGAAAGAGGCAGGCAAACAGGACATATTGGATATTAAGGCGAAGCAGATTGCGACCCGCCTCGCCATCGAAAAGAACCGCACGGCAATCCGAGATCAAGAGGCAATCAACTCGCGGTTAAAGTATGAGCCGGTGAGCACACTGGTCGCCAACATTCTTACCGAGCTTGCTGCTCAGCGTGTACGCACCCGAATACAGAATGGCCTCGCTTATATCCTTTTGAAGGAGGCGGTCAAAAGCGGCGCTGAAGGTATCGATCCAAGCACAGGCAAGAAATGGAAATGGGAAAAATGGGCCGTGTTGGCAATAGGACGACCCATAGCCAGCATACGCGGTTGCATGTGGGAAGCGAAGAAATTCAATCATCAAGAAAACGTTCAACTTCAAACGTTTTCTGGTAAGGTATTGAACGGAAGTCACAATCCGTCAGTCGTAGATGATGTCTATCATGCGTAAGGCTTCACCAAAGTCGTTCGGCTACGTCTACCGCATAACCAACCTCGTAACCGGCGCGGCTTACATCGGCGCGACGACGCAGCGACCAAGTAACCGTTGGGCGCACCATCGAAATGCAGCGAGACAGAACCCTAAATACCTAATTCATCAATCGATGGCTCACTTTGGGGTGAGCCTCTTCCGGTTCGAGGTGCTTGTTACTGCCGATGATGCAGAGGAACTCACTCGCCTCGAACAAGAACTCATCCTATCGCTGAAAACTCACGTCCGCTTCGGTGGATACAATTTGTTCGGCGGCGGCGCCGGCTCTTATGACGCCAGCGAAGAGACGCGGGCTCGGATGGCTGCGGCGCGCTCTGCCCTCTGGAACGACCCGAACTTTGTAGAGCGCGTTGTCGGCCCGCAGCGGGGGCGCAAGCGGCCAAGGGAGCACGTTGAGAGTGCGGCTGCCGCTCGCGTTGGTAAGCCGCTGACGGCCACACACCGCGCGGCGCTCTCCGCGGCTCAAAAGGGCCGCGTCGTGACGAAGGAGCAGCGAGCCAAAATCTCGCTGTCGCTCACCGGACGGAAGGCCGCCCCGGAAGCTGTCGCAAAGCGGGCAGCCGCATTGAAGGGCCACGCCGTTTCTGAAGCCACGCGCGCAAAACTCTCTGCCGCTTTGACCGGCAGGGTTATCTCAGAAGAACAACGCCGCAGGCATTCGGAGCTCTTGAAGGGCCGGAAACCATCCGAGGAAACCAGGGCAAAATTATCAGAAGGACAGACCCGGCGCTGGGCGAAGTGGCGCAAGGACCGCGGCCGTGTCTAGAGATCCCGTGACCGTAATTTTATTGGGAGTTCCTACTCCATTCGCGAGAATGCGCCTCAGCCGCGGCGGCATCCACTACGTCCCGGCCGAGCAGCGCAATGCCGCCGCGCTCTTGAAGCTCGCAGCCGGCCAAGCGATGCGCGATGCCGGCGCCGCGGTGCTCGATGAGCCGCTATCGCTGACACTGCTCGCCGAGTTCCCGGTGCCGGCGTCGTGGTCGAAGAAGCGGCGCAACCTCGCCATTCTTGGGCAGATCCGCCCCGCCGGTCGGCCGGATATCGACAATCTCTACAAGTTGGCCGCCGATGCGATGTCGGGCGTCGTCTATCGCGACGACGCGCTGATCGTCGAGTGCTGGCTGCGCAAGGTGTACGGCGTGCAGCCGAAATTAGTTTGCACTGTCGCCCCGATCTTCGCGCCCATCGCGGTGAAGCCGCGCGCCAATGCGAAGTCCCGGCCCGGCGAGCTGCCGCTGATGGTGCCGGCATGAGCGAGCCGGCGCGCGAGGTGCGCGAGATCACGTCCATCGGCGAGTGGCTGACGTGGCGGCAATCGCTGATCACCGCATCCTCGATCGGCGCCCTGTTCGGCATCCACCCGCACGTCAGCCTCGATGATCTCGTCGCCGAGAAGCGCGGGCAACGCCGCGGCGAGGGCGACAACGCCAGCATGCGCGCCGGGCGCATCCTCGAACCCGCCGTCATCGCCGCCGTCAACGAGGAGCGGCCCGAGCTGCAAGTCGTCCGCGCGACGACGTTCCACATCCTGCCCGAGCTGCGCCTCGGCTGCACGCCCGACGCTTGGGGCGCCGACGATCTGCTGGTGCAATTGAAGACCGTTTCTCCCGCCGTCTGGGACCAGTGGAGGGCCACCGCGCCACTGCACTATGTGCTCCAGACCCTCACCGAAATGCTCGTCTGCGGGCGTCAGCGCGGGCTGCTGGCCATCATGATCCGCAGCCCGTCATTCCCGCTGCACCTGTTCGACGTTAACCGCCATCCGGCCGCCGAGACCCGCATCGTCGATGCCGTCGCCGAGTTCTGGCGCCGCTTTGACACGGGCGAGCACCCGCAGCCGCAGACCGCCCACGGGCTCGCCGAGATGGTGTCAGATGGATCCCATCGCGATTTCAGCGGTGACAACGAAATGCTCTCGCTGCTCGCCGAGCGCGCTGACCTCGTGCCGGTGCGCCGCGATGCCGAAAAGCGCCTCGACGAAATCGACTACATCATCAAGAACCGTCTCGGCCCGGCGAGCACTGCGTGGTGCCCCGGCTGGTCTCTCACATTCAAGTCACAAACCCGCAAGGAGACGGTGCTGCCAGAGCGCACGTTCCGCGTTCTCCGCATCCGCGCCGTCGATGAACAGGAGACAACCGATGCCACAGAATGAAGTGGTGACACTACCCGCGCGCCCCGGTGCCGCGCACAGCATCGCCGACATCGAAAAGCTCGCCGAAGCGGTCGCCCGATCCCGTATGTTCGGCATCCAAACAAAAGAGCAAGCCCTTGTGCTGATGGCTATTTCGCAAGCCGAGGGCAGGCATCCGGCACTGGCGGCCAGAGATTACAACATCATTAACGGGCGGCCCGCCAAAACCTCCGAAGCCATGATGCGCGACTTTATCTCGGCTGGCGGCCGGGTCGAGTGGCATCAGCTTTCGGATGACATGGCGGATGCCACATTTTCGCACCCGCAAGGCGGCACCATCCGCATCATCTGGGATACAGCGCGCGCTGCCAAAGCCGGCCTCGCCAGCAAGGACATGTGGCGGAAATTTCCCCGCCAGATGATGCGCTCGCGCTGCGTGTCGGAAGGCGTGCGCACCGTCTGCCCATCCGCCACATCCGGGTTTTATGTGCCGGAGGAAGTCCGCGATATGCCGACATCGGCACTGCCGGATGCGCCTTCCGACACCGCGTCAGACACCACCGCAGACCTCGACCAATTCGCTGCCGTAACAGGTGACGCAGAGCCCATCCCCGAGCGCGATATCCT
>Ga0180093_1000051_pt1 | contig 11325 bp, 11 predicted proteins | sample EasRivT45_16_1Da_FD_123017 | JGI IMG/M metagenome (GOLD analysis project Ga0180093, IMG submission 123017) | Soil microbial communities from meander-bound floodplain in the East River, Colorado, USA - East River metaG ERMLIBT45_16_1Da | ecosystem: Environmental > Terrestrial > Soil > Floodplain ... | reverse complement strand
GATCTCTCTCGCGCAGATGGCGTTCGCCGGGTTCGGCGGATTCATGTACGGCATCCTGAGCGCTGAGCTCAGCGTGCCCTTCCCTCTCGCGCTGCTGCTCGCGAGCCTGGCCACCGCGCCGCTCGCGCTGGTCGTCGGGTTGCCTGCGCTTCGAACTCGAGGCATCCACCTCGCGGTGCTCACGCTCGCCGCCGCGGTCGCGCTCGACGCGTTCCTGTTCAGCAGCGGCACCTTCACCGGTGGCGCCTCCGGCCGCTTGATCCCCGCGGTGAAGTTGTTCGGCATCGACTTCAACATCAGAACCTCCGATGCGACGGCCTATCCGCGTCCCCAGTTCGGTGTCCTGGTGCTGATCGTCGCCGTGCTCCTCGGAGTGCTCGTGGCGTTCCTGCGCAACAGCGGGATCGGCCGCCAGCTGCTCGCGATTCGGGCGAACGAGCGGGCCGCCGTCGCGTCCGGCGTCAGCCTCGGGCGCGCCAAGCTCTTCGCGTTCGCGGCCTCCGGATTCATCGCGGGCGCGGCCGGATCGATGACCGGGCTCCTCACCGGCAACCTTTCGGGAGAGCAGTTCTCCGTGCTGACTTCGCTGCTCCTCGTCGCACTCATCTACATCGGCGGTGTCGCCCGCATCTCGGGGGCCATTGTCGCCGGCTTGTTCTTCGCGCCGAACGGCTTCGGCCCGACGTTGCTCGACCAGTGGTTCGGCATCGGCCGATACGCCTACCTCATCGGCGGCCTCGGGCTGGTCGCGACGACGATCCTCCATCCCGACGGTCTTTCCGACGGGCTCGAACGCGGTCTGCGTCGCGTCAAGACGGCGGTGACGTCGCGGGGGTCGAAGCCCGCGGTGCCCGACGCCGAGGTGTCCGCGCCCGAGCGGTCAGCGGTGGGAGTGAGCCAATGAGCGCGTCGCCCTTTCTCGAGATCGAGGGCGTTTGCGTCGTGTACGGGGGACTTCGGGCCGTCGACGACGTGTCGCTACGAGTGCCGTGCGAGGGGATCACCGGGCTGATCGGGCCCAACGGCGCGGGGAAGACGACGCTGATCGACGCGGTCACCGGCTTTGCGCCGATTGCGGGCGGTTCGATCAGGTTCGAAGGCCGGGACATCACCCGGATGCGCGCCCATCGGCGCGCGCTGAGCAAGCTCTCCCGTACGTTCCAGTCGCTCGAGCTGTTCGAAGACATGACGGTCGCGGACAACGTGCGGGTCACGACCGAGAGCTCGCAGTGGTGGCGGTCGCTCAGTGACGTGATCCTCCGGTGGCGCGCGAAGGACAGCGACGACGTCGCCCGTGCCCTGTCGCTGCTCGGCCTCGACGACGTCGCCGATCGTCTGCCGAGCTCGCTGTCACAGGCCGAGCGCAAGTCGGTGGCGCTCGCGCGCGCAATCGTCGCTCGCCCCACTCTCTTGATGCTCGACGAGCCCGCTGCAGGGCTCGACCGGATCGAGACCGAGGAGCTCGGGACTCGCCTCCGTCAGGTCGCGGCGTCGGGGCTCGGTCTGCTCCTCGTCGACCACGACATGGCGCTGGTGCTCACGGTGTGCGACTACATCCACGTGCTCGACGCCGGACGTCTCATCGCCTCGGGCACGCCGGCCGAGATCCGCGGCAACCCCGAGGTGTTGCATTCCTACCTCGGCGAGGATCCCGCCCGGGTCGAGCCTGCCGGCGGTGCGGCGTGAACGAGCTGCTCGCCGTGCAGGACCTCCTCGCCGGCTACGGGCAGCTCGCGGTCGTCCGCAACGTCTCGCTCCACGTCTCGGAAGGCGAGGTCGTCGCCCTCCTCGGCCCGAACGGCGCCGGCAAGACGACGACGCTGCTCACGGCGTGTGGGTTGCTGCCGCCCATCGCCGGCGAGATCAGGATCGGCGGGACCAAGCTCGAATCGATCCACGCCAGCGCAATCGCGCGCATGGGCGTGTCACTCGTGCCCGAAGATCGCGCGCTGTTCTTCGACCTCACCGTGCAGGAGAACATCCGTCTCGGCGCTCGTGGCAACAAGAGTGGAGCTGCCCACATGTTCGAGCTCTTCCCGGAGCTGGCAGCGCTCGCGAAGCGCAAGGCCGGTCTGCTGTCGGGCGGAGAGCAGCAGATGCTGGTGATCGCGCGCGGGCTTGCGGCGCGACCTCGTCTGCTGATGGTCGACGAGATGAGTCTCGGCCTCGCGCCGCTCATCGTCGAGCGCCTGCTCGCGTTGCTCAAGCAGGTCGTCACTGACACCGGCACGGCGTTGTTGCTCGTCGAGCAGCATGCCCACCTGTCGTTGGGGATCGCCGACCGCGCGTACGTGTTGAACCACGGTGAGCTCGTGCTCGAAGGCCGGGCCGAAGACCTCCGCGACCGGCGCGACCTGCTCGAGGTGAGCTACTTGGGCGAGGCCGCGCTGGCTTCAGACAGCTGACGCTGCGGCGTCGGCCTTGCTCGCGGTCTCGTCGAGCAGATGGCGCGCCGCGTTGACGACCCCGTGGCGGGCGACGTAGTTCTGCCAGCCCCAGGCCTCGGCGGGGAAGGGGGGATTGACGTGGCCACACCGGGTGCAAGTGCGCGCCTTCTCGTCGGAGTTGAACGAGTCGGTGGAGAGGATGCTGCCCCACATGGTGGGGAACATCTCGTACTCGTCGTCGGCCCGTCCTCCGGTCACCAGGTCGGGGCGGTCGGGGTTGGGGAGCTCGGCCGAGTAGTCGACCTGGTGAAGCTTGTTGTTGCACTCGGAGCAGCGGAAGATCACGGACTCACGCTGCTCGCGTCCTTCGTCCTGCTGCCGCTGGGTGATCACCGAAATCAGGAAGGCGCTGGGATCGTTCGTGTCGAGCAGCGGCGCCTGCACTTCGTGCATCTTCCCGCCGATGAACATCACGCCGGCGGCCCCGAGTGCGTTCTGACCACCGAAGCAGACCGAGACCTCCTCCTCGCTGTTGCGGTGGAAGAAGCGTCCGTACTGCGCTCCGGGTCGCCCCTGGAACAGTGCGCCCGCGGGCAGCATCGCCCCCGGGCCGAGGTAGGGGAACAGAGGGAGCAGCTGCGTGGTCGTCGTGCGCATGAGCTCGAAGACGTTCGTGCGCAACGGCTCGCGGTCGTTCGCCGGCGGGAGACGATCGCTGTTGGTGGCGCGGGGAGGTGCGTCCGCGCGCTCGGCGTCGAGCCATGTTGCGATCTCTCCCCACTGCGCGCCCGAGACGTCGACGGGGGGGTGGACCGCGCTGCACTTCGCGCAGCGGCGGAGATCATCGCTGCCGTTGAACTCGGCAGTCGTCTCGAGATACACGCGCTGAGGGATCTCGCTCGTGGCGTCGAACTCGCGGCGCCACAGCTCCGTGTTGCATTCGGGGCAGTGCCATGACACGACTTCTTTGCCAGGGTCGAGCGCCTTGTAGCGGAGCTGCACCATCGAGCGTTCGGCCCGGATGCGGTGCGGCGTCCCTGCCGGCACGTAGACGAAGTCGCCCGGGGTGATCCGGAAGTGCAGCACGTTCGAGTCGCGGAACTCGACGAAGCCCTCGCCGCTCAGCGTCACCACGAGAGAGTCACGCTCGCAGGTGAGGAAGAAGGGCTGGACGCCCTCGTTGCGTGAAACGTGGATCTGGGGATCCAGGCCGGCGGGGGTCGCCGGCAGATCACCGTATGGCCCTGCCTTCTGTGCGACCGAGAACAGATCCGCGATCGCGCTGCGCTCCCAGGTCATCTGTGTCACCCTTGGTTTCTCGGTTGCACCGAATAACAGGATTGAGTTCCCGAATCGTAGGTCTAGCCCTCTCTGCGGTCAACGGACCGAGCGCAGCCTCAGCGGTAGGAGATGAGGCGCTGGGGGCGGGTGCCGAGCCGCTGCGCGCCGCCTTCCTTCACGACCACCATGTCGCCCCAGCTGACGTCGTGGCTGCGCGCGACGACACGCTCCGCATCTCGGGGGAACACCGTGGGCTTGGCAATGAAGATCGCGTCGGCCTCGATGCGATCGTCGAGAACGTCGTCGTGGCTGTCGACCGGGATGAAGAGCGGTCCGTCGAAGCCGCCGTGGAGGAGGAAGCTCACCTGCCAATCGGTGCCGTCGGCGACCGCGAGCGCCGCGGTCTCGACGTCGCGCCAGGTCGCGCCCGGCACCAACGCGGCCCGCGTCGCTTCGAACGCGGCGACGTTCAGGTCGAACGCCTGTTGCTGTTCGGGGAGGATGCTGCCGGCGAAGAACGGCTCCGCGACCTGGGTCATCATCCGCGAGCCCGGCATGATCTCGGCCGCGACGCAGAGGCCGTCGAAGATGTCGCCGGGCGGGGTGCCGACGATCCGCGGCCGTGGGGTCTTCCACGGTCCTGGACACCAGGCGATCGATGGGACACCGAGCCCAGGCTGAAGCATCGCGGCGATGCCGGCGCGGTAGGCGTCGGCCTGTGCCTTCCCGATGCTGTACGCCTCACCAATGGCACGAGCGCCGGCCTCGGCGACCTCGATGCCCGCCCGAAACCCCGCGATCTCGGCTTCGCTCTTCACGTAGCGAGCACGCGACATGACCGGCGCCCCGTTGACGATCTCGCAGCCGTCGAGCGCGCCGATGATCCGATGCACGCTCGAGTAGACCGCGTAGCCGTCAGCCGACCGGACGTGCGAGTACAGGTCGCCGTCTAGCCCGGCAATGCCCGCCCGCGGCGGCTTCAGCTTCAGCCGCTGCAGCTTGTCGGCGACGGCCGCTCCATAGGGGACCTTGGTCGAGCCGAACGGCGTCGCGCTTTCGCGCTGAGTGATCCAGCCTTCCCGCTCCACCGCCAGGTTGCTGTCCTCGCCGCCGAGCAGGATCCACGGATCCTCATCGACCGGGAAGAGCACCGCACCCTGTTCGCCACCGCTGAGGTAGAGCACGTCGATGGGGTCGGATTGGGGGAGCACGATGAGGAGGTCGATGCCTCGCTCGGCCATGCCGGCGCGCACGCGACTCCAACGGCGGTCGCGCTCGGCGAAATCGAGGTCGGGTCGCTCTGCGAGCGCGCTCATGATCCCGACCGTAAGTCGTCCCGATTTACGGGTCAAGCGTGCTGAATATCGCTACGACGTAGTGTGGGACTCGTTCCCGTCGAGCCTGAGGAGAACCCATGCCGCAGTACGCCACGATCCACCGCGCTCCCGGCCTCTCTCAAGAGGAGTTCATGCAGAACGCGCCCGACGTGTTGAAAGGGACGCACGCGACCATGGTCAGCGTCACCGTGAACATCTTCGAGGGCTTCATCGTCACGCTCTACGAAGCCGACAGCGAAGAGATGGTGATCAAGGAGTTCGAGCGCCTCGGCTTCCCCTACGACGAGGTCCACGAGATCCAGATGCACATCACCCGCGAGCAGCTCGCAGCGATGGTCGGGGAGGGCTAGAGCCTGGCGGGTTCCTCCGTGTGCACGCACGCGCAACCCCGCACGCAGGGGTCGCGGCGATGTTGGCGCGTGAGCACCCATTCCGTGCCGAGGAGGAAGAACGCGCCGACGATGAGCCCGCCGATCACGTCGGAGAACCAGTGCACACCGAGGTAGATGCGGCTCGCGCCGATCGCGACGATCAAGGCGGCTGACCCCACCGTCGTGCTCCACCACACTCGACGGTTGCTCGTGTAGAGCGAGACCACGAGCGGCAACAACCCCCACACTGCGACCGCCGCCATCACGTGCCCGCTCGGGAACGAGGGACCGGTGCCGTCGACCATGCGCTCGAGATCCGGACGGTCGCGCCCGACGATGGCCTTCAGGGTGAACTCGAGCAGCGGCCGGCTCAGCATCGCGAGGATCACCGCCACGCCGACCGTGCGGCATCGCCGCCACGCGACGGCGGCGAGCACGCAACCGAAGGTGAGGACGAACACGGTCGAGCCGAGGAACGAGACGCGGCTGAAGATGCCATCGAACAGAGACGTGCGGCTCGCTTCGACAGCCCGCTGAATGGGTTCGTCCCACGTCAGGAGCACCGCGCCACCGCTGACCAGTGCGGCCACCGCCATGAGAAGGAACACCGCCCCGAGACCGACCAGCGCCGGCTGGCGCCTGGCAAAGAAGCCCGCGGGCGTGAGGGGAGGATCGCAGTGCAGGCACCGCCGGGCATGGGGGACCACGGGCAACACTGAGACGTTCTGTGATGCGGTCGGGAGCCCTGCCGGGGGCGCTGCCGAGGGAGCGGGGGGAGGCGACGGCATCGCTGTGTGATGTTACGCACCGAGCGTCTGTGACGGAACGCACCCCCTATTTGGGATGACGTAGCCCAAAATTCACGTTGCAATTGCCACCTCGCTGACGAATCGCCGTCGCCGGGACTTGGAGGGAAACAGAGAGAGACGTAGGGGGCGAGCCGTGTTGTCCGAGCCTCAAGGTGTGCGCTATGGCCGAGCGTGGGTCCACACCACTCCCGCGCGGGCCTCGGTGCTGACGTCGGTCCTCGACCTCGACGACGACCGGGCCCAGAACCCCGACGTGGCCGGCGCCAAGGCCGCATCTCTCGCTCGGGCACGGGCGGCGAGTCTGCCCGCCCTTCCCGGCTTCGTCATCACCGTCGAGGGCGCCCGGGCGCTCGCCGAGCGAAGCGCTCGGGGCGCCGACGCGTTCGCCGTCCATGAAGCATGGCGTCGCCTCTCCGACGATGGCCGGATCTCGCTGGTGGTGCGATCGTCGTCGCCGCACGAGGATGGCGCGTCCCAATCGATGGCGGGGATGTTCGCCTCGATCCTCGACGTGCAGGGGTGGCCGTCGTTCCTCGACGCCGTGCAGGAAGTCGCGCGCTCCGGACACAACGCTCCGATGGCAGTGCTCGTGCAACCCTTCTTGCAGCCGGCATGGGGTGGCGTGCTGTTCGGCGCCGACCCCGTAACCGGACGCACGGACCGACTCGTGGTCGCCGCGGTGCCGGGCGGTCCTGACCGCTTGGTGAGCGGTCACGTCGACGGCGCCCAGCTCACCCTGTCGCCTCGCGGCCGTCTGCGCGACGCCAGTGCTGACGCGCCAGCCGCGTTGCGGAGCCGCCGCATGCTTCGTCCGCTCGCTCGCCTCGCGAGCCAGGCGCGGCTCACGTTCGGCGCTCCGCAAGACATCGAGTGGGCCATCGAAGCGAACGGATCGCTCGTCCTCCTACAGAGCCGGCCGATCACCGCGCTGGGCGACGAAGCGGACGCAACGGGGCCGGTCTTCGGCCCGGGTCCTGTCGCGGAGACGTTCGGTCTCGCGCTTCGTCCGCTCGAGGAAGACCTTTGGGTCGCGCCGCTGCGCGACGGTCTCCGTGAGGCACTCACGATCGCGGGCGCCACGCCGGCACGCACCCTGCGGAGCTCCCCCGTCGTCGTGACCGTCGGAGGATGGGTCGCGGCCGATCTGGGCTTGCTCGGGCTCACGCGGCGGCGCCGTTCGGTGCTCGCCAAGCTCGATCCCCGCCCACCGGCGCGCCGGCTGAAAGCGGCATGGCGAGTCGGCCGTCTCAAGGTCGCGCTTCCCGCGCTGGCCGACGATCTGATCGCGGAGGTCGACCGCGACCTCAGGTCGCTGCCAGACCTGCGGACCCTGCCCGCAGCGGATCTGCTGCGGCTGTTACGTCGCTCCCACAAGACCCTTGCGTCCTTGCACGGTCACGAGGCGCTCGCGGGGCTGCTTCTCGCCGAAGCCACGGATCGCCCGACGGCCGCGTCGGCGGCGCTCCGCATCCTCGCCCAGAACGACAACGACCTCGACGATGAAGTCCTCGTCGCGCGGTATCCCGTGCTGCTCAGCCTTCTGCCGCCACGCATCGGCAGCGTCCTCGAGCTCCCGGTGCCTCACGCCTCGTTGCCGGCAACCAACGACACCGAGGCAGATGATGTGCCGGTGCGAGAGTCGTTGCGACTGCGCGTGCGGTGGGTGCAAGAGCTCACATCTCGGGCGGCGCTTGCGTTCGGTCACGTGCTCGTCGATCGCGGCGTGTTGGAATCACCGAGCGACGTCGTCAACCTGCGCCTCGACGAGCTGGCGGCGGTGCTCGACTCGCGGGGCACGGTCGCCCTCGAGCTACGTCGCGGCATCAGCGCGGGTCCGCCGCTGCCGGCGGCGTTCCGCCTGACCGACGACGGCATCGTCGTTCCCGTTCGTCAGCAGCGTGACGACGAAGCAGGAAAAGGTGCCGGCGGTGGGCGCGGTGCCGGTCCGGTCCACCTGGACCCCGACATCGCTCCGGCGCCAGGCGCCGTGCTCGTGGTCCGCACGCTCGACCCCGGCCTCGCCGGGGTGCTTCCCGGTCTCGCCGGCTTGGTCTCGGCGACCGGCAGCGTGCTGTCGCACCTGGCGATCCTCGCCCGCGAGTACGGAGTGCCGACGGTCGTCGGGCTCGCGAACGCAACCGAGCGTTTCAGCGCCGGAGCTTGGGTGGTGGTCGACGGTACGACGGGTGAGGTGTCGGGTCTGACCGACGGAGAGTGGGGTGCGGCATGAACGGGCGAAAGGTGGGCGTGGCACTCGCCGGCGTGGTGATGGCCGTATCGGGTTGGTACGTCTTCGTGTACCTGTACCGCTGGGAGTGGAACCGCGCGATCGTCGCCGGGATCATCTTCCTCGCGGCCGAGATCGGCTTGCTCGGTGCTGCGCTTGTCGTCCGATTGTCGAAGCTCGGGCATCGTATGGACGAGCTCGACCGCCGCGACGCGGCGACTGAGGAGCGCGTGCTGCGCCAGCTCCGCGCGCATCCGTCCGAGCCCGCGAACCCATTCGCGTGGATGGACGGCACCCACACCAACGTCTTCATCCCGGTGCTGCTCGGCGCCGGCGCCGTGCTGTCGGCGCTCGCGTGGGTGGTCGACCGCATCGCGCGGGCCACGGCCGGTCCCGGATTGGACAAGCGCCTGGCTCGCCAGCTGTCCTCCCTCCATCCCCTGCCCGGCGGCCTCCTCGGCGAGGCACCGGTGGACCCGTACCGACCGCGATGAAGCGCCTGGCGATCGTCGTGGCGGTGATCGTCGTCGCGGTGGTCGCGATCGGCGAGCTGAGCGACCTCACGCAGAGCCGCCCTGATCCGGTTCGAGAGGATTCGGTCACCGAGCTCGTTGTCGCTGTCAACGAGGACCGGTTCGGCCCCGGTCAGGACGCGGCGGCCGACGCCTTGTGGGCGGTGTGCGCCGCGAAGACCTCGGCGAAGGTCGTCGATGGCAACAGCGGCCTCGAGTCGCTCGGTGGAGATCGTTACCGCGTGCGCCTCCGGCCCGCGCTCGGCCGCCACGGCGAGCTCAAGCTCGTCGGCTGCCTCGAAGACCTGACGATCGACCGCGTGCTTGCGGACGTGAAGTCAGTGCGGACCTACGAGATCGCGCGCCCGAACGCCGTCAGCGCGGACTGATAAGGGCCACTCAGGCGGATCGTTGTGCCGCCGGTGAGTCGCCCGGTGCCGCGTGCTCGGCGTCGTACCGCGCCCGGGCAGCGACGATGCGCTCGTTGTTCGCGATCGCCCAGTCGATGAGGGATTGCACCGTCTCGAGAAGCGTGCGTCCCAGATCCGTCAGCTCGTAGTCGACCCTCGGCGGGACGACAGGGAAGACCGTCCGTTCGACGAGCCCCTCCCGTTCGAGGTGGCGGAGCGTGAGGGTCAGCATGCGCTGGCTGATGTCCTCGATCTCGCGCTTGAGCTCGCTGAACCGGCGCCGGCCTTGCCCGAGCAGCCCGATGACGAGCAACGACCACTTGTCACCGATCAGGTCGAGGGTTCCCCGGGTCTGACACGCGCCCGAGAGACGCGCTCGCTCCCACCAGTCCTCGGTTCCCTCGGTGTGACTCGGTGACGCAGAAGTGCCGTCTTCCATCGATCTCAATAGTGACAGATGATGGGGTCAGGAACAAGAGAGAACTTACTTCTGTTTAAGAAGTCAGTTACTAGGAGGAACGATGACTACCCCCAGCACGATTGACAGCCCAACCCTGACGACCGGCACGTGGACGCTGGACCCCAGCCACTCCGCCGTGACCTTCTCCATCCGCCACCTCGGGATCTCCAAGGTGCGCGGCCGCTTCGACCGCTTCGACGCCACCCTCGAGGTCGGCCCCAATCCGAGCGACATCCGGGTGACGGCCACCGTCGATCTGAGCTCGGTCGACACCAACCACCCCGACCGCGACGCCCATCTCCGCTCCACCGACTTCTTCGACGTGGAGACAAATCCGCAGATGCAGTTCGTGAGCACTTCGGTCACTCCGTTTGATGACGGCTACGTGATGGCGGGCGACCTCACGCTCAACGGGATCACTCGCCCGCTCGAGCTCCCGGTCGAGTTCCACTGCGTCGAGGAGTACATGGGTAACGAGCTGCACGCAGGTTTCAGCGGGCAAGGCGAGCTGCGCCGTAGCGAGTTCGGTATCGATTTCGGCCTCCTGCCGCTCGGCGGTGACCGCCTCGCCCTTGCCGACGTCGTCAAGATCGAACTCGACGTGCAGTTCGTCGCTCCCGCGGCCGAGTGAAGCGGCGCGACGCCCGGTAGGTGCCACCCGATCTCGGGGATAGCGTCCCGGCCATGCCTGACGCCGGGGCGAGGCGGCGCCGCCGTCTCGCCGAGGAGCTCGAAGAGAGTGGTGTCCGCTGGGACACGTCGGGCCGAGTCCGGGACCTGTTGCTCGAAGAGATCGACCTCGCGCTGAGACCACCATTGCACGAGCGGCGGGTGCCGAGCAGCGGGACGATCGTGGAGCCTGTCGCCGATCCCAGCCACTGGTCAGAGACGAGTGGTCTCGAGATCACCCGGAAGCCTCTCGATCACCAGCCTCTGCCCGCAGCCCGTCGGTTCGCCGACGGGCTGTCGAGCTGGCTGCTCCGCCGCGTCGACGAGGACAACGAGTGGGTGATCTTCGATCGGCCCGCCGGATCGGAACGGGATCTTGTCGTTTTGGCTGACGCGTTCGAAGCATCGATCGTGCAACGCCACCCCAAAGGGGCGGTCCGAGTCGTCGGTGCTTTTGGCGTCGTGCGCTCGGACGGCTACGGCTGGCACTACGAGCCCCCCGTCGAGTCGTGGATCGCGGGCGTCACCGCGGGCGGGGAGCACGGTGATCCCGAGGTGCTGACCGCGATGCTCGAGTTCGCGGTGCACGATCTCGGCTCGATGGGCATCGGCGCGTTGCTCGTGTACCGACCGGATGCGGATGTTGGCCCGCCCGTCGAGAACCGACTCCCGACGCCGCCCCCGCTCAACATCTCTCGTCCGACGCATCTCGCGCCGCTGCGACATGCGCTCTCTCAAGTCGACGGCGCAGCGATCTTCGACTCACGGGGTGTCTTGCGCCGCCTCGGTGTCCGGCTGATCCCGAGCATCACCGCAGAGGAGACCGTCGACGCGCTCGGCGGGACTCGTCACACGTCCGGTC
>Ga0180093_1000048_pt1 | contig 11472 bp, 12 predicted proteins | sample EasRivT45_16_1Da_FD_123017 | JGI IMG/M metagenome (GOLD analysis project Ga0180093, IMG submission 123017) | Soil microbial communities from meander-bound floodplain in the East River, Colorado, USA - East River metaG ERMLIBT45_16_1Da | ecosystem: Environmental > Terrestrial > Soil > Floodplain ... | reverse complement strand
TTTTCTTCAAACGTGGGCGGCGGCGGCGGCGGCGCGTAGGATCTCGCCGTGCGCCGCTCCGTCGTCTACAGCGTCGCGGGGGCCGCGCTTGGGCTCGCCGCGGTACTGACACTCCTCGGAGCCGGAGACGATCCGGCTGCCCTGACGAATGGGCAGGCGTTCGTCCTCGGCATCGTCCAGGGGCTCACCGAGCTTCTCCCGATCTCGTCCTCGGGGCACTTGATCCTCGTTCCCTGGGCGTCTGACTGGACGTACCTGAAGGAGAACGACCGCTTCAACCAGACGTTCGACGTCTCGCTCCACCTCGGGACGCTCGTCGCCGTCGGTGCGTACTTCTGGGGGGACGTAGTTCGACTCGTCCGTGCCTGGCTCGGCTCCGTGGGGCGACGGCGGATCGAGTCGCCGGATGAGCGGATCGCCTGGTTCGTCCTCGTCGCCACGATTCCGGCCGGGCTGGCCGGTCTCCTCGGCGAAGACCTCATCGCCGACAGCCTGGGCGAGCCCTGGCAGATCCTCGTTCTGCTCGCGGGCGGCGCGCTCATCCTTCTTTGGGCCGACCGCTCGCCGCGGACCCGTGCGATGGGCGAGCTCGGGCTGCGCCACGCGGTGATCATGGGGTGCGCGCAGGCGCTCGCGCTCGCGCCGGGTGTCTCGCGCTCCGGCATCACGATCACAGCCGGCCGCTTCATGAAGCTCGATCGCGACGGCGCGGCTCGTTTCTCATTCCTGCTCCTGCTGCCGACGGTCCTGGGCGCGGTGGCGCTCAAGGGAGTGGGGGACGTCCTTCTGGGCGATCTCCCCGACGGCTGGAAAGGCCCCTTCATCGTCGGAACGCTCGCCGCGCTGGGAAGCGGTCTTCTGGCGATCGACTGGCTGCTCGGCTACGTGCGCCAGCACACGTACGGCGTCTTCGTCGTCTACCGCCTCGCTATAGCGACGCTCGTGCTGCTCGCGATCCTGAGTGGGGTGCGGGAGGCGACCTTCTAGCCGTCGGTGCGGCGCGCCGGCAGTTCCACTAAGTCCCGACAGCTGATCAGGGATTGCCCCGATGGCGACGCGGAGCCGGTGCACCACGCTCTAGCTGGAGGTGTTGGTCATGTCCGTCATCCTTCACCACGTAGGGTCGGGTGCTTCTGGTCGCTTGAGCGCGCGTCGGCCGGTGGGCCGCAGGATGCGTCGGCTCGGTCTCGGGATCTTCTTCGTGTCCGTTGCGGTGAACGCGGCCCTCGGGATCTACGCGGTGCTCGCACCGGATTTCGGAGAGACGCAAGGGAAGATCCTGGGAACGTCGCTCTGCGTCACGGGCGCTGTAGTTCTCGCACTTGCCTGCGAGCCGGCATGGGAGCGCAGGCTGCTCGGCCCGATACCGCACGCCGGGGCCGTTCTGGGCGCGATCGGCTTCACGTTCGCGATCGTCGGGATCTGGACGGAACCGGAGAACGAGGTCTGGGCGAAGGCGATGGGATCCATCTTCACGCTGGCCGTCGCAGGTGTCGCCGGCAGCCTGCTGGCGCTCGCACGGCTCGCGCCAAGACACAGGTGGATCTTCACCGTGACGCTTGCATTGCTCGGGCTCGGTGCCGCGATGGTCGCCGTCACGTTCTGGCTCCCGGATGACCCAGATGAGTGGTACCTCCGGGCGATGGGCGTCGTCCTGATCGCGCTTGCCGCTTTCACCGTAATCATGCCTGTGCTGCACTGGGTCGATCGTGCAGCGCTCGCCGTCGCCGGGTCCGCGACCGGCGCGGTCGGCTTCTGTCCCTACTGCGGGAAGGAGCTCGCCAAAGAGATCGGCCTCGCGCTCAGGTGCCGTCGGTGTGGGAGGGAGTTCACGATCACGCCGATTGCGCCGTCAACTTGACATAACGCCGATTATCGTGCGTGAAGGCGCGTGCGGTCATCAGGCCGAGGGATTTCTCGTGTGCCCCCTAGACATGGCGCGCCGGACGCGAGAGAGTGTCACCTACCGCGTTCGTTCCGTTCCCCCGCCGCGCGTGACTCAAGTCGACATCGATAACATCCTCGGCTTCGAGGACATCCGTCTCTTGCTCGAGCAGTCCGAGCAGGTCGGGACTATTCGTGCGTCCGATCTCGCCGAGATCGCAGAGGCGTACGAGCTCACCGAGCTCGAGCACGACGTGCTCCTCCGGGAGCTCGATCAGCGAGGCATCGAGATCGTGGAGGCCGTGCCGCACTCCGAGGCCGTGACGGCTTTGACGGCGCCGGTCGAGACAACGACGGACGCGCTGCAGCTCTTCTTGCGCGAAGCCGGTCGTCATCAACTGCTTACCGCCGCTCAGGAGGTCGAGCTCGCGAAGCGGATCGAGCGCGGCGACATGGACGCCAAGGAACGGATGATCCAATCGAATCTCCGGCTCGTGGTCTCGATCGCGAAGAACTACCGAAACCAAGGGCTTCCGTTCCTCGACCTCATCCAGGAAGGCACGCTCGGGCTCATTCGCGCGGTCGAGAAGTTCGACTGGCGACGCGGCTTCAAGTTCTCGACGTACGCGACCTGGTGGATCCGCCAGGCCGTCGCTCGCGCTCTCGCCGACAAGGCACGCACGATCCGCATGCCGGTCCACATCGTCGAGCGGCTGCAGAAGATCAACCGTGCCGATCGCCTCCTCTGGACGCAGCTCGGGCGCGAACCGACGCTGGAGGAGATCGCGGACGAGGCTTCGCTGACCGTGCAGCAAGTGCTCGAGGTCCGGGCTGCGGCGCGCGCATCCACCAGTCTCGATGCTCCTGTGGGCGATGGCGAGGATGCCGTGTTCGGCGACTTCGTCGCAGGCGATGAGCCACTGCCGGAGGAGGCGGTCGAGCTCCATCTCCGTAGCGAGGCTCTGCGGCACGCCCTCGGGGCCCTTCCCCAGCGTGAACGCGAAGTGGTGGTGATGCGCTACGGAATCACGGGCGCGGAGCCGCAGACACTCGAGGAGATCGGCAGGCGGCTCGGGCTCACCCGCGAGCGCGTGCGCCAGATCGAGCTCGAATCCCTCCGGCGCCTCGCGAGTCTACGCGAGATGCAGGCGGTCGACGCGACCTAATTGCAAATCAGGTCCGCAGGTACAGCTCGAGCCCGGGTGCGACCGCGCGCAACTCGCGCAAGGCCCGCGCTTCGAGCTGCCGAACGCGCTCGCGCGTAATCCCGAGGTTCGAGCCCACTTCTTCGAGCGTGCGCGGGCGAACGCCGTCGAGGCCGAAGCGCTCGACGACGACCCGGCGTTGACGAGGCTGGAGCTTGGCGAGTGCGTCGAGGAGCTCCGAGGAGCGAGCGCGGTCGGCCGTCGCCGCTTCGGGCTGCTGCGCATTCGTGTCCGGGATGAGATCGGCGACGCTCGAATCTCCGTCTCCGATCGGTGTCTCCAGGCTCACGGGGTCGAGAACGAGCTCGAGAAGCTCCTGCACGCGCTCGGGAGTGATCCCGATTTCGGCGGCGATCTCGTCGAGTGACGGATCGCGGTTCAGTTTCTGGCCCAGCAGACGCCGGGTCTTCGTCACCTTACGCACCTGGTCGGCGACGTGCACGGGGAGTCGAATCGTGCGCCCCTGCTCGGCCAGGGCACGGGAGATCGACTGTTTGATCCACCAGGTCGCATAGGTAGACAGCTTGAAACCCATCTTGTAGTCGAACTTCTCGACCGCGCGAATGAGGCCGAGGTTCCCCTCCTGGATGAGGTCGAGCAGCGGGACTTCGGCCCGGGTGTAGTTGCGCGTGATGGACATCACGAGTCTCAGGTTCGATTCGATCAGCTTCCGTTTCGCCGCGTCATCGCCTGCGTCTTTGCGTCGCGCGAGCTCGCGCTCCTGGGGGGGCGTGAGCAGCCGCCCATCGCCGATCTGTCGGACGTACAGCTTCAGGGGGTCGTCAGGACTCGGTCCAGCGAGGTCGGGTCGCTCGCGCGATGCCGGTTCCTCGGCTGCGACCTGTACTTCCTCTTCCGCAGGATCGAAGAGATGCTCAGCGGCGTTCCCTTCCACGGCCGGTGTATCGGTCGCCCGGTTGCCCCGCTTGAGGGATGACATCCTCCGACGAGGGATCGGCACGCGGAGCGAGAAGCCGATCGAACGTGCGTAACACGGTCCTCACAAACAGTGTCCTCATCCCTGTCGTCTACGTTTTCTAGTGGCGTCCGATAGCGGGAGTCGAAGAGAACTTCATGTGCGGCATAGCGGGCTACAGCCTCAGTCCTGATTCGACCGTCGAGCGAAAGCTCGCGGCACAGGCGCTGCTCGCGGGAATCGCGGAGCGTGGCGCGGACGCGGTCGGTTACGCGTGGCGCGCCGATCGGGGAGCGATCGACGTCACGAAGCTACGGGGCGGCGCGAGTGCCCTCCTCGACGAGATCGCCCTCCCCCACTCGGCGCACCAGGCGCTGATCCACGTTCGAGACTTCACGAAGGGGCATCCCGAGATCGAGGCGAACAACCACCCGATCCGGCACGGCGCCGTGGTCGGCATCCACAACGGCGTCATCGAGAACGACGATGCGCTGCTCGCGCACTACGGGATCAACCGCCAGGAGCCGGAGATGACCGTCGATTCCGAGGCGATCTTCGCGCTCGTCGAGCATCACCGGCACGACGTGCGCGCCCTCTCTCAGTTGCGCGGTGCCATGGCAGCAGCCTGGATGGATGAACGGGACGCAGCGACGCTCTACCTCGCACGCGGCCGCGTGCGTCCGTTGTGGGTCGGGCGGAGCCGGCACGAGCTCTATTTCGCTTCGACCCGTCGCGCCCTTGTGATCGTCGAAGCGGCTCTTCAGACGCGCCTTCAGGTGCACGAGGTGCGCGAGGGGCGGCTCCTCCGCGTGGCCGAGGGCAGAATCGTCCGCGTGCGGCGCTTTCGGCCCGATCGCCGCTACCGGGAGGAGGGCTCCCTCTCGCCTGTCAGGGCTCCGCGTGAGGCCGTTTCGTGCCTCGAGCGACTAGCGGTGCTCACCTCAGCTCCCGCTGCCTAGCGTCCCGTCGAGCAAGACGTCGACGCCCTCCTCTCGCAGACGCTCGCGGACGAGGAACTGGAACGCCGTCCAGGCTCCGCGAGGCACGTCGAGCAAGCGATAGACCTGCCACTCGGACAGAAGCGCGTGGTCGTTCCGCCGTGCATCGGCCCAGTCGGCCATCTTCGGGAGCCGGCCGAGAGCCATCGCGAGCTCGGCACCCTGGGCGATCGCGCGGTCGAGGCGTTCCTCACCCTGGAGCACCTCGAAGCCGGCCTCCCGGAGCGCGTTCGCGAGCGAGCCGAACGTGTGGGCGTACAGAGACGCAGACGGGAGTGCGCGGCGGCGTGCTGCGAGATCGCGTGCGGTTGGGGTACGAGCGAGCTCGTCTCCAAGGGTGCGGAGCTGCTCGAGGAGCTCGTCCCGAGTGAGGAAGCGCCGCGGAAAGAGGCCTGCAGCACGTTTCGCCGCGTTCCAGGTACCGAAGTGCTCGATGACCGTCTGCGGATGAACGCGGGCCTCGGGGTCCTGTGCGAACTCCCTCATCGTGGGTGAGCGCCCAAGCCTCGCGGCGGCAGCGCGGAGCTCCTCGAGGATCTCCGGATCGGAGTACCTCCGCCGTAAGCCCGCGCGAAAAGCGGCGAGCTCCGCCTCGTCGATGCGCAGCGATGGACGCTTGCGTGCGCGCGGTCGAGCCATACCTGCAAAGAGCTTAGAGCATTCTGAAGAATCTGCAAGCACGTCAGAGCGGGCGGGCACTCCTCCCCACTCTGTACCCTCGCCGCGGATGGGGGTCCGACTCGAGCTCGAGACACTGGTGGCGCGCAGCGTGGGAGCGCTGTCCCGAGCGGCGCGGCGCGGCGGAGGTACGACGTTGCCCGGAAAGCTTCTCTGGAAGCTCGATCCGGGAGCCGTCGACGCTCTCGCCGCTCGGTTACCGCTGGGCGTCGCTCTCGTGTCGGCAACCAACGGAAAGACGACGACCACGGCCATGGCGGCGCGGATCCTCGGGGGCGAGCGCCGCCTGGCGTGGAACCAGGCCGGCGCAAACCTCCTGTCGGGAATCGCTTCTGCGCTCGTGTCTGCGCGGAAGGCGGAGCTCGGCCTCCTCGAGGTGGACGAGGGCGCCCTTTTCGAAGCTGCAGCTCGCATGCGCCCACGCGTCGTGGCGCTGTCGAACCTTTTCCGGGATCAGCTCGACCGGTACGGGGAGCTCGAGCTCGTGGCCGAGCGGTGGCGGAGGGCGGTGGACGGTCTTCCCGATTCGACCGTGCTCGTGGTCAACGCGGACGATCCGGTCGTCTCGAGTCTCGCGGACGAGCGCGCCCACGCTCTGAGGTTTGGGCTCGACGATCCGCGCCATGCCCGCCCGGAGCTGCAACACGCTGCGGACTCGAAGTACTGCATCCGCTGCGGTACGCCGTACGAGTACGCCGCGGCCTATGTCGGCCATCTCGGCGACTACCGCTGCCCGGCGTGTGAACACGCTCGACCCCCGCTCGATGTCGCGGCGCGGTCGATCGAGCTCCACGGGCTTGTCGCCTCACGCTTTCGACTCGAGGCGCCTGCTGGAGCGGTGGACATAGAGCTTGCACTACCGGGCCTGTACAACGTCTACAATGCGACAGCCGCGGCGTCGCTCGCCATGGCCCTCGGCGCGTCGCTCAGCGACGTTCGAGCGGGCCTCGAGGCCTTCAGCGGGGCGTTCGGGCGGTTCGAGCGGATACCGACGGGGGGAAAGACCGTCGTCGTGCTTCTCATCAAGAATCCCGCGGGAGCGAACGAGGTGCTTCGAACGCTCGAGACGGGAGTGCCGCCCGTGCTCGTCCTTGCACTCAACGACGCGATTGCCGACGGACAGGACGTCTCGTGGATCTGGGACGTCGACTTCGAGCCGCTCCTCGAGCACGTGGGCCGCGTCGTCGCCAGCGGCGATCGCGCCGCCGAGATCGGGTTGCGGTTGGTGTACGGCGGCCTTCCGCGGGATCAGCTGGAGGTCGAGCCGTCGCTCGAGCGAGCGCTCGACCGAGGCCTGGAGCTGGTCGACGCCGGCACCGAGCTCGTCGTCCTCCCCACCTACACCGCGATGTTGGCGTTGCGTGAGATTCTCTCGGCGCGAGGGCTCGTGCGCCCGTACTGGGAGGGTGAGCGGCCGTGAGGATCACGGTTGGCCATCTCTACCCGGGGTATCTGAACATCTACGCGGATCGCGGAAACATGGCCGTTCTCAGCATGCGTGCCGCGGTTCGCGGCCACGAGCTCGATGTCCGCTCTGTCGGTATAGGAGACCCGCTCGACCCGGATACCTTCGACCTCCTCTACGTCGGCGGCGGTCAGGATCGCGAACAGGCTCTCGTGGCTCCCGACCTCGTCGGGAAGGCCGAGGCGATCCAGCTCGCGCATTCGTCGGGGGTCGCGCTGCTTGCCGTCTGCGGCGGCTACCAGCTGCTCGGACGCGGCTACCGCGGCCGCGACGGCTCGTTCATGCCCGGCGTGGGCCTCTTTCTACACGAGACCGTCGCCGGGACGACGCGCATGATCGGCGACGTCCTTCTCGAGTGCGAGCTCGAGCCGGGACTGACGCGCCAGCTCGCCGGGTTCGAGAACCACGCCGGTCGAACGCTTCTCGATCCGGGGGAGGCGCCGCTCGGGCGGGTTCTCTTCGGGTTCGGGAACGACGGTGAGTCCGGCTTCGAGGGCTGCCGGAGGGGCCGCGCGCTCGGGACGTACCTCCACGGACCACTGCTTCCCCGAAACCCATGGCTGGCCGACTGGCTTCTCGCCCAGGCGCTCGCGCATGCATCGGGGGGCGAGCCGCTACCCCTCGAACCGCTTCCGGACGAGCTCGAAGCGGAGGCGTTCCGGGTCTCGGCGGAGCGGGCTCGAAAACGCGGAGGCCGTCGCTAAGAGCGGCATTCCCGAGGGGCACCCCAGCCCACCACCCGCTGTCAGCCTATCGAGGAAGTGTGTACGGGTGGTACGCGGAGCGTGCCAAAAGCGTGTCAACCGGCACGCGCTACGGAACCCACATCTCCCCGAGGTAGACGGCCGCATCGCCGGGCTGCCAGCGCTGTAAGAAGCGCTGGATCGGCGGATGGAGTGCGATCGAGTCGAGCTCATGGATGTGGAACGCTCGATGGCCTCGGACCGCAACATCCTGCGAGGTGACGTCCTCGAGCGACCCGGACACGTCCGCCGCAAAGATGACGTGCACGACGTGCTTGCGCTTGGGCCACTTCTCTGGAGAGATCGAGTCGACGAGCGCGACGGGCCCCTCGATCGGAAGCTCCGTGCCCTGCGGAAAGAGCCCGGTCTCCTCCCATAACTCCCGCCGGAGAGCGCGGATGAGGCTCTCGCCGGTTCGGACGCCCCCGCCCGGGAGAAGCCACACCTCGTCCGTCCCTTTCTCGTGGCGCAGCAGCAGGATCCGGCCGCGCCAACGGAGGATCGCCGAGACGCGGATCCGGGGCTCCACGCTCAGTGCGCCGACGACCCGAAGCCCTGCCCGCCGCGCCCGCTCGCGGCGAGCTCGCCCACCTCGACCAGGCGCACCGAGGCTACGGGCGCGATCACGATCTGGGCGATTCGCATTCCTGGCTCGACGGTGAAGGCGTTTCGGGGATCGGTGTTGAGAAGGACGACACGGATCTCTCCGCGGTAGCCGGAGTCGATCAACCCGGGCGAGTTCACGACGGTGATCCCGTGGCGTGCCGCGAGCCCGGATCGCGGCTGCACAAAGCCCGCATAGCCGTCGGGGATCTCGACGGCGATTCCCGTAGGCACCGTCGAGCGTTCGCCCGGCTCGAGGGTCTCGCCCTCACAGGCCGCAAGATCCAGGCCCGCGTCTCCCGGGTACGCCTGAGTTGGGAGGACGGCATCCTCCCGAAGGCGCCGGATCGGAACGTCGATCACGACGCCGAGGCCTCCGTCTCGGGCTCACCAGCTACCAGGAAGCGCGCGAACCGCGGGATCTCCTGCCGTGGCAGTCGAGCCCGGACGCGGACGCCCTCAGGTGTGTCTCGCCGCTCTGCGATGGGAGTCCCGAGATCGTAGAGCTCGGCGAGCGCGCGGCCGTCCGAATACGGGACGAGGAGGCGTACATCTTCGAACCGGTCGGAGAAGAGCTCGGAGATCCTTGCCTTCAGTGTGTCGAGCCCCTCGCCCGTGTCCGCGGATATCTCGAGAGCGCGCGGGAAAGTGTGCGCGACACGCCTCCGAGCAAGCGGGTCGAGGAGGTCGATCTTGTTGAGCACGAGCTCGATCGGGATGTCGCTGGCGCCGATCTCTGCGAGGACGGCGTGAACGGCGTCGATGGTCTCATGAAGACGCCTCTCGGTGAGCGACGCGTCGGCGACGTGCAGAACGAGGTCGGCGACCAGAGTCTCTTCGAGCGTCGCAGAGAAGCCTTCAACGAGCTGTGTCGGGAGGCGCCTGATGAACCCGACGGTATCCGTCATCAGATAGCGCTTGCCGTCCTGCTCGAACGCGCGCGTCGTCGGGTCGAGTGTTTCGAAAAGGCGGTCGTCGACCGATGCTCCGGCTCCCGTCAACGCGTTCAGCAGTGTCGACTTTCCGACGTTCGTGTACCCGGCGAGCGCGATCGTCGGCACGGTCGTCCGTCGCCGTTCCTTTCGACGCGTTGCGCGCTGACCGCTGAGTGTCTGCAGGCGCCGCTTCACCAAGGAGACACGCGTCCGCGCCATTCGACGGTCGCTTTCGAGCTGGCTCTCCCCCGGCCCCCGCGTCCCCACGCCGCCACCGAGGCGTTCGAGGTGCTGCCACATCCCACGCATTCGCGGGAGGTTGTACTCGAGCTGCGCAAGCTCGACCTGGAGCTTGCCTTCGGCGCTGCGTGCATGCTGGGCGAAGATGTCGAGGATCAGCTGTGTGCGGTCGACGACGCGCGTTGAGAGGGCGTCCTCTAGCGATCGTTGTTGGGTCGGGCTCAGCTCGTCGTCGACGAGGAGCACCTCTGCCGACGCGTCGGCATAGGCCTGCTTGAGCTCCGTGAGCTTGCCCTTCCCGACGAATGTTCGCGGATCGGGATGGACGCGATGCTGCACGACCTCGGCGACTGTGGACACGCCTGCGGTGCGCGCGAGCTCCCGGAGCTCGGCGAGCTCGGTTTCTCCGTCGACACCCTTCGGGAACACGCCGACGACAAAACCGCGCTCCGGCTCCGCCCCTGGTGCGGCATCGGGCTGGCGCGCGGTCACGCGGGGATTATGCCGCGGTAGGCTGGAACGGTGACCGCGCTCGCCGATCGCCTCGCCGCGCGGACGCTCGAGTTGGTCGACATCCCGTCTGTAAGTCGGAGTGAGGACGCGATTCGCGAGCACCTCCTGACGTTGATTCCACCGCCGCTCGTTGTCGAGTATGCGGGCGACGAGGTGATCTTCTTCACGCCTGCGGGCCGGCGCGACGTGCCGCTGGTGGTTCTCGTTGGTCATTACGACACGGTTCCCGCGCAGGACAACCTTCCCGGCGAGATCCGCGAAGGCGCGGTACACGGGCTCGGCGCGAGCGACATGAAGGGCGGCCTCGCCGTCGCGATCGAGCTCGTGCGCGATCTCGCAGTGAGAGCTCCTGGGCCATACGACGTCGGGCTCGTCCTCTTCGGGCGCGAGGAGCTGCCATCGGAGCACAATCCGCTTCCGGCGCTGTTCGTCGGCTCGAGCGCGATTCACGAGACAGCGCTGGCGATCGTCCTCGAGCCCACGGACGGCCAGATCCAGGCCGGCTGTCTCGGCAACGTCGTGGCGCGACTCGTCTTTCACGGGAGGAGCGGCCACTCGGCGAGGCCGTGGCTTGCCGACAGCGCCATCGAGCACGCGGTCGGAGGTCTGCCGGCTCTTCTCGGGCTTGCGCCTCGCATCGCGGTGATCGGTGGCCTCGAGTTCAAAGAGGTCGTCTCCGTGACGCGACTCGAGGCAGGTATCGCCGACAACGTCATCCCGGGCGAGGCGACGGCGACGCTCAACCTGCGGTATCCGCCAGATCGAACACCGGACGAGGCGGAGGTGTACCTCCGCTCGCTCACACCCGACGGGGCGACGCTCGAGATCTCGAGCAACGCCGCCCCCGCTCGGGTCGTCACCGACACGGCCGTCGTGCGGGCTCTCCGCGCTGCCGGCGACCTGGCGATCGAGCCGAAGCAGGCCTGGACGAACGTTGCCGACTTCACGGCGAACGGCATCGATGCCGTGAACTTCGGTCCTGGCCACACGGCATACGCGCACCGGCAAGACGAGCTCGTCGAGATCGATGCGCTCGTGCACTCGTACGAGACGCTCGAGCGGTTCCTCGGCGTCGCGATCGGGGAAGATGCCAGGTGATGGAGCTGGCGCGGCGCATCGACGAGCTGTGGGAGACCGGTGAGCTCGAACCGGCGCCCATCGAGCAGGCGGTCGCGATGCTCGACCGCGGTGAAGCGCGAGTCGCCGAGCAGACAGAGACCGGTTGGGTGGTCAACGAATGGGCGAAGAAGGCGATCCTCCTCTACTTCCGGCTGCGGAGGGTCGAGCCCATG
>Ga0180093_1000044_pt1 | contig 11649 bp, 12 predicted proteins | sample EasRivT45_16_1Da_FD_123017 | JGI IMG/M metagenome (GOLD analysis project Ga0180093, IMG submission 123017) | Soil microbial communities from meander-bound floodplain in the East River, Colorado, USA - East River metaG ERMLIBT45_16_1Da | ecosystem: Environmental > Terrestrial > Soil > Floodplain ... | reverse complement strand
CCGGCGAGGAGATCCGACGAGAGCCCGGCGCCACGCGAGCTCCAGGTCATCACCCCTGCGACAAAGACCCCGCCGCGCCAGAAGACGAGGCCGGCGTCATGCCTTGCGGTGTTGAGCCAGCCAGCCTTGTGCAGGACGACGACTCCGGGATTGCCCTCTCGCGCCCGATCGAGCTTCGGGGCGTCGCTCACGTGTGCAAGAAGCCAGAGGAGGTATCGCCCGTCGGCGGCTGTGAAGCCGGACTGCACCTCGCGCAGGGGGCCCTGCGCGCCGGAGGCGAGCCAGATCGCTCTGAGCAACGAGGCCATGTCGAACGCACTCGTGTGCTTGCCGTAACCGAACGCCGGTTGGTGCTCGACGCGTACGGGAATCCGGCCTGAGAGCGTGCGGAGCTCGTAGCCGCCGTACATCTCGGAGTCGACGAGGCCGATCGAACGCATCAGCGAATTCACGCGCTGCGAGCCTGCGCTCGTCGAACCGGCGAGCCAGACCTCGAGCGCGTTCGCGGAGGCGTTGTCCGAGCGGGTGATCATCGACTGCAGGAGACTGTGGATGCTCGAGCCAGGCGGCGGGACGCCCGAGTGCTCGGCAAGCACCGTCGCGGCGATGGCGAGCTTGAGCGTCGATGCGGCTGGAAACTGCGCCTTCGCGTTCCACGCTGCGCCGCCACCTCCGGTCAGGCTCTGAACATAGACCCCGGCCGCACCGGCGTACTCACGGGCGAGCCCGCGTACTCTCCTTGCGAGAACCGGGTCCTGGCGCGCGCTCACGACCCGCGGACGTGACCCAGCCGGGAGCCCGAACACCTCCTCGATGACCCGGAACGAGCGGCGTCCACCTCGCGCCACCGTCGTCACCCGCACGGTGACTTCACCGGTGGGGAGCGAAACGCGGAGCGAAAAACGCCGGCCGCGAAGCGGCTCCGACGCCAGCCTCCGACCATTGGCAGAGACGATCACCATGTGCGTTCCGCGGGCGGCGCGCCCGGTCACGAGCCCGTACGACACCTGGTGTGGGGCAGGCTGCTCGATGGCGGGCGGCGGCAGTGAGGGCGTGGCCGAGATCATGCGCCGACCATCAAACCACGCCGCTCGACATGGCCAAGTGACACTTTGTCACTTGGCGCCTGAGTCGAGGGCGGATCGGTGGCGTCTGACCCACCGGCACTAGTGGTCTCTCCGGGAAGTCCGGTGCCCATTCGCCGGCGAGAACCGAGGGCATCGGAGGCAGGAAGGGCCGCATACCAGAAGGTATGTGGCCGACTGAGGACGACGGTGGGCGATGTGTTCGCAGCCGCGTGAAGGGGTGCCGTACTTCCCGGAGAGACCACTAGCCTTGCCTTGTGCCAATTCTGGCCCACCTCGATCTCGACGCGTTCTTCGCCGCGGTCGAGGAGCTCGAGAACCCCGAGCTTCGCGAGAAGCCGCTCATCGTGGGGGGCGACCCGCACGGCCGGGGCGTGGTCTCGACCGCGAACTACATCGCGCGGAAGTTCGGGATCCACTCCGCGATGAGCGCGGCCGAAGCGCTCCGTCGCTGTCCGACCGCGGTGTTCGTGCGCCCCCGCCACGCGTTGTATCGGCAGTACTCGCGGGGCGTGTGGGACACAGTGGGCGAGATCGTCCCGCGGATCGAGCGAACCGGGATCGACGAGGGCTATCTCGACCTAGGCACCGTCGCCACGGATTTCACACGTGCGCGCGCAGTGGCGTCCGCAATCCAGACCGCCATCCGAGCCACGACGAGCCTCACCTGCTCACTCGGCGTCGGAACCTCGAAGGTCGTGTGCAAGATCGCCTCCGACCGGCGAAAGCCTGGCGGCGTCACGGTCGTGCCTCCGGGAACCGAAGCACGGTTCCTCGCTTCCCTCGCAGTGCGCCTGCTCCCGGGTGTCGGGCCACGCACAGAAACGCGGCTGCTGGGTGCGGGAGTGGACACCATGGGCGCGCTGGCGGCGCTGTCGGATCCAGACTTGAAAGCGCTCCTGCCAGGATCGCTCGGGCGGCTTCTGCGCGATCGTGCGCGCGGGGTCGACCCGCGAGACCTCGAGCTCGGAGGCGAGGCGATCTCCGTCTCTGCAGAGGACACATTCGCGCACGACGTCTCCGAGCGAGCGGTTCTCCACGAGGAAGTGAAGCGCCTCGCAGAGCTCGTCTCCGAGCGGCTTCGGAACTCGGGCATCTCCGGCCGAACGGTCACCGCCAAGCTGCGGTACGGGGACTTCTCCATCCGCACCCGCTCGACGACACTTGCCGCGGCGGTGGACGAAGGGGACGTGATCGGGACCGTCGCCTGCAGCCTGCTCGACCGCGGGTTGCGCGATCGGCCGGGAGCGCTGCGACTCGTAGGCGTCGGAGTCTCGGGTCTCTCTCCCTACCGCCAGCTCACGCTCGACGGACCGTAGAGTCCGCGCATGCTCGAGGCCGCGCTCTGGGGGCTCGTCACCGCCGGATCGCTCTGGATCGGAGCGGCGCTCGCGGTGTTCGCCCGCCCGGCGAGCCGGTGGATCGGTCTGGCGATGGCGTTCGGCTCGGGAGCGCTGATCGCCGCAGTCGCCTACGAGCTCGTCTTCGAGGCGTTCGAGACCGACCCGACCGTCGCCTCGGCCGGCTTCGCCATCGGAGCGCTTGCCTTCTACGGCGGCGACTGGGCGATCGACCGGAAGGGCGGCCACGGCCGCAAGAGCGCGAGCGGACAGCACCAACTCGCCGGGCGCGCGGACGCGATCGTCCTGGGGACGATCCTCGACGGAATTCCGGAGTCGTTCGTCCTCGGCGCGTCGCTCCAGGAGGGATCGGGCGTGACCGTGGCGCTCGTGGTCGGAGTGTTCGTCTCCAACATCCCCGAGTCCCTCTCGGCGACCAGCGGCCTCCGCACCGCCGGATGGACGACGGGTCGCGTGTTCGCGCTGTGGAGCGCAGTCGTCGCCGCGTCCGTCGTGGCCGCGGCCGCGGGCTGGTTCTTGCTGAACCTGATGCCGACCGGTGGAGGCGCGTTCGCTCTCGCATTCGCGGGCGGGGCGCTCCTCGTCATGCTCGCCGACACGCTGATGCCGGAGGCGTTCGAGCTCGCCGGCCGCGAGGCAGGGTTGCTCACCGCACTTGGCTTCGCCTTCGGCTTCGCGCTCTCGTAACGGAGCTCAGACGCGGAGCAGTGGGCGCGTCAGGCACGTCGGCCCGCCGTCGCCCTTCTTCGAGATCTCGTCGCCGCGGTAGATCGTCACCTCGACCCCGGCCCGCTCCATTCGCCGGCGAGTCTCCGGGTTGCCGTCGAGTGCGAGCGCACGCCGCGGACCGAGCGCGAGGACGTTTGAGCCCTGCGACTCGAACTCCTCGTCCGGGACCTCGACGACCGCGACGTTGCGGTCGGCGAGAAGCCGCAGCAGGCGGACCGGTGCGATGCGCGGATAGACGACAGCGAGATCGCTGTCGAGTGGAGAGATGAACGACATGAGGTGCATCACCTCGGCGGTTCCGTTCCAGTGTGGGAGGTCGAAAGAAAGGACGTCGACGCCAGGGAACGCCTCCGCCAGCGCGGGAACGGCTGCCTCGTTTGTCCGGTACCCGATGCCGACGAGAAGCGTCTGTTCGTCGAGCCAGGCCGTGTCGCCGCCCTCGGCGAGCGACGGTGCCTGGAGCTCACCCGTGACGGGGACTCCTGCGGCCTCGAGGGTCGCGACCATGGCGGCCGGCTCGCTGCGACGTCCCTCCTTTCCGGGGCGAAGGAGCACCGCGCCGTCTGCTCCGACGAGGACCGGGTCATACACATAGATGGCGTCGGGATTCCCGGGATCGTGGCGCGAGACGACGACCTCGGCTCCGGCTTCCTCGAGCAGTCCCCGCAGAGCTTCGTGCTCAGCCGCGGCCGCCGGGTAATCTGGTGCCGCTCGCCAACCGTACTCACGCCAACGCGCAGCGTCCTCCGGGAGCGGCGGGCGAACGAGGACGCGCTTCAACGTCTCGGTCATCGATGCGCTCCCGAACCGTGACATGCGCGGACGCTATACCGCGTTGGCCGGCATCCGTCCCTCGAGCAGGACGGTTCGCAAGGCGTCGACACAGAGCATCCCCATCGCCAGACGCGCCTCGCGCGTGGCGCTCGCGATATGCGGAGTGAGGACGACGTTTTCGAGCGCAAGCAGCTCCTCGCTCACGACGGGCTCGAACTCGTACACGTCGAGGGCAGCGCCCGCGAGGGCGCCCGCGCGGAGCGCGGTCACCAGCGCCTGTTCATCCACCACCTGTCCCCGAGCCGTGTTCACGAGGACGGCGCTCGGCTTCATCGCAGCGAGGGCATGGGCATCGATCAAGTGGTGCGTCTCGGGAGTCAGCGGGCAGTGGAGGCTGACGACATCCGCGCTCGCGAGCAACGCGCGCAAATCGTCGCCGCGGCCGGCAAACACCGGGCGCGCGCCGAGCGCTTCGGCGAGCCGAGCGACCCTGCGGCCGATCCTCCCCGGGCCCACGACGAGCAGCTCCTTTCCCTCGAGGCTCTCCCCGACCATGAAGTCGGGTCCCCACTCCCAGTGATCGCGCCGGCGGAGCGAACGATCGCCTTCGCAGATCCGTCGCAGGAGAGCGAGCACGAGGCCGATCGCGTGCTCCGCGGTGGCGTTCGTCAGCACACCCGGAGTGTTGGTGACGACGATCCCGCTGCTGCGCGCCGCCCCGAGGTCGATGTTGTCGATGCCGACTGCGTAGTTCGCGACAAGCCGGAGTTGCGAGCCGGCGGCGCGGAGGTACGCGCCGTCGATCCTGACGGCAGGCGTAACGACGATTCCGTCCGCTCCGTCGGGCGTCGGCACGAGCTCGAAGTCGCGGGCGAGCGCCTGCTCGACCTCGGCGGGAAGGCTCGTGGCGAGATGGATGCGCGGTCGGCAGTCTTTGGCTGATCCGGACATGACCGGCTCCAATCATTACGGTCACGGCCTCGTCCGCAAGGACTACGCAGCGGCAATCCGCGAACTCCACGTTGCGAGCGCGCCTCGCCAAGGCGGACGATGGCAAAAAGAGGAGGTATCGACATGACCGTCTCCACGACTCGCTTCAGCACGGTCGACGCGCAGCGCATCGGCGCCGGGATCGGCATCGACTGGGACGCCGTCCCGTTCGACGTCGAGCAGTTCCGCCTCGGACTCGAGGTAGAGCTCGAGCACGGTACTCACGACGCCGAGACCGACGTCACCCACGACGACCCGATCCTCACGGGAAGGATCGCCTGGGCGCACCTGAAGGAGCTGCCGGACTACTACACGCGTCTGGCGGTGATGGAAGCCGAGGCGGAGGCCTGACCGGCCTGACTCAGGTGTCGAGCACGCGGGGTCTGTGAGACGACGAGTAGACGTCTTTGCGAAGGATCAAGCCGTTCTCGAACGGAAAGACGTCGATGCCGTCCCACTCGACGCGGCGTCCGTCTCGGTCAGTCATGGTCGCCGTCCACTCGCCTACGACGAGCCCGTCGCGGGTGTAGAGCCTCCGACCCCGAAACGCGAGATCGGGCGCGTTCTCGAAGATCCGGGCAATGTGCGGGCCGACGTCGGCACCCTCGACGCGTTCCCCGGCAGTGTGGTTCTCGAAGACCATCCCCGGGGCATGGAACGTGAGGATGGCTTCGACGTCGTGGTTGTTCCACGCGTCGTTGTAGCGCTCGATCGTCTTCTCGAGCGCAGCCGCCGAGTCACGGGCGTCCATGCGTCGAGTATCGCAGCACCGAGGTGAGCTCAAGACATTGACGAACATCTATCTATGCTGCTACTGTAGACATCGATGACCATCGATCTCTCTGGGCGGCTCAAGCCGACGACCTGCTGTCGGCCTCTCGACGACGACTTGACGACCGACGATGTGGAGGCGACGGCCGCGGTCTTCAAAGCCCTCGCCGACCCGGCGCGAGTCCGCATCGTGAGCATGCTCGCGCGCAACCCGGAGTCCGTCTGCGTGTGCGAGCTCACCCCTGCGCTCGGGCTCTCCCAGCCAACCGTGAGCCACCACCTGAAGAAGCTCGTCCAGGCCGGCCTGCTCGAGCGCGAGCAACGCGGCGTCTGGGCGTACTACACCATCGACCGGGACGGCCTCGAGCGGGCGGCGAGCGTCCTCGACCTGAAAGGAGTAGCTCTATGACGACCGACGTTCGTGAACAGGTGCGAGAGCGCTATGCGGAGGCCGCCCTGAGCCTCACCGAAGGATGTGGCTGCGGTTGTGACTGCGAGCCCGGCGGCGGCGAGGAGGAGGCGACACGGTTCGGTCAGGGTCTCTACGCGGCCGACGAACGCACCGACCTTCCGGAGAACGCCGTCGCAGCGAGCCTGGGCTGCGGGAATCCGGTGGCGGTCGCGGCGATGAACGAAGGCGAGACCGTCCTCGATCTCGGCTCCGGAGGAGGCATCGACGTCCTCCTCTCGGCCCGCCGCGTCGGCCCGAAGGGCACGGTCTACGGACTCGACATGACCGACGAGATGCTTGCTCTCGCACAGGCCAATACCCGCGCCGCCGGCGTGACGAACGTTCACTTCCTGAAGGGACTGATCGAGGCAATCCCGCTCCCGGCCGCGAGCGTGGACGTCGTGATCTCGAACTGCGTCGTCAACCTCTCTCCCGAGAAGCCCAAGGTGCTTGCGGAGATCGTGCGGGTGCTCCGCCCCGGCGGGCGTGTCGGGATCTCGGACATCGTCGCCGAGGACCGGTTGTCACCGGCTGACCGGGCAGAACGCGGAAGCCACGTCGGCTGCATCGCGGGCGCGCTCTCCGAGGCCGAGTACCGGGAGGGGCTCGAGGCTGTGGGCCTCGCCAACGTCGAGGTCGACTTCACGCACCTGGTCGCGGACGGGATGCACGGCGCGATCATTCGCGCAGTGAAGCCCGCGTAGCTCGTCAGGCCAGAAGCGCTCGGTTCGCCGCAAGCGCCTCGAGGATACGGTCGACGTCCTCCTCGATGTTGTAGAGGTGCAACGACACGCGGAGGTTTGCGTCGCGCGTGGAGGTAACGATCCGCTGCTCGGCAAGTGCAGCGACGAGAGCGTTCGGATCCGTGGAGACGACGCAGATCAGCGGGCCGTACTCCCCTTCCCCGCGCGGTGTGGCAACGGTCGCGCCGAGCTCGTCGAGCCCGGCGAGCAGGCGGTCGACCAAACCGCGGACGTAAGCCTCGATCGCGGGGACTCCGACCTGGGCGATGAGCTCCATGCCGGCCGTCCCCGGATAGAGCGACGGAACGGGCGGTGTCCCACTGTCGAAGCGCCTGGCTGTCGCGTGCGGTGAGTAGTCGGCGATGGACATGGCGAAGATGTCCTCGTCGGCGAACCAGCCCGTCTGCGTGGGCATGAGCGTGGCGAGGAGCGCGCCGCGCACCCACATGAACGCGAGCCCCGCCGACCCGAGGAGGTACTTCACGGTGCCGCCTGTGACGACGTCCGCGCCGAGCGTCCGGACGTCGATCTCGAGCGCGCCGACGGCCTGATAGCTGTCCGCGAGCACGAGCGCTCCGCTCGCGTGGCCGATCTCGGCGATCGAGGTGACGTCGTGCCTGTGGCCCGTGCGGAAGGAAACGGCAGTGCAGCAGACGAGCGCCGTGCGCTCGTCCACCGCTTCGGCGAAGCGCTCCGGCGGAACCGAGCCGGCGGAATCGGGTGTGACGTGAACCACCTCCGCACCGCGGAGTGCCTGCGCGTGCGCAATCTGCCCGACCGTAGGGAACTCGTACTCGCTGATCACGATCCGGTTTCGCTCGCCGCTGAAGTCGAGCGCGGAGACAAGGGCGCTGACCGCCTGCGAGACGGAGGTCGTCACGGCGACCTCGTCGGTGGGCGCGTGAATCAGTCCGGCGAAGCCCGCGCGAGCGGCCTCGTTTCGCTCGACCCAGAACTCCCACTCGGCGCCGTTCTCGTCCCAGCCGGCCAACCACTCCTCCGCCGCGGCCCGGACCCGGAGCGACAGGGCGCCTTGCGAGCACGAGTTCGCGTAGGTCGTATGCTCGAAGATCGGGAAGTCGCTGCGAGCTGACTGCCCGGGCGTCAGACCCCTACCGACCAAGGTAGGCCTTCCGCAGCTCGTCGTGCTGGAGGAGCTCCGACGCCTTCCCCTCGAGGACGATCCGCCCGGTCGAGAGCACGTAGCCGCGATCCGCGATCGAGAGCGAGACGTTCGCATTCTGTTCGACGATGAGCATGGCGACGCCGGCCTGATGAACCTGCTGGATGATCTCGAAGCTGCGTTCGACGAGGATCGGCGCCAGGCCCATCGAGGGCTCGTCCATGAGCATCAGCTTGGGCCGCGCCATGAGCGCGCGCCCCATCGCGACCATCTGCTGCTCTCCCCCGGAGAGCGTGCCCGCGAGCTGGCTCCGGCGCTCGTAGATGAGCGGAAACAGGGAGTACACGCGCTCGTAGTCCTCGGGGCGACCTCCGCCGTGCAGGTAGGCGCCCATCTGCAGGTTCTCGAGAACGGTCATGGGTCCGAAGAGCCGCCGGTTCTCCGGCACGATCGCCATTCCCTTGCCGATGCGATAGCTCGTCGAGCGGCCGGTGATGTCTTCGCCGGCGAACGTCACTGTGCCCGAGCGGGGCTGGACGATTCCGAGTACTGTCTTCAGCGTCGTCGACTTCCCGGACGCGTTCCCGCCGAGCAGACACACGAGCTCTCCCTCCCCGACGTCGAGATTCGCGTCCTGGAGGATGTGCATCTGCCCGTAGTAGGTGTTGACACCCTCGAGGCGAAGCAGCGGCTCGGATCCGTTCACGCCCTCGCTCATTTCCGCTCCGTGGCGGACGTGCCGAGGTAGGCCTCCTCGACCCGGGGGTCGGTGGCGACCTCTTCGAACGCCCCTTCGGCGATCTTCACACCATGATCGAGCGCGACGACCCGATCGGAGATCCCCTCGACGACGTGCATGTCGTGCTCGATGACGAGGATCGTGTAACCGCCATCGTCGCGTAGCCGGCTGATCAGCTCCGTGATCTCGTGCGTCTCGACCGGGTTCATCCCCGCGGCAGGCTCGTCGAGCAGGAGAACTCGCGGGTTCGTCGCGGTCGCGCGCGCGATCTCGAGTCTGCGCCGGTTCGCATACGAGAGGCTGTAGGCCGGCTGATCCCAGCGGTACCCGACGAGCCGCTGACCGAAGAACGAGAGCCTCTCCTCTGCGAGACGCGCGATCTCACGCTCTTCGCGTCGTGCTGCCGGCGTACGCAGGATCGACTGAAAGACGTTGGCTTTCGTGTGCCCGTACGCCGCAGCCATCACGTTCTCCTTGACGGTCATGTTGAGAAACAGGCGCAACGTCTGGAAGGTGCGCGCGACGCCGCGCTTCGTGATCCGGTAGGAGGCGAGTCCCGCGATGCTCTGGCCGTCCAGGAGGATGTCTCCCGCGTACGGCGAGTAGACACCGGTGACGACGTTGAAGACCGTCGTCTTGCCGGCGCCATTCGGGCCGATTAGGCTGACGATCTCGCGCTCGCCGACGACGAGGTCGAGCTCATCCAGGACGCGCAACCCGCCAAACGACTTACTCACCTTGCTGAGCTCGAGTACGGCCCCTTCGCTCACCTCCTACACCGCCTCGACCCGCGTTTTTCCCACCAGGCCGTGCGGCCTTGCCGCCATCAGCACGACGAGGAGCGCGCCGAGGAGCATGAAGCGCGTGGCCGCCTGGGCCTCGAACGAGGCCATCAGCAGGTTCTCCCACTCGAACGCCGCGAGGTAGATCGTCGGCACGAGCAGGACCGTGCGCCACGGATCTTTGATGACCGTGAGCAGCAACACGAGCGCGATCAGCAGCACGAACCCGAAGTTGCCGATCTGTGTCGCGTGCTCCGCAGGATGAACGACCCAGCTCTGAACGCCGCGCCCGATGGCGTCGCCGCCGGCAGCCTCGCCTCCGGTCGCTGAGGGCCAGAGTGCGCCGAGTATGGCGCTGAGGGTATAGCCAAAGGCAACCAGGGAGCCAAGCACGGCGGCCAGCTTCCACCAGGGCCGCAGCTTCGCGACGAGCGTGACCAGAACCACCGAGTAGAAGAGCCAGCGCGCATGGTCGGGATTGCGGAGCACCTCGAGCGAGACGTTGATGACGATCGCGCCGAGCACGGCTCCCGCGAGGCTTCCTGACCCGCCGAGGATCAACATCGCGTAGATCGTGATCAGGAGCGGTACGTCGTAGCTCGTGGGGAACACGCCGCCGAGAAGCGCAGCCTGGATCGTCCCCGTCAGACCGGCGATACCCGCCCCGAACATGAAGGCGAGCAGCTTGAGACGGTTCACCGGCATGCTCATCAGCTCGGCTGCGAGCGAGTCCTCTCTGAGCGCATGCCACGCTCGGCCGGTGCGTGAGCGAACGGCGAGGTACAGCACCGCGATCACGAGCGTCATCGTGACGAGGCCGAGGTAGAAGTAGCCCTCGAGCGATTCGATCTGGAAACCGAAGATGGTGAACGGATCGAGCCCCGCTATCCCGTTCGGGCCGCCCGTGAGATCGGTCGTCGGCGTCAGGCCGAGGAAGCTGATGCTGTTGCCGTTCGTTGTGACGACGACGAACGCCTGCAGGAAGAAGAGCGTGACGATCGCCAGGTAGTCGCCCAGGAGCCGCCACGACGCGAGGCCCAGCAAGAGACCCACGAGCGCCGTGCCGGCGACGATGAGAGGCACCGTGAACTGGGCTTCCCAGTGGATTCCGAACTGGTCCGAGGAGAGCAGCGCGTAGCTGTACGCCCCGATTCCGAAGAAAGCGACGAATCCGAGGTCGAGCAACCCTGCCCAGCCGACGACGACGTTGAGACCGAGGACGAGCAGCGCGAAGATCAGCGTGTCGACCGAGACCCGCAGGATGTACTGGTCCGACGTCAGCACGGGGATGAGCGCGACGAGTCCGATGAAGATGCCGAAGCGAGCGAGGTCGGGGACGCGTTCGAACCTGCGCCGCAGGTGTCCGAGCACTCCACGATGGCTCTCGTCGCGGGCATCCGCGGTCGCGACCCACTCGTCGACGCCGATCTGCGGTTGTCCTGGCTCGAGCTCGCTCATCAGACCTTCTTGATGTCCGCCTTGCCGAGCAGGCCCCTTGGTCGCACGAGCATGACGGCGATCAGGATCGCGAAGACGATCAGGTCGGAGAACGTCGACGATACGTAGGCGATCGAGAACGACTCGGCGAGACCGATGACCAGGCCTCCGACCATCGCCCCTGGGATGCTGCCGATGCCGCCGACGACTGCGGCTGCAAAGCCCTTGAGCCCTGCGATGAAACCCATGGTGTGGAACACGCGCTCGAACACGAGGCCGACCATGACCCCGGCCGCCCCGGCAAGAGCCGAGCCGAGCAGGAAGGTGATGACGATCACGCGATCGACATCGATTCCCATCATCGCGGCCGCCTCACGATCGTGCGAGGTCGCCCGCATCGCGCGACCTATCTGCGTTCGCCCGATGACGAGCGTCAGCACGATCATCAACCCGAGCGCCGAGCCGATCACGAGGATGCGCATCGGAGAGATGTGGAGCGGCCCGATCGACAGCGGCAGGAAAAGTCGGCCCTCGTACAAGGAAAAAGTGTCGTACGAGCGGAAGTTCGGCGAAAAGAGGAGAAGGGCGGAGTTCTGCAGGAAGAAAGAAACGCCGAGAGCGGAGATGAGCGGCGCGATGCGCGGTGCGTTTCGCAACGGCCTGT
>Ga0180093_1000043_pt1 | contig 11846 bp, 9 predicted proteins | sample EasRivT45_16_1Da_FD_123017 | JGI IMG/M metagenome (GOLD analysis project Ga0180093, IMG submission 123017) | Soil microbial communities from meander-bound floodplain in the East River, Colorado, USA - East River metaG ERMLIBT45_16_1Da | ecosystem: Environmental > Terrestrial > Soil > Floodplain ... | reverse complement strand
ATCGAGGCGAAGAGAGAAGCGGTTCGCGGCTTCGCCTCTGTGCCTTCGGGCAATGCCTCCGTGACGTACGGGCCGTACCGACCCGTACGAACGACGAGCTCGGTGCCGCGCTCCGGATCCATGCCCAGCAAACGGCTGTCGGGCTGTGAGAGGAGCTCCTCGACTTTTGTTGTCGTCAGCTCGTCGGGTGCGACGTCGCCCGGCAAGCTCGCACGCTGGTCCCCGCGCTCGAGGTACGGCCCGTAGCGGCCAACACGCACAACCGCGTCGCTCCCAGGAATCGCGATGGAGTTCACGGCACGCGCGTCGATCTTGTCCAGGTTGTCGGTGACGAGATGGTGAAGACCCGGCTCGTCCCCGTCGCCGAAATAGAACTTCGAGAGCCAATCGACCCGCTCTTCGCCTCCAGAGGCGATCCGGTCGAGGTCGTCCTCCATCCGCGCGGTGAAGTCGAAGTCGACGAGCTGCTCGAAATGGCGCTCGAGCAGATTGACCACGGCGAACGCCACAAACGTCGGGACGAGTGCCGTGCCCTTCTTGAAGACGTAGCCTCGGTCGACGATCGTCGAGAGGATCGCTGCATAGGTCGACGGGCGTCCGATCCCGCGGTCCTCGAGGGCCTTCACGAGCGTCGGCTCCGTATAGCGGGCGGGGGGCACCGTCGCGTGTCCCTCCGGCTCGAGCTCTACGACCGAGACGTCCTGTCCGGCGCTGAGCTGCGGGAGGACGCGCCCCTCGTCGTCGTCAGCGGGCTCGTCGCGACCCGGCACGTACGCAGCGAGGAAGCCGCGGAACGTGATCACCGTTCCCGAAGCGCCGAACTCGGCGTCCTCGCCCGACGAGCTGGTTGCCGCGATTCGCAGCGACACCGTCTGGCCTCGAGCGTCCTCCATCTGCGATGCAAGCGTCCGCTTCCAGACGAGGTCGTACAGCGCATGCTCGTCGCGGCCGAGCTCTCCCTTCACGTCTTTCGGGGTTCGGAAGTCATCACCCGCTGGTCGAATGGCCTCGTGCGCCTCCTGCGCGTTGGCGACGGCCCGCCCGTACCGGCGCGGTTTCTCGGGCACGAACTCGTCACCAAACAGATCCCTGACCTGTGTTCGCGCAGCTTCGAGAGCAGACTCGGAGAGCGTCGTCGAGTCCGTGCGCATATACGTGATGTATCCGGATTCGTAGAGCCGCTGGGCGACCCGCATCGTCGTTTGGGCCGAGAACCGGAGCTTGCGACTCGCTTCCTGCTGCAGCGTCGCGGTCCTGAACGGCGCGGCGGGCTTACGGCGATAGGGCCGCTCCTCGACCGACCGGACCTGGAACGCGGCTCCCTCGAGGCGAGTGGCGAGCGATCTCGCGCCTTCCTCGTCGAGCCGAGTGACCCCGTCGTCGCGCAGCTCTCCAGACGCCGCGAAGTCGCGCCCCTGGGCGATGCGTGCGCCGTCGAGTGCGAGGAGGCGCGCCTCGAACGCACCGGGATCGAACGTCGCCAGGATGTCCCAGTACTCGGCCGAGGTAAAAGCCATGCGCTCGCGCTCGCGCTCGACGACGAGGCGCGTTGCGACCGACTGCACGCGGCCGGCCGACAGTCCGCGCGTGACCTTCTTCCACAAGACCGGCGATACCTCGTAGCCGTAGAGGCGGTCGAGGATCCGGCGCGTCTCCTGTGCGTCCACGAGGCGCTTGTCGATGCTCCTGGTCTCCTCGAGCGCTCTGGCGATCGCCTCCTTCGTGATCTCGTGGAAGACCATGCGGCGAACAGGGACCTTCGGCTTCAAGACCTCGACGAGGTGCCATGCGATCGCCTCGCCTTCGCGATCTTCGTCTGTTGCGAGCAGGAGCTCATCGGCCTCGGAGAGCAGCTTTCGGAGCTCCGCGACGATCTTCTTCTTGCCGGAGTCGACGAGGTAGTACGGCTCGAAGCCTTTGGCCACGTCCACCCCGAGGGCGCCGAATCGCTTCCGCTCTGCCTCTGGGACGTCAGAGGCGCGGTCGGGCAAGTCGCGTATGTGGCCCACGCTGGATTTAACCGCGTAGTCACCGCCGAGGTAGCCGGCAATGGTTCGGGCCTTCGCAGGGGACTCGACGATGACGAGGCGCTTCGGCATTGGCGGAACACCTTAGCGCCGTGGTCAAACGCTGCAATCCGGCGATACTGACGCGCGTGGCCCGACCGCACCGCCCGAGCTGGTTCTACTACTTCGTGGCAGCGCTCAGCTGGCCAGTTCTGAAGACGGTGTTTCGTCACCGAGCGACCGGCGTCGCGAACGTTCCACGCGACGGGGGTTTCGTCATCGCCGCGAACCATTGGTCGAACTTCGACCCCTGGCCCCTCGCGCTCGCATTCTTCCCGCGTCGCTTCTTTCGTTTCATGGCGAAGTCGGAGCTCTTTTGGTTCCCCCTCGGGGCCATCATCACGGCCGGAGGTGCCTTTCCCGTGCGTCGTGGCGAGCGGGACGAGGAGGCGATGGAGAATGCCGTGGCTCTCGCGCGCGAGGGGCACGTGGTCGTGATGTTCCCGGAAGGCACGCGCCGGCGAAAGGGCTTGCGCAAGAAATACGAGGCGCGCTGGCATACGGGCGCCGCGCGCATTGCGCTCGACGCAGGTGTTCCGCTCGTCCCGGCCGGGATCGCGGGGACGAACAGGCTCGCCCGCCTCGGGCCGCTCCGAGTCGCGTACGGCCCTCCCATCGAGCTCGACGACCTCTCTAGCCTTGCCCCGTCCGATGCGGCTCAGCTGGCGACAGATCGATTGCAAGGGGCGATCGCCGAGCTGGAGCGCACGCTCTCGTGACGCCTCTGCTCGTAATGGACGGCGACTCGTTCGCGCACCGCGCCTACCACGCCTTGCCCTCCACGATGCGGCGGCGTGACGGCGGTCCGGGAAACGCCCTCATCGGGTTTACGAACATGCTGCTGCGTCTGTGGCAGGAGGAGCGTCCGCGAACCGTTCTGGTCGCGTGGGACACCCTCGACGTACCGACGTATCGCCACACGGCGCTCGAGAGCTACCAGTCCGGCCGCGTCTTCGACGCGGAGCTGCTCGAGCAGCTCGATCTCCTCCCGTCGCTCGCCGCCTCGGCCGGTTTCGCGTGCGCCAAGGAACCGGGCTACGAAGCCGATGACTTCCTTGCCGCCGCCGTTTCCCGCGAGGAAGCGGCGGGTGGAGAGGGCCTCGTCGCGACATCGGACCGCGACGCGTTTCAGCTCGCGAGCCCGACGACGACGATCCTCCAACCCGTGCGCGGAGCTGCGCCGGCCCGCATCGGCCCGGTCGAGGTTCGTGAGCGTTATGGAGTCGATCCGCCACAGGTTCCCGACTTCATCGCCCTGCGTGGTGATCCGTCCGATCGGATCCCTGGAGCGCGCGGCATCGGGGAGAAGAGAGCCGCGGACTTGCTCAACCAGTTCGAGTCGCTGGAGGCGATGCTCGTGGACGGCCGCTTCGCAGCGGAGGCAGACGCGCTCCGTCTCTATCGGCGGATCGCAACCATGGACCGGGAAGCTCCCCTCCCGCCGCTTCCCGACGTCGCACCCGACTGGACGACGGCCGCCGAGTACGCCCGCGAGCTCGGGCTGCCGGGTGTTGCGGGCAGATTCGAGGAGGCGCGCACGTGGACGTGATCAGCCACCCTGCGCTCGCTCACCTGCACGCGCCTGGTCATCACGTGCATTCGGAGAACCCGCATCGGCTCGAAAGGTTGCTCAGCCGCTTCCCAGGATTTCTCCACGGCGGGCAGGCCGACCGCGCGCAGATCGAGCGGGTTCACGATGGCACCTACGTCGATGCCGTGGACGCCATTCTCGACGAGGTGTGGCTCGATGACGACACGTTTGCGGGCGCAACGACGTGGGAGGCGGCGTGCCTAGCCGCGGGTTGCGCGATTCGCGCTGTCGAGACCGGCGGCTTCGCTCTCGTTCGCCCGCCTGGCCACCACGCGCTTCGGTCGTCCGCCATGGGGTTCTGCATCTTCAACAATGTGGCGATCGCCGCACGTCACGCTCAGGCGGTGCTCGGGCTCCCACGAGTCGCGATCGTGGACTTCGACGTCCACCACGGAAACGGAACCGAGGCGCTCTTCCGTGCGGATCCGACCGTGCTCATGGTCTCTCTGCACCAGTGGCCATTTTGGCCGGGGACGGGTGGCCCTGGCTCGAGCGACGAGCACACGCTCAACGTCCCGCTCGCCGCGGGATCCGGCGACGCTGAATACATGCGGGCATTCGACGAGATCGTGGAGCCGGCAGTCCGCGTGTTCGAGCCGGACGCCGTGCTCGTTTCGGCCGGTTTCGACGCGCATCGAGACGATCCATTGGCGCAGATGGAGGTGAGCGAGAGCGGTTTCCGCGAGCTCGGCCGCCGCTGTGGCGCACTCGCACCGCGAGTAGCGGCGGCACTGGAAGGTGGCTACAACCTCGACACGCTTCCCGATCTGGTCGAGGCTGCGCTCGAAGGTCTCGCTGCCGAGACATCGGGCTAGCGGGCCTAAGGAAAACGAATCGCCGCCGCCGCGAAGCGGCGGCCTTCAGGCGCTGATCGATCAGCCGCGCGCTGTCTCGAGACGCTCGAGCGCCTCGCGGCGTGAGGAGACGCCGAGCTTCTTCAGGAGGCTCTTGACATGCGAGCGGACTGTGTGCTCGGAGATGAAGAGCCGCTGCGCGATCTCGTCGGTGCCGAGATGCTCGTCCAGAAGGAGCAGCACCTCCACCTCCCGCGCTGAGAGCGCACGGGTTATCGCCTCGGGGATGCCGTCCAGCCTGCCTCCTTTGCGAACGCGGTCGAGGAGCCGTCGGGCGACACCTCCTGAGAGTGCGGCGTCACCTCGCGCGACTCCGCGAAGGAAGGTGGCGATCTGCTCAGGAGGCTCGGTCTTCAGGAGATAACCGGACGCCCCCGCGCGGATTGCCGCCAGCAGGTTCTCTTCCCCGTCCGAGGCCGTCAGCACGACGACCTCACAGGCCGGCGCCTGCTCGCGAATTCGCGGAAGCGCGGTCAACCCGTCCATCCCGGGCATCGTGAGGTCGAGGAGCACGAGATCGGGCTGAAGCGCCCCGGCCTCGGCGATCGCTCGCTCCCCGTCTTCGGCCGACCCCACGACGTCGAATCCCTGCTGCGCAAGCAGCGCTGCCAGGGCGTCTCGGGTCAGCGGATGGTCGTCGACGATCAGGATGCGCTCGGCCACCTTCCTCTTATCGGCATGACTAACCCTGCCGACAAGAGAACCGTGGATGGCGTTCGGCTCCAGAGCTACCGATCGTGGCTACTCGGGGAGAGCCTGCTCGTCGGTCTCCTCGCATCCGGAACCGCTCTCTTCGCGGCGAGCGAGTCGTTGCAGTCCGCCTACGAGCTCCATGACGCCCGGCTCGCGTTCGACACGGCGGTCGCCGTCGTCGCCGCAATGGTCTGCGTTCTCGCATCCGTTCGCTTCCTCGTCGAGGGACGCACCCTCGACCTGCTCCTCGCCGCGGGCTTCTGGAGCATCGCGCTCGGCACAGTCGCATTCAGTCTGGCACCCGTTCTCGGCGGTGGCGCGCTGACTCCGCAGGCAGCCTGGGCGTTCGTCGGCGCACGACTGCTCGGCGCCGGCCTGATCGCGATCGCGCCCTACGTCGACGGACGCATGACGGCGCGTCGGCCCTCCTTGCTTGCCGTCGGAGTGGGCGTCGCGCTGGTCCTCGCTGCGGCTGCCGCGGGCCTTCGCGTGCCGGAATGGAGTACCAGCCCAGTGGAGGTCGACATCGTCGAGGGCTCATACGTCCAGCTCGCTGCGGCCCTCCTTGCGGCGCTATGGCTCGTCGCTCTCGTGGGCTTTGGGCTCCGCTATCGCCGCTACGGCCGTGACCTCGACAGCTGGATGTGTCTTGCCGCCACGCTCGCGCTCTTCGCGGACGTCCACCTCGTTCTCACGCCCATCGTGTCGAGCGACTACGTCCTCCAGGGCGACTTCCTCCGGGTCATCGCATACGGGATCCTGCTCGTGGGCGTCTGGCGTGCGATCTCCGAGGCCGAGTTCGGCCGTGCCGTGGCCGACGAGCGGGCGCGCGTCGCGCGCGATATTCACGACGGGCTCGCCCAGTATCTCTTCGCGATCTCGACGCAGGTCAGCATGCTCGAGTCGGGAGCTTCGCTGGAGCAGGTCCTCCCGAGGCTCAAACAGGCTTCCACCTCGGCCCAGCAGGAAGCCCGGTTCGCTGTTCTCGCGCTCTCCTCGGCGGGAGGGTCGGCGAGGTTCGACTCCGCGCTCCGCCGTTACGTGGAGGTACTCACCGCGGACGGAGAGCTCGACGTCGAACTCGACGTCGATCCGCAGGTCAGGCTCGCGCCCGACGAGCAGATCGAGGTCTTCCGGATCGTCCAGGAGGGACTGGGAAATGCCCGTCGGCATTCCGGAGCAGGACATGTCGAGGTGTCGATCTCGCAGCAGGGTGGGAGGCGCGTCGTGTCGGTCTCGGATGACGGGTCGGGCTTCGACGAGAGGAAGACGGCGGCCGGCCAAGGTGTGGCCAACATGAGGCTTCGGGCCTATGCGATCGACGGCCAGTTGAGCCTGAAGACGGCGCCGGGGCGTGGCACGGCGATCGAGGTCGTCCTCAGGCCGGCGTAGGTGTCTCGAGCCAGAGTTTCAACTCTGTCTAGATTGCGTATAGTTTTCTGGGTACGATTGGCCCGATGCCAGAGCCCGGTTACATCCGCATCGGCGAGCTGAGCCGCCGTTCGGGCGTCAGCCCCGAGCTGCTTCGAGCGTGGGAGCGACGGTACGGGCTCTTCGAGCCCGATCGCTCGCCCGGAAGGTTCCGTCTGTACTCGGATGCGGACGTCGCGCGCGTTCAAGCCATGAAGGACCAGCTCGCGCAGGGTCTTTCCGCTGCCCAAGCTGCCCGTCTCGCGCTCGAGGCTCCGCCACGAGAGGCGCGGCGGCCGGACGAACGCGGGCTTGTTCTCGACGAGCCGCTGCGCGAGTTACGCGGTGCACTGGCGGCGTTCGACGAGGTCGGCGCCCAAGCTGCCCTCGATCACCTCCTCGCAACACTGAGCCTGGATGCCTTTCTCCATGGGGTTGTGCTTCCCGTGCTGCGCGAGACCGGCGAGAGCTGGGCGAGTGGGGAGTCCACCATCGGGCAGGAACACTTCGCGAGTAGCGTTCTCCGTGGTCGGTTGCTCGCACTCGGGCGTGGCTGGGGTCGAGGTGTTGGACCTCACGCGCTGCTCGCTGCGCCACCCTCGGAGCAGCACGATCTCGGTCTCATCGTGTTCGGCCTGGCGCTCCGCGACCGCGGGTGGAGAGTCACGTTCCTCGGGGCAGACACTCCGATCGAGACGATTGCCGACACCGCCCAGCGCGTCTCTCCCGACGCCATAGTGCTTAGCGCGCTCGTCCCGTCGCGGTTGCGGACGGTGCTTCCCGCGATTGCGGAGCTCGCGGGGGAGTGGCGCGTCTACCTTGCAGGGGAGAGCGCCACAGCCGAGCTCGCGGCCGAGGCTGGCGCCCAGTACCTCGCAGAAGGCCCGATCGAGGCTACCGCCGTGCTCGGCGAGGCCGTTCGCGCGCTCCGTCCGAGAGCATAAGCAGCTCGCGCGTTCTCCGCATTTCCCCGAACCGGAAGACCGGCGCCTCCCCGATGCGGGGCAGTCGGCATCGTCGCAGAGTTAGCTTCGATGCCCCAGCAACCCTCGATACTCGTCGCCTTTGCCACCAAGAAGGGCTCGACCCGGGAGGTAGCGGAAGCGATAGCGGCGACGCTCGCCGAGCAGGGGCACGGCGTGGATGTCCGTGCCGCCGATGAGGTGCGCAACCTCGACGCGTACTCGGGCGTCGTCCTGGGCGGCGCGCTCTACACCGGTCGCTGGCACGGCGACGCGAGAGACTTCCTGAAGCGCCACTGGAGTGCGCTCGAGAGCATGGCGCTCGCGGTCTACGCGATGGGCCCGAAGACGCTCGACAAGGCAGATGTCGCGGGTTCTCGGGCTCAGCTCGATGCGGCGCTTGCGAAGACGCCGAACGTAACCCCAACCCTCATCGCCATCTTTGGCGGTGTCGTCGATCCTCAGAACCTGCGGTTCCCCTTCAATCGACTGCCTGCGAGCGACGCGCGGGACTGGAAGGCGATTCGCCAGTTTGCAGAGCAAGCCGGCTCGTTGTTCGCGCAGAGTGCCCAGGTCGTGCACATCTGACATCTTCAGTAGCAGAATGACCGCTGTGGCCACCGATGTCGTTGATGTCATTCTTCGCGACGGGACGACCCTGCGCCTGCGTCCACCTCGCCGCGAAGACACGGACGAGCTGCTCGACTTCTTCGGCACGCTCTCGCAACGCAGTATGTATCTGCGGTTCCACGGGTTCGCCCGACTCGGGCCGGAGCTCGTCGAGCAGCTGCTCGATCCGAACTGGATTGACCGTGGGGCGCTGCTCGGAACGTTTCTCGAGGACGGCCGAGAGCGGGTCGTCGCCGTGGCCAACTACGAGCGATTGCGCGATCCCGCGGTCGCGGAGGCGGCATTCGCGGTCGCGGACGCGTATCAGCGGAGGGGGATCGGCACGCGGCTCGTCGAGCAGCTCGCTGAGCTGGCCGGCCGCCACGGGATCGAGAGGATCGTTGCCGAAGTGCTCGCGGACAACCGCGACATGCTCGGCGTTTTCGAGGCCATCGGGTTCGAGCTCACACGCGAGCTCGCGGGTGGCGAGATCGAGATCGAGTTTCCCATTGCGCTCACCGAGCGATACGAAGAGCGCGTCGACGAGCGAGATCACGTTGCGGTTACGGCATCGCTCCGGCCCTTCTTCGAGCCGCGCAGCGTCGTCGTGATCGGGGTATCTCGTCGCCGCGGATCGATCGGGGGCGAGCTCTTTCGAAACATCCTCGAAGCCGACTTCGCCGGCGCGGCGTATCCGGTGAACCGCGAAGGATCGGCTGTCGCCGGTGTTCGCGCGTATAGCGCGATCGCCGACGTGCCGGAGGATGTCGACCTCGCTGTCATCTGCGTCCCCGCGGCCGGCGTGCTGGAGGCTGCTCGCGAGGCGCTGGAGAAGGGCGTTCGGGCGCTTGTCGTCATCTCCGCCGGCTTCGCCGAGACAGGACGCGAGGGTGCCGAGCGACAGGACCAGTTGCTCGCGCTCGTCCGCTCGCACGGCGCGCGCCTCATCGGGCCGAACTGTCTCGGGATCTCCGTCGCCAGCCCGAACTTGAACGCGACGTTTGCCGGTCGTGCGGCCTCGCCGGGAAACATCGGTTTCTCATCGCAGAGTGGAGCGCTCGGGCTGGCCTTGCTCGAGGCTGCAGTGACCCGGGGCCTCGGGCTGTCGGCATTCGTCTCGATCGGCAACAAAGCCGACGTCTCGACCAACGACCTGCTCGAGTGGTGGGAGGACGACCCCGCGACCGAGGCGATCCTTCTCTACGTCGAGTCGTTCGGAAACCCGCGCCGCTTTGGCCGCCTCGCCCGCCGAGTCGCCCGCCGCAAGCCCATCCTCGCGCTGAAGAGCGGAACCTCCGCGAGCGGCCAGCGCGCCGCGAGCTCACATACGGCCGCTCTGGCCGGTTCGGAGGCCGCCGTCAACGCGCTCTTCCGCCAAGCCGGCGTTATCCGTGCCGGATCGCTCGAAGAGTTGATCGACACTGTGGGGTTGCTCTCCAGCCAGCCTCGGCTTTCGGGTCGATCCGTCGGCATCCTCACGAATGCAGGAGGTCTGGGGATTCTGTGCGCCGACTCCTGCGAAGCGGTTGGGCTGGAGCTGCCACCGCTCAGCGGCGAGACCGTCGCGGCGCTGCGTAGCGTGCTTCCTGCCGAGGCGAGCGTGGCCAACCCGGTCGACATGCTTGGTGGTGCGACAGCGGAGACGTATTCGGCGCTCGTTCCCCACCTCGTTGCCGATCCGCGCGTCGCGGCCGTGATCGTCCTGTTCGTACCTGCGGTCAGCGCAACCGCGGACGAGGTCGCCGAGGCTGTTCAGCGCGCCGCACGAGCAGCGGGCGCCGACAAGCCGATCCTTGCCGTCATCATGTCCTCCGAAGGAATCCCGAAGGCGCTCCGGGGATCTCCTGACGTCGCCGCGTTCGCCTATCCGGAGTCGGCTGCTCGAGCGCTCGGGCGTGCTGCGGAGCGCGCCGACTGGTTGCGACGGCCTCACGGTGCCATTCCGGTGATCGAGGGCATCGATCACGAGGGCGCGCATGCCGTGATCGAACGCTCGCTCGTGCGTGCGGATGATGCGTGGCTCGAACCTGACGACGCGCGCAAGCTTCTCCTCGCTTACGGTGTTCCGCTCGTGCCCGAGCTCGTCGCCGGCTCGGCCGACGAGGCGGCGGCTGCCGCGCGGGAGCTCGGTTTCCCCGCCGTGGTGAAGACCGCAGCACCCGGTGCGCACAAGACCGAGACGGGCGGGATCGCTCTGGGCCTTCTGGATGAAGCCGCAGTGCGTGACGCCGTCGACCGCATCGGCTGTCCAGTCATCGTCCAGCCAATGATCTCGGGCGGCGCCGAGCTCCTCGCGGGGATCGTTCAGGACCCGGTCTTCGGCCCACTCGTCGCGTTCGGGCCGGGAGGGGTGTACGCGGAGCTCATTGGAGACGCGACGTTCCGCATGGCGCCGCTCACGGACATCGACGCGGAGGAGATGGTGTGCGAAGGGAAAGCGGGCCGGCTCGTCGCAGGATTCCGTGGTTCGCCGGCAGCAAGCGTTTCCGCGCTGACGGATCTTGTTCACCGGCTCGCACGGCTCGGTGAAGACCTCCCGGCAGTAGCCGAGCTCGATCTCAATCCCGTGCTTGCACTCCCGGACGGCTGTTCGGTCGTCGACGCGCGAATCAGGGTTCGGTCGCCGCAGCCCGTCGTACGAACGAAGACCTGGTAGCCGAGGGCCGCGTACTTATCCGCAGGGCTAAGGTGGCTTCCGCGAAGCTGTTGCTCGACTTTATCCCGATGGCTTGATGGCCCGCTTCTGCGAGTCTGCGCGCAACAAGTCCACACCACTCGGGAGGTCGAGCATGAAGAACACAAAGGTTTGGGAGATTGGCGGGCTCATCGCCGGAGGCGTGATGATCGTCTTCGGCATCGTCGCCATCTTCATGGGTGTCAACGGGTTCAACACGACCCGCGACGCCATCAAGGGCGAAGGCATTACGTTCGGCTCTGCCGACGACCCCGCCGTTGCCAAGTACGCGGAGCAGTGGGCCGGAGAGCAGGTTACGAACGGCGATCAGGCGCGCGCCTTCGCGAAGGTCATGCGTGAACACACACTCGAGAGCACGGGCGGCCTGACTTATGCAGAGATGGGCCGCTTCCAGTCGGCTGACAGTCCGGAGGATCCTGCGGGAACGAGCGACGACGCCGCCGCTGCGAAGGACGACAGTGGTCAGCCGGTGTCGAACGGCGCTCGGGACATCTGGGTGACCGAGACAGCGCTGACGACGGCTCTGAACGTGAGCTACATGGCCGAGCGGCTAGCGGTGTTCGGCCTGGTTGTGGGCATCGCGCTGCTGCTCACGGGCGTTGGACTCGTCATCCTCGCGCTCGCGGTGTTCGGGAGGCGCGAGTCGGTGACGGAGCCCGCTCTGGCGAAACCGTCCGCGACGCCGGTCGCAGGCTGATCCGGGGAAGGCGGGAGGTCCCGGATCGATCGAGCTCCGACCTCCCGGAGTGCCAGCAGGGGGCGGCGAGAGCCGCCCCCTCGGCTTGAGTAGTTTCCCGCGCTGGGAATGGGGTCGACCGCGGAGGCTTCGGCTCGGGCCACACTGCACGATGTACCGGTGGCGGCTCAGCCCAAGAGAATCATGGTTGGCTTCGATGGCTCCGACGGAGCCCAGCGTGCCCTCGATGCTGCTGCGCAGTTGATCGGGTACGGATCGACGCTCACGGT
>Ga0180093_1000037_pt1 | contig 12282 bp, 10 predicted proteins | sample EasRivT45_16_1Da_FD_123017 | JGI IMG/M metagenome (GOLD analysis project Ga0180093, IMG submission 123017) | Soil microbial communities from meander-bound floodplain in the East River, Colorado, USA - East River metaG ERMLIBT45_16_1Da | ecosystem: Environmental > Terrestrial > Soil > Floodplain ... | reverse complement strand
TCCTCGGCGAGGTCGATTGCCTCGTGCGGAGTTCCGAGGATCTCATAGCCAGCGTCTTCGATGTGCCGTGCCAGGCGCAGCGGGGTTTGGCCACCGAACTGGGTGACGACACCGACGGGCTGCTCGCGGTCGCAGACGGCGAGCACCTCCTCCGGGGAGAGCGGCTCGAAGTACAGGCGATCGGAGGTGTCGTAGTCCGTGGAGACGGTCTCCGGGTTGCAGTTGACCATCACGGCTTCGTAGCCGAGCTCGCGGAAGGTCTGAGCCGCGTGGACGCAGCAGTAGTCGAACTCGATCCCCTGACCGATGCGGTTCGGGCCCGAGCCAATGATGACGACTCGCGGCTTCCCCCCTGAGGGCAGTGCTTCGTCCTCCTCTCCCCAGGTGGAGTAGAAGTAGTTCGATTGAGCGTCGACCTCGCCTGCACAGGAGTCGACGCGACGGAAGGCCGGGCGAATGCTCTGCTCGTGACGAAGCCGGCGCACCTCCGCGCCCGCCAGACCGAGAGACTCGCCGATCGTGTCATCCCCCCATCCCGCTCGCTTTGCCCGCAGCAGGTCGCCGGTCGCAAGCTCGGCTCGCGCACGTTCGAGCTCGGTGCGAAACCATGGGTGCAGCCCGTCGGGGAGATCGTCGAGACTGGCCCAGGGCGTTGGAGCCCCGCGCTCGAGCTCCCGCGACCCGTGCGCCTTGAGGAACGCCTCCGAGAATGTGCGCCCGATCCCCATTGCCTCCCCCACCGACTTCATCTGCGTCCCGAGCGTCTGATCCGCCCCGGGGAACTTCTCGAACGCGAAGCGCGGGAACTTGACGACCACGTAGTCGAGCGTCGGCTCGAAGCTCGCGGGAGTGGTGCGTGTCAGGTCGTTGGGGATCTCGTCGAGCGTGTAGCCGACGGCGAGCTTGGCCGCTACCTTCGCGATCGGGTAGCCGGTTGCCTTCGAAGCGAGCGCCGACGAGCGCGAGACGCGAGGGTTCATCTCGATGACGCGAAGCGCGCCGGTCCCGCGGTCGCGCGCGAACTGGATGTTCGACCCTCCGGTCTCGACGCCGACTGCGCGAATGACCGCGGCGGCTGCGTCTCGGAGCTCCTGGTAGGCCTCGTCGGAGAGCGTCATCTGCGGCGCCACGGTGACCGAGTCGCCGGTGTGTACGCCCATCGGATCGAGATTCTCGATCGAGCAGACGACGACGACGTTGTCGGCGCGATCGCGCATCAGCTCGAGCTCGAACTCGTCCCAGCCGCGCACCGACTCCTCGACGAGGACCTGGCCGATCGGCGACTCGGCAAGCCCGCGCTCGACTTGCCGTTCGAGCGCGTCGCAGTCGTCCGCAAACCCTCCGCCGTGGCCGCCGAGTGTGAAGGCCGGTCGTACGACCGCCGGTAGCGAGACGCCGTCGAGCTCGGCGATGCAGGTGACTATGCGCGAGTCCGGGACCTCGAGACCACAGCTCCGAACCGCCTTGCGGAACTCCTCGCGATCCTCCGCGCGTCGGATCACGTCGACCGGAGCGCCGATCAGCTCGACGCCGAGCTCATCGAGCACACCAGCTTCCGCGAGCGAGACGGCGAGGTTGAGCGCCGTCTGTCCGCCCAAGGTCGGCAGGAGCGCATCGGGGCGCTCGCGGGAGAGCACCGACGCGACGCTCTCGAGGTCGAGCGGCTCGATGTAGGTGCGATCGGCGAAGCCCGGGTCGGTCATGATCGTCGCCGGGTTCGAGTTGACGACGACCGTCCGATAGCCCTCCTCCCGCAGGACCTTCAGCGCCTGGCAGCCGGCGTAGTCGAACTCGCAGGCCTGGCCGATGACGATCGGGCCCGAGCCGATCACGCAGATGCTCTCGAGATCGCGCCGGGCGGGCATTACCCGCGCACCTCCTCGACCCAGCGCTCGAGGATCGGCCACGCGTCGTGCGGGCCCGGTCCCGCCTCGGGATGGAACTGCACCGAGCGCGCGCGGAGCTCGGGGAAGTCGAAGCCCTCAACCGTCCCGTCGTACAGCGAGACATATGTTACCTCGGTTGCCTCGGAGGGCGTGACGGCGAATCCGTGGTTCTGGCTCGTGACGAGCACCCGTCCCGACTTGCGCTCGAGGACCGGGTGGTTGGCGCCGCGGTGGCCGAAGGGGAGCTTGAACGTCTCGTGCCCGGTGGCGAGGCCGAGGAGCTGGTGGCCGAGGCAGATTCCGAGGATCGGTACGCGTCCGAGAAGGCCGCGGACGGCCTCGGTCTCCTCATGGAGCGGCTCGGGGTCGCCGGGACCGTTCGAGAGGACGACGCCGTCGAAGTCTGCGAGCTCCTCCGGCAGCGCCGTATGGGGGAAGACCGTGACCGCGGCACCGGGCTGCGTGAGTCGGCGGAGGATCGAGCGCTTCGTGCCGTAGTCGACGACCGCGATCCTTGGCGATCCCGTCTCGCTGAAAACGTACGGCTCGGGCGCGGACACCTGCGCGACGAGCGCTTGGCCCTCCATGAGGGGCTGCGCGCGAACCTGCTCGAGAGCGTCCGCGGCCGACAGTTCTGCTTCGTCTGCGACTGCCACGGCACGCATTGCCCCTCCGTCGCGCAGCCGCAGGACGAGGGTACGTGTGTCGATCTCGTCGATCCCGACGAGCCCGTGCGCCTCGAGCCAGTCCGCCCACTCGCGACCGCCGAGTTGGCGCATGAGCGCTGCCTTGGCGTGCGGCCGCGAGGATTCACCGCGCTCGTCCGCGACGCCGTAGTTGCCGACCATCGGTGCGGTGAAGCACACGAGTTGCTCGGCGTAGCTCGGGTCGGTGACGGTCTCCTGGTACCCCGTCATCGCCGTCGTGAACACGGCCTCTCCGAACACGGTTCCCGGCGCGCCGACCGAGCGCCCGCGGAACACCGTTCCGTCTTCGAGGACGAGAAAGCCCGATGTCACGCTCCGAACACCACCCTGCCGTCGGCGACCGTCTGGACGACGCGGCCCCGAAGCGTCTCGCCGAGGAGCCACGAATTGGCCGAAAGCGAGCGGAAGCCTTCCTCGGTCACCGTCCACTCGGTATCGAGGTCGAGGACGACGAGGTTCGCGCGTGCGCCGACCTCGATCCTCGGCTCGTCGAGTGAGAAGATGCGCGCAGGCCCGCCCGACATCCGCTCGAGGAGCGTCTCGAGCGAGAGCTCACCGGGGATGACGAGATGCGTGTAGAGCGCGGCGAACGCCGTCTCGAGACCGGTCACCCCGAACGGAGCCTCCTCGAACGGGACGTCTTTCTCGTGCCGGGCGTGAGGAGCGTGATCCGTCGCGATGCAGGAGATCGTTCCGCGCCGGAGCGCATCGAGCAGCGCGGCACGATCCTGCTCTGAACGAAGAGGGGGATTCATCTTCATGTTCGGATCGAGCGAGCGGACTGCCTCGTCGGTGAGCACGAGATGGTGCGGCGTCACCTCGGCTGTCGCCGAGAAGCCCTTCGCCAGCGCAAGATCGAGCGCCGCCACCGACTCGTGGGCGGAGAGGTGCATCAGGTGTATCTGCCGGTCCTCCCCTCCCGCGAGAGCAAGGTCGCGCTCGACCATGACGCTCTCGGCCGCCGAGGGGTAGGCGCCGAGACCGAGCTCCGCTGAGACCTCGCCCTCATGGGCGTGTCCCCCCCGGGAAAGTGAGGGCTCCTCGCAGTGAAGCGCGAGCGGGAGCTTCGCGAGAGCGCTGTACTGAAGCGCGCGCCTCATGAGCCCGGCCGACTCCACCGGGCGTCCGTCGTCCGTGAACGCTGCCGCTCCGGTAGCCGCGAGCTCGACCATCTCGGTCAGCTCCTCCCCATGCTGCCCTTTGCTGATCGCGGCCATGAAGCCGATGGGCACCCGGGCTTCCTCGCGAGCACGCTCGACGAGCGCCCCTAGGACTGCTGCCGAGTCGACGACCGGATCCGTGTTGGGCATCGCCAGGATCGCGCAGTACCCGCCTGCGGCGGCGGCCTCCGTCCCGGACCGCAGCGTCTCCTCGTCCTCGCGCCCGGGGCTGCGCAGGTGCACGTGCGGATCGATGAACGCAGGCGAAACGACGAGCCCGCTCGCGCCGGCTGGTTCGATCGCGCTGATCAACCCGTCGGTGACCGTGATCCGAAGCGCCGTGTCGATCCCCTGCTTCGGGGACACGACACGTCCCTCGACCACGAGGCTGTCGCCTCGCCCATTGGCGCAGAAGAGCGTCATGCCATCCCCGCGTGAACCGGAGCTTCGACGGGCGCCACGGTCAAGAGGTCGTACAAGATGGCCATACGGACGACCAACCCGGAGCGCACCTGGTCAGTCACCAGCGCAGCATCGGAATCAGCCACCCGCGCGTCGATCTCGATCCCGCGGTTCATCGGGCCCGGATGCATGACCACCTGACCGCTGCGGACGCGATCCGGGCCGATCCCGTACAGCGCGGTGTATTCCCTGAGCGACGGAACGAACGCCTCGCCAGGGCCCATCCTCTCCGCTTGCATGCGGAGCACGTACACCACATCCGCGTCGGCGATGTCACCGATGTCGGTAGACACCGCACACCCGAGTGCCTCGATCCCGCGCGGTAGGAGCGTTGGAGGCCCGACCAGCAATGCCTCAGCGCCAACGAGGCCGAGCGCCTCGACCAGAGAACGAGCGACTCGCGAGTGGAGCACGTCGCCGACGATCGCAACCTGGAGCCCTTCGAGGCGCCCGAGAACCTCGCGCATCGTGTGGAGGTCGAGGAGGGCTTGCGTCGGGTGTTGGTGCTTGCCGTCGCCGGCGTTCACGACATGCGCACCCGTGTACCGAGCGACGAGCCAAGGCGCTCCGATCGACGGATGGCGCACGATGATCACGTCCGGGTCATAGGCCGCAAGTGTGAGCGCTGTGTCCTTTAGAGATTCACCTTTGTCCACCGACGAGCCGGCCGAGCGAAGCGACATCGTGTCCGCAGAGAGTCGCTTCGCGGCGAGCTCGAAGCTCGCGAGCGTTCGGGTCGAGGACTCATAGAAGAGATTCACGACGGTTCTCCCGCGCAGGGTCGGCAGCTTCTTGACCTCTCGCTGGAGAGATGCCGTAAGCGCTCGCGCCGTGTCGAGGATGCGCTCGACGTCCGCGCGATCGAGATCGCGGATCGAGAGCAGATGACGCCGTGGCGGAGACGGAGGGCGAAGCTCAGACATGGTCATCGTCCTCGCTCCCGGCGACGAGCAGCACGCCGTCCAACTCGTCTATCTCCACGAGCTCCACCTGGATGCGCTCGCCACGTCCGGTAGGAAGGTTCTTGCCCACGTAGTCCGGGCGAATCGGAAGCTCGCGGTGGCCGCGATCAACGAGCACTGCGAGCTGGACTCGCGCCGGGCGCCCGAAGTCCATCAACGCGTCGATGGCGGCGCGGATCGTGCGGCCTGTGTAGAGCACGTCGTCGACGAGCACGACCGTCATGTCCTCGATCGGGAACGCAATGCTCGTCGCCCGGACGATGGGTTGGCGCCCCGGGGGCCTTCCTCCGTCGCGTACGTGCACGTCGTCTCGGTGAAATGTGATGTCGAGCGCGCCGACGGGGAGCGCGACACCGCATCGCTCCTCGACAAGCCGCCGGAGCCTCGATGCGAGCGGGGCGCCTCGCGTCTGGATCCCGATGAGCGCCACGCGTTCGAGACCGGGGCCGTCTGGAAGGTCGTTCCGCTCGATGAGCTCGTGGGCGATGCGAGAGAGGGATTTCGCGATCGCATCCGCGTCCAGAACTCGCTTCGCTGTGGCGCGATCGGGGACGTGCGTGGTCATCACACTCCTTTCCGGCCTCACTGAACCGGGTTAAAGGACGAATCCACTCTAGCCGGACCGTCCGCCAGACCGGAACCCGCTCGCGCAAACACCCTGAAGGCGGCCGCTTCGCGGCCACGGTGCTCGAGTTCCCCGTCGAGCGCTAATCAGCGACCGGTGGTACGAATCCGTCAAGCTCCTACAGTTGCTCTCCTTCGGCCGCGACGCGTGCGACTGCAGCTCGGCTCGTCCGGGCACCGGCCCGGATCAGCTCGGGTGAGCCTCGTTCGGGGAACGGGATCTCGATGACGTCGAAGTCGCGTGGCACCTCGGTCGCCGGAAAGAGCTCTCGCGCTTCCTCGACCACCTGATGACCGAAGTAGCGCGTGGACACGTGCGTGAGCGCGAGCATCCGCACGCCCGCCTCACGCGCCACGAGTGCGGCCTCGCCCGCTGTCGAGTGGGAAGTCTCCCGTGCCCGCTCGCGCTCGTCGGCAAGAAACGTCGCCTCGTGGACGAGCACGTCCGCTCCCGCTGACGCGTCCACGACGGACCCGGCCGGCCCGGTATCGCCGGAAAGGACGAGCTTTCGGCCCGGCCGGGCCGGCCCGAGAACCTGGTCCGAAGTGACGTCGCGGCCATCTGGAAGCGTCACGCTCTCGCCTCCTTGAAGCCGGCCACGCTCCGGACCGTCGGGAACGCCGAGCGCGGCAGCGGTCTCCACATCGAACCGCCCTGGCCGCTCGTCCTCGACGATCGAATAGCCGATTGCCGTCACTCCATGCTCGACGGCGAAGGTCTCGACGCGATAGCCGGCCCGTTCGAGGACAGCTCCGCGCTCGAGTTCGACCGCCTCGACGGCATACGAGAGCCGTCCGAAGATGCGGCGCAACGACGAGAGAAGCTCACCGAGGCCATGAGGCCCGTAGATGCGCAGGGGAACCTCGCGCCCCCGCAATGAGAATGTCTTGAACATCCCCGGGAGACCCAGGTAATGATCGGCATGGAAGTGCGTGAGATAGATCTCCTCGAGCTCGACGAGGCCGACGTCCGAGCGCAGAAGCTGTCGTTGCGTACCCTCGGCGCAGTCGAACAAGAGCCGGTCACCACCTCGCCGCACGAGCGTCGCGGACAGGGCGCGTTTCGCAGTCGGCATGGAGCCGGACGTCCCGAGGAAAACGACGTCGAGATCCACGGCGGCGGATTCTAGAGGCTTGATGCGAAATTCACGCGGGCCGGATGACGGCCGCGACACGGCGCCGGATCGCCACCCTCCCGCGTCGCACAGGCTTCAAGCCTGAACGACGCGTGAGTGCGACTCCCGGCTTGGTCGTGACCGTCTCCGCCGGCACGCCAATCTCACATCAAGCCTCTAGTCGTGCGCTCAAAGTTGCCGCTCCTCAGGCCGATAGAGAGGGAGTGCGGCGAAAGCGGGTCTATCGCTCGTCCGGGCTGCTGCGTTCCCTGACGCTGCTCCGGACTTTTCTCATCGCGTCGGCGGTGATTCTCGCCGCGGGCGCTGTCGCGCTCTCGTCGACGCTTTCCAACGATCTCCGGAAATCCGCACTCGAGGACAACGCGCACGACGTCGGCGCGTATGTGGATGCGGTACTCGCGCCGACCATCGTCCGCGGGGATCGCGTCGTGATAACGGCGCGAGCTCTCCGGCGGCTCACGCGCACCGTGCGGCTGCCAGAGGACGTCCGTGGACTGAACGTCTACTCGCGTGACGGCCGCCTCTCGTTCTCGACGACCCAGCCCGGCAAGGTCGGTCGGCGGCGATCGAGTCCTGACCTCAAGCAGGCCATCCGCACCGGGAAGCCGACTGCAGCCGTCGTCGACCCGCAAGGGAAGGCTCCTCCCGTCGTCAAAGTCTGGGCGGCTCTCTCCTCAGCCAAGGGAAAACCCGTGGGCGCGGCCGAGGTCGCGCTCGATGGTGACGTGGTCGAGGCGACCATCGGAGGCTCGAGACGAACCATCTGGTTCGCGGTCAGCATCGTGTTCGGCTTGCTCTGGCTCGCGCTCGCGCTGTTGGTGCGGGGAGCGTCGTGGCGGCTCCACGTGCAGAACGAAGACCTCGCATCGAGGTCGCGGGAGCTGCTCGAATCCTCGCGCCAACTCGAAGAGACGCTGTTTCAGACGATCGAGACGTTAAATGCCGCAGTGGAAGCTCGCGATCCGTACACCGCAGGCCATTCCCAACGCGTCCGTCGCGTGTCGCTCGCGATCGGACGTGATCTCCGCCTGTCGGCAAGGCAACTGGGGGCGCTCGGCACGGCCGCGCTTTTCCACGACATCGGCAAGATCGGGATGCCGGACTCGATCCTGACGAAACCCGACCAGCTGAGCCGGTCCGAAGCAGCGGTCATGCGAGAGCACGCCAACCGCGGGGCAGAGATCGTCTCGAGGATCTCCTCGCTCCAGGATTCCGTTCCAGCGATTCGCCATCACCACGAGCGCTGGGACGGCCTGGGGTATCCGGACGGACTGAGCGGCGACGCGATCCCGCTCGAGGCCACGATCATCGCGATCGCGGACGCCTGGGACGCCATGACGACCGACCGACCATATGCAGTCGCGCTGCAGGTGAACGAGGCCCTGCTCCAGATTCGTGCGGGTCGCGGCAAGCAGTTCAACCCGATCGTGGTCGACGCGTTCTGGGAGATGGCACGCCGCCGGCCGGCCGAGGTCCTTCCGCCCGAGGCGCCGACCGCCGCTGTCGCTGTCGTGTGAGTCGGGTTACGGCCGAGCTCTAGAAGGTGTAGCGGCGGCGAAGCCGACGCCTTCAGGGATCTTTCGCGCAACTGGAATCCGCGCGTGAGCGCATTCCCGCTCTAACGCCGCGCCAGCGGCGGCGGAAGCTGACGCCTTCAGGAATTTGTGCGCGGCCGAATTCCGGCGCTAACCGGATTCCGGCCTTGCGCCAAGATCGGTGTAGACCATCTCGCCCTTGAACTTCTTCGCGGCGGGGTCCCAGGGGAAGAAGATTGCGTTCCGCCACTCGAGGCGCTCGCCGGTCGGATCGTGCTCGAGCCACTTGCTCTGATGAGTCGCCGTGACGCGCGCTTCCTCACACACTCCCTGAGGCCCGATGACGATGTACTCGAGGTCGAAGTGGATGTCCGGGAACGCCGTGAGGAGCTCGGTGTAGAAGCGCGCCGCTCCGTCGTGGCCTTCCCAGCGTGCTCCGGTGCCCACCACCTCGTACACGCAGTCCTCGGTCAGGGTCGAGATCAAACCCGGGAGGTCGCGGTTGTCCTCTGCGATCGAGTGGGTCTTCCAAAGCTCGCGGATCTCGGTGTACTCGTCCAGGTCGACGGGACGCCGAAGCAGCTCGAGTATCCGATCGGAAGCCATGCGCCAATGTTTCTATCACCCCCAGAGCGGCAAGCGGGTGCGGTGCGCTTACGGGAGTAGCAAGCGCTGGCCGGGCACGATGGTCGCGCCGCTGATCCCATTACTGCTCTGGAGCTTCCAGACACCCTCGCGAGGATCGCCAGCGTAGCTCGCCGCAGCGATCGACCACAGCGTCTCGCCCTGCTGAACCGTGTGGTAGCGCGGGTGCGAGCCCGCTCCTGTGTCCCGCGCGAGAACGGCCCACAGCACCACTGCCACGAGCACCACGATGGCAATGCGACCGAACATGTGTTCGCAGTATGGGCGAACACATGTTCGCTGTCAAGATCAGCGGTTGAGCAGCGCCTGCCGAACGACGAGCGTTCGCCGAGTTCGGTTCGCCTCGGCCTCGAGCTCCACCGCTACCTCGACACGGCCGCGCGCACCCAGCGGCGCGAGCACAGCTACGTTCGAGGGGCGTAGGCCCTTGATCACAGCAGCCCGGCAGCGCGCACGCCTGAGGACGCTGAGCGACTGCCCGACCGCGCGCACGCACACCCTCGCGCGAGCGTCTTCGCCCACCGCGATGCGTGCAGTCACCTCGGAGGCGAGTGCGCCCACGGCAACCTCTGCTCCGACGACCTCAGCACCGGGCTCCCAGCGGAGCTCCAGCTCGGCGCAGCCGTCTTGGGTCTCAGCGATCGCAGCTCGTACGGCTGCGGCGGCAGGTCGGGCGGACCCGTCGGTGCGCTGCAGCGCCGCTTGAAAGCCGGTCCGGAGGCCGTCATCTCGGAACCCGAAGAAGCTGACCTCGGCGATGTCCGGGTCGCAGGCGGCCCGGCGGATCAACTGGTCATAGATCGCAGCTTGAGTCAGCTCATCCGTGACGGGAACGTTCTCGAGACCGTGGTAGCCCGGGCGCCCGGATGTATCGACCTGCCAGCCGACCTCGTCGAGATGGAGTCGCAACCCCTCCACCGTCGTCGGTTGCGCTGTCCCATGAAAGGCGTCCCAGAGGGCCTGCTTGAGCCGATCGAGGTTGGCGAAACCGGCGTTCGGCCACGCGTATCCGCGCTCGAGGGGGTCGGTCGCCTGGTTCGGGTACGGATGGAAGCTGAATGCGTCCATGAGTGGGCGCGTGCGACCGCTCTTCCGGTACCACATTCCCAGCGCGCGCAGGAACCGGATTGGCGAGGTCGAGATGTTGTTCGTTGCGTCCGGACGGTCGTTGCCGCGTGGTGAGAGACCGACGCCCACGACCGAGATCTCCGGGTCGACCGACTTCAGCGTGTCGTACGCGGCTGCGAGATAGGGCCCGAACGATGGCGCCGAAGCATTCGCCCCCGTCGAATCGAACTGCGGGCGCCAGAACGCCGGCTGGTTCGGCTCGTTCCCGATCACGAACTGCTTCACCTGCGGATAGATCGAGGCAAGGACCCCGACGTACGCCGCGAAGAGCGACGGCGAGCCGAGCCCTGCTTCGATCTCTTTCGGCGGATACGGGTAGACGGCCAGGACGACGCGGAGGCCAGAGGCCACAGCGTTCGGGATCACACGGTCGAGGAACTGCTTGTCCTGGATGACCACTGACTCGCTCGGCTTGAAGCGCACGCCGATGACCGTCTGACGAAGGCCGAGGCCCGTCATGTCCCCGTACATGGCTACGCCACCATCGTCCGCATGCTTCGCGGAGTCGTCGTTAGCTCCGATGTCCGCACCCACGGCGACCGACGCTCCGACCAGGAGCGCCACGGTGAGAACCGTTGCCGCAGCGAGGAGTCGCATAAAAGTCGTTCGCGGGCTCCCCACTGCCCGCACGCCGTCCGCAGCCTAGACTCGCGCGAGAAGCGCGTCAAGCAGGTATCCGGCGCCGAAGCGTACGGGGTCGTCGGCCGGAAGTCCCGTCTCGGCCGCAACCTCGGCTATTTCGCGGCGCGCATCGTCGTCCCTCTGAAAATCAGCCGTGTTCAGCGCGATGCAGGCCACCTTTGCAGGGCGACGCGGTAGCGAGATCCGCTCGTGGAGCTCGACCAGCTCGACGAGCGGCGGAATCGGGTGCCCGGGGCACCCTTCAATCTCGGTCGATCCCGCGCGATGGCATAGGACGAAGGCGTGTGGCGCCGATCCGTGGATCAGGCCGAGCGTAACGCCCGAGTACATCGGGTGGACGAGCGAGCCCTGCCCCTCGACGAGCAGCAGCTTCCCTCCACGTCGGGCGCCTTCGACGACGAGCTGCTCCGCGGCACCCGCGAGGAAGTCGGACACGACGGCGTCGACGGCTATCCCCCACCCCGCGATCGCGATCCCGGTCTGCCCTGTGGGCACGAAGACGGACTCGAGGCCGCGCCGCCGCGCCTCGAGATCGAGCTCGACGGCGACCGTTTTCTTTCCGATCGCGCAATCGGAACCGACCGTGAGCACGATCTTCGCCTCCACCTCGAGATTGGCACCGGTCGGGACGTTCAGCCCCGCGGGCGGCTTGCGAAGGTCCCGCAGCTCGACACCGTGTCGCTGTGCGAGCTCGATCAGCTCGGGATCCTCTGAGATGTACTCGTGCAGGCCACTCTCCACGTCGAGGCCCTTGGCGATGCAGCTCTTCAAGAGCTCGCGCCAGGCCGGTGGGAACCGCCCGCCCTGCGTCGCGACGCCGACCACTGCGACCGTTGGGTCGAAGCAGAGCGAGTCATTGACGGTTTCCACAACGGGGATGCCGTCCTGCATCTCTCCCGCGCGGGCCGAGTCGAGGATCGCCACGACCGGGTCCGGGCCGTAGCGAATGATTCCGCGCATTGTCTTCCCGTACTGCGGATCGTGGGAGAGCCCTTCGCCCAGGATAAGGATACGCCTGGCTTTCGTCACCTCGGGGAGACTCCGAGACCCGGCGCGAGGGCCGGTACCTGAACGCCGTCGACGAACTCGACTCCGGGGAAGGGGTCCTCGCGCAGAAGGAGGTTGCCGTCGAGGTCGACATGGTCGCAGATCGGCGCGACGCAGCAGCCCGCCGCGATCCCGAGGCCTGACTCGAGCATGCAGCCCAACATGACTCCCATGCGTAGCGCTCTCGCCGCATGCGCCATCCGGATCGCTTCCCGGATTCCTCCCGATTTCGCGAGCTTGATGTTGATGCCGTGGGCGATCTCGGCGCACGCGATGAGGTCGACGAGGGTGTGCCAGTCCTCGTCGACGTAGATGGGGATTGTAGAGCGATCCTTCAGCAGCTTCCCC
>Ga0180093_1000032_pt1 | contig 12502 bp, 12 predicted proteins | sample EasRivT45_16_1Da_FD_123017 | JGI IMG/M metagenome (GOLD analysis project Ga0180093, IMG submission 123017) | Soil microbial communities from meander-bound floodplain in the East River, Colorado, USA - East River metaG ERMLIBT45_16_1Da | ecosystem: Environmental > Terrestrial > Soil > Floodplain ... | reverse complement strand
TCGTCCTTCGGCCAGTTCGGCTTCCTCGACGCGAGAGTGGCGACCGAGGTCCTGCTCACACTGAAGCCGAGCCAGCTCACCGCGAAGGGGGTCAACGCGGCGTTCCTGAAGATCAAGAACTGGAAGAGCGATCTGCTCTGCAAGCCGTTCTACTCCGGCAACCTCCCCGGGCACGTGCCCAACAACTGGGACATCACGACCACGGGCAAGGACGGGAGGATGGTCGTCAAGGAGCCGTGCTTCCCGATCGCAGCCGTCACGCCCGAGATCAAGGCCGCCCGAGCAGCCGAGAAGAAGTTCAAGCTGACGAGCGGAACCTCCTACCCGCCGGCCGCGTGGCAACGGTAGAGAGCGAGGTGTTCTAGACCACTCCGAAGACGCTCAGAGCTCCGATGCTGCCCACTCTCCACGATCTCGTGCAGTTCGTCCCGCTCGGCCTCGCGGTCGGCGCGGTGTACGGGGTGTCCGGGGTCGGGATCGTCGTCCTGTACCGGACGACAGGTGTGCTCAACATTGCCTACGGGGCGATCGGAGCTCTGGGCGTCTTCATTGCCTTTGATCTGATCAACAAGACCTCATGGTGCCCGGACTGGCTTGGGTACCTGGCGTGCGTCCTTATCGGCGGCGCCATCATGCTGGCGTACGGGCTGGTGTTCGGGCCGGTGTTTGCCGCTCGCGACCCGCTCGTGAAATCGGCCGCGACGCTCGGCCTGACGTTAATCCTCCTTGCCGTGATGAGCTGGACCTGGCCGGCGAACGAGGTCAGGGCGGTGCCGTTGCCGAGCGACAACTGGCACAACTACGGGTACCAGATCGGCGACGTTCGCATCAGCTGGACGAAGATCATCGCGCTGATATTCGCGTTCGGCGTGACCGCCTGGACGACCGCGTTCTTGCGTTACACGAAGCTCGGCACCGCGTACCGGGCGGTCGCCAACGATCGGGAGATCACCGCCACTCTCGGCGTGCCCGTCCGCCGCATCGAGGCATCGGCGTGGCTCGTCTCCGGGTTCGTATGCGGCGCCTCGGGGTTGTTACTCTCGGGCCTCATCAACTCGCTCGAGGCGGCGACGTTGACGTTCCTCGTCATCTCGTCGCTCGCCGCCGCGCTGATCGGACGACTGCAGTCGCTGTGGATAACACTCTTCGCCGCACTCGCGATCGGCGTCGTCGAGTCCTGCCTGCAGGCGTTCAGCTTGTGGCCCACCGAAAGCCAGCCGCTCGCGCAGTACCGGGCGATAACGCCGTTCGTGCTCGCGATCGTCGCCCTCCTCGTGCTCGGGCGTCGCCGTGAGCTGAAGTTGTTCCGGGCGGGGACGTAGCTTCATGAGCGAGGCTCGCGCACCGAAGGGAGTGCGCGCACAGAGGGCTCGGATTGCGGGCATGGAGATCGAGAGAGGCCAGGTCGTCCGGGCTCTTGTCATCGCCGGGCTATTCGCGCTTGCGCTCTTCGCCGTGCCCGAGCTGATCGGCATCTACTGGGTGAAGATCCTCACGGCCGCCGCGATCTACTCCGTGGTCGCGCTCGGGTTGGGCCTTCTCTACGGTCGCGTTGGGATGGTCTCTCTCTGCCAGATCGCCCTGCTCGCGGTCGGTGCCTGGACTGCAACCCGACTCCTCTACGGAACCGGGCTCCCCTTCCCGATCGTCCTTCTGATCGCCGGCCTCGTGACAGGAGTGATCGTGACAGTGGTGGGGCTACCGGCGCTGCGGGTGTCGGGCCTCCATCTGGCGCTGATCACGCTCATGTTCGCCGGGGCTATCACGCTCGTGCTCAGCGTCATTCACTTCCCGAACGGCGGCGGGGGCTTTCTGGGACAGCTGTCTCTCGGGGAGCTGCAGAACTTCCGCAACATCCGTCGGCCGGGGATCGCCACGAGCGACCCCGCGTACTACCGCTACACGCTGATGGTCGCGGCGCTCATGTTCCTGCTCGCTGTATGGCAGATCTCGAGCAAACCGGGCCGGGCGTGGGCTGCGATCCGCGAGAGCGAGCCGGCGGCCCTCGCGGCGGGCGTCAACATCACGCAGTACAAGCTGTGGGCGTTTGCGCTCGCCTCATTCATGACCGGTGTCGCGGGTGGGCTGCTAGCCGGCAGCGCTGGGGCGCTCTCGCCGGTGGCGTTTCCGACGCAGGATTCGATCGTGCTCTTGGCTGTGATCCTGATGGGCGGGATCTACAGCGTCTGGGGCGCCGTCGTGGCCGGGCTCCTGGTCAGGCTCCTGCCGGCACTCCTGGAGGACTGGGGGGTGTCCATCTATGTCTCGCTTCTTCTCTTCGGGATTGGGGTGCTGCAGGTTCTGGCGACGGCGCCGGGAGGGCTCGTGGACCAGGTGCCGAAGGACGTGAGGAAGCTCGGACGCCTGATCTCGCATGGAGTCGGGCGGATTGCCGGTGCGAGGGGGCCTGCGGGGTGATCGAAGTCGATGGTTTGACCGTGCGCTTCGGCGGCGTCACGCCGATCGACGAGATGACGGTGGTCTTTCCCGGAGGGACGTGCGGCCTGATTGGCCCGAACGGGGCCGGTAAGACGACGTTCTTCAACGTGCTGAGCGGATTCGTGGCGCCGGCGGCGGGGGCGGTACGCGCGTTCGGCGAGGACCTGTTGCAGATGGCCGACTTTCGACGCGCCCGTTGGGGTCTCCGGCGGACGTTTCAGCAGGAACAGGCGATCAGGAGCCTGTCGGTGTTCGACAACGTCGCGATGGTGCACGACCATTCGGGGGGCACACGGGGATCGCGCCGACAGGACGTCCTGGACGCGCTTGCTTTCGTCGACCTCGAGGTGCCGCCGAGAGAGAAGGCAGGGGTGCTCGGCGCGCGCGAGCGGCGCCTCCTGGAAATCGCACGCGCGACGGTCGGCAAGCCACGTGTCGTGCTCCTCGACGAGCCGGCAGCCGGCCTTCCGGACGAGGAGACAGCTCATCTCGCTCAGGTGATCGCGAGCATTCCGGAGCGCTTCGGTGCGCTCGTCATCCTGGTCGACCACGACATGAGCCTCGTGTCGGCCTGCTGCGAGACGACTGCCGTGCTCGACTTCGGAAAGCTGCTCGCGTCCGGGCCTACCGCCGAGGTTTTGCGGAACGAGCATGTGATCCGTGCGTATCTGGGCACGGAGGAAGAGTTGTGATCCCTGCGAACGGAGCTGCCACATTGCGACTCGAGGAGCTTTCCGTACCGCGGGCAGGACGGACGGTCGTCCACGAGGTCTCGCTGGAGATCCCTCCGGGTGAGGTGACGGCGTTACTCGGGGCGAACGGCGCCGGCAAGTCGACCCTGGTGCTCGCGATCGCCGGAGTGCTGCGCCCCAGCGCCGGGAAGGTGCTCCTCGGCGAGCAGGATCTGACCCGGTGGCGTCCCGAGCGGATACGCATGGCCGGCGTCGCGGTTGTCCCCGAGGGCAGGCGGATGCTCCACGAGCTCACGGTCGAGGACAATCTGCGCGTTGCGACGTATGCGCTCTCGCGTCAGGATGCGCAAGACGCGGTCGCGTACGCGCTTGACCTCTTTCCTCGGATCGAGGAGCGACGGGGGACACTGGCCCGTTCACTCTCGGGCGGTGAGCAGCAGATGCTCGTACTCGCTCAGGCGCTCGTCTCCCGGCCAAAGTTCATGGTCGTCGACGAGCTCTCGCTCGGCCTCGCCCCGATCGTCGTCAAGGGCCTCGTGCCCACTCTGGAGAAAGTTGCCGCAGCGGGCGTCGGGGTCCTGCTCATTGAGCAGTTCGCGCATGTTGCACTGGGGCTGGCGAGGAAGGCGTACGTCCTCGAGGGCGGGCGCATCCGCTACGACGGCACGGCCGAGGAGCTCAAGAGGCGCCCCGAAGTTCTCCATTCCGCGTACCTCACCCCCGGGCAGATCTCCGACGGCGCAGCCGGCGGCGACTGAAGCCGACTGCCGATCGTGCGCGCGGCCGTTACCCAAGGCAGAGGAACGATGCAGGTCGTCGAGGTGCCCGATCCCGGAACTCCGGGCGCCGGAGAAGTGCTCGTCAGGCCGGAGGCGGTCGGCCTTTGCGGGTCGGACTTTCACTACTTCCTCGGGGATCTCGGTGCGGCCGAGGACGCGCAGCTCTATCCGCGCATCCAGGGGCACGAGGCAGCTGGGATCGTGGAGGACGTCGGGCCCGACTGCCCAACGCACCTCCGAGCAGGCGAGCGCGTCGCGATCTGGCCCGTCACGTCGTGCGGGTACTGCTATCCCTGCCGAATCGGACGGGGCAACGTGTGCGCGAACATCAGCCTGCTCGGGATCCACAGGGACGGGGCGCTTCAGGAGCGGCTCCGTGTTCCAGCGTCCCAGGTCTTCCCTGTAGGAGATCAGGATCCCAAGGTCGCAGCTCTGATCGAGCCCGTCTCGATCGCCGTCCGGGCGGTCGGCCGGAGCCGGATCGTGCACGGCGAGAAGGCGGTCATCTTCGGTGCGGGCCCGATCGGGCAGGCCGTCGCGGTCGCCGCGATCGACAGGGGCGCATCCGTGCTGCTCCTGGACCGCCTCCAGAGCCGGGCCGAGCGCGGGAGGACAGCCGGCGCCGAGTTCCTCGCGGTGAAGGAGGGCGACGATGCGGTTGCTGCGGCGCGCGAATGGTCCGGAAACGATGGCCCCGAAGTCGTCTTCGAGGCAAGCGGCGTGCCCGAGGTCGCCCGGACAGCTGTCGAGATCGTCGCCCAGGCCGGGCGCGTCGTCGTCGTCGGGTTGTCGACCCACGAGGCACCACTCCGAGTCGGCGATCTCGCGTTCAAGGAGATCGACGTCCTCGGCGTGAGCTGCTGCAACGCGGAGGAGTTTGCCGAGGCGGTGTCGCTCGTCGCCCGGCGGCAAGATGCCCTGGCTGCACTCGTCACGCACGAGTTTGCTCTCGAGGAGACTCCCGAGGCAATCGGATACGCGATGCGGCATCCTGCCGAGGTGATGAAGGCCGTAATCCGACTGAAGGGGTCGTAGTGGCCTTGCGTACGCTCGACACCGATCGCGCCGAAGCTGTCGAGAGGCTCTGCGAGCTGATCGTGCCCGGGTCGAGCCGCGTCGGCTCGGTCGTCTACGTCGACGCGCTGCTGACCGGAATGCCGCCCGAGGTGCGGAACGGCGCGCTGGCGGCGATCGACGCGCTCGCGCCCGCAGCTGCCGAGGGCACCGACGCGCTCGCCGAGCATGAGCGAACACCTGAGTTCGGCTTCGTTCGAGCGCTCGCCATCGAGGCGTACTACAGCGACTTCGTCGCACCGGGCAGCGACGGGCCCGGCGCCTGGGCCGAGATCGACTTCAACTCGCCGCTGGCGACGCGTCTCGCCAAGGACTGGTCCTACCTGGGGATCGCATGAAGGACGACTTCGACGTTGTGGTCGTGGGATCGGGCGCCGGGGGCGGCGTCGTCGCGGGCGAGCTCGCGCAACGCGGGCGTGACGTGCTGCTGCTCGAAATCGGTCCCCACCGGACCGCCGCCGACTTCACCCGCTGGGAGGCCAAGGCCACGCACGATCTCTTCTGGCCGCTGCGGCTCGCGCCGCTTCCGAACGGGGAGATGGTCGCCTTCCTCGGTGGCCGGTGCGTCGGCGGCACGACCACGATCAATACGAAGGTGGCGCTGCGCGCCCACGAGCGCGACGTCGCGAAGTGGCACGCCGCGACCGGTCTCACGAACGAGCGCAACGAGCCGTTCGCAGCTTCCGATCTCGAGCCGTACTACGACCGAGTCGAGCAGGTGCTCGGCGTGCGCGAGCGAAGCGACTGGCGGAAGAGCGTCCACACGATGGAGGCCGGCTTCAAGGCGCTCGGCACCGAGCTCGAGCCCGTCCGCTCCTATACGGATGTCAACTGCATGAGCTGCGGCTCGTGCCTGCAGGGGTGCGCGACGAACGCAGGCAAGTCGACGATGAACACGTACATCGCCGACGCGCTGGCGCGCGGCCTGCTCGAACTGCGCGCGAATGCGGCCGTCGAGCGGGTGCTGACGGAGGACTCCGCAGACGGGCTCCAGGCGACCGGCGTCGAGTTAGTCGACGGCGCTGGAGAGCGGCGAACGGTGCAGGCGCGCGCGGTCGTCGTCGCCGCAGGCGCGCTCAACACGCCGCAGCTCCTGATTCGCTCCGGCCTCACGAGCGCCTCGATCGGGAGGCACCTCGGCCTGCACCCCGTCCGCCTGGTCTACGGCCTCTTCGACGAGCCCCAGGACGCGCACATGGTCTATCCGATCACCGCGCACTGCATGGACTTCCAGCACGACGATGACGGAGGCTTCGTCCTCGAGGCCACGACGATCCAAGATCCGATCTCGTTCGCAACCACGCTCTGCGACGAGGACGGGCCGATGTGGGGGCAGCGCCTCGTCGAGGCCGTCCGGAAGTTCCGACACTGGTCCGGTGTGCTCGCGATGGCGAACGACGACAACAACTCCGCCGTCGTCGTGGACGAGTCCGGCGGCGAGCGGTTCGACGTCGACTTCCAGCCGGAGGAGCTCGACCGGATCGACAGGGCATTCCGTTTCAGCCGGGACGTGCTCGAGGCGGCCGGCGCGAAGCGGATCTGCTGGACCGGGCTTGCCTCGACGCACGTCCAGGGCTCGTGCCGCATGGGAGACGACTCGGCGCGCTCGGCGGTCGACCGCAACGGAGAGTCGCACGACGTCAAGCGGCTCTTCGTCGGCGACGGATCGCTCGTTCCGCGCACGCTCTCGGTGAATCCGTCGCTGACGATCATGGCGCTCGCGACAAGGCTTGCCGAGCACATCGACGCAGACGCGAACGGCTACCTCGGCGCGAAGGCCGCCGGTGTGAGCGCAGCCGCGTGAAGTCGGCGCTGCTTCGCGAGTACCACCAGCCGCTCGAGCTCGTCGAGCGGCTGGAGCCCGAGCCGCGCGGGTCGCGCGACGTCGTGGTGCGCGTAGGCGGCGCCGGCGTGTGCGCGACCGACCTGCACGCGATCGACGGAGAGATGGAGCCCGCGGGCCTTAAGCCGCCGGTCGTGCTCGGTCACGAGAACGCCGGCTGGGTGCACGCCGTGGGGGACGGAGTCACCGCGGCGAAGGTCGGTGACCCCGTGCTCGTCCATCCCGCATACAGCTGCGGGCTCTGCCTGTCGTGCCGGCGCGGCAACGACGTCTTCTGCGAGCGTCACGAGTTCACGGGGTTGACCCGCGACGGAGGCTTCGCGGACTACGTGCTCGTCGACGAGCGATCGTTGCTCCCGCTGCCCGCGGATGTGGAGCCGGTCGAGGTCGCACCGCACGCGGACGCCGGCATCACGGCCTACCACGCCGTGAAGCGGCTGGCCCACCGGCTCACGCCGGGTACCACGGCGGCGATCATCGGCGTCGGCGGGGTCGGCCACATCGCGCTGCAGCTCGTCCGCGTGCTTGGGGCGTCCTCCGTCGTCGCCATCGACACGGACGAGCGCCGGCGCGCGCTCGCGCGCGAGCTCGGCGCGGACGAGGTGCTGGGCGAGCAGCCGGACGTCGCCGATGCGGTGCGGGAGTGGACGAACGGCGTGGGCGCCGACGTCGTGCTCGACTTCGTGGGCACCGACGAGACCCATGCGGCCGCCCTCGGGATGCTCGCGCGTCGCGGTCTCTACTCGATCGTCGGGTTCGGCGGCCTCGTTGCGCATCCCTCGGTGGCATTCGTCTCCGGTGAGACCGCGATCACGGGGAACCTCGTCGGGAACTGGATCGACCTCTGGGAGCTCCTCCAGCTGCACGGTCGCGGGGACGTGACGCTGCGGACGGAGACGCACCCGCTCGACGACGTGAACGACGTCCTCGACGCGCTTCGCCGCGGCGACATTACGGGGCGCGCAGTCCTCATCCCATGACGAGCGGGCTGAGCCCGCAGGAGCGTGTGTTCGACGTCCGCGGCTTGCGGGTCGTCGTCACCGGCGCGGCGAGCGGGCTCGGCTTCGCGATGGCCGAGGTGCTCACGGAGTGCGGTGCGCGGGTCACGCTCGCCGACATCGACGCCGAACGTCTGGAGGACGTGGCAGCGTCACTCGAGGGTCGAGCCGGCGCGGCGCGAGCGTTCGTCGTCGACGTCTCGGACGAGAGCAGCGTTCAGGCGCTGATCGACGACGTCGTGACGGCCGAGGGAGGTCTGGACGTCGTCTTCGCGAACGCCGGCATCGCCGCGACGCCGGGGTTCGCCGTCGAGGGAGGCCAGCGCCTCGACACAGTCGAGCGCTCGGATTGGGACAAGGTGCTCGGGGTCAACCTCACCGGCGTCCTCTTCACCATGAAGCACGCGGCCGCTGTCATGAGACGACAGGGATCAGGGCGGATCGTCGTTACGTCGTCGAACGCCGGCATGCGCCCCGAGCCGGTGGCCTGCTACGGCTACGCAGCCAGCAAGGCCGCGATCATCAACGTCGTTCGACAGGCCGCGCTCGAGCTCGCACCGCACGGAGTGCTGGTGAACGCCATCTGCCCGGGGCCGTTCAAGGGGACGAGAATCGGCGGAGGCGTGACCGAGAACCCCGATCCCGAGATGGAGCACATGTGGGCGAAGACCGTTCCCCTCGGCCGCATGGGCCAGCCCGAGGAGCTCAAGGGGCTCGTCCTGCTCCTCGCCTCGCCTGCCTCGAGCTTCATGACGGGAGCTGCCTACCTGATCGACGGCGGCACGCTCGTCCTCGCCGGCTCTTCGTGAGCCACCCCGCGACGATCCGCGTCGGGTCAGCTGTCCCGTAGCTCGGCCCGGCCGTCCTTGACGACGGTCGCTCCTTGCCCACTCACCGCCTCGAACCCGTAGGCCGCACCTCCGAGGTCCCAAATGCGCGTCGTCAGCGAGTCTCCCGGGAACAGGGGCGCGGAGAAGCGCACGGCAAGCCTGCGCACTCGAGCCGGATCGGTCAGGCCGACTGCCTCGAGCACGGCTCTGCCCGTGAAGGCCATCGTGCAGAGCCCGTGCACGATCCGACCCGGGAGCCCGACGGAGCGCGCGAACTCGTCGTCGAGGTGGATGGCGAAGTGGTCGCCCGAGGCGGCCGCGTAGCGGACCGTCTGATCCTCGGCCACCGGGTACGAGAGCTCCGCGTACGGTGCACCCTCGGCGACGAGGCGATGGTCCGGGGCTCGGTCTCCGACGCTCTCGGGCGCCACGACCCTGCGGAAGAACTCCGTCACGTACTGCTCGTTCATCAGCTCGCCCGTCTCCGTCCGCGTCTCCGTCCGGATCACGACTGACGTCCCGGTCGGGCGGCCGAGGACCGCCACCGGCGTCGCGCTTGAGTGGACGCGCATCCCGCTCGCAAGCGGCCGGTGCAGAACGAGGTCCTGCTCGTAGTGGACGACGTGGCGGCGCACGTCCTCCGAGGCCACGCTTCGCGACGCGAGACTTGCCGCCCCCCAGATCGGTAGGAGCGCGAACACCGGCCCCCCGGAAACGTCGTCGGTCGCCTTGGCGTACGAGCGGAGGGCATCCTCGGTGACCTCGTAGGGTCGCTTGTCTCCGGATCTCCCGATCGCCCTCAGGTCGAAGGGAGAGTTGCTCACGTCATCCCCGTCATCTGGCCACCGTTGACGGTGAGCACCTGGCCGTGCACGAAGTTCGACCACTGCGAGCAGAGGAAGAAGATCGGGCCGGCTGCTTCCTCGGGCCGCGCCGCACGCCCTAGCGGGATGACGAGAGAAGCACGCTCTCGCATGTGCCCGGGGATGCCGAGCTGGATCTCGCGCTCGCCCAGTGTGAAGGTCTCTCCGCCCGCGTCCGACGACGCTGTGAGCCGCGTGTCGACGAAGCCGAATGCGACGGCGTTCACGTTCACCTTGAGCGGGCCCCACTCCCTGGCGAGCGTCTTCGTGATGCCTACGAGGCCGGCTTTTCCCGCTGAGTAGTTCACCTGCCCGACATTGCCCTGAGTGCCCGAGATAGAGGTCACGTTGACGACCTTGCGAAAGACCTCGCGTCCCTCTTCGAGCTCCTTCTTCGCCGGCTCGCGCAGGTGGGGAGCCGCGGCGCGGAGAACGCGGAAGGGAACGACGGTGTGGATCTCGAGCATCGCCCGGAACTGCTCGTCGCTCATCTTGTGCGCCATCCCGTCCCACGTGTACCCGGCGTTGTTCACGACGATGTCGAGCTGCCCGAACTCCTCGATCGCCTTCTCGACGAGAGCCTCGCATGCGCCGTCCTGCGTGAGGTCGCCGGCGAAGACCGCCGTGTCGCCCTCGATCTCGGCTGCTGCCTCCGCGGCCATGTCCGCGTCCAGGTCGTTGACGATGACGCGCGCTCCGTGTGCGCAAAGTAGCTCTGCGGTCGCGCGACCGATCCCTCGCGCCGACCCGGTGACGATCGCCGCCTTGCCGTCGAGAGCCTTCATCTGGTGACCGCCCCTCCTGAGTCGCTGCCGGGAATGTGCGTAACCCTATTCGGCGCGCGAGAGCGCCCGCGTGCAGTGCGCCCGACCGCAGTCGATCGGTCTAGGATCGAGGCCATGAGCGCTCGTGCAGGTCGACCGCTGACGCAGGGCCAGGTGCTGTGGACGCCCCCTGCGGATGCGCGGGAGCGGTTCGAGGTCGGCCGCTACATGGAGTGGCTGCGCACGCAGCGTGGTCTCGATTTCAACGACTACGAGGAGCTCCGTCGCTGGTCGATCGCGGATCTCGAGGCGTTCTGGGCCTCGATCTGGGACTTCTTCGAGATCCGCGCGCACACGCCGTACGAGCGCGTGCTCGGGTCGCGGGACATGCCGGGGGCCGAGTGGTTCCCCGGCGCCCGCCTGAACTACGCCGAGCACATGATCGGCCGCGACGAGGACGTCGACGTCGTCGCGATCGTCGCGCACTCACAGTCGCGCGAGCCCAGCGAGCTCACGTTCGGCGACCTCCGCGAGCAGGTAGCCCGCGCCCGCGCAGGCCTGCAGCGGCTCGGAGTCGGCCCTGGAGACCGCGTCGTCGCCTACCTCCCGAACATCCCGGAGACGCTCGTCGCGTTCCTCGCGAGCGCTAGCCTCGGAGCGATCTGGGCGACCTGTCCGCCCGAGTTCGGAGCCCGCAGCGTCCTGCACCGGCTCGGCCAGCTCGAGCCGAAGGTGCTCCTCGTCGTGGCCGGCTACCGCTACGGCGAGAAGCTCGTCGACGGCCGCGAGCAGGTGGCTGCGGTCCGGGACGCGTTGCCGAGCCTGGAGGCCGTCGTGCACGTCCCGTATGTGGGCGGCACCGACGACGTGCTCCCGGACACGGTCTCGTGGGACGAGCTCGTCGCCGAGCCGGCGCAGCTCTCGTTCGAGCCGCTGCCCTTCGCGCACCCGCTCTGCATCCTCTTCTCGTCCGGCACCACGGGACTGCCGAAGGCGATCGTGCACTGTCACGGCGGGATCCTCGTCGAGCACATGAAGAACCACGCCTTCGGCTGGGACCTGCGCCCGGGCGACCGGCTCCAGTGGTTCACGACGACGGCCTGGATGATGTGGAACGCGCTCGTCTCGACGCTGCTCCTGCGTGCGTCGATCGTGATGATCGACGGCAACCCGGCGTACCCCGACCTCTCCTTCCAGTGGGAGCTCGCTGAGAAGACGAGGCCGACGTTCTTCGGTCTCAGTCCGGCGTTCACGATGGCCTGCCGCAAAGAAGGGCTCGAGCCCGGTCGGCTCTACGACCTCTCCTCGATCCGCATGCTCTGCGAGGCCGGCTCGCCACTGCCCCTCGAGGGGTACGAATGGCTCTACCGGCAGGTCGACTCGGAGGTCTACCTGAACGTCGGGAGCGGAGGCACCGACGTCTGCACGGGGATCGTGCAGGGTACTCCGATGCTCCCCGTGTACGCGGGCGAGATGTCGGGCCGGTGTCTGGCCGTCGACTCCGATGCGTACGGGCCGGACGGGAAGCCCGTCGTCGGAGAGCTCGGCGAGCTCGTCATCAAGCAGCCGATGCCCTCGATGCCGGTCGCCTTCTGGAACGACCCCGACGGCTCGCGTTACCGAGACGCGTACTTCGACCACTTCCCGGGCGTCTGGCGCTTCGGCGACTGGGTCATGTTCACGGAGCGCGGTAGCTCCGTGATCACCGGCCGGTCCGACGCGACGCTCAACCGTGGCGGAGTCCGGCTCGGCACGAGCGAGCTGTACTCGGTCGTCGAGGAGATCGACGAGGTGCTCGACAGCCTCATCGTCCACCTCGAGGGGCAGGACGAGCTCCTCCTCTTCGTGGTGCTGCGTCCGGGGCTCGAGCTCGACGGCGCGCTCGAGGCGCGCATCAAGGGCGCGCTGCGCACATCGCTCTCGCCGCGGCACGCGCCGGACACTGTTGTCGCGGTTACCGCGATCCCGCGGACGCTCACCGGGAAGAAGCTCGAGGTCCCGGTCAAGCGCATCCTCACCGGTGCCGCGGTCTCGGATGTGGCCGCGAGCGACACGCTCGTCGATCCCGCCTCCATCGAGCCGTTCGCCGCCTACGCGCGGTCACGCGCGCATCCCAAGGGGAAGGAGAGCGAGCATGCCTAACAAGCGACCGGTTGTCGTGTACGGGGCGAGCGGCTTCTCGGGCCGACTCGTCGTCGAGTTCCTGCGCGAGTACAACGT
>Ga0180093_1000028_pt1 | contig 12832 bp, 9 predicted proteins | sample EasRivT45_16_1Da_FD_123017 | JGI IMG/M metagenome (GOLD analysis project Ga0180093, IMG submission 123017) | Soil microbial communities from meander-bound floodplain in the East River, Colorado, USA - East River metaG ERMLIBT45_16_1Da | ecosystem: Environmental > Terrestrial > Soil > Floodplain ... | reverse complement strand
CGCTCGCTCCGCGGCGGCCGGGGCGTAGCGATGGACAGCGCCACTGTCGCCGGCCTCCTCGGCGTGATGAGCGACCCTTGCGAGATCGAGAGACCCGTCGGAGACGCTTCCAGTGCTGCCAGCGCTCGGCGCTGTAGTTGCCGGCGTCGGGTGGGCGAGAGTGATTTTTCGACGGCGATCCGGGCGAGCTCGTGCCTAAACGCAACACCTGAGTGCACGTCCGTCAGTGTTCCCGACACCAGGCATTCATCGAGCGCGTCGGTGTCGCCGTCAGTCAGCGCGTCGAGCAGCCAGAGCTCGACCTCCCGCGGAACGACTGCGACCGCTTCGAGAACGCTTCGTGCTGCGGGACTGAGACGCGCGGCGCGGGCGAGAACCGCGTCACGGATCGTCTGGGGCATCTCCTGGCCGGCGGCCGCTAGGACTTCCGTTGCAAAGAAAGGGTTGCCATCCGTCGCTCGATAGAGCTCTTCGGGGTCGATGTCGTATGGCATGGCAAGCTCGGTGACTGCTTCCCGCGAGAGGCGTTCGACGTTAATGCGCATGACCGCGTCCTGAGTCGCAAGCTCGCCGAGCACGATCCGCAATGGGTGCGTCGGCGCGAGTTCGTCGTTCCGGTACGTGGCGACGACGAACGCAGACGACGGCCGGATCCGTCGACCGAGCAGCTCGAGGACGTCGAGCGTCGCTTCATCGGCTCCGTGCAGATCCTCGAGCACAAGGATGGTCGGTCGAGCCGTTAGCTCCTCCATCATCGCGACGGAGACGTCGTGCGGACGTGCCTCACCCTCGAGGATGTGCGCGAACCGGCCGCCGATCGCGCTGGCGACATCGAGAAAGGGACCCAGCGGCCGCGGTGTGAAAAGCGCATCGCACGCCCCCCAGAGAACACGGATCGATCCGCGACGCTCCTCGCAGAAACAGCGGACGAGCGCCGTCTTGCCCACTCCCGCCTCGCCACCGACGAGTACGAGCCTGCCGCTGCCGCCCTGCGCATCCGCGAGTGCCGCTCTCAACCGCTCGAGTGGAAGCTCCCTCTCGAGGATCGCAGGGCTCTTGGGTTCATTGGGTTCTGCAGAGCTCACGTGCGCATCGTGTCGCCTCCGTGGGTCAGCTTCAAGCGTCGCTAGGATCGCGGGCGAGACGACGCGAAGGGAGCGAGCAGATGGCCGTCATCGAGACCAACCCGAACCTCGGCGCGCAGATCGTCGAGGACGCGAAGGAGTACGTCCTTTACTCCTGGTCGACCCAGGACGCGATCAACCCGATCGCGGTCGCGGGCGCCGAGGGGCGCTACTTCTGGGACTACGACGGCAAGCGCTACCTCGACTTCGCCTCACAGCTCGTCAACGTCAACATCGGCCACCAGCACCCGAAGATCATCGCCGCGATCAAGGAGCAGGCGGACAAGCTGTGCACTATTGGGCCGCCGATGGCGAACGAGTCGCGGTCGCGGCTCGGGCGACTGCTCGAGGAGGTGACGCCGGGCGACCTGTCCATGTCCTTCTTCACGAACTCGGGCGCGGAGGCGAACGAGAACGCGATCAAGCTCGCGCGCCTCTACACCGGCCGGAACAAGATCATCGCGCGCTATCGCTCGTACCACGGGGCGACACATGGGTCGATCTCGCTCACCGGCGATCCGCGCCGCTGGCCGACCGAGCCGGGGATGCCCGGGGTCGTGCGGATGCTCGACCCGTACACGTACCGCTGCCCAGCCGGTCACCCGGATCCGTGTCCGGTTTGCACCGGCGCACCGCACCTCGAGGAGATCCTCGAGTACGAGGGTGCCCAGACGGTCGCCGCCGTGATCCTCGAGACCGTGACGGGTACGAACGGGATCATTCCGCCGCCGCCCGGATACCTACAGGCCGTTCGCGAAGTCTGCGATCGCCACGGGATCCTGCTGATCCTCGACGAGGTGATGGCGGGGTTCGGTCGCACCGGGCGTTGGTTTGCATGCGAGAACTGGGACGTCGTCCCCGACATCCTCACCGTGGCGAAGGGGATCAACTCGGGCTACGTCCCACTCGGGGCGATGATCATTCGCAAGCCGATCGCAGACTGGGTGCGAAGCCGGTACTTCCCCGGTGGGCTCACCTATGCCGGCCATCCCCTCGCGTGCGCATCGGCAGTCGCCTCGATCGAGGCGTTCCAGGAGGAGGCCGTCGTCGAGAACGCCGCCGAGGTGGGGGCGTACATGGGCGAGCGGCTTCGTGAGCTCCAGGCGAGCCACCCTTCCATCGGCGAAGTACGCGGTCTCGGCTGCTTCTGGGGCATCGAGCTCGTCAAGAACCGTGAGACGCGCGAGATGCTCGTCCCGTTCAACGCGTCGGGCGATGCAACGGCTCCGGTGGCGCGGATGGCGAAGGCGGCGCTCGAGCGCGGCCTCTACCTGATGACGCACTGGAACGTGGTCATGGCCGTCCCGCCGCTCACGGTCACGCGTGAGGAAGTAGACGAGGGCATCGTCATCCTCGACGAGGCCCTCGCGATCGCTGACGAGTACGCGACGGCGTAGCGCGTGACCGGGGCCGCGGAGCTCACGGCCCGCCTGATCGAGATCGAGTCGATCAACCCGGATGTCGTTTCCGGGGGATCCGGCGAGGCAGCGGTCGCGCGATTCGTCGCCGACTGGTGTGAGCGGGCAGGTCTCGAGACGTCGCTCGAGGACGCCGCGCCTGGGCGACCGAACGTGGTCGCGGTCGCGCGCGGGACCGGGCGCGGACGCTCGCTGATGCTGAACGCGCACATGGACACGGTCGGGGTCGCCGGCATGACGGATCCCTTCACGCCGCGAATCGAGGGCGATCGCCTCTACGGGCGCGGCGCGTACGACATGAAGGGGAGCCTCGCTGCTTGCATGCTCGCTACGGCCGAAGCCAAGCGCCGGAGACTCGGCGGTGATGTGGTCATGACTGCGGTCGCCGACGAGGAGTTCGCGAGCGTGGGCACGGAGGCCGTTGCAGCGAGCCTCAGTGCTGATGCGGCGATCGTGACCGAGCCGACGGAGATGCGGGTGGCAGTGACACATCGCGGCTTCGTGCACCTCGAGATCGAGACCCGAGGACGAGCGGCGCACGGGTCGAGACCCGAGCTCGGAATCGACGCCATCGTGAAGATGGGGCGCGTCCTTGTAGGCATCGAGCAGCTGGACGCCAGGCTGCGCGCGAGCCCCACACACCCACACCTCGGTAGCGGCAGCTTGCACGCGTCGCTCATCGAAGGTGGGCAGGAGTACTCGAGCTATCCGGCGAGCTGCGTTGTCCAGGCCGAGCGCCGCACGATCCCCGGGGAAACGGTTCCGATGGTCGAGCGAGAGCTGCAGGACGTGGTCGACGAGGCGGGCTCGGGTGACGACCTGTTTTCGGCCGAGGTGCGGGCCCTCGCATCGCGCGAGCCGTTCGAGGTCGCGGAGAGCGAGGCGATCGTTCAGATGGTGCGCCGCCATGCGACATCTGTTCTCGGCGCGGAGCCCGAGATCGTCGGCGTGCCGTTCTGGGCAGACTCCGCGTTGCTCGCCGAAGCGGGGATCCCGACCGTGCTCTTCGGTCCGAGCGGCGAGGGAGCCCACGCAGAGGTCGAATGGGTCGGGATCGCTGATCTCGAGCGTTGCGTCAAGATCTACGTCGCGGTCGCTGCTGAGCTCTGCTGTTAGCACGGCGCGGAGAAGGGGGCCGCCAAGGCGGCCCCCTTCTCTCGCAAGCTACGAGCCGTTGATGCGCTGCAGGATGTCCCGCTGCGCGAGCTTCTGTGCATCGCTCGACGGGCCGATCCTCACGCTCTCCGCTGCGGCCAGCACAGCTGAGAAGGCGGTATCGGGTGTGCCGTTCCCATCGGTGTCGACGAGCTCGTTGAGGCCGAACGCGCCGTTGGCGAAGTTCAGCAATGCCGCGAGGAGCTCGCGATCGAGCTTCTGCGTTGCGCTCCCGCCATTCTGGCTCACGTTCATGACATCGAACGCTTGAGCGACGGTGTTCAGCGCGCGAACCTCGCTGAAGACCGTGCTCATGAACCGCGTGATGGCGAGGTAGCACTGCCGCCGCGTCTCGCTGAATGCGGTCGGCCTCGGCCGGTACTGCGTCTGCCAGTAGCCAGCACCGCGCTGCTGGGAGGCGTTGCCGGCGATGATCACTGACACGGTGCTGTTGTCGGCGTTGCCGTCGTCGTCGTCCAGCGAGTCGAACACGATGGTGTAGAAGCACGCGTCCGAGAACGCATTTGACGTGTTGTCCGTCACGTCCCGTGCATTGACGGTCGGGCTCGGATCCGGGTCACCTCCCGGGAAGCCGATCGCGTCGTTCAGATACAGCGTCGAGACGTCCGGGACAGGTGGCCCGTCGCCCCAGCTCCAGGTGAGCGTGAGGTCGTCCGAGCCGGGGTCGGTCGAGCGCCCGCTGAACGGCACCGGCACACCCTCGTTCGCGATGAACGTCGGCACACCGTTGATCAGCGTCGTACCTGCCAGGTCGATCGCTGCCGTCGGCTTCACGTTCGCGACCGTGAGGTTGAAGCTGTCGCTCCCGTTGCCGTCGTCGTCGTCCGTGACGGTTGCCGAGACGTTGAAGACGCCGTCGTCTCCGTACTGCTTGCTCGAGCTCGCCGTGCCGACATCCTGGGGCGGACCCTGCGTCACGACGTTCGTGAGGCCTGCGAGTGTTCCCGCGAAGCCCGCCCAGGTGAACAACGACGAATACGTGTCGGCCCATCCTGGATCGGTGAAGTTGAAGAGCGCGTTCGACGTCTCCCCCTCGTTGATGGAGGTGTCTTGAGCAGCATCGACGGCGACACTCGGCGCGACGTTGTTCACGGTCAAGTTGAACGTCACCGAGCCGCTCTCGCTCTTGTCGTCAGTCGCCGTGATCGTCACGGACCCGCTCTGCGTCGGCCCGTCGTTCGTACCGAAGCTCCACGACCATGTCCCGGCACCCTTCGTCACGGTTCCGCGCGAGGCGGTGAGCGTGATGTCTGCGTTGCTCGAGTCGGGATCGGTGAATGTCCCCGTGTTCGTGGCCGTTGAGCCCTCGTTCACCACGACGGGGTCGTCGGCGGCTGTCACGGACGGTGCCGTGTTGCCGGCCTGGAGCGCTGCGAGCAGGTTGATACGCGGTGTGGTCTGGTTGGTGGTACCGCCGTCGATCGAGTACGTGATCGACACCCCCGTCGACTGCAGGTAGCCGAGCAGAGTCGCGAGCGTGGCCGTCGGGTAGGCGTCCCGCAGGACGGCGAAGGCGCCGGTGACGTGCGGAGCTGACATCGACGTGCCGGTCTTCGTGCCGAATACGTCGTCGGGCTCCGACGACTGGATGCCGACCCCAGGCGCCATCAGGTCGAGCAGCGGTCCGCGGTTCGTGCCCGACGTGGCCGACGTGTTGTAGAGGTTGTCGCTGTTGTCGGTTCCGCCGACCGTGATCGCTGTCGAGATGCAGCCGGGCGCTACGACGGCATTGGCGAAGTTATTGTTGCCGGACGAGATCACTGTGGCGATGCCGGCCGCGAGCAGGTTGTCGATCGGGGTCTTTCTGGTGTCCGCGTCGCACGCGGTGGCGTTCATGCCTCCCCCGAGGCTCATGTTCGCTGCGGCGATCGTGAACGTGCCGTTCAGCGCGAGCACGCGCTGGAGGCCGAGGATCTGGTCGGATGTGTAGGTCAACACGCAGGGAGCGGCATTCGGCATGCATTGCGCCGCCGTGGTGAAGCGGGTGAAGACCTGGATCGCGATGATGTTCGCCCCCCGCGCGACACCGCCGGCAGGGGTACCGCCGCCGCTGGAGCCGGCGGCGATTCCCGCGACGTGGCTGCCGTGATCACAGATGTTGTTGCTCCCGGAGAGACAGTTTGCAACCCCTTCGACGTCGGCCGATCCGGCCGCCGTCGACGAGTTCGTGCCGTCTGCGCAGAGCGTCAGTGTGGTGGCAAGCCCGTCGTTGCCACCGTCCGAGTAGCAGGCCTGGGAGACGATCCTGCCTCCGTAGAACGGATGGTCGTCGTCGATGCCGGTGTCGAGGATGGCCACAGTCTGGCCCGCTCCGTCGAAGCCGAGGTTGAGAACGTCGTCGGCGTTGATTACCGGGATCGACGAGTCGAGTGTCGGAGGATCCGCTGTGTTCTCTTGGACGTGAACGACCTCGCCCGAGGCGATGAGCGCGGCGAGTGACTTGGTGTTCACGGTCAGGGCAAGCAGCGGAAACAGCCGATAACGCACGTCCACGTCGCTGCCGAGGCGTGTGACGCGGCGGACCACGGCCGATTGCTGGTCGATGCTGCCGAGCTCGACGATGACCTTCACCGAGTCCTCGCGCTGTGCTTTCCGCAGAAGCTGGCTATACGGGTTGGCCTGCCCTGTCGACGCCGCCCCGGCCGTGGTGATCACGGCTGCGAGTCCAAGCGCGAGTACCAGGCCGAGGCCGGAACGCACGATGTTCGCATTCATCTCTCAGCACACCCCTCTCTAACGTTGGATTAACCATTGCGCTTCTCGATGGCAAATCGCAATCGGCAGCAGGCGTCTCCTGCGCCCCTTCACCCCCCTTTCGCCGAACGTCGTTCGAGACGGGGTGCGCGCACAACGAAACCTCGACCGACGACGGCGCAGCGAATCTCTTCTCCTGCAGCCTGCTGGCTCTTCCTGTCTGCGCCACCCCGTCCTCTCTCCGCCGCAGACGTGATCTTCGTGGGCGACGCTAAGTGATGCTCGTCACGATGTCAAGCACAGGAATGAGGCGACGGCCGCCGCCGTTTCCTCGAGCGCGTCCCAGAGGACCGAGTGCCCGCCGGGGACGACGACGACCTCGAGCAGGTTGCCGAGGGCAGCCCGATGGGCATCGAGGAGGTGGTCGTAGGGAAGATACGATCGCTCGCCGAGGACGAGAATCGTCCGAACGCGGGCGTCCTCGAACAGCGGCGGCTGCGACGCCATCTCGCCGTACGCGGCGACGACCGCCGACTGGCAGTAGCGGTACCGGTAACGACCGTCGTCGTCCTGCACGACATGACTCGCGAGATCCGCGACGACCAGGTCGCGCGGTGCGCGATGGAGCTGGCTCTCGTCGTAGCGCAGCTCGATCAGCTCGTCGAACGAGACGTACGACTTGTCGTCCCGCGCGCTCTCCGCGGCCATCAAAGCCACGTAGCCCGGAAGGTGGATAGCCGGATCGAGGAGCACGAGCTTCGGGACGAGCTTCGGCGCACGAGCCGCGAGCTCGAACGCAAGCCGCCCGCCGAACGAGTGCCCGACGACCGCCGCCGGCTTTGCACCGACCGTCTCGACGATTGCGTCGAGATGAGCCTCGATATCCCACGGCGGCTCGTACGAGGACAAGCCATGCCCGATGAGGTCCGGGGCGAGCACGTGGAATCCGGGGAGCCGCTCGGCCAGCCGCGCGAAGTGCCCACCGTGGTTCCGCACGCCGTGCAGGCAGACGAGCCGGGGAGCACCCACGTCACCCCACTCGTGAAGCGCGAGCGTCGTCATCGGTGCTGCAAGCAAGAAGGCGCCAAGTTACAAAGTGTCACTTGGCGGTCTTCAGTCGCGCTCCTCGAGAGCTTCGAGCGAGTCGGGCACCATCTCGATGCGCCGCTCGTCGCGGATCTTCACGAGCGACCAGATGATGGTTCCGTCCTTGTCGATCAGGAACGTCCCGCGGTGCGCTGCACCGTTCGACTCGTTGAAGACGCCGTAGGCCTTCGCGACGTCGCCGTGCGACCAGAAGTCGGAGGCGAACGTGTACTCGGCACCCAGCTCTCGTCTCCAGGCCTGTCGAGCTGCGGAAGGGTCGCACGAGACGAAGACGATCTCCGTCTGCGCGTTGCGGAAGGACTCGAGGTTCTCCTGCAGGTCGCGCGCCTCCTCCTCGCAGACGGCCGTGAACGCGAACGGATGGAACACGAGGAGGACGTTCGACCGGCCGCGGAAGTCCGAGAGCTTGGCGCGCTCGGAGTAGGTCACCTCGAGGTCGAACTCGGGTGCCTTGTCACCTGTCCGTACCGCCATCCGTTGGCTCCTCTCCCGCTCCGGCCGGCCGATAGTACCGCCGTCCCCGCAGCTCCTCGGGGAGGTACGAGAGCTCGAACCCCGCTGGATCATCGTGCGGATAGGCGTAGCCCTCGCCGTGGCCGCGCGCTTTCGCGCCGGCCTTGTGCCCTGTGGAGCGAAGCATCGCCGGCGGTCGCGCGTTCCCGTACTCGCGCACGTCTCGGCGGGCTTCCCAGATCGCGACTGCCGAGGCGTTCGACTTCGGTGCGCTTGCGAGGTAGATCGCGGCCTGCGCCAGATTGAGCTGCGCCTCCGGGAGGCCGACGTGCTCGAGTGCTTGCGCGGCGGCAACGGCGACGACGAGCGCGTTTGGATCGGCGTTGCCGATGTCCTCCGAGGCCAGGATCACCATCCGCCGCGCGATGAAGCGGGGATCCTCACCCGCCTCGAGCATCGCCGCCAGGTAGTAGACGGCGGCATCCACGTCCCCGCCGCGCATCGACTTGATGAAGGCCGATGCGAAGTCGTAATGCTGATCGCCCTTGCGGTCGTACAGGAGCGGGCGCTTCCGTGAGGCGTCGAGCACGTGGCTCTCGGAGATCGGTACACCCGCGGCGCTCGCAGTGGCTTGGGCGAGCTCGAGGATCTGGAGCGCTGCCCGCGCATCGCCGCCGGCGCGCTTCGCCATGAGCGCGAGGACGTCTCGCTTTGGCTCGGTCTCGAGCACGGTGGCACCACGGGCGAGAATCTCGACGAGCTCGTCCTCCGTGAGCGCGGTGAGCTCGATCACGGTGCAGCGCGACAAGAGCGCCGAGTTGACCTCGAAGTAGGGGTTCTCGGTGGTCGCGCCGATCAACGTCACGAGACCGTCCTCGACTGCGTGGAGCACCGAGTCCTGCTGCGCCTTGTTGAAGCGGTGGATCTCGTCGATGAAGAGGATCGTCCGCAGGCCGTTACCGCCGAGCCGGTCCCCTGCTCGCGAGATCACGGCGCGCACGTCGTCGACCCGCGCCGACACGGCGGAGAGCTCCTCGAACGCCGCCCCCGTCCGCTCCGCCACGATCCGCGCGATCGTCGTCTTTCCGGTGCCGGGCGGGCCGAAGAGGATCATCGACGGCGGACGGTCATGTTCGATAGCGAGGCGAAGCGCCGAGCCGGCTCCGAGGACGTGCTGCTGACCTACGAGCTCGTCGAGAGTGGACGGGCGCAGGCGAACTGCCAGCGGCCCGCTCTCGGCCTGGCGCTTCTTCGCAGCTTCGGTGAAGAGGTCCGCCACGAGCGAAGTATGCTCCGGCCATGACGGGGTCTGAAGCGAGCTCCCAGGCAGAGGACTACTCCCAGCCCATCCTTCCGGGCGGCGGTGCGTCCGACTACGAGCGCTATCTGTCGACGGACCAGCTACTCGGCCTCCAGAAGACCGCCGACGAATGGGTGCACCGCGACGAGCTCCTCTTCCAGGTGACCCACCAGTCCTCCGAGCTCTGGCTCAAGCTCGCCTGGAACGACGCCGAGGAGGCGGTGCGGCTGATCGAGGAGGGCGACCTACGGGGCGCCCTTCGTCTTCTCCGGCGGTCGATTCTCTGCATTCGGTTTCTCACCCCGCAGCTCGAGATGCTCGAGCACATGTCCCCGTGGGAGTACCAGGAGATCCGCAAGGTGCTCGGTCACGGCTCCGGGTTCGACTCACCCGGATGGAACGAGTTGCGGCGCGTCTTGCCGCGCCTGGGTCAGGTGTTCCACAACGCTCGTCGCGAGGCCGGGCTCTCGCTCGCCGACCTCTACGTCCAAGGGCGTGACCACGAGCACCTGTACCAGCTCGCCGAGTCGCTCATCGAGCTCGACGAGCAGGCGCAGCTGTGGAGGATGCGGCACTACCAGATCGTCGCGAGAGTGATCGGAGATCAAGTCGTCGGAACTCAGGGGACCCCCGTCGAGCTCCTGGGACGGCTCGTGACGAAGACGTCGTATCCCGAGCTCTGGGAAGTCCGAAACGAGCTGACCGCGCTGTCGCAGGCAGAAGTATCGGGTGGAGGACAGAATTAATTCTGTCCCCCAGGCAGTCTCTCTAGGGCTCCGAGAAGAGGCAACCCAGCTCCTGCAGGGGCTGCTCCGGCTCGACACGGTCAACCCGCCGGGGAACGAGACGCGGGCTGCCGAGCTTCTTCGCGACTACCTCGCCTCCAGCGGGATCGAGTGCGAGCTCTACGGCCGCGCGCCCGAGCGGGCGAACGTCGTCGCACGGATCAAGGGAGGTGACGGGCCCTCGTTCGCCTTCCTCTCCCACACCGACACGGTGCTCGCCGATCCGGCCGAGTGGGACCGCGACCCCTGGTCCGGCGATCTCGTGGACGGCGAGGTATGGGGGCGCGGCGCACTGGACATGAAGGACCAGGTGGCTGCGTCAGCGGTCGCCTTCGCCTCTCTCCATCGTGAGGGCTTCGTCCCGTCGGGCAACCTGATCCTCCTCGTGGTTGCGGACGAGGAGGTCGGCGCGGGATACGGCCTCAACTGGCTCGTCGAGGCGCATCCAGACGCCGCTCGCTGCGACTACGCGATCAACGAGGGAGGTGGGGAACGGCTCGTGCTCGGCGGCAACCCCATTTACATGTGTGCCACCGCCGAGAAGATGTCCGCGCCTTTCAAAGTCCGCGTTCACGGCCGCAGCGGGCACGCTTCGATGCCGGGCATCGCCGACAACGCGCTCGTGAAGGCTGCCCGCTACATCGAGGCGCTGGGTGCGTACGAACCGCCGCGCGAGTTGATCCCGGAGGCCAAGGGCTTCCTCGAGACGGTGCTCGGAGAGGCGCCTCCGCTCGACGAAGCGCTCCGCCGCGCGGGCGATCTCCATCCGCTGCTTCCGGCGCTCGTCGAGCCGCTTCTCTCGCTCACTCTCTCACCGACGATGATCGACGCCTCCCACCAGCGGAACGTGATCCCCGCGCTTTGCGAGATCACCGTCGACTGCCGTCTGCTTCCGGAGACGACGCCCGCGGAGGTCGAGCCCCTGATTCGTGCCGCGCTCGGGAACGGGAGCTACGAGATCGAGTTCTTGGAGGCTGTCGGCGGAACGCGCTCGCCGCTCGCCACGCCGCTGTGGGACGCGCTCGAGCAGTTCACTGCCGAGATCGAGCCAGGTGCGCGGCTGGCGCCGATTGCGTGCCCCGGGTTCACGGACAGCCATTTCCTCCGGGAGGCATACGGTACGACTGCGTACGGGTTCTTCCCGCTGAAGACCATGGATACCGAGCTCGCGACGAAGCTCATACATTCGGCGAACGAGCGGATCCCCGTGGACGACCTCGAGCTCGGGGTCGACATGCTGCGCTTCGCGGCGCGCTCGCTGCTCAGCGCATGACGCCGCCGGCCGACGCGCTCGTCGTCTTCGGGATCACCGGAGATCTCGCCCGAAAGATGACGCTTCCGGCGCTCTACCGCCTCACCCAGGAGGGCCTGCTCACGTGTCCGGTCATCGGCGTGGGGCGTCGCCCCGTCCGGGATGACGAGCTCGCGCAGCACGCACGGGAGGCGATCGCCGCAGCCGAGGACCGGGTCGACGAGAAGGTGCTTGGCGAGTTCCTGTCTCGCCTGACGTACGTCGGGGGAGATGCCGAGGAGGGCCCTCTCTACGACCGCCTGCGCACTGTCCTCACCGGCGCGTCTACGCCGGTCTTCTATGTCGCGACTCCGCCTTCGACGTTCCTAGAGGTTGCCGACGAGCTCGCTGCGGCAAACCTCGTGGGGAACGCCCGGCTCGTTGTCGAGAAGCCCTTCGGCACTGATCTGCACTCGGCTCGCGAGTTGAACGAGCGGTTGACGGCGGTCTTCCCCGAGGAGCGACTCTTCCGGATCGACCACTTCCTTGGAAAAGAGCCTGTCCAGGACATCATGTACCTCCGCTTCGCAAACGCCCTCTTCGAGCCCCTCTGGAACCGGGAGCACGTCGAGTCGATCCAGATCACCATGGCCGAGGACTTCGGCGCCGAGGCGCGCGGCAGGTTCTACGATCCGGTCGGCGCGATCCGCGACGTCGTGCAGAACCACCTCTTGCAGGTGCTCGCGCTCGTTGCGATGGAGCCGCCGTCGGGCGATCACGATGCGATACCCAGGCGGCGAGAGGACGTGTTCCGGGCAATGCCCGCGGCGGATCCGAAGGTCGCAGTGCGCGGCCAGTACGTCGGGTACCAGGACATCGAGGGCGTCGAGCCAGGGTCCGACACCGAGACATTCGTCGCTCTTCGCCTCGAGATCGAGAACTGGCGCTGGGCCGGCGTGCCCATCCTCATCCGTGCCGGGAAAGCGCTTCCGACGACAGCAACCGAGATCGTCATCCGGCTCCAGCGTGTTCCTCATCTGCAGTGGGGGAGGCACCGCCTGGACTCTCCCGGGCACGACGACATCGTCCTTCGGATCGGGCGGCAAGCGGGCGTCTCAGTCTTCCTTCGCGCCAAGACCCCGGGCAAGGAGGTCTCGCGACCCGTCTCCCTCGACCTCGACTTCGCGGAGGAGCTCGGCGAGCCTCCGCAGCCGTACGAGCGGCTCCTTGCGGACGCGCTGCGTGGCGACAGCACGCTCTTCCCGCGCTGGACCGTGATCGAGGAGACGTGGCGGATCGTGCAGCCGCTGCTCGACACGCCCCCCCGCGTGGAGATGTACGAGCCGCGCACCTGGGGGCCGATCTCGTCACACGACCTCGCCGCGAGACACGGCGGCTGGCGCGAGCCACAAGCGCAGTCCTAGTGGTCTCTTCGGGAAGTACGCCACCCCTTCGCGCGGCTGCGAACGCATCGCATGCCGTCGTCCTCGGTCGGCCACATACCTTCTGGTATGCGGCCTCCCTGCGTCCTCGGCATGCTCGGT
>Ga0180093_1000026_pt1 | contig 12896 bp, 24 predicted proteins | sample EasRivT45_16_1Da_FD_123017 | JGI IMG/M metagenome (GOLD analysis project Ga0180093, IMG submission 123017) | Soil microbial communities from meander-bound floodplain in the East River, Colorado, USA - East River metaG ERMLIBT45_16_1Da | ecosystem: Environmental > Terrestrial > Soil > Floodplain ... | reverse complement strand
GTCAAATACAACCTCGCCAATTCCCATGTAACGCCCCCAAACCGGGTGGCGCACTCCCTCGGGGGCAGAGAATAAACGACCATTCCGACGGGCGATTGATTACGTAGGATCTCCAATGCCATGACGACGATTGCGGGTCGTTTGCGCAGATAGTGCGCCGAGACGAAAGACTGAACTTCGGAGATCGCCGTTTTGCGGATCGCCAGTTCGCCCCTTCGAATTGGAGCGGCAGGGTCGGGACGAGCGCCATCACCGACTTGGAAAGTCGTGGTCTTCATTTAAACGACTGCCGCATTTTATACCGGTTCATCTTACCACAAACTTTTCTCGATGCCAATTTTTTATTTCTCGATTTCACGAGTAAGCGAAGTTTCTCGTGGCAAAAACCCCCCAGTCGAGTCGGCAGAATCTGCCCAGACAGCATTCGGCATGCCAATCTGCAGGTCGGCGGATCGTGGTTGGGCGGATCGCCGGTTCGCCCCGATTCGAGATTTCCGCGGAAATCCTGCCCTAACATTGTTAGACGTGCCTATATCTGGGTGAATACACCCATTGTTGACTATTTGGTCAACTATTTCTGGAAATAATTGCCTACTTTCGCTTACTCTATTGCGTTCCATATCCGCTATTGGTATGCTCCATATCTGCTATTGGTATGCTCCATACGCGCTATTGGTATGCTCTATTGGGGCTAATAGGACGCTTGACAGCAGCCCGCACTGTGGTATAATCCCGATATGTCTATCGAACTCGTTATCAAACAGGAACTTAGCAAATACCGACAGAAGGATGTCTTCGACTCAGTGCGCCGACAAGCCATCCAGAGACTCGTATTGTCTCTCGCCCTTTCAATGAAGTTGAAAGACCCCACATTTGACGAAGCCGCCTTCATAAAGTCTTGCGGCGTAAAGCGTTAGTGGTCGTCACTGTTGTTCGGATGCGCCGAAACAGTAATTTCCTTCGTAATTTTCCCACCGACAGTCACTTGTGCATCAAACAGCGCCGCACGCGGGGACCGTGACAACTTCACCTCGGCCATGGCCTTAGCGATACGCGCGTGCAACTCTCCGCCGGCAGTGCTGTCGTCCTCCGCCATCTTCCGCTTGACCCGCTCTGGCGCCGTGTCGTTCAGAGCCATGTAGGACATTGCCTGGGCCTTCTCCATCGCGCTGGCGAGATCTGCGAGGGCTCTGGTGGACAGTTTACGAAACTCGCCGTCCTTGTTCTCGCTCATGAGTAGGTAGGTTTCAAACTCCTCTGGACTCATGCCGGTAACGCGCGACAGAACACGCTCCAGGAACAGCCTGAACTTGTGGGCCATTACGAAATTGAGGGCACGGTTGATTGCGCGCTCGATATCGCCCGGGCGCCCTGACTTCTTCAACTCAATGATGGACTTTAGCCGCTCATTCCAGCCTTCTTCATCCACCATCCGCAGGACTTCCACCGGCCGGACGTTGAGGGCGTGGGCAGTTTTCTCCAGGTCACCGCAGAAGGTTGCATACAGCAGGAATGCCTGCTCTCGGTCGAAAACAACCTCCTGGGCGTCTTCAGGGCTTGGTATTGGCATATACAAAAACAGTGCTTGACTTTTTGGAGCGGTTGCCGATAATATAAGCGTAACGTTTAAACAACATATGAAACTGAACAAAACTCAAGCCCACACCCAACTGATTACGGCTGCGCAGGCGGCACTGGAATACCTGCTTGCCAACGCCCCAAAAGTAAAAAACATTCGAAACTCCGACCAATTCCGAACGCTGAATCATCACGCAAACAACATTTGTAAGCCTCTCCGCGACGCCATCGACGCAAACATCAACGCCTAAGCATATGGGACGCTCAGTATCAACTCACCGGCACGCAGTCGAAACCGTTTATCTTCACCCTGAATTCGAAGAGGGCGACGATTGGGCATGGCAGGACTACCTCGAAGACCTCCAGGAAGGCGTGCTGCCCACCGTGTTTCCGTCGCTGACGAAATGCGACCGATGGCAGGACCGCGAAGACCACGTCATCATGGAAAACGGTGGACAGGTTTTCTCTAAAGTTTCTGCTTGACCTGCCGATAATAATATTGTAACGTTTAAACATCATATGAGTAAAAAACATTTCGAAGCCCTGGCCACAAAATTCAACGAAAAGATGACGGTGTTGAAAACCACCGAATACCTCAACGGTGATGAACGCGCAGCAGCGCTGAACGCCACCACAAGTGCGGCCCAATTAGTCGCCGACGTGTGCGCCGACGCGAATCCCCGATTCGACACGCGCCGGTTCCTGGCCGCGTGTGGCATTAACTAATCACGACCATGGACTTTTTCACACACCAATCGGACGGCGGCATCGTCATGCAGGGCAGCGCGCTCTGCGAAGCCGACCAATCCCAAGTGCTGCGCGCCTACGTCCACCGGTATACCGGAGACCATCGGCCGAACTGGGTGGACGATAAAACGCCGCTCCATTTCAAACACGACAACGAGTGGTTGGACAACACCTACTTCGCAGTCAACCAGCACGGGCGTCTACGCGCCTCGATTCGCGACTGCTACAGCCGTCCCACATTCCCAAACCATCCTGAGCATCGCTCAAAAAATCCAAACCCGTTCCAGTGCGGTATTCACAACGTCAACCCATGAAAAAACTCCGAATCACAATCGGCACGGGCTGCGGCCTGCGCAAAGATAAAACGCCCATCAGCGGGTTCGACCGCGCGCAAATGACGATGCTCACCAAAAGTTTTCTGTTATCGAACTGCGGTGGCTACACAATGACGACCGCGGACGGCGGATGGCTAGACGCCGAGGGCACGGATTGGGAAGAGCCCAGCCTGGGGTTCGTCGTCATCATTGACGAAGGCAAGATAATTCCCGAAGCGCTGGCGCAATTCGTGCGAGACACGTTCTGCCAAGTTTGCGTGATGCTGACCGTCGAAGAAGTTAACACCCGAATGATATGAAAAAACTATTCCAACAAATCGACGACCTGTGCGTCACCGCCAGCATCGCTGGAATCTGCTCCGCGCTTCAACTTGACAGCGAGATCCGCACCCGCAACGGGGGCTGCGATTGGGTTACCGTAAAATTCGGACGCACGCCCCATTTACTGCCCGGGACTACCGACCCGCTTTGGCGCCGGAAGTGGCGGAAGTTCCTGACGGACCACGTTGACGAGATTGCCAATAATCTCGACGCTGTTGCTGCCGCTGCTCGCGACGGGCAATCCGGTTGAGACGTTTGACATCCGGCGGCATGCGTTCAAATAGTTTACTGCTCATATGAGAAAAGTGTCACTTTATCTCTATTGGATCTCTGCGCACGATAATCATACCAATGAGATCCTCCGGTTTTCTGCAATCGCTCCGAATATGCGAACCGCTCTGGAGATGATTTACGAAACATATGCCGTCTCGAACGGGACGGGTCGCCGAATCAAATACGTTTCCTCTCGCCACCCAAAAGGCGTAACCCCGGTTGCCCGCGACCAGAAAAATGCCCAGCGCAGCGCCTCCAACAATTAATATACATTACGCTATTTAAAATTCTTCATGTTTTCTACCTAGTCACTAACCTTAAAAAATAATATATATATATATACAGATGATATATAGCATGGAAAGAGGGAGATTGTCTTAAAACGATTCATAGTGACATCTGATTAGAATAATCTGAGGCCCACCTCTATTCCATAATCGCGGGCTGTAGCATGGAAACTTTTTACACCGTATTAATATCCTAAAACTGGCGAACCGGCGATCCACACCTCGGCGAACCGGCGATCCACACCTCGGCGAACCGTGGGATGACCCTCCAAAGACCGCAAACCGACGAACCAAAAACCCAAAATTCTTTAACATGTCCACCCTCAACCCGAGCACTGATTGTATATGAATACAACGAAATCCACCCGAGGGCGCCCACCCTCTGACCTCGGCTGGGCAGAAATTACCGCCAAAGCTGAGCGAACGTTACCTGCCGACGGGCAGTTTAACGAGAACGAAAATATGGTCGAGGAGTGGCGGGGCCCGGCAGCCCGGTCCTGGTATGGGTGCTCGATACACCCGAACAATTTCGCCCGCGCCCACGAATCTGCATGGGTCTGCAAAATTTATCTTGCCGGCGAACAGCGCGTCATCGGCCGCGGGACACTCTACCAATGCGCCCGGCTCTACGACGCCGCCCAAGTCCACTACGCGAAGTATCGGACGGGCAAACCGACGCGATTTAACTTCGACGAAGCACAAGCGAAATCAGATCAGTGCCACGCTGATTTCGTCCATTTTTTCGGTGCCATCTCGGACCTTTTCGAAGAACGCGGCATCGTGCTGACTACTGCTGAGCAACGCTCTGAGCACTCCCGGCTGCGCACGCTCGACCGCCAGCACGACACACGGACTGCGACTGGCCGAATTGAAACCCGGCTGACCGCACTTGAGAAATCCCAGGAGAGCCTGCACGCCCCGCTGGCGCGCATTGAAACGCGTTTAAACACTCTAGCTGCTCAACTCGCTTTGCTGCACTCGTTACCCGCGGTAGTTCCAGCGACAGCCGAATCCCTCGTGGACGCAAAAAATAATTTGACACCAATCGAAAACTCGGTATCATGTAATCCCGTCGAATAATTTTATGTCAAATACACCAACACCAACACCCAACACCCACAAACCACTCAACCAAGCCAGCGCGGCGCAACTCGCGCACGGGTTTGCTCGATACTGCCAACTCAGCAAAGAATTGGAGTCGGGCATCATCACGCCGGAAACTGCGACCAAGTCGGCAGAGCGCGACGGACTGCACAAACACCTGACCGTCACTCTGCTGTCCCATGCCGGCGAACTGCTCGGCGCCTGGAACGTCGTGCGCACTGAATACGAACCTCTTCTTCGCTCCGTCGCAACTGTTTTCGGCCGCATCGGATTACTCGGCGGCGGTGAAGAGCCGCTGCCTAAGCAATAACCACCTTACCGGAAGCGGCAGTATTCCATGAGCCCAAGGAGCACAATCGCTAACGCCTCTTATCATTCATACGTTACAACACCTAAAGTGAATCATGGATACTGCCGCTTCTACTCCCAAAATCTGGCTAACCGCACATTGGCGATCCGGCGAACAGCCGACCTATCAATGGCTATCTTCCGATGGTCGAGATTATAGCCCGGTCTTGACAAACTACAAAGAAGCCCTACAATACCCCGAGAAACATAAACTTGAAATATTGAAGCAATGAAGATAACCAAAGCAATCGCAAAGAAAGTCCTCTCGGTCGTGGATGAAGGACTGGTCCACGGACTGGGCAACAACAAGCCTGGTGAAATGTGCGTCGAGGCCGCTGTGTGTTTCGCACTTGGCTTGCCGCATTCTGATAACCCACCGTGCGTGGGCGCCGCCGTTCGGTCGTTCAAGATCCGGTTGAACGATTCCCCATGGTCATCGGATGGCGCGCGCGCGAAAGGGATGCGAAAACTCGCCGTCGCGCAACTTGGTTCCGACGTTATTAGTCAGAAAGAATTTTCAAAACGTCTCGCGATCAAAACCTGCCAGCGGCTGCTGCCCAAGATTTTCCGGTTGGTGGCAGAGAAACAGGAAGGGCCCTTTAAGACAGAGTTGCTAAAACACGTTGAGTCGTGTGAAAAAGTTTTGACGCTGAAAGAAGCGGAAGGGGCTGCGCAAAACGCCGCCGCTACCGTCGCCGCCGCCGCCTACTGCGCCGCCAACGCCGCCGCCCGCGCCGCCTACTGCGCTGCCGCCTACTGCGCTGCCAACGCCGCCGCCAACGCCGCCGCCAACGCCGCCGCGACCGTCGCCGCCGCCAACGCCGCCGCGACCGTCGCCGCCGCCAACGCCGCCGCCAGCCGCGCCAACGCCGCCGCCTACTGCGCCGCCTACTGCGCCCACGCCGTCGCTGCCGCCGCTCAAGATGAATTCCTTTCTTTTTCGGCGGATCTCGCGCTGGAAGTCCTCATTGAGTTAGAGTCGCCTGGAACGAAGTTTTTGGATCTTTGCAAAATATGAACTATCAAATAGCACAACCACTTGACATCGACCACATGCCTGCGGAAGTGGCCACCGAAATGTTGGCGCGCGGTCGGCTCACAAACCGTCAGCGTAAGCAGTGTGTGATTGCACGCCAGAAAGTTTTCGGCGGCGGCACCGTTCCGCTGGTCCGTCATTTCGAGCGATACGAGTTTTGGATCGACCGGGCGGGTCGTAGATACGAGCGGATTGTTTACCCGCTGTGTTTCGACGCCGACTTTTCGCCACCGCTGCCCGAGGAAAAACTCGACCGCCGGTTGTCACGCGTGCCGATTGACCGGTTGTCACGCCTCGTCCGCCGTTCGATTCGCGCGCGCCGTCGGGTGCAGACTGCGTATCTCCGGCTGGCCGGCGATGAATCCAAGAAGGCGGTTCAACTGCGACGGCTGCTGGATCTTGCAGCCGTGCATCACGAAGCGGTTCAGGATAGTGCGCAGAGCATCGTCAACGCACGACTGAAACGAGCCAACAACCCCGTTAAGTAATGCGCGAAAACGAAACACGAATCGGCGGTAACCAGTGGGGCTTGTTCAGTATTTTCGAGCCGGCAGAACCGCGGCCGAACCGGATTATCGACCAAAGCGTGGCGGCTTGGCGGTTATCGTCTCGGGCAACCGGCAGCGCCGGGTTTGAAAATCCACGAAGTTCCATTCAGCGGACCGTCGGTATGGTAACCGGCGCCATCCCGGTAATCTATCGCCGGCCTACCGCGCGGGAATTGCTACGGCTGATAGCCGAGCCGGCGCCGCCAGGATATCGGGACGCCATGCGAGATTTATGCTGACCGATTTACCGATTTTCATGGATGGCTCCGACGGCAGTCTCTGGCCGCTCGACGCCGAATCTGAGTGGCCGCGGGTGTTGAGTGGCGCCGTCGACCGGGATCACCGATACCTTCGGGTCTCAGATGTAATATCGCTTTTGAATCAATATGAATCGAAAAAACACACGGAACACTCGTGACTTAGGTTTCGGCGCCGGCAAGGGAGATGCGTCCAGGACTATTTTCGATGCGGCTTGGCGCGCGCGATATGATGCGATTAACTGGCGTCCGGTATGCTGGCATTGTGGCGGGACTGGTCGGGTGTTCCCGAATCCATCCCCGGTGACCTTAACGTGCGGCTGGTGCGAAGGGACTGGAAAAAATTTGGAAGGATTCCAACGCGACGGCGCCAATCGACTCATTAAAAGATACAAATAATTGAAACGACGTGTTGACCCCATCGCCGGACGTGGGGAATGCTAGCCAGTAAACGGCTGATGCATACAACGGATGACGCAACGCCCGGATGCGGTAACCGAAGCCTGAGAGATCTGAATGCATGCAGAGTCGGTGACAGCCGGAGAGACGGCACTTAAATCTATGAAAGAAAAGTTCATCATCCGCTGCCGCGAGACCGGGCTGTTTTACCATCCGGGATTCGTCGGTCCGGTGCTCTCCGGTCCGTGGGTGCCACAACCGGCGGCGCGCCGATTTGACAAGACCAATGCCGAGTGGTATGCTGCGCACCTGGAACAAATCAAACATTGCGTGCATGTCGTCCCGGCGGATTGGGCACCGGCCGTGGAGGCGGACCCCCTGAAGGTGCGCGTGCGAAATTTTTTCGTGGCGATTTACCATTTTTTCAAACACTAATATGAGCGAACGAATTATATCCCTCACATCGGAAAACATAAAACGGCTGCGCGCAGTCCACATAACGCCGAACGGACAGAGCGTCGAAATTGCAGGCCGCAACGGCGCCGGCAAGTCGAGTGTCCTGGACAGTATCTGGTATGCACTGGCCGGGAGATCTGTGCTGCCGGACCGACCCATCCGCGATGGGGAAAGTCGGGCGGAGGTGACGGTGGAATTGGAAAACTACACCGTCACGCGCAGTTTCACGGCCGCGGGGGGTGGCACTCTCAAAGTCACGCCGAAATCGACGCCGGGCGACGGTAAACCGATTGCGAGCCCTCAGTCGTTCCTGGACGGGCTGCTCTCTGCCCTCACCTTCGACCCGTTTGAATTTACCCGGCTCAAGGAATCCGAACAGGGCGAAACCCTCCGGAAGCTGCTCAAGCTGGACTTTTCGGCGGATGACGCAAAGCGCAAAATATGCTACGACAAGCGGACCGAGTTGGGACGAGAAGAGTCGGCGCTGCGCTCTAAGTTGGTCGGGCGTGTCTTCGATGTGGGATTATCTGCGGCCCCGATTGTGCTGGCGGATGTGCTCGCGGCTCGCGCGGCGGCGGTCTCGCGCAACAGCGCAAAGCAACTTCGGATACAGGAACTCGGCCGAAAACAAGATCAACTTAAAAGTCTGGCTCAAGAGATCTCTGCGCTCAAAACCGCGGTCGTCTCGTTAAAAGAGCAACTGGCGAACACAGAAGTGAAACTTCAGGCACGGCAATCTTGCTGGCGTGATCTGGATGATGCCGCTTGTCGTGAAGGCGCTGAACTGTCGGGCACTGTTTACGAGGACGTATCGGTTTTCGATGCTCAGGTTCTCGCGGCGGAGCAACACAACCGGCGCATCGAAGAGAACCGTCAAGTCTACAATATCCAAGGTGCCGTCGCGAACGTGCAGAGTGCAATCGCCGCGCTATCTGTTGAGATTGATGTCATCGACTTAAGTAAAGCGCAATCGTTGGAAGCCGCGAAGTTTCCGCTGTCCGGGCTCAGCTTTTCCGCAACCGGCGGTGTCACCTTCAACGGAATACCGTTTTCGCAGATCTCCACCGCGGAACAAATCCGAGTGTCGACCGCCATCGGGTTGAGTCTCAACCCAGGGCTGAAGGTAATATTCATCCGCAACGGCAGCCTCATTGACGACGCCGGCATCCGGACGCTCTGTGAATTAGCGCAGGCCGCGGGCGCCCAAATCTGGATTGAGCGCGTCGGTGCGTTGTCGGGCGAATTGCCGGGCGTCGTCATCGAAGACGGCGCCGTGGTGTCATCGACGGTGGGGACGTAATGTGTCCCCGGTGCAAAACAGAAAATTATGAAATACTCTATACGTGCAGCCCGGATGTTTGTGAACATCCGCACTCGGATTGTCGATGCCGCAACTGCGGTTGCCGATACGTGCTTTTTTCGTCGCCGGCTCAAGCGGGAATTGGAAGTAGCCCACCAGGAGTTAGCGGAAACGCACGTCCAGTGGCAACTCCAAAAGGAAGTGAATGAAATATACCAAGTGGACGAAATGTCCGCGCGGGCACAACTCTGTCAACTCAGAGTCAACCCAGAGTCCGTCCGAGGGCGAACGGGCTTTATGGTCTCCGCCTTCGTGCCGACGGACGTGCTGGAACGGTTGCAAAAAGGTAGCCCGCAGCAACGGCTCAATTTTCAAATGCGAGTGTCAAAGGTGCTCGTCGAGCACGCACTCAAGGGGATGTTCCGAGTAACTTCGAAGGGCACCATGACTGCGATGATTTTCGAGCCGCTCGGCCCGAAATCGAACAAGCGTATCGTCAGCCCAATATTCGAGACCGCAGACGGAAAGCACGCGGTCGTGCATCCGCCCGCGAATTCACTCGACGTTCGGTTGATACAACAGGCGCAGAAGGGTGACCAATGAACGATCCCCGTGAAGAATTCGTATTGCAGTTTTGGATCGGCGTGGTGCTCGTCATCATCGTCGTTTGGACGATACTCCGAATGACTTGACATATGCCTCAAAAAACTTCTGAGAAGAAACTTGCCGCATGGCGTCGATGGAGTCTAAACAACCCCGATAAAGTGCGCGAGATCGTGCGTCGTTGGCGGGAAAATAACCCCGATAAGTCAAAAGCCGCCAGTCGAAAGCAAAATCTGAATCAGTATGGCCTCACTCTTGCGGATTTTGAAGCGATGAACCGTAAGCAAAACGGACTTTGTAACATCTGTCACAAGCCGTGTTCAAAACATAAAGTGCTTTCTGTAGACCACTGCCATAAAACGGGCCGGGTGCGGGGATTGCTGTGTGACAGTTGTAACAAGGGTTTAGGCCATTTCAAGGACGACTTTTCTACCTTGATCCGCGCGGCAACTCACATCGGCTGGAAAAATTAATGTGCTTGACATTTATGCGCCTCGTGTTACAAATCATCATGCTCAGCGTTGCGTCTACGGTGGCGTGGTTCGTAACGGCAGTGGTGATAAAAGTGATATCCTGTTTAAACAATGAAAATAGTTCTCGATAATTCTCCCGCTAAGCTGGAGATTGCCGCCCCGCACGGCTCTGTGGAGATTGAAGTTTGGCCCGGCGGTCAGACTTGCGTGACTGTAAAACCAAACCTGGAACACTCAGACCAGTGCCTGCGTTCCGACGACGGCACACGCGTCATTCTTAAACCCCGAAGCTAGTATGAAAAGAACAATTGGACTCCGTGAAATCATCCGTGACGCCCGGGATCTATCCGAGATTGAGGCGCTCCTCCAAGAGTCAACGAGTTATGTCGCGGCGAGCAAGAAAACTCGGCGCCGCTGGCAGTCGACTGCGGCCCGGCGAATCGCCGAACTGGCGAAGTGAATTTGTGACACGTGAACATACTGAATGGATTGCGGCGTTTTGGTCGATTGTTGAAATGGAACAACCGAGCGACGCGTTGCAAACCAAAATCTCCCAAGCCTATTATGAACGAACTCAACGACAGATCTCTGAAACGACCCCTCGACAAGTCCGCTATGGGCAACGACGTGGGCGCTCTTAACGCCTTGATGGGCATCCTCAACAACCCAGCCATTACCGGCGCCGCAGTCCCGAAACCTGGGGACGATGAAGACGGCTCTGGGGCGACGCAGTTACCGGCGGACCCCGCGGTCGCGGCTTCACGTGCACCTAAAGTCACCACACCGGCGCCCGCGCCTCGGCGCAAGATCACCGGTCTCAAGTTCGCCTTCACCGGCCGGATCAAGTCGGGCAAGGACTATGTCGCCGCCGCCCTCAATGCGAAAATTTTCGGTTTCGCCGAGCCGTTGTATGCCCTGCAGGACCATTTTTTCGGCACGCATGCGGTGACTGACCCGAAGCAGAAAGATATCCCCGGCGCGCGCCAGTTTCTGCAAACGGTTGGCCAGTGGGGGTGGGGTGCCGTCAATGAAAAATATCAACTCACGCCGGCGAGGGCGGCATTTATCACGATGATTCGCTCGCTCGGTGCCGCCGGAGTTTTTCCGGCGCACCTCCAGGTCGACTGGGAAAGTTTCGGCAAGGATAAAGAGATTTGGGTCCGGGCGGCGCTCCGGCGCATCGACGAATTCATGGCGGCGCACCCTGGCCAGCGCATCGCCATCGTGAATGCGCGATTCGAGCATGAATTCACCCCGCTAAAACAAGCCGGGTTTGAACACTATCACGTGATGTGCAGTTCGAAGACCTGGGCGGAGAGGATTGCGAAGGCCGGGCTGACGGAAAAATCGCCAGCGGTTCTGGATATGTCCGAGAAACTCGCGCATGCACTCGACCAGAGTGTCATCAAGCAGATCTCCGCGCAAAAGTCCGGGCCGATGCTGAAAGCAATCTGGAACGACAGCACGGTGCAGTCGCCGTCGAACCGGCTGTATACTCTGCAGAACTTTTTGCAGGAAGCCGCGGTCTCCGAAGTGCCGGATAACTATGCCTCGGCAGAATAAATGGAAAGTAAATCCACTGTGGAAGTCCGCAACGCATCGCGTTCATGAAGGTTTGTGATTTAAAACCATGAACGTTGGCACTAAATCATTACTCTTCGGCGTCCACCAGTTCTTGTGGCATCCTTGGACCGTCGCGAGGGCGTGGCGGTTTCTCCACGGACGCTGGCCGAACTTCCCGGAATGGATCTGCATTTTCTGTCACGACCTGGGATATTGGGGTTCTCCCGACATGGACGGCGACATTGGTCAACGCCATCCAGAACTCGGCGCGAAACTCGCCGGCAGGATTATGTATCACTACGCGCGATGGCGCGGCCACGACGAAGACAACGCGGAGTTTTTTCGAGAGTTGTATATCAAGTTTACACTGTTTCACTCTCGGTTTTACGCGAAGCGCGCAGGCAGACCGGTCAGCGAACTTTTCATGGCAGACAAATTGTCTATTGCTTTTGAACCGCGCTGGTGGTATCTATTGAGGGCGACGATGTCCGGCGAAATCCGAGAGTATCTCGTGAATGCGCCGAAACATCTCGCTCTCCCGAACCCGCTGTCGAAGAACCAATGGCATAACTGGTATGAACGAAAGGTATTCTCATGGCTAAGCAACCCACCAAAGTAGTTTACATCGCCGGACCGCATCGGGCGGCAAACGAATGGGGCGTGAACCTCAACATCCGCGCGGCAGAAGAAGCCGCACTGGCGGTCTGGCGACTCGGCGAGATTGCGCTTTGCCCACATAAGAACACAGCGTTTTTTGGCGGCGCCGCAGATGATAGCCTGTGGCTGGCCGGCGATCTCATGCTGTTGGCACGCTCCGACGCGGTGTTGTTGGTGGACGGCTGGGAGAATTCTTCCGGCACAATCGAAGAAGTCCTTTTCGCCATTGAGCACCGCATTCCGGTTTTTACGAGTATCAACTCCGTCGCTGTTTGGAAATATCATGAAACCGTCATTGAAGTTCAAGAGGAAATTAAAGCTAAAGCGCTTCAATGCCGCGAAGCTCGTCGAGCGAAAGCTGGGGCGTGAGCGGGAGAGATCCGGCCGCGCGAAGTATTGCTACGGGCAGCATTATTCCGACGGGCGTATTGAAATCGACCCGAGGCAGCGTGAGCAGACCCGGCTCGACACCATCTGTCACGAGCTATTGCATCACGTGAACGAAGACTGGTCCGAGGCGCGCGTCTGCGAAGCCGCCGGGATTTTCGCCAAGATACTCTGGAACGACAACTGGAGACGAGTGCGATTGTGAAAGAGATACGGCTTACTCG
>Ga0180093_1000022_pt1 | contig 13469 bp, 14 predicted proteins | sample EasRivT45_16_1Da_FD_123017 | JGI IMG/M metagenome (GOLD analysis project Ga0180093, IMG submission 123017) | Soil microbial communities from meander-bound floodplain in the East River, Colorado, USA - East River metaG ERMLIBT45_16_1Da | ecosystem: Environmental > Terrestrial > Soil > Floodplain ... | reverse complement strand
GTCGAGCAGCGTCAACGAGACCGACACCATCGTGCGCGTCCAGGACGGCAACATCGTGGCCATCGGGGGGCTCATGCGGCAGGAGACCCTGAGGTCCGATTCGCAGGTCCCGGGCCTGGGCGATATACCCGGCGTCGGCGTGCTGTTCCAGCAGCGCAACCGGCGCATCACCAAGAGCGAGGTCGTGATCCTGCTGAAACCCACGATCGTCCACAGCGACCGCAACTGGCAGCAGGATCTGTCCGAGACACGTGAACGCATCCGGGCGCTGCAGCCCAGTGGGCCCGCTCGATCGCAGCGCCCATGAAGTCCATGAATCGCTATCCGGGGCTCAACGACTCGCGCTGATCGATCAGCAGGCTGGATCCAGGCACATGTACAAGACTCACTTCGGGCTCCGCGAGATGCCGTTCGGGATCACGCCCGACACGAGCTTCGCGTTCGCCAGCAAGACCCACCAGGAGGCGCTCAATACGCTGCTGGTGGCGGTGAAGAACGGCGAAGGCTTTCTCAAGATCACCGGCGAGGTCGGCACTGGCAAGACGCTGCTGTGCCGCAGGTTCCTCGCGGCGCTCGATCAGAGCCACGTCTCGGCCTATATCCCCAATCCCTACCTCGAGCCGCGCACGCTGCTGTTCGCGCTCGCGGCCGAGCTGCGGCTGGCGGTGCCGCGCGACGCCGACCAGCACGTCCTGCTGAAGGAGCTCGCGCGCGGCCTGCTCAATTTCGCCCGCCAGGGCAAGACGGTCGTGCTGTGCCTCGACGAGGCGCAGGCGATGCCGATCGAGACGCTCGAAGCGCTGCGGCTCCTCACCAATCTCGAGACCGAGAAGAGAAAGCTCCTGCAGGTCGTGCTGTTCGGCCAGCCCGAGCTCGACCAGAAGCTCGAGAGCGAATCGGTGCGCCAGCTGAAGCAGCGCATCACGTTCCAGCACAGCCTGACGGCGTTGCTGCGCGAGGAAGTCGACCAGTACCTGGCCCACCGGCTGCGCGTGGCGGGCTACCGCGGCGAACGCCTGTTCGACCGCGCGGCGGCGCGGCTGGTGCACCGCTGGAGCGGGGGCGTTCCGCGCCTCATCAACATCATCGCGCACAAGGCGATGCTGCTGGCCTTCAGCGAGGGCGAGCAGGTCGTGCGCCGCGCGCACATCAGCCTGGCGGTGGCCGATACACCCGCCACGCGGCAAAACGCGCCGTGGCGATGGTTCGGCTTCGCCCTCCTGCTGCTGTCGGTCGGCAGTGCGAGTTGGATGTTGCTGTCATGAGTGTTATCAACCAAGTCCTGCTCAATCTGGAGAAACGGCGCGCCAGCCCGGCCGAGCGCGGGCTGCTGCCCGACCACGTTCAGGTCCTGCCGGAAGCCCGAAACGCGTCGCACTGGGGTTGGCTCGCGGCGGGCGCGGCGATCGCGGTCGCGGCGCCAGCGGGCTGGATCGCGCTCAACGCGTCCATCGCGGAGCCGTCACGCATCCCGGCGGCGCATCCCGGCACCGAGGGCATGCGCGCCGCGGCCGGACCCGCCGAGCGCGACGAGGCGTACGCGCAGGAGCTGCGGGCATTGCGCCTGAGCCTCGAGTTGTCGACGCCACCGATCGACGCTGTACCGCAATTCACTGAAGGCGGCGCCGAGCCGCTCAGCACCGCGCGCGTGGTTGGCCGCATGGGTGCGGAACCCGCCATCGGCACGCCTTCGGCGACAGCGGCAGCGGCGCGCAGCGAGGCAAGCGTGCGCGCGGCCGCCGCGCCCGCGCGAGCCGCGGCTGCCCAGCCCGAGATCCGGAAACAGATGCGTGAGCCCATTCCGCGCGATCTCTCGGAGAATGAGTACCGCAAGGCGGTTGGCCTGCTCAACCTGGGGCGCCTGGCCGAGGCGGAAGCGGGATTCCAGTCGGCATTGAGCCACTATCCCGAGAATCACCCGGCGCGCCAGGGGCTGATCGGGCTGCTGGTGCAGGGCAAGAAGCTCGAGGAAGCCGAGCGCGTGCTGGAGGAGGGCGTCAGGCTCGCGCCGGCGCAGACCGGATTCAGCATGACGCTCGCACGCGTGCAGGCCGATCGCGGCGACAGTGCGCGCGCGATCGCCACCCTGCAGCAGGGCTTCGAGCATGCCCAGGGCAGCGCCGAATACGCTGCCTTCCTCGCCGCGCTGCTGCAGCGTGAGGGGCGCCACGAGGAGGCCATCCAGTACTTCCAGGCCGCGTTGCGGGCACGACCCGGCACCGGCGTGTGGTGGCTGGGTCTCGGCATCTCGCTGCAGGCGTCCAATCAGCCGGCCGCGGCGCAGAGCGCCTATCAGCAGGCGCGTGCCGCCGGCAACCTGCACCCCGAACTGGCGGCGTTCGCCGAGCAGCGCCTGAAGCAACTGCAGTAAATAGGATCGAGGATCGAGGATTGAGGGTTTCGTAGCTTGCCCTCTGCCTTCGACACTCAATCCTGAATCCTCAATCCTGGTTCTAAAGCGTCCGCGCCACGACCCAGCCGGCAACGCTGACCGCTCCCGCCTTGCGCAGCACGCGCGCGAGCTCATTCAGGGTCGCACCGGTCGTCAGCACGTCGTCCACCACGGCGATCCGCACTCCGGCGAGATCGGAATCGCACACGAACGCTCGCCTTACGTTCCGTGCGCGCTCGTTCCAGGGCAACGCGGCCTGCGGTGGCGTGTCCACGACCTTGCGGACGGCATCGCGGAGGAGGGGGATCCCGGTGCGCGCCGCGACGACGCGAGCAATCTCGAGCGCCTGGTTGAAGCCACGCTCCGCGAGCCGCCCGCGCGCGAGCGGCATCGGCACGATCACGTCCACGTCGCGCGGCACCGTCCGCGCCAGCGCCTCACCCAGGGTGCGCGCGAGCGCGAGGCGGCCGCCGTACTTCAGGGCGTGTATCAACTGCGCTAACGGATAGCGGTAGGCGAACGGCGCCTCCACCCGGTCGAAGCGCGGCGGACGGGCGACGCAGGCGCCACATACCGCGCCGCTTGCCAGGGGCAGGGCGCACACCGAGCAGCGCTGGAGCGGCAGCCAGGGAAGGTCCGTCTCACAGGGTGCGCACAGCGTTCCGCTGCTCGCCTGCGCACCGCAGAGCACGCAATCCTGCGGCCAGCGGGCGCGCACAAATCGAAGGCAGCCGTTCAGGATTCGCGATCCCGAATTTGACACGGTATCGCGCCGGGCCGAAGATACAAGTGTTTCAAAAACCGGGGTTTTTCGGAATCTCATCGGCGGAGCGTCATGGATACTTCAAGTGTTAACGAAACGACCGGGGCGGGCGCTGACAGCGCGACTTCGACCGTGCGCTGGAGCAGGCAGCGCGTCGAAAAGCTGTTCGACTCCCCCTTCAATGACCTCCTGCACCGCGCCCACAGCGTGCATCGCCGCCATTTCGATCCCAATGCGGTGCAGCTGTCGACACTGCTTTCCGTGAAGACCGGGGGCTGCCCCGAGGATTGCGCCTATTGCCCGCAGGCAGCGCGCTACCACACCGGTGTGTCCGATGAGGACCTGCTGACCGTGGAGCAGGTCACGGCTGCGGCGCGCCTGGCGCGCGCCAACGGCGCGACCCGGTTCTGCATGGGCGCGGCGTGGCGCGGCCCGCGCCAGCGCGATCTCGAGCGGGTGATCGAGATGGTGAAGGCGGTGCGCGCCGAAGGCCTCGAAACCTGCGCGACACTCGGGCTGCTGAAGGAAGGCCAGGCCGAGCAGCTGAGAGCCGCGGGCCTCGATTACTACAACCACAACATCGATACCGCGCCGGAGTTCTACGGCAAAATCATTACCACGCGCACCCAGGATGATCGTCTGCAGACGCTCGCGCGCGTGCGCGGGGCGGGCATCCATGTCTGCTGCGGGGGAATCATCGGCATGGGTGAGACGCGCCGCACCCGCGCAGCCTTGATCGCCCAGCTCGCGAGTATGGATCCCTATCCGGAATCGGTGCCGATCAACAACCTGGTGCAGGTCGACGGCACGCCGCTCCACGGCACGGTGCCCCTCGATGCGCTGGAATTCGTGCGCACCATCGCCTGTGCACGGATCACGATGCCGAAAGCGATGGTGCGGCTCTCCGCCGGCCGCGAGGCAATGTCCGAAGCGGTCCAGGCGCTCTGCTTCTTCGCCGGCGCGAACTCGATCTTCTACGGCGAGAAGCTGCTCACCACTGGCAACCCGGACGTCGTGCACGACCGCGCGTTGTTCGCCAAGCTCGGCCTGCGGCCGCTCGAGTGAACACGTCATCACTCGCCACGAATCACGCGTCACTCCAGCAAGCGCTTGCGGCCGAGCTCGCAGAGCTCGAGACCGAGGGGCTGCGGCGGCAGCGGCGCGTGCTCGAATCGGCGCAGGGCGCACGGGTCCGCGTGGGCGGGCGCGAATTTGTCGCGTTCTGCAGCAATGACTACCTCGGGCTCGCCGCCCACCCGGAGCTGATCGAGGCGGCGCGCGAGGGTGCGGCGCGCTACGGCGTCGGTGCCGGCGCCTCGCACCTCGTGCTCGGTCACTCGGCGGCGCACTCGGCGCTCGAGCGGCAGCTCGCGGAATTCGTCAGGCTGCCGCGCGCACTGTTGTTTTCGACCGGCTACCAAGCGAACCTGGGCGCCGTCACGGCGCTCGTCGGGCGCGCGGACGCGGTGTTCGCCGACCGGCTGAACCACGCCTCGCTGAATGACGCCGCGCTGCTCTCGCGCGCCGAGTTCAGGCGCTACCCCCATCTTGACCTGGCGGCGCTCGAGCGGTTGCTCGCGAGCTCGGGTGCGCGCCGCAAGCTCATCGCCACCGATGCAGTGTTCAGCATGGACGGGGATATCGCCCCAGTTGCGGAGCTCGCCGCGCTCGCAGATCGCTTCGACGCGTGGCTGCTGCTCGACGATGCGCACGGTTTCGGGGTGCTGGGGCCGCAGGGGCGAGGGGTGCTGGCGCGTTCCGGCGTGCGCTCTCCGCGCGTGATCTATATGGCCACGCTGGGCAAGGCCGCGGGTGTGTTCGGCGCTTTCGTCGCGGGCGAGCCGGAGGTGCTGGAGGCACTCGTGCAGCGTGCGCGTGCCTACGTCTACACCACCGCTGCGCCGCCGCTGCTCGCGCACACGCTGCAGACGAGCCTCGAGCTCATTCTCGCCTCAGACGGTCGGCGCGATAACCTGCGGGGACTCGCGCGCCTGCTGCGGGAGCGCCTGCGGCTGAAGCGCTGGAAGCTGGTTCACTCAGAGAGCGCGATCCAGCCGCTCATTATCGGCGGCAATGGCGAGACCGTGGCGGCGTCCGAGGCGCTGGCGCGCGAGGGACTCCTGGTGCCGGCCATCCGGCCGCCCACCGTTCCCCGCGGCACCGCGCGGCTGCGCATCTCACTCTCGGCCGCGCATGGGGCCGGCGACGTGGAACGGCTCGCCGCCGCACTTAACGCGCTGCAGTGACGAAGGTGCTCGACGTCGTGCTGCTGCACGGCTGGGGATCGTCGGCACGTGTCTGGGACGACCTCGCGGACCGGCTCGCGCCGCGCGTGCGCGTGCATGTTCCGGATCTCCCCGGTTACGGCGCAATGCCGCTGCGCGCCCCCTGCACGCTGGAAGTAATGGCCGAAACGATGGCGCGCTGCGCGCCGCGGCGCTGCCACGTGGTCGGGTGGTCGCTCGGTGGCGAGGTCGCGCTGGCGTGGGCGCTGCGCGCCCCGCGCCAGGTGCGACGGCTGGCCCTGATCGCTGCCACACCGTGCTTCGCGAGCAGGCCCGGCTGGCCGTGCGCCACAACCCCCGCGGTGCTGCTGGAATTCGGGAAACTGCTCGCCGCGGATCGCGCCGGCACCCTGGCACGGTTTATCGGGGTGCAGGCGCGAGGCGATGCGCGTGCGCGTCGCGTTGCCGGCGAGCTGCAGCAATCAAGCGCAGGCAGCGCGGCCGACGGCGTTCTCGAAGCCGGGCTTCGGGTGCTGCTGGACGCCGATCTGCGCCGCGACTTGCGGCGGGTAAGACAGCCGGCACTGGTATTGCACGGCGCGCGCGATCGCATTGTGCCGCTGGCGGCCGGGCGCGGGCTCGCCGCGGCGCTGCCCGATGCACGCTTCCGGCTTCTGCGGTCCTGCGCGCACGCGCCGTTCCTGTCGCAACCGGCCCGGGTGGTACGGGCGCTGCGCGAATTCTTCGATGAGTGACGCGCTCGCAGTGGACAAGCGCCTGGTGCGGCGCGCCTTCGAGCGTGCCGCCGCGGGCTATGACGCCGCGGCAGTGCTGCAGAACGAAGTATGCCGGCGCATGCTGGCGCGTCTGGAGTACATCCGGCTCGAGCCCACGACCATACTGGATGCGGGGAGCGGCACCGGCAACGCGGTCGCCGGATTGATGGCTCGGTATCCGGCCGCGCGCGTCATTGCGCTCGACCTTGCATTCGCCATGGCGCACCGCGCCCGGGCCCGCCGTCCCTGGTGGCGCGCCCTCTTCCAGCGCAGCGGGGCGCGGCTTGCCGCGGTGTGCGGAGACATCGAGCAACTGCCGCTCGCGCCCGCGTGCGCCGGAATGATCTGGTCGAACCTCGCCCTGCAGTGGAGCAACGAGCCGCAACGGGCGTTCGCGGAGTTGCACCGGGTGCTGGCGCCCGGCGGGCTGTTGATGTTCAGCACGTTCGGCCCGGACACCCTGAAGGAGCTGCGGGATGCGTTCCGGAGCGTGGACCGGTACACGCATGTGCACCGCTTCATCGACATGCATGACGTGGGCGACGCTCTGATCGCCTGCGGCTTCGCCGACCCGGTCATGGACATGGAGATCCTCACGCTGACGTACGCCGACGTGCGCGAGCTGATGCGTGATCTGAAGGCGATCGGCGCGCATAACGTGACGCGCGGCCGCCCCGCCACGCTCACCGGAAAGTCCCAGCTGGCGAAAGTCGCACAGAACTACGAGGCGGCACGCCGCGACGGCAGGCTTCCCGCGACCTTCGAGGTGATCTATGGTCACGCCTGGAAGCCGCAACCGCGCGTCGGTCCCACGGGCCGCCCCGTCATCGACATCAAGCCCCGTTAGGGAGCCGGGTTGTCCACTCGCCGCTCATCACTCACCCCCCACGGTTTCTTCGTGACGGGCACCGACACCGGCGTCGGCAAGACCCTTGTCGCGTGCGGCCTGCTCCGGGCATTCGCCAACCGAGGACTCAAGGCGGTCGGCATGAAGCCTGTCGCAAGCGGCGCCGTTCCGCGCGAAGGCGGCCTCGTCCATGACGACGTCGAGAAGCTGCTGGCCGCGGGCAACGTTGCCGCGCCGCGCGAGCACGTGAATCCCTACTGCTTCGAGCCGCCCATCGCGCCGCACATCGCGGCTGCCGGAGCCGGAATGAGAATCGATTTGGATCGCATTGGACAGAGTTTCGAAACGCTCGCCGCGCGGGCGGATGTCGTCATCGTGGAGGGCGTCGGTGGATTTCGCGTGCCGCTCGGCCCCGGTATCGACACGGCGCAACTCGCGGCCCGGCTCGCGCTGCCCCTGGTGCTGGTGGTAGGCCTGCGGCTCGGCTGCCTCAATCACGCCTTGTTGACTGCGGAGGCCGTCGCCAACCGCGGCCTCAAGCTCGCGGGATGGGTCGCCAACTACGTCGACCCGCGGATGGCGGCCGTGGAGGAGAACGTGCGCACGCTCGAAATGCTCATCGCCGCGCCGCTGCTCGCGCGCATTGCGTTCACCGCCACGCCGGACTCCACGGCCGGCGTTGCGCTGGACACGCGCAAGCTTGGCTGACGCGGGAATCGCGAGCCCGAGGTTTTTTGCACGGTTTTCCTCGTTGCTTGGCGAGGGGGGCCTGTGATACATTCCAACCGCTCTACGCGGAGGTAGGTCGAGCGGCCGCAAACTGAAATTGAATGCGGCGAGCGAGCTCAAGCGCCAGCTGCGCGGCTCGCGCCCGCCGCGCCGTCCGGTAGCGACCACAACGGATCTGAATCACCAATGAGGGAAGCATGATTGGCAGGTGGTTTCGCCTGTTTGCAGCCGCGGCGGTGGGGCTCGCAGCGGGGGCGGCAGCGGCTAACCAGTACCACCTGCCCGAACCGCAGACCATCATCGCGCGCGAGATCTACGATCTGCACACGCTGATCATGTGGATCGTCGTGGGGACCTTCGTGGTGGTGTTCGGCGCCATGACCTGCGCCATCATCCGGCACCGCAAGTCGGCGGGGCGCCAAGCCCGGCAGTTCCACGAGAACACGACGGTCGAGATCGTCTGGACCATCATCCCGTTTTTCATTCTGATCGGCATGGCCTACCCGGCGATCAAGACCCTCATCGCGATGAAGGATACCTCCCGCCCCGAGCCGACGATCAAGGCCGCGATGGACTCCGCGAAGCAGTGGACGCTGGTTGAGCTCAGAGCGCGCGGCGAGAGAATTTACGCCGGTACCGGCGATGCAGTCACCGCGGCCGAAGTTAAATCTTTGCGGAAGTCAGCACGCAATAAACAGGCAGCCTGGAGAAACATCGTATGGTCGTAGGAATCGTGTTGATATTATTGATCGTTGGCTCAGTCCTGTTTCACTTCCTGAGCCCGTGGTATTTCACACCGATCGCCTCCAACTGGGTGGCGATGGACGACACGATCAGCATCACGTTCTGGATCACGGGCTTTGTCTTCGTCGCTGTCAATTTGTTCATGGCCTATGCCGTGGTCCGCTACCGTTACCGGAAAGGCGCACGGGCGGCGTACGAGCCCGAGAACAAGAAGCTGGAATGGTGGCTCACCGGTTTGACCACGGTGGGCATCGCCGCCATGTTGGCCCCCGGCCTGTTTGTATGGGCGAATTTCGTCGACGTCCCGAAAGACGCGGCGGTGTTTGAGGTCGTGGGCAAGCAGTGGCACTGGGGCTATCGCTTTCCCGGGAAGGACGGGGTATTAGGCACCGTCGATGCCCGGCACGTCAGTGATAAGAACCCGTTTGGCCTGAATCCCGACGACCCCAATGGGCAGGACGACGTTTTGGTATCAGACCCCGAGGTGCATCTCCCCCTCGGCAGACCGGTCAAGGCGCTGCTCCGCTCCATAGACGTCCTGCACAACTTCGCGGTACCACAGTTCCGGGCGAAGATGGATCTGGTGCCGGGCCTGGTCACCTTTATCTGGTTCACCCCCACCCGGACCGGGAAATTCGACCTCCTCTGCAATGAATTATGCGGCGTCGGGCACTTTGTCATGCGTGGCAGCGTCGTGGTGGAGGACGAGACTGCGTTTCAGACGTGGTTAAGCAGCCATCCAACGTTCGCGCAAACCTCAGTGCAAGCAGCCGGCGATACTGCAGCAGGCAAGCCATTGTATGCAGTGTGTGCTGCCTGTCATGGCGTGCAAGGGGAAGGTAATCCTGCGCTGAATGCGCCGAAATTGAGTGGGCAAGGAGACTGGTACCTGAAACGGCAATTGAAATATTACAAGCAAGGTGCTCGGGGCAAGCACGACAAGGATGTGTTCGGCAAAACGATGGCGCCGATGGTGGCGACGCTGGGTGATGACGCCGCCATCGATAACGTCGTCGCTTATATCAAGACGCTGCCGGACAATCCTGCCCCTGCGACAGTGAAGGGGAATGCGAAGAACGGTCAAGAGCGTTATGTGTCCTGCGGAGCCTGTCACGGTCCTGATGGGCGCGGCATACAGGCAACGAATGCCCCTGGGCTGAAGGGCATGAGTGACTGGTATTTGGTCACTCAATTGAAAAATTTCAAACAGGGTATTCGCGGCGCCCATCCCAAAGACCTGTACGGTCCGCAGATGGCATCCATGGCCGCATCGCTGGGCGATGACCAGGCAATCAATGACCTCGTTGCCTACATCAATACCTTGCGCTGACCGGTCCGCTCGAGCGCCATTGTATTCATGCTATAAGTATTATAATGATGAGACTCAAGGGATTAGAGCATTAATTAAGAATTGGCGATGAGGAGATTTTGATGGATTACGTCGCGCACGACGCAACCGCTTTTGTCCGGCCTGCGGAAGTCGAGGAGGTCGAGCTTTACCATCCGAAAACTTTCATCGGGAAGTACATCTGGAGCCAGGACGCCAAGATCATCGCCATCCAGTATGCGATCACCGCGATCGGGATCGGAGTGGTGGCGTTGGTGTTGTCGTGGTTGATGCGGCTGCAACTGGGGTTCCCGAACACCTTTTCGTTCATCGACCCCAGCAACTACCTTCAGTTCGTCACCATGCACGGAATGATCATGGTCATCTACCTGCTCACCGCGCTGTTCCTGGGGGGGTTTGGCAACTACCTCATCCCGCTGATGGTCGGCGCCCGCGACATGGTTTTCCCCTATGTCAACATGGTGAGTTACTGGGTCTATCTATTCGCCGTGCTGTTACTGACCGCGAGTTTCTTCGTGCCCGGCGGGCCCACGGGCTCCGGCTGGACCCTGTATCCGCCCCAGGCGATCTTGGCGGGCACCCCGGGGGCGACCTGGGGAATTATTTTGATGCTCGTATCCCTGGCGTTCTTCATCATCGGATTCACCATGGGCGGATTGAACTATGTGGTGACGGTGTTGCAGGCGCGCACGCGCGGTATGACGATGATGCGGCTGCCCTTGACGGTATGGGGCATTTTCATGGCCACCATCCTGGCGCTGTTGGCCTTTCCCGCCCTGTTCGTCAGCGCCATCATGATGATCTTGGACTTGACACTGGGCACGAGTTTCTTTATGCCCGCCATCGTCTCGATGGGCCAACAGCTCGACCACGCCGGAGGCAGCCCGGTGTTGTTTCAACACCTGTTCTGGTTCTTCGGCCATCCCGAGGTCTACATTGTCGCCCTGCCGGCCTTCGGCATCGTCTCCGACTTGATCAGTGTTCATGCAAGAAAAAATATCTTCGGCTATCGGATGATGGTGTGGGCGATTCTGATCATCGGCGGCCTGAGCTTCGTGGTGTGGGCACACCACATGTACGTCAGCGGCATGAACCCGTACTTCGGCTTCTTTTTCGCCACCACCACGCTGATCATCGCCATTCCCACGGCCATCAAGGTCTACAACTGGGTCCTGACGTTGTGGCGCGGCAACATCCACCTCACCGTCCCCATGCTGTTCGCCATCGGCTTCATCTTCACGTTTATCAACGGCGGGTTAACGGGCCTGTTCCTCGGAAACCCGACCGTGAGCGTGCCGCTTTCGGACACCATGTTCGTGGTCGCCCACTTCCATATGGTGATGGCCATTGCACCCATCCTGGTTGTGTTCGGGGCGATCTACCACTGGTACCCCAAGATCACCGGGCGCATGCTGAACGATACCCTCGGCAAATTACACTTCTGGGTTACCTTCCTCGGGAGCTATGGCATCTACTACCCCATGCATTACCTGGGCATGCTGGGCGTGCCGCGTCGGTATTACGGGATTGAAGGCACGGACTTTATTCCCGCATCGGCCCATTCCTTGAACATCGGTATCACCATCGCGGCGTTGATCGTGGGCGCGTTCCAGATCGTGTTTTTTTACAACCTGATCTGGAGCTATTTCAAAGGCAAGCCATCTGGCGGCAACCCCTGGAACGCCACCACGCTGGAATGGCAAACCCCCGATACCCCGCCGACGCATGGCAATTTTGGCCCGACGCTGCCGCTGGTCTATCGCTGGGCTTACGATTACAGCGTGCCGGGTGCCAAGGAAGACTTCATCCCGCAAAACGTTCCAGCGGGCGCGGCCGCCACCCTTGCCAGGGATAAAGCCTAGGCGCCCAGGGAACTGAGACGTGAGTGACTTTATTCCATTACTGTTTTTGGGCGTATTTTTGGGCGGCTTAATGGCCGTCATTGTTTGGTGGCTATTAAAACAAACCATCAACGTCCAGCCCTGGGCGGCGCAGGGTTCCAGCAAAGACGTTTACGGGGACGTAATGTCCCGGCCCACGGCGAAGCTCGGCCTGTGGGTATTTCTTGCGGTGGTGACGTCCCTGTTCGCGCTCTTTATCAGCGCCTATGCCATGCGAATGAAACTGGGGGATTGGAGCCCCATGCCGAAACCGGGGCTGCTGTGGCTGAATACAGGGGTGCTGATCGTGACCAGTTTCGCCATGGAGTGGACGCGGGCCGCGGCAAATCGGGGACAGACAGGCGACGTGAGAAGCGGCCTGGTGGCCTGGGGCAGGACCACCGCCAAGGTGTGGCGCGGCATTGAGGTGGGTAAGGTACGCTTGAGCGTGGAGCTGTGCGCGATGTACTGGCACTATCTGCTCCTGGTTTGGCTGGTCGTGTTCGCCGTGCTGTTGTCTACCTAGAGGGGATCAAAGTACATGACGCAACCTGTGCTCACGAGCGCGGGAGAATCCCTCCCGTTGCCTGAAGGCTTGCCAGGCATCGTCGCCGACTTGTCCTCGGACCAGCGGGCGTTTAAGAACGTCCCCTGGGGCAAGGCCATGATGTGGATCTTCCTCCTCAGCGACACCTTCATCTTCAGCAGTTTTCTGATCTCGTACATGACGGTGCGAATGTCCACCACCGAGCCCTGGCCCAACCCCAGCGAGGTCTTCGCGTTGACGCTCTTCGGCCAGAGCATCCCCCTCATCCTGATCGCCATCATGACCTTCATCCTGATCAGCAGCAGCGGGACGATGGCGATGGCCGTCAAATTCGGTTATGAAAAAAATAAGAAGATGACCTTTATCTTGCTGCTGATCACTGCGGCATTGGGCGCCACCTTCGTCGGGATGCAGGCCTTTGAGTGGACCAAGCTGATCGAGGATGGGGTACGCCCCTGGGGCAATCCCATGGGCGCGGCCCAGTTCGGCTCGAGCTTCTTCATGATCACGGGCTTCCATGGCACGCACGTGTCAATCGGCGTGATATTCCTGATCATCGTGGCGATCAAGGTATTGCGGGGGGATCTGGATCACCAGCGGCCAGGCTTCTTGACCGGCAGGAAGGGAAACTACGAGATCGTCGAAACCATGGGCCTGTATTGGCACTTCGTCGATCTGGTGTGGGTATTCATCTTCGCACTTTTCTATCTTTGGTAAGGGAAAGCATGGCGCACGCAGAAGGGCAGCAACATCCCGTGGCGCACGCAGGAGGGCAACAACGTCCCGTCGCGCACGCACAAGGGCAACAACACCCGATCGGCATTTACCTCAAGATCTGGGGATTGCTGTTCATTCTCAGCGCCGCGTCTTATCTGGTCGACTACTTCCACTTTCAGGGTTACCTCAGGTGGTTTCTGATCATCGTGTTCATGTTGTTGAAGGCAGGGCTGATCGTCGCCGTCTTCATGCACATGCTCTGGGAACGGCTGGCCTTGGTCTATGCCATTTTGGTTCCGCCGCTGTTGTTGCTGGTCCTCGTGGCCATCGGGGTGCTGGAAGCGGACTACACTTTCTTTACGCGGGGCACGTTCTTCGATGCGGTACCCGAGGTGCCGGTGAAGCACTCGCAATAAGCCCACGGGCGCTCGCCAAGTCGCTTTTTCGAACCGCCCTGCGAGCTCCACTACACTGGAATTGACTCGGCCGCTCAGCCGATGC
>Ga0180093_1000021_pt1 | contig 13475 bp, 13 predicted proteins | sample EasRivT45_16_1Da_FD_123017 | JGI IMG/M metagenome (GOLD analysis project Ga0180093, IMG submission 123017) | Soil microbial communities from meander-bound floodplain in the East River, Colorado, USA - East River metaG ERMLIBT45_16_1Da | ecosystem: Environmental > Terrestrial > Soil > Floodplain ... | reverse complement strand
GGCAGGAGAATCTCCGTCCCGGTGACGATCGCGAACCCTGCGATTGCGCCTCCCAGAGCCATCGAGCCCGTGTCGCCCATGAAGACCTCGGCCGGGAAGGCGTTGTACCAGAGGAAGCCGATCGTGCCCCCGATCAGGGCCGCGGCGAGCGTCGCGATGTCGAGGTAGACCTCGCTGCGATCTCCGGGCACGCCCGAGCGAATCCAAGCGATCCCAGCGATCGCGAGAAACGTCAGGAGCATGATCGTCGCCGTGCCCGCAGCGAGACCGTCGATGCCATCCGTGAGGTTGGCGCCGTTCACTGTCCCGGCGATCACCAAGAAGAGAAACGGATAGAAGAGGACGCCCAGATTCACGTCCCAGCTGATCACGGGAACGTAGATCGATGTCGTGAAGCTCTGGGTCTCCTGCAGCAACAGGGCAGCCCCCACCGTCACGGCGACGAGCAGCACCATCTTCCAGCGACCGGGGAGCCCGAGCGAATGCCGTCGTCGCAATTTCAGGTAATCGTCGCCGAACCCGATCGCCGCGCACCCGAGGGTGATGAAGAGCACGGTCAGCGCTTCGGCCGTGTACTGCGAGAGCGCGAGGAAGGGAATGACGGCGGACGCGATGATGAGGAACCCTCCCATCGTCGGCGTGCCCTGCTTCACGACGTGCGCTGCCGGACCCTCGGCCCGGATCTGCTGGCCGAGATTCCTGGCGCGAAGCATGTCAATGAACTTCGGCCCGATCACGACGGCTGAGACCATCGCGAGCAGGCCTGCAATCAGGACGGGAACCATGCTCGAGCGAAGTTCGCGATCTCCGCGGCGATGCCTTCGAGCCCGACCGCTCGCGAGGCCTTTACGAGAACGGCGTCTCCGGGTCGAAGAATCGAGCGGGCGACGTCGACGACCTCCTCGGCGCCAGCCACCCAGACCACGGGCTCGTATGCTCGGGCGGGCTCGCCCACTCCGACGACCTCGATGCCGAGGCGGCTCGCGAGCTCGCCGATCTCGCGGTGGTACCGAGCGGATTCCGAGCCGAGCTCGGCCATCTCCCCAAGGATCGCCACGCGCCGGAAATCGCCCGCCCGCTCTGCAAGGTGCTCGAGCGCGGCGCGCATCGAGTCGGGATTGGCGTTGTACGCATCGTTGATCACGAGCCCTCCACCGGGAAGTGACACCTCCTCACCGCGCCACGGGGAGAGACGGATCGCGCCGGCACCCTTCGAGGCGCGATCGAGCGGAAACCCGAGCGCCGCATAGGCATGCAGCGCGGCCAGCGCGTTGACGGCGTGGTGCCGCTGGGTGAACGGAAGCTCGAGCTCCACGGTCTGGCCGTCGAGTGAGAAGCGAGTCGTCGCGTTCTCACGGTCGACGTCGTCTGGATCGAAGCGCCGAATCGTGACGTCGGCGCGCTCGAGATACGGCTCGAGCTCCGGGCAGCGCTCCGGCACCACCGCCGTTCCTCCGGGCGGGAGAGACGCGATGGCTTCGGCGTTCGCCTGTGCCACCCGCTCGACACTCCCGAGCAGCTCGAGATGCTCCGGCCCGATGTGGGACACAACAGCGATCTCCGGCAGCGCGACCGCGCACAGCGCGGCGATCTGACCTAGGCCGCGCATGCCCATCTCGGTGACGAGGATCCGAGTGTCGGGCTCGAGCCGGCACAGCGTGAGCGGTAGGCCAATCTCGTTGTTGAGGCTCTTCTCCGCCCAGATCGTCGGTGCGTGCGGAGCGCAGAAGGCGCCGAGGATGTCCTTCGTCGTCGTCTTACCCGCAGATCCGACGACGGCAACCACGCGCGCATCACTCTTCGAACGGACGAGCGCGGCGAGAGCCGCCAACGCCGCTTCCTGATGGTCTGGGATCAACGTCGCCGCACCCCGCGCCTGAGCCTCGTCGACGTACCGAACGCCGGTGTTGAGCGCCACGAAGAGATCGCCGGCACCGACCTCGCGAGAGTCGTCTCGGATTCCGGTGATGACCGCACTGGCACCGCCGCCTTCCAGTCGGCCCAGTTGGAGCTCCTCGACCTCGGCCCACGCGAGCGGGATCATTCGCTTCTCCTCACCGGGACGAACCGAGCGCCGCGAGCGCCTCGCGCGCAACCGTGCGGTCGTCGAAGGGGTGCACGACGCCCGCGATCTCCTGCCCCTGTTCGTGGCCCTTGCCGGCGATGATGACGACGTCGCCGGCCTCGGCGAGACCGATGGCACGCTCGATGGCAGTTCGCCGATCAGGATCCATCTCGACATCCACACCGGTCCCCTGCAGCACGTCCGCGATGATCGCGACCGGTTCCTCCGAACGCGGGTTGTCGGACGTGACGATGACGACGTCGGCGAGCTCTACGGCGACGCGGCCCATGAGCGAACGCTTCCCACGGTCGCGGTCTCCCCCGGCCCCGAAGACCACGATGACCCGGCCGTCTCCGAGCCCCCGCGCGGCGCGGAGCACGGTCTCGAGCGAGTCGGGGGTATGCGCGTAGTCGACGAGGACGGCGAACGGCTGTCCCTCGTCGACGGCCTCGAACCGTCCGGGGACACCGGAGACGCCTGCGATCCCCGCCGCGATGGCGCCCTCGTCCAGATCAAGCAGGATGCCTGCGGCGATGGCGCCAAGGACGTTCTCGACGTTGAACAGCCCGCGGAGTGGCGTCTCGATCTCGATCCCTGCGGCGCGGAACCGGCTTCCGTGAGGGGACAGCTTCAGGCCGTCGGGGCGGATCTCGGCAGCGTCGTCGAGCCCGAAAGTGACGAGCGGCGCACGATGGACGTCGACAAGCTCACTCGCGAGCAAGCGACCCCATTCGTCGCCGACGTTCACAGCAGCCGGAGGCGGCTGCGCGCCTGTGAACAGTCGCCGCTTCGCCTGGAAGTAGTCGTCCATCGTTCCGTGCAGATCGAGGTGGTCCTGGCTCAGGTTCGTGAAGACGAGCGCGCCGAATCGCACGCGGTCGAGACGCCTGAGCGCCGAGCCGTGCGATGACGCCTCCACGGCCACGCTGCGATCGCCCGCATCGAGCATCTCGCGGAAGAGACGCTGGAGATCGATCGCCTCCGGGGTCGTGAAGGGTGCTGCTCGGCGCTCCCCGCCGACGATCCACTCGATCGTCCCCACGAGCCCGGGCGCTCGCCCTGCCGAGTCGAGCATCGCTTGCAGGAGGAACGCGGTGGTCGTCTTGCCGTTCGTTCCCGTCACACCGGCGACCTCGAGCTCCTTCGTCGGCTCTCCGAAGAAGACGTCCGCTGCGACAGCCATCGCTGCTCTTGCGTCCGGAACAACGACTTGCGGGACGCTGACCTCGTGGGGCCGCTCGACGACGAGGGCGACCGCGCCCCGTTCGATCGACTCCCAGGCGAGGTTGTGCCCGTCGACCCGTTCGCCCGGAACGCAGAAGTACAGCGCACCCTTCGTAACGCGGCGCGAGTCGTATGCGAGGTCGCCGATCTCGACCGGCCGGGCTCCGGTCACCTCGCTCGGCGCGAGGGCCCGGATCAGGGCGTCGAGCTCCACCTTGAGAAAGGCTACTGATTGCGCAAGGGCCGGAATCGGCTCGAGCGGATTCCGGCTGCGCGAACATCCCTGAAAGCGTCCGCTTCGCGGCCGCGGCGCTCGTGTTCTGCTAGCGGCGTGTGGCCGTTCGCGGAGCGTCTGGTGGGACTTCGAGGTGTTGGAGGTTGAAGCGGGCGATCTCTCTGAACGCCGGAGCAGCAACGACGCCTCCGTAGATGTTCCCCCGCGGCTCGTCGACCATCACCATGATCACGAGCCGCGGTTTCGTGGCCGGCACGAGACCTACGAACGACGCGACATAGCGAGACGTCGAGTAGCGGCCATTCGAGTCGATCTTTGCAGCTGTACCGGTCTTGCCGGCGACGGTGTAGCCGGGGATCGCAGCCTCGGTTCCCGTCCCCTCGAGCACGACGGCCCGGAGCATCGACAGCATCTGCTTGGAAACCGATCGCGACACGACTCGACGTTTCTTCGTTGTCGCGATCGGCCGACCGTCGACACGGTCGATGAGGTGCGGTCGGACAAGTACGCCTCCATTGGCGATCGTCGCATAGGCACGAGCCATCTGGATCGGCGTCACCGCGATTCCGTGTCCGATCGGGACGGTCCCGATGGTCGACCCCGACCACCGATCGAGCGGAAGCGCGAAGCCTGGCGATTCGCCCGGGAAGTCGATCCCGGTCGACGCCCCGAATCCAAAGCGATCGATCCACGACGAGAGCCGCCCCTCGCCGAGCCTTTGAGCAATCGTTATCGTCCCGATGTTGGACGAGTACTCGACGATCTGCTTGACCGTCAACCGTTGCGTCCCTCGCGAGTGCGCCTCGCTGATCACGCGATCCGAGACCTTGATCGTGGGCGCAAGCCGGAAGGACGTCGTCGGGTTCACGATTCCCTCCTGCAGCGCCGCAGCGACAGTGACGAGCTTGAAGGTCGAGCCCGGCTCGTACGTGTCCGTGACGGCGCGATTGCGGCGGCGATCGGGCCGTGTCGTCGGAAACCGGTTCGCGTTGAAGCGTGGCGCGACTGCCATTGCGAGCACGGATCCCGTGTAAGGATCCATGACGACGGCCGACGCGGCGCGCGCGCCCCAGCGGTGCACGGTGTCCTGCAAGACGGCCTCGGCGTTCGCCTGAATCTGGTGGTCGATGGTCAGTCGGACGTTCTTTCCGGGCGTCTCCGGCTTCGTGGAGACGACGTCGAGCGCTCTTCCGAACGGATCCTTGACGATGGTCTGACTTCAGGGCCGGCCGGCTAGCACCTTCTCGAGCGACCGCTCGAGGCCCTCCAGACCCCTGTTGTCCAGGCCGGCGAACCCGAGCACCTGGGCGGCGACCGGGCCCTGTGGATACGTCCGCAGCTCCTCGGGGTAGAAGCCGAGCCCCGCGAAGCCGAGCTTCTCGAGCTCCTCGGCCTTGAGTGGATCCGCCTTCCTCGCCACGTAGACGAACCCCCTCGAGCGGTCGACGAGCTGCGGGTAGACGATGCCGGGCTCGACCCCGAGCGCCTTGCCAGCAGCCAGCGTCAAATCACGCGGGCGGTCGACCTGCCGCGGATTCGCGTACACCGTCGTCGCCTGCTCGCCGATCGCGAGCGGCTCGCCGTTGCGATCGAAGATCGTCCCGCGGGCCGCCGGTACGACGACGGTCTCGCGGTGCTGAAGCAGCGCCATCGCCGCAAGCTCCGGGCCCTTGACCGCCTGCAGCCAGACAGCACGACCGAGCGCGACCGCGAGGAGAGCCACGAAGACTCCCGCGAGGAGGACGATGCGCCGGTTCGTCGCGGCGGGCTTCACCGACCCAGGTGGACGTAGATCGTCCCGTCGGGATCAGCCGGTACGAGCCCGAGCTCCTTCTGCGCCAGGCGGTCGATGCGCGACGTGGCGGAAGCGCTCGAGAGCTGCGAGCGCAGGCGGGAGATGTCCGCGCGGAGCTCCGTCCGCTCGCGGCCCACGTGGTCGAGCTCGAGGTTCAGGCGGAGCACGGTCACGTTCACCGCGACGACGCCTGCGAGCAGCACTGCAAAGAGGACGATCCACAGGATGCCGCCCCCGAGGGCCCAGGGACGCCGACGAGCAGCGGTGCGGGCGCGGACGCGCCCACCTCGTGCGCTTTGCGCGATGGTGGACATCAGACCTTGACTGCCGCTCTCAGGCGAGCCGAGCTCGCGCGGGGATTGTGATCAACCTCACGAGCCGACGGTCGCACGAGCTTCGGCGTCAGGATCCGAAGCTCCGGCTCGTGCCCGCACACGCAGATCGGGAACTCGGGCGGGCACGTACAGCCGCGGGCACGGTCACGAATGAAGTGCTTGACGATGCGATCCTCGAGCGAGTGGAAGCTGATGACCGCGAGTCGACCGCCGAGCCGCAACATCTCGAACGCTGCGGGAAGACCTGCCTCGAGGGACTCGAGCTCGTGGTTGACCTCGATCCGCAGAGCTTGGAAGACACGCTTCGCGGGATGCCCCTCGCCAAAACGGGCAGGTGCGGGAATAGATGCCCGCACGACGTCGACGAGCTGCCCCGTGCGCTCGATCGGGCTCTCGCTCCGACGACGCACGATCGCGCGCGCGATCTGGCGCGCGTACCTCTCCTCCCCGTACTTGCGGAAGATCGTCTCGAGCTCTCGCTCGTCCCAGGTCGCTATGACATTGGCTGCGCTGACCTCGTCCGATGGATCCATCCGCATGTCCAGCGGCGCGTCGGTCGCGTACGAGAATCCGCGCTCGGGACGATCGACGTGCATCGAGCTCAGGCCAAGGTCGAGCAGCACGGCGTCCGCACGGACGCCGTTGCCGGCGAGTTGCGAAAGGACGACGGCGTAGTCGCCGCGGAGAAAGCGCGTCTGCACGCCACGGGTCGACGCCTTGACGCGGTCGAAGTACGAGCGCACGGTCGGGTCACGGTCGATCGCCACGAGCTTCCCGCTTCCGTGGAGATCGGCTGCGAGAAGGCGCGAATGCCCTCCTGCCCCGAACGTGGCGTCCACGATCGTCTCACCCGGCTGCACGGCGAGGAGCTCGCGCACCTCCTCCGCGAGCACGGGGACGTGATCAGCTGCGTCTGTCCGCTGCACGTTCGGCAACATCGCCAACGCTCCCTTCGATCGCGCTCACATGGACCGCCCATTGAGCTCGGTCCCAGATCTCGATGTGGTCGTGCACGCCCGCGACCACAACGTCCCTGCCGAGCCCCGCGTGCGTCGTGAGGTCCGGTGGCACGAGGACCCGCCCTTGCTTGTCGAGCTCGGCAACCGCGGCGCCGGCGAACACGTAGCGCTTCATCTCGCGAGCCTCGCGCGTGAGCGAGTCCAGCTCAGCGATCCGTGCGACGCTCGCGTCCCAGCTCTCCCGTGGATAAACGTCGATGTTCCGGTCGATGCCGCGTGCGAGGACAACGCCGGCAGACAGCGCATCACGGAACTTCGCCGGCAGTGTGAGCCGGTTCTTCTCGTCGACCGTGTGCTCGTGTTTTCCGTAAAACATCGAAGGGCCCGGGATCTCTCTCCCACGGAGCCCCACCTTACTCCACTTTCACCCACGACGCAACCCCAACACCCCACTCGATGGCTAAAGCGCTACGGAAGCGGAACGCGCTCGGCGTGCACGCCGGCCCCGGCCAGCGCGCCTACACCGCACCGAGCCGCGAAGTCGAGCGCCTGCGGCCCCTCGAGCCCGGCCCCCAAAGCGAACGCCAGCCCGGCGCAAAAACAGTCGCCGGCGCCATAAGAATCGACGGTTCTGGGTGGAAGTGGAGCGGCTGAGTACGGACCGCCCGGCTGCGCCCACCCGCCGAGGGCACCCGAGGTCGTCACGATGAGCCGGGGCTCCGGATCGAGGTCGCCGGGCCGATAGAGCTCCGCCTCGTCCTTCCCGCTGCTCACGAGCGCGTCGAGCTCGACCGCACCCTGCCGAAGGGTCGTGAGCTCGCGCGCGGTCGCGACGAGTACGCGCGCGCGACGGGCGAGCAGCAGCGCATCGGCGTCTCCCGCGCAGAAGTAGACGGCGTCGTACCGCGCAAGCTCATGCCATGGGAGCGAGTCGTCATGGCCTCGTGGGTGGAGCTTCCTCCCAATCGTCGTAATCGTCCGCTCGCCGTTCTCGTCGACGAAAGTGAATCCGCGTCTCTGCGTGCCAGCGACAGACGAGGCGTGAACCTCGATCCCGCGCGCCTCGAGCTCGAGCCTGGCTCGATCGCCGCGATCGTCAGCAGCAAGGGTAGTGAAGAAGAGCACCGAGTCGGCGAGCTGAGCGAATTGGACTGCAGCGACGACCCCTCCCCCTGCCGCCTCCTCCCACGACTCCGCCGCATGGACGATCTCACCAGGACCCGGTACGCGCTCGACGGGGACGAACTCCATCCACTCCACATGCCCGACGACGGCGACCTTCATACGGGCATGCTCACAAATGCACGCCGTGGCGCGTTGGATGACGATGATGCACGCCGTGGCGATCCCGCCCTTCGAGCACTTCTACGAGCAGCACCGCGCCGAGGTGCTCCGCTTGCTACGGCGTCGCCTCGGGGCCGATCGAGCCGAGGATGCGTTCCAGGAGACGTTCCTACGGGCACTCAAGGCCTATCGCCGCCTCGAGCACGCGGAGCATCTGCGCGCCTGGGTGCTCACGATCGCGCAGAACGTCGCACTCGATGCGCTTCGTCGATCGAAGCCGAGCGCAGAACTCGTCGATACCGGTGTCGAGGATTCCCGTCCCGCGTACGAAAACCTCGCGGATCTAACCGACGGGCTGCCGCCCAAAGAGCGCGCCGCCGTCGTGCTCCGCTACGGCTACGACCTGTCCTACGACCAGATCGCGGCGGCGCTCGGGTCGAGCCCAGACGCGGCGCGCCAGGCCGCGTCGACGGGCGTCCGCCGACTGCGAAGGAGCGCCTCGTCATGACTGTCTCTTCCGATCTCGATCGCCGATTCCGCGACGCCGCGTTTGCGCTCGACCTTGTCGACGTGGGCTTCGACGTCGTCGACTCGCCGATCGGGCCGCTGTTCGTGGCCGCGTCGACTCGCGGACTCGCGTCCATCTCGTTCGATTCCGATCCCGAAGGCCAGCTGGAGCGGCTGGCCAGGGTTGCCGGTCCGGCCATACTCCGCTCGCCGAGGTCGGTGAACGCCGCGCGGCGCGAGCTCGACGAGTACTTTGGCGGACGGCGTCGTATCTTCGACCTGGCGCTGGATCTCCGGGCGCTCCCACCCTTTACCGTGTCCGTTCTGCACCAGTTGGCGCGCGTCCCCTACGGAGAGACGACGACGTACGGCGCGCTGGCAGCGGCAGTCGGGCGGCCGCGAGCTGCTCGTGCCGTCGGAACGGTGATGAACCGAAACCGGATTCCGATCGTCCTTCCCTGCCATCGAGTGGTCGGCGCGAGCGGCGACCTCGTGGGCTACGCGGGTGGGCTCGACCGAAAGATCACGCTGCTCGAGCTCGAGGGCGCACTGTAAGGGTCAGGCATTCCAGACCCTTACTCCAGCAGCCGATAGCCGACGCCCCAGACGTTGACGATGTACCGGTCGTCGTCCGTAACGCGGAGCTTCTTCCGCAGCCGCGAGGCGTGCGATTCCAAGGTGCGAGTCCGCCCTAGCGCGCGGAATCCCCAGACCTCGCGGAGGAGCTCTTCCTTCGTGAAGACGCGATACGGCTCGATGGCGAGGCGCGTAAGGAACTCGAACTCCTTCGCCGAGAGAACCACGAGCGTGTCGCGGACCGAGACCCGCCTCGTCCGTTTGTCGACAACGAGGTCGCCGGCGACCAGCACGTCGGCGGTGGCAGCGGAGCTTCGCCGCAGGAGAGCGCGGATCCGCGCGAGGAGCTCCTCATACGCGAACGGCCGGCCCATGACGTCGTCGGCTCCTCGATCGAGAGCGCGAACGCGTTCGAGGGGATCCGACGTGGGTGCGAGCAGGATCACGGGCACATTTCGATCCCAGGTCCGCCCCGGCTCCCCGCGCCGAAGTCGGAGGCAGAGATCGAGCTCCGCGAGCAGGACGACGTCCGGTCGGGCTCGTTCGGCAAGCTCGAGCGCTTCGCTCCGCCGCGATGCGCCGAGGACGTCGAAGCCGTCGTCGCGCAGCTGTCGGCCCAGATACTCGCGCGTCTCGGGCTCGGGCTCGGCGACGAGGACAGCGCTTGGCATGACGCCGACGCTAGCCCGACCGGGCCTGCGGCGCCAGATGTCCTTTCGGGCGAAAAGCGTCACAACCGTTCCTCAGTCGGCCGGGTTGAACATGGCCGTCCTGAACGGCGCCCCTGGCAGTGAAAGGCTCTAGAGCCTTCCGTGGCGCATGACGCCCCACACGAGCCATAACCCGAAGGCGCCGGAGATTACGAACCCGAGGACAGACAGGAGATGCAGCCCCATGACGTGTGGGCCCCCATCAGCGAAGACGCCGATGATCGCGGAGCCGAGCAATCCACCAACGACGACGAGCGCAACCGCCAGGCGGTTCGACGCCTGGTCGATGTGCTCGTCGAGTTGGTCGATGCCCGGATTCTCGATCCGGACCTGGAACGTGCCGTCCCGGAGACGCTCGAGGATGTCGCTCACCTGGTACGGCAGCTCACGGGCGACGGAGCCCAGCGCGAGCGCCTCGACCCGCGCGCGCTTGGAGACAGTGCGCGGATGAAAGCGGTCGACAAGCAGGCCTCGGGCATACGGCTTGGCGACTTCGAAGACGTTGAAGTCCGGATAGACCTCTTGCCCCACCGAGGCGAGTGTGGCGATGGCCTTGTCGAGCATCACGAAGCGGCTGGGCAGCCGCAGGTTCAAGGAGTAGATGAGCTGAAACCCCTCCTTGACGATCTGCAGTGGGTCGATGTCCGCGAGCCGCGTGCCGTAGTACCGGTCGAAGAGGACGCGCAGCTCCGCGCGGAACTCCTGCTCGCGCTCGGGCGCGTAGCGTACGCCAAGCTCGCGAAGCCGTCGCGGGATCGCGTCGATGTTCTCGGTCGCCGCGTCGACGAACAGTCGCGTGAGATTCGCCATGTCGTCGTCGGAGAGCTTCTCGGCCTGCCCGAAGTCGACGAGACCCAGCTCCCCGGAGTCGAGCACGAAGATGTTCGCAGGATGCGGATCCGCGTGAAAGAAGCCGTGCCGGAAGACCATGGTCATCCACGCGTCGGCCAGCTGATACGCGATGTCGCGCCGCTCGTCAGGTCGGAGCACCGCCAGATCGAGGTCGGCCACCTTCGTTCCGCGGAGATATTCGAGCGTGAGGACGCGTGCCGTCGAGTACTGCCGGATCACGCGCGGGACGACGATGTGGTCCGTCCTCGCGAAGTTGCGATGGAAGATCTCGGCGTTCCGTGCTTCGTGCCCGTAGTCGAGCTCGAGTCGGATCGAGCGGGCGAACTCATCCACGAGCTCTTGGGGATCCATGAACTCGAGTGCCTGGACCCTCTCCCGCAGGAGCTTTGCAGCCTGGTAGAGGAGCCCGATATCCGCCTCGATCTGGCCGGCGGCCATCGGACGCTGGATCTTGACGACGACGTCCTGGCCGTCGGGAAGCACCGCGCGGTGCACCTGGCCAATCGACGCCGAGGCGATCGGCGTCAGGTCGAACTCGAGGAAGGCGCGGTCGATCGTGAGGCCGAGCTCCGCCTCGACGACCTCACGTATCTGCTTGACAGGGACGGACGAGACGTCGTCTTGCAGGCTGCGTAGCTCAGCGACGATGTCCGGCGGGATGACATCGGGCCGGGTCGAAAGGAGCTGGCCGAACTTGACGAACGTCGGGCCGAGCTCGTCGAGCATCTCACGCAACCGCCGACCTCGGTCCGACCCGGTGGCGGCTATCGCGCCGTCAGTGCCCCGGGGTGCGAGGTCGTCGAGTCGGTTCCTTCGCAGGAAATAACCGAAGCCGTGCCGTGCCGCGACCTGGGCGATCTCCGAGAGACGACTGAGGCCGCCCTGGGACCGCGCCTGCGAGGTGACCATCCTGCGATTGTAGGTGCGAGGCTCGCCTCCCCTCAATTGGCCCGCGCAAGACCGGAATCTGCTCGCGCAGATTCCGGTCGCGCGAAGATCCCTAAAGGCGGCCGCTTCGCGGCCGCGATGCTCGTCGTTCCATCGCGCGTCTACTTAGGTGCCCGAACCCCGCTCGAGCAGCCTCAACCGGTGCTCGAGCTGCGCAACGCGGAGCTCGAGCTCGTCCACGACCTGCCTCGATGCCACTCCTAGCTCGGCCGCAACGCGCGACGCCGTGCTTCCGGTGCTGTCGCCGAGACGGCCTGCTTCCCTGCGCCAGCCTTCGAGCACGTCGGCGACGGCGGTTCGAACCTCGTCGCGCTCGACCCCCAGGCGGACTGCGATCTCATCGGCGAGACGGTCGGCGCGATCTGCCGCGAGGGCGACCGCACCGAGCCCGGCCAGGGTCAGTGTCTCGAGCGGGCCGCGTTCGCTAGCGGGACCGACCATGCGGCCTCGACGCGCGCCGCTGGCGGCGACGCTCTCGCTTCGACGACGGCGTGCCGGCGGCTGTCGGCACGCGCTCGGGAAGCGCGGGCTTCTCGGCGACGTCGTCAGCGGCAGCGGCGTCATCCGCGTCCGCCACGATCTCCGCTGCCTCCGTTGCGAGCGTGCCACCCACCGTGGCGATGCCCTCGAGTGCGCCGAGATCGTCGCGACGGCGCGCAAACTCCGGTTCGCGCTCCTTGAGTGCGGCGACCAGCGGTGCGGCTAGGAAGATCGACGAATACGCGCCGGAACCGATGCCCACGAGGAGCGCGAACGCGAAGTCCTTGAGGGTGTCCCCGCCGAAGACGTAGAGCGAGGCGACGGGAAGCAGGGTGATGAACGTCGTCGCCAGCGAGCGCGGGATCACCTCCCACATCGACACGTTCCCGATCACGCGGAAGGACGCACGCCGCATCAGTGGAACGTTCTCCCGCATGCGGTCGAAGACGATGATCGTGTCGTAGATCGAGTAGCCGAGCACGGTGAGGACCGCAGCGACGGTCGCAGTCGAGACTTCCCTCCCCGTCAGCGCGTAGATCCCGATCGTGATCACGACGTCGTGCGCGAGCGCGACAAGCACACCGACCGAGTACTTCCATTCGAAGCGGACGGAGATGTACGCGACGATGAGGAGCAGGCTGACGAGGATCGCGAGCAGCGCGTTGTTGGCAATCTGCCGACCGAAGCTCTCGGAGACGCTCTTCGCGCCGAAGGAGGTCGCGTCGACGGCGTCCGCAAGCCCTTGCTGTAGCGCGTTCTGCTCGTCGCCCGAGAGTGATTCCGTGCGGATCTGAAAGCTCGTGTAGTTGCCGTCGACGGACGCCCCGCGCCCCTGGATCACGGCGCCCGCCTGGCCGATTTCGGCCGCCTGGCGCCGCACCTCCTCGAGAGAGGTGGGCTCGGGCGTTCGGAAGTTGATCTGGGTCCCACCCTTGAAGTCGATTCCCAAGTTGAGGCCGTTGATGCCGATCGCTGCGATCGACAGCGCGACGACGGTGCCGGAGATCGCGAACCAGATGCGGCGCCTGCCGATGTAGTCCCACCGGAGCCACTGCGGAAGACCCTGCCCCGTCGCTCCCATGAAGCGTGGGTTGTCGATCCAGCCAAACCCACCGATGAGAGCCAGGATCGCGCGTGTGGCAAGCACGGCCGTGAGCATCGAGAGCGCCGTTCCCAGGAGCAGCATGAGCGCGAAGCCGCGCACGCTTGCGGTCGCCACGGTGAACAGGACCATTGCCGTGATCGCCGTCACCACATTGGCGTCGATGATCGTGGCGAAGCCCTTCTTGTACCCCTGCGCGATGGCGGCACGCACCGACCTGCCGGCGCGCACCTCTTCCTTGATGCGTTCGAAGATGACGATGTTCGCGTCCGCGGCCACCCCGAAGGTCAGCACCAGGCCGGCGAAGCCCGGCAGCGTGAGTGTCACGTTGAAGAGGAGAATCGTCGCGTACAGGAAGGCCGCGTAGATCCCGAGCCCGGCGACCGCGACGAGCCCGAGGAAG
>Ga0180093_1000020_pt1 | contig 13690 bp, 13 predicted proteins | sample EasRivT45_16_1Da_FD_123017 | JGI IMG/M metagenome (GOLD analysis project Ga0180093, IMG submission 123017) | Soil microbial communities from meander-bound floodplain in the East River, Colorado, USA - East River metaG ERMLIBT45_16_1Da | ecosystem: Environmental > Terrestrial > Soil > Floodplain ... | reverse complement strand
CGGCATGATCGCCCCGTCGCCGGGCACGGATGACCACCCGCGTGCCCGCCGGTGTGTGAACCATCGCATTCGTGGCGAGCGCGCGGCCGATCTGAAGAACACGTCCCGCGTCTCCGGAGCACCAAACGTCGGTCTCGATATCGGTCTCGAGCATGTGCCCCGTCGACGTCGCGACGTGCTCGAGCTCGTCAACCAACAGCTGAACTGTCTCCGTAAGGTCTACAGGCTCCCGCAGGACACGCAACTGGCCGGCGTCGACGCGAGAGAGGTCGAGGAGGTCGATAGACAGGCGTGCCAGCCGCTGCACCTGCCCCTGCATTGTCTCGATGAAGCGGTGCCGGGTTTCCTCGTCGAGCTCCTCGTCCATGAGCAACTCGAGGAATCCACCGAGCGAGAACAGTGGTGTCCGCAACTCGTGCGACGCATTCGCGACAAACGCCTTTCGCGCATTGTCCAGCTGTGCGAGTTGCACTCGCATTCGGTCGAAGGTGTCCGCGAGCTGGCCGATCTCGTCATTGCCACGATCCACGATCGGAGCCCCGAAATCCCCACCCGCGATGCGTTCGGCCGCCGTCTCCAGGCGCAGCAGCCGGTTCGCCAGCATCCCGGCTGCGGTAAGGCCGAGAACGAGCGCGAGAACGAGCGCAAACGCAGTAGCGAGCAGGAGTCGCTGCTCGACGAGGCGAACCGTCGCGAGCGAGTCGGCGAGCGGCGCCTGAAAGAGCACGACCGCGTCTGCGTCGAGCGGCACAGCCACGTTCGCGTTGTCGCCGTTCGCGTCGACCACGCGCCCGCGTTCGACCTTGCCGCTGACGAGAGCCTCGAGTGCCACGGAGTCGGTCGCCACATCAAGCGAGCTCCGCGTGCGCGAGTCCGCCACCGCTGCGAGCGCGGGTTGGTTCGTGGACAAGACATCGAAGGCCACAACGCGCGAGTTGGTGACGACCGCATACGCCTCGACGCGTTCCTGCCAAAGAAGCGTGTCCTCGGGAAGCGAGCTCGCAAGGGGAACGGCGAGGTCTTCGAGTTGGTCGAGCCTTGCGTCGACGAGGCGTCGCTCGAGCGACGGCACGACGATCAAGTACGCCGTCCCGAGCGCTCCGGCGACGATTGCGACGAGGACGAGCGCGATGCGGATCCGGATGCCTCCCGGCAGCCTCATGAGTGGTCTCTCCGGGACGTACGGGGCCGAGTCACCGGCGAAAACCAAGCACGGCTAGGACGCAGGGAGGCCGCATACCGGTGAGGTATGTGGCCGACTGAGGACGACGCCGGGCGCAGGTTTGCAGCCGCGTGACACGGTGGCGTACGTCCCGGAGCGACCACTTGACTACTCCGGTCTGAAGCGATAGCCGGCGCCGCGAATCGTGAGGATCAGCTCGGGATCGCTCGGGTCACGCTCGATCTTCTCGCGAAGGTGCCGAACGTGGACGTCGATTGTCCGCGGCTCACGGTAGTCGGACCCCCCACGAAGTCGCTCCAGCAACTCACGACGCGAGAAAACCACACCTGGGCTCGACGCCAGCACCGCGAGCATCTCGAACTCGATGAACGTCAGTTGAATCGTCTCACCACGGATCTGCACCGTTCTGCGCGGAAGGTCGATCCTGAGCTCGTCACGCTCGATGACCTCTTCGCGCTCCCCGGTGACGCGAGGCGTGGCCGCCCGGCGCAGGAGAGCACGGACGCGACTGCGGAACTCTCGTATCGAGAACGGCTTGGTGATGTAGTCGTCAGCGCCGAGCTCCAGCCCGAGCACCTTGTCGAGCTCCTCGCCACGCGCGGTGAGCATGATGATCGGGACGTTGCTCTGGCTGCGAAGCCGCTTGCACACTTCCAGGCCGTCGAGCCGAGGCAGCATCACGTCGAGGACGACAAGATCGACTGTTTCGTCCCCGAATCGCCGCAGAGCCTCTTCGCCGTCACGCGCCTGCACGACGCGATAGCCGTCCCGCTCGAGCGGGAAGGTCAGGAGTGTCTGGATCGAGTCCTCGTCGTCGACGAGGAGAATTGTCGAGGAGTTAGGCATCGGAGCGTTCACGCGGGCCCGCGGCTGCCGGCCCGCCTACTATAGCCCGGCGATGAAAGCAGCTCGGCCCCGGAGGCGCCGTCGGCGGCTGCGTCGTGGCACAGTCGACAGACCCCTGAACGGTCGGCTCGTGCGTGTGGGGTTCGTCGTCGTCGCCCCGGCCGTTCTCGCGTTGCTGTTCTCCATCGCGACCACGGGCACTCTCCCGCGATCCTCTCTCGAGCCGCTGTTCAGCTCAGCTGCCGCCGCTGCGCTGCACGAACAGCTATCGACCTAGTACCCCGCGCGCGTTCCAGGCACGGTCGAGGCCGAGGGTGCGGCCCGGTGGTACAGCGAGACGATCTCGGCCCTCGGACTGGTCACAGAATCGGACGTCTGGACCGAAGATCTCGCAGACCTCGGCCCGGTCGAGCTTCGGAACGTCGTGACGGTGGTTCCCGGGCGCTCCGAGGAGACGATCGTCCTCGTTGCTCATAGAGACAACGCTGGGGCAAACCAGCCGTTGGGCGACAACGCGTCCGGAACAGCGACTCTCATCGAGCTTGCGCGCGGTTTCGCCCCGCAGGACGTCGGTCCGGATCCCATGCCGCAGCGAACGCTCGTGCTCGTTTCGACCGACGCCGGGGCCTATGGAGGGGCCGGAGCTGCGCGCTTTGCAAGAGAGTCTCCGCTCGCGGACGCCGCAATCGCGGTTGTCGCCCTCGATGGGCTGGGCGGGCGTGGGCCGCCGCGGATCGCGATTGCGGGAGACAGCCCCGCCTCGCCAGCTCGCGCTCTCGTCAGCACGGCTTCGGCGCGAGTACGGGAGCAGGTCGGAACGGCGCCCTCTCTGCCTTCGGTCCTCACCCAACTCGTCGATCTCGGGATGCCCTTCGCGGCCGGCGAGCAGGGCCCTTTTCTCGAGCGCGGAGTGGCTGCCATCACTCTCACGACTTCGGAAAGGAGTGATCCGGCAGTTCCGGCTGGAGATCCCGACACTCCGCTGTCGGTCCAGCGGCTCGGGCAGCTAGGTCGTGCCACAGAGGCGCTCGTAGGCTCGCTCGACGCCAGTGTGGGAGGCGCCTTTCGAACCCCTGACAGCATCTTCCTGAGCGACCGCGCCGCGAGCGGGTGGGCGGTCCGACTGACGCTCGTCCTCTGCGTCGTTCCATTCGCGCTCGGCGTGGCCGACCTCCTCGTCCGATGCAAGCGGAGGGGTCTTCCACTCGCACCCGCGTTTCGCGGGCTGCGTGCGCGGCTCTTGTTCTGGCTTTACGCCGGACTGCTCGTTTGGATCGGTGCCCTGACCGGCGTGTTTCCGACCGGTGCCTCGCTGCCGCTCCCTTCGTACACATCGCTGGTCGCGGACGCACCGGCGGCTGGCCTCACGGTTCTTGCAATCGCGCTCGCGCTCGCCTGGCTCATTGGTCGGAGACGCCTCATTCCCGCGACATCCGCCGTCGCGAGCGAGCAACTCGCGGGTCTGGCGGCCGCTCTCGCCGGCCTCGGTGTCTTGGCGGTGACGCTCGCGCTCGCAAAGCCGTACGCGCTTGTCTTCGTGCTCCCGTCGTTGTACGCGTGGATGTGGCTGCCACTTCGCAGCCGCTTGTGGCAGCGCGCACTCCTCTACTGGGCCGGCTTGGCAGGCCCGCTTCTGGCCTTGGCGCTGCTTGCGCGGCAACTCGACCTTGGTGCGTTCGACACCCCGCTCTACGTCACAGGGCTAGCGACGGTTGGCTACCTCTCTGTCGGATCGGTTTTGGCCGGGATCGTCTGGGCCGCTGCAGCCGCCCAGCTGGCGGCTCTGGCGTTCGGACGCTACGCGCCGTATGCGCACGGGATGGAGCCGCCGCCAGCGGGTGTCGTCCGACGGTCACTCCGTAGCGTGATACGCGTCCGTGCGAATGGTGGACGTGAAGACGAGCGCCGGGCCGCGAAACAGCTGCCTTGAACGCTCCGTGCGTGGCCGAGATCCGTGCAAGCGGATTCCGGTGTGCGCCAGCGAGTCTAGGCGAGCCTGAGGTACCTGACCACAACGCCGGCCGCGAGCTCGCCCTCCCCTCGAGGCACATGAACTAGCGCATCGGCCGTCGCAGCGCGAACGATCATGTGCGACTCCTGGCCGGTCACCGGTTCGAGGAAGACACCGTCCTCCCCTGTCCGACGGCGAGCCCGAACGAACTCGTCCCGTTGGGGGTTCCGTCGAAATGTCGTCGCAGCCCGACCGTGCTCGTAGCCCAGGTCGACTGTCTCGACCCCCTGGAGCGCCAGGAGAGCCGGCCTGACGAACACGAGCGAGCCCACCAGTGACGACACGGGGTTCCCGGGAAGACCGAAGACGAGCGTCGCACCTCGAACCCCAAACGCCAGCGGCTTCCCCGGCTTGACAGCGACACCCCAGAACACCTCCTCGACGCCGAGATCCGAAGCGACCCGGCGAACGAGGTCGTGCGGGCCCATCGACACGCCGCCGGAGGTCACGAAGACGTCTGCCTCGAGGCCGCGTTCGAGAGCCGCGCGATGAGCGTCTTCGTCGTCCTCGGCGACCGGCAGTAGCTCCACCTCGGCGCCCGCGGTTCGCAGGACTATCGCAATCATGGCGCGGTTCGACTCGTAGATCTGGCCGTAGTCGAGGGGCTCACCGGCAGCCCGGAGCTCGCTTCCGGTCGCAAGAACCGCCACGCGTGGACGAACCGAGCATCGAACCTCGTTGACTCCGGCGGCGGCGAGAGCGCCGATCTGCGTGGCGCCAAGCCGAGTGCCCGCTTCCGCCGCAACCTCGCCCGCTCGAACGTCGCCGCCGCGTGGGCGGATGTGCTGCCCGCGGTGCGCTTGCTCCGGGATCTCGACTCGATCGCCACGATCAACCAGTCTCTCGACGGGGACGACGGCGTCAGCACCGTCCGGCACCGCAGCACCGGTCGCGATCTCGGCTGCGGCTCCCGCGGAAAGCGGTTCCGACGCTGGGCTGCCCGCCGCGATCCGAAACGCGACCGAGAGCTCGCCGGGAGTCTCGCCGGCTCGCACGGCGAACCCGTCCATGGCCGAGCTCGCGAACGGTGGCAGATCCACTCGCGACAAAGCAGACGTCCGGAGAACGCGTCCTGCCGCGTCCGCGACGGCGACCATCTCCGCCCGGAGCGGTTGTGCTCGTTCCAGGATGCGCGCGAGCGCATCTTCGAGCGTCAGGAGGCCGGACACCGAGGCGCGCAGGCTACGTGCCGCCGAGGCCTGGCGTCGGGGCCGGATCAGGCGCTTTTTTCGTCGTCGTCTCCGTCTCGGTGCTCTCCGACTCGGAGGCGCTCGGATCGTACGTCAGCGCGTACTGGCCACGCGTGAACGGCTTCCATTCCGGCCAGAACGCCGGTTCGGCGAACGGGGTCGGCTCGGTTCCCTCGAGCGCAGGTTCCATGAAGAGCCGCCAGATCTCAGCCGGGAAGCTGCCGCCGCTGACTGCGATCCCATGGACGTTCTCCATAGGGATCTCTCCCGCCGTGAAGCCAATCCAGACCGTCGTTGCGAGATCCGGGGTGTAGCCCGCGAACCACGCATCGGCGTATTCCTCATTCGTTCCCGTCTTCCCGGCCGCCGGACGACCGAATGCCGCGCGCGTGCCCGTTCCGTACTGGATGTTCTGTTCGAGAATGCGAGTGACGACCGCCGCGGTGCCCTCCGATACCGCGCGCCGGCGTTTGGGAACGCCCCATCCTGCCGTCGTGTCCTCACGCCCGTCATCGAGGACGACTCGCCGGATCGCCATCGGCTCCGCGTAAACGCCGCCGGCTGCCAGCGTCGCGTACCCCGAGGCGATGTCGAGCGGTGAAACGGCGATCGAGCCGAGGCCGATCGATGGCACATATGCACCTCTCACGTCGAGGGGCGACCGAACACCCATGCGGCGGGCGGTCTCCGCCACCCGCTCGGGCGTGACATCGAGAGTGAGCTGCGCGTAGACCGCATTGTCCGAGCGGATCGTCGCGCTCCGAATCGAGCTCCATCCGTAGTAGTCGTTGGCGTACGTGTGCACGCACCACCAGGTTCCGTCCTCGCAGTTTCCCGCGGGGTGCACGCGGTACGTGAACGGTGCGGAGACGTAGTACGTCGAGTCCGGGTTGATCCCCAGCTCGACCGCGGCCGTGAGCACGAACATCTTGAAGGTCGAGCCCGTCTGCCGACGCGCCTGCGAGAGCAGGTTGAACTCGTTCTTGGGTCGGTTCGGGATGACAGCGGTCATCGCGCGGATAGCTCCCGTGCGGGGGCTGATCGAGATCAGGGCGGCCGCAGGATCGGTCGGCTGATTCATCGTGTCGCGGATGGCCCTCTCCGCGAGCCGCTGGTAGCGCGGGATGATCGTGGTGTAGACCTGCAGTCCCCCGGAACGGACCTGCTCTGCGCCGTAGACCTCGATGAGCTTGTCCCTCACATAGCCGAAGAAGTACGGCTCGCGGATTCGGCTGTAGAGCCTGCCCGGTCGGAACACGAGCTTCGATGAGATCGCCAGGTCGTGCTCCCGCTTCGTGATCACACCAGTTTCGAGCATTGCGCGGAGGACTTCCGCTCGCCGCGCGAGAGCGCGGGCAGGTGTCGTGAACGGGTCGTACGACGACGGCGCCTGCGTAAGGCCTGCCAGGAGCGCAGACTCGGCCAGATTCAGCTCCACCGCGCGTTTCGAGTAGTACGTCTGTGATGCCGCCTCGATGCCATACGCCTGGTTCCCGTAGTACACCTGGTTGAGGTACGTCGTCAGGATCCGGTGCTTCGACCAGGCCCCGTCGAGCTTGGTCGCGAGGCAAGCCTCCTTGACCTTTCGCTGCACTGTTCGCTCGCGCGAGATGTACAGATTGCGTACGAGCTGCTGGGTGATGGTCGACCCGCCCTCGACGATCTCGCCGGCGCGAATGTCCGCTACTGCGGCACGCGCGATTCCCTCGAGGTCGACACCGCCGTGCGCAAAGAACCGGCGGTCCTCGACGGCGATCGTGGCCTTGCGAATCCAGAGAGACATCCCTTCGGCCGTCACAGGCTGGCGGTTTCGCTCCGCCGGGATCGAGCCGAGCAGGGAGCCGTCTGCCGCGTACAGAAACGTGTTCTGGCCGATACGGACCGACCGGAGTGAATCGAGGTCGCACGACGAGCCGTACGCAAGCACTCCAGCCGTGCCGCCCACACCAGCGGCAAGCCCGAGCGCGAGGATGGCTGCGATTGCCACGAGCGCTCCACGGCGTCTTCGCCTGCGCCGAGCCGCCCGTTGATGACGTCCTCTCGGGCGCAGCGTGTCCGGGTCGAGGAAAGCGCGCTTGCCACGCGGCGTGCTCATGACGGAATGCTAGCCACGGTGTATCTCGGATTCGGCGCGGGTTTGTACGCTCCTCACGCAGGGCGGAGGTCGGTCGTGCTGGAATCCCCGAATGGACGGAGAAGGCACGCCGATACCGGCACGTGGAAGGCTCATCGCTTGGCTCGTGTTCGTGGGGCTCCTGGCGCTCCTGAGCTACGCCGCTCGGCTCGGAGGGACGGAGACGCCGGACGACATCGCCTACCGCTATTCGTCGTCGATCGCGGCGCTCATCCAGTACGCGTTCATGCTCGGCGTCCTCCTCCTCATTGCACGTGGACTCCCGCGGCGGCAGGTCTTCGCTCTACGCGGGCCAGCCTCGTGGCCGCGATCGCTCGGGCTCGCCGTGCTCGCGCTCCTCGCGATCTACCTCGCAGCGTTCGTATACGAGAGGATGCTCTCGGCTTTCGGCGACTGGAACCCGACCGAGGAGCAGGGTCTCGTGCCCGACGGATGGGACTCGAGCCGAGCGGGCGCGTTTGTCACCTTCTTCCTCATCGTCACACTCGTGGGGCCCACCGTTGAAGAGCTGACCTACCGCGGGTTGGGCCTGTCGCTGCTCACGCCGTATGGGACCGGACTCGCGATTCTCCTCACCGGGATCCTCTTCGGCGCGGCACACGGGCTCCTCATCGCACTCCCGGTGCTCACTGTCTTTGGGATCGTCGTCGGCTGGCTGCGGGTAAGGACCGAGAGCATCTTCCCTCCGGTGATCCTTCATGCGACCTTCAACGGCACAGCCCTGCTCGTCTCGGTGAGCGGCGCGGGCTAGTAGTCGCCGCTACGCGAGTTCCTCGTCGTCCTCGGCGTCCTCCTCGAGGGGCTCGTCTTCCTCCTCGAGGGGCTCCTGGAGACTCGATGCGAATTCTTCCGGGGTCACGTTCTCGAGGAACTGGCGGAACTCGACCGGGTCGAGGTCGGCGAGGCTCGAGGCAGTAACGAGCCCGGGTTGCTCGTCGTCCTCCGCCTGGAACTCGATACCAGACTCTTCGACGACCTCGTCCGAGGCGAAGATCTGGGCGTCGCAGCGAACGGCAAGAGCGATCGCGTCGGACGGTCTCGAGTCGATCTCGACTTCCCGCCCGTCCTGGGCGATCGTGATTCGCGCGTAGTACGTGTTCTCGCGAAGCGCGGTGATGGTGACTCTGACGACCTCTCCCTGCAACTCCGAGATCACGTCGGCAAACAGGTCATGGGTCATTGGGCGCGGGGGGCTGGCCCCCTGCAGCTTCATGAGAATCGCGGCAGCCTCGGGGTGTCCGATCCAGATCGGCAGGAACTTCTCGTCGTCAGCGGTCTTCAGGAGCACGATCGGCTGCTTGCCGATGGGCTCGAAGCTCACCCCGTACAAGGTCATTTCTCGCATCGGCGCCCACGCTCATCTTAGACAGGCGGCTTCGCTACAGTTGCGACCCCGGGCGATTAGCTCAGTCGGTTAGAGCGCCGCTCTGATAAGGCGGAGGCCCCTGGTTCGAGTCCAGGATCGCCCACCTTTACGCAAGACCGGCAATCCGCTAGCGCGGAGTTCCGGCCGCGCAATCCCTAAAGGCGTCCGGTTCGCGGCCGCTAGCGCTCCTTGCCCTCAGCGCCGAGGCTGGGCATGCTCAGGCCGCTGCAGTTCGGATGGTGATGGCCTCGAGAACCTCGACGAGCTCCGCGAGCCCCTTCTCGTCCTCGAACCTGATCTGAAGCGCGCCTCCGGAGACGCGGGTCGGCATCGCCGTGAGTTGCTCGGCAGCCGTCCGTGCACGATCCACGAGCGCAGGATCCACGGCTGCAGCCTTGCGTGGGCGCCTGCGGGCGCCGCCTTCGCGGGCAGCGCGCTCTGCAGCTCGCACCGTAAGACCTTCCTTCAAGATCCGCCGCGCGAGACGGCGCCGAGCATCGTCGTCGGGGAGCGACAGAACCGCTCTAGCGTGACCCTCGCTCAGGTCCCCGCGCGCAAGCATCCACAGCACCTCTTCCGGAAGCTCGAGAAGCCGTAACCGGTTCGAGACCGCTGGCTTCGACCGCCCAACGCGATCGGCGACAGCGCCGAGCGAGAGCTCGAACTCGTCGACGAGCGAAGCGTAGGCACGAGCCTCCTCGACGGGGGAGAGCTGTTCGCGAGCAACGTTTTCGACAAGCCCGAGAAGAAGTGAATCGCGATCCTCCACGTCGCGGACGACTGCGGGGAGCGTGGCAACGCCGGCCGCCCTCGCCGCTCGCCAGCGCCGCTCGCCGGCGATGAGCTCGAACCCTCCTTCGGGCCGACGGCGCACCACAATCGGCTGGAGGACACCCTGCAGCCGGATGGAGCTCGCAAGACCTGCGGCCGCTTCCGGCTCAAAACGTCGCCGGGGCTGGCGTGGGTTGGGGTGAATCGTCTCGACCGGGAGGTGGAGCAGCTCGGGCTGTCCTGCTTCGCCCAGTAGCACCTCGAGGCCGCGCCCGAGGCCGCGCCGCTCCTTAGGAACGCTCGACAAGCTCCATCGCCACCTTCCAGTAGGCCTTGGCGCCGGCAGAACGCCGGTCGTAGGCGATTGCGGGGACCCCGTGGCTCGGAGCCTCGGCGAGACGGATCGAGCGGGGTATCGTCGTGGTGAAGACGAGTGAGCCGAAGTGACTTCGGAGCTCGGACTCGACCTCGGCGGCGAGCCGGGTTCGGCCGTCGGCCATGGTCAGCAGGATCCCCGCGACGGCGAGGTCGGGGTTCAGGCGCGCCTTCACAAGATTGATCGTTCCAAGTAGTTGCGAGAGCCCCTCGAGGGCGTAGTACTCGGCCTGAACCGGAACGAGCGCGCGGCTGGCAGCTGCGAGCGCGTTGACCGTCAGCGGCCCGAACGAGGGTGGGCAGTCGAGGAGGACGTACGAGTACGGCTCGAGCGTGCCGGCCAGAGCGTCTGCCAGGTACCGCTCCCCGCCGGGGCGCGTCGAGAGCTCCACGGCTGCAGCCGCGAGGTCGTTCTTCGCCATGACCACATCGAGGTTCGGGACTCCGGACGGTTTTGCGAGCGCAGGCAGCGGTACGCCATCGAGCAGGTCATGTGTTGAAGCGCCGTTCGCTCGCATGCCGAGCCCGGACGTCGCGTTCGCCTGCGGATCGAGGTCGATGAGGAGCACGCGCTCACCTGCCTCGGCGAGGCAGGCACTGACGTTGACGGCGGTCGTCGTCTTGCCGACGCCGCCCTTCTGGTTCGCGACTGCGTAGACCCGGGCGGGCACGATCGCAGGCTAGACATCCGGCCGGACGCCCTTCGCTAGCCTGGCTCCGATAGACGAGGAGCTGGCAGCGGCAAAGGAACGCTCCTGTGGCGCGAGACGGCGGCAGTGGAGCGATCGGATCGGGGTCGGGAACGCCGTCGATTGGACGCCGCCGCATGGTTTCGCCCTCATTCGAATCCAGTTTTGACTTCGTCCCCGTTCCCCGGAGAAGGCAACTCATCGAGCGCCTCCTTTCGTACGCGGGTCGGGTGGTGATCGGCGTCTTCAACGAAGAGCGAGAAGCGCGCTCACTCGAGGACAAGGTCTCGAGCTGGGGCTTTGCGGTCTCCGGTCGCAGTGAGCGGGAGCATCCCCATCCGCGACTCGCTTACCGCGCCTTCTGGATCAACTCGACCGACTAGCTGATGCAAGACCGGAGTCCGCTCGCGCGGCGTTCGTCTTTCACATCAAGCCCCTATGCCAGAGGGCGCTTCTTGGCCATCCCCGGGCGGCGAGGGAACCCCTCGGGCGTCGGCCCGAGCTTCTGGAGCACGAGCAGCCCGTCTCGATCGTCCTGGAGCGTCGAAGCGAGCCCTTCGGCGACTCGCCTTACCCGGTCTGCCTCAGCGCGCTCGCCGACCCAGAGGATCGCGATCCCGCCCGGCCGAACGAGGGGAAGGCACAGCTCGGCTGCGACCGGCGGCTTCGCAAGCGCCTTCGCCAGGGCAACACCGAACATGTCGGTCTGCTGCTCTTCGGCACGGCCCCAGACGACAGCCACATTGGGAAGCTCGGCGGAGATCCGGCTCAAGAAGTCGCACTTCCGGCGTTCGGCGTCGAGCAGCGTGAACGCCCTGCCCGGGAGCGCAACAGCAAGTGGAATCCCGGGCGTGCCGCCACCCGAGCCGACATCGATCACCGGTCCCAGGCAGCCGTCGACGATCGGGACTGCGCGCAGCGCATCGTCGAGAAGAGCGCGACGAGCCTCGCCGAAGTCGTGGATTCCCGTTGCGCCGGGCGCTGCCACGACCTCCTCGAGCCAGCGCTCGAGGAACGCGCTCGCCACGTCAGTCCACAGGTTGCCTGGGAAGGACGACGACGTACCGGTTCGGCTCCGAGCCCTCGCTCAGCGTCTCGACCGCCGGGTCGTCCTTCAGGGCCTCGTGAACGATCTTGCGCTCGACCGGCGTCATCGGATCGAGGTCGACGCGTCGCCCGGTTGCAGAGGCGCGCTGGGCTGTGCGCTTCGCCATCGTTTCGAGCGTCGCGGTACGCCGAGCGCGATAGCCTGCAGCGTCGACCACGATTCCGTGTCTGCCGCCTTCGGTTCTCGCGATCGCGTTCGCCAAGTATTGGATCGCGTCGATCGTCTGGCCGTGCTTGCCGATGAAGAGACCAAGATCCGCACCCGTGCAGGTCACGGTCACCACTCCGTCGCGCTCGGCTGCAGAGGCCGTGACACTCGCTCCGATCGCCGCGGCAGCACGCTGTACGAACTCGCGTGCGGTCTTTGCCTCCGCGCTCGAATCGGCGTCCGCCGGCTGTCCCTGTGCGGACGCGATCGCAATCACCTGCGCGGGCGTGTACCCGACGCCGAGAAGGCCACGCTCGCCCTCCGAGACGACCTGGAACTCCACGCTGTCACGGTCGAGGCCGGGGACGAGCTGCTCGAGCTCGCGTAGCGCTGCCCACTTGGCTTCGCCGACCGTCTCACCGGTCGCCTCGACGGTGATGGAGTCTGTGTTGCTCATCTCCGCGCCCCTCCGCCGCGCTTGCGCTTCACCCGGCGCGGAGGGCCAGCGCGGGATCCACCGTCGTCTTGCGGTTCGCCAGAAGTGGGCGTCGCCGGCGCTTCACCCGCGTCCTTCGGTGGGGTCCGGCTCGAGCGCTTGGGCGGAATCACCGGCTTCGGCATCTGCCGTCGGGTGACAATGCCCTGACCGGTCGTCCAGAGGTTCGTCGTCAGCCAGTAGATCATGAGTCCGGACGGGAAGCCGAGGATGAAGGGGAGGAAGACGATCGGGAGCACCATGATCATCCAGCGCTGCGCCTTGGATTGCATCGACGTCGACATCAGCCATGTCGACGTGAGCTGGCTCACGACGTAGACGACAATCAGCACCGGCCCCCAGCCGTCCTTCGTGGGCTCGGTGATGTCGACGAGGCCGATCCACTCGAGCGACGAGGACGGGAAGTTCGGAAAGATCTCCTTCTCGAAGTCGCGCAGGACGAAGAACAGGGAGATGAAGATCGGGATCTGGAAGACAATCGGCAGGCAGGAGGCGTACGGGTTGATCTTGTTCTCCTTGTAGAACTTCATGAGCTCTTCTGACTGCTTCTGCCGGTCTGCCTTGTAGCGCTGCTGGATGGCCTTCATCTCGGGCGCGTGGATCTGCAGGCTCTGCATCGAGTGGATCTGGCGAACGGCGACCGGAACGAGGAGCATCCGGACGATCACCGTCAGCGCGACGATCGACCACGCCCATGTGAGCCCGACCGAGTCGTGGAGCCACGTCAAGACCTCCGTGAGAACGTTCTCGAGCGGTGAGAGGAGCCCGCCGACGATCACGTTCGCGCTTTCCCGGACCGAAACAGCGGAAACAAGGACTGGTCGTGGGCGTAGTCGACGCCCCCGTGGCTCCAAGGGTTGCAGCGAAGCAGGCGCCAGCCGGCGAGAACCGCCCCCCGGACGAGCCCGAACTCCCGGAGGGCATCGACCGCATACTGGGAGCAGCTCGGGTGGTACTTGCACGTCCCGCGTGGTGTCAGGAGCCCGAAGGTCCAGCGCCACGCGTGGACGACCCAGATTCCGAGGTACCTCACGTTCGAACTCTCCCGAGCACGTCGGCTATCTCTGCGACGAGCCATTCGCGCCCGCGCGTCTCAGCGGGCTCGGCGAAACCAGGGCGTGCGACCAGTACGTAGTCGTGGCCGAGTGGCACCGAGTCGAGAAGCTCACGCCATGCTTCCCGCAAGACCCTTTTGGCGCGGTTCCGAACCACCGCAGAGCCGACCGAACGAGGAACTGCGAGGCCAAGACGCGGCGTTCCGTCTGCGTCCTCGTCGCGGGGGAACCAGTGTAGGACGAGATATCGGGTCGAGGTCGACTTACCGCGTCGATAGACGGTGTCGAAGTCCCGTGAGCGGGAGAGTCGGTTGCGGCG
>Ga0180093_1000015_pt1 | contig 14015 bp, 13 predicted proteins | sample EasRivT45_16_1Da_FD_123017 | JGI IMG/M metagenome (GOLD analysis project Ga0180093, IMG submission 123017) | Soil microbial communities from meander-bound floodplain in the East River, Colorado, USA - East River metaG ERMLIBT45_16_1Da | ecosystem: Environmental > Terrestrial > Soil > Floodplain ... | reverse complement strand
TCGACGGAAAGCCGATCAAGCTCAAGGACGCGTTGGTCGGCCGCGAGTCGGACGGATGGATCGTGGCGCCTGGCGGCGAGAAGGTTGCCCGGGCCTCCTATACCCGATACGACGTCTCGGAAGACGGGCCGGGGTTCGCCGTGGTCAAGCTCTCCCGGGTCGGCTGGTGCCCGAGCCCGGGACGTCGGGAGGTCGGTAAGGCAATCGTTCGAATTGGCCCGGTGGGTATCGGACCGGACAAGCAACCCGCGATCGCGCGCGTGACCGGCACGGGGACGTTCCTCGTGCCGGACTGCGAGGCAAACGGGGTCCTCCTCAGCACGCCGAGCTCTCCGTGGCGCGTCGAGGTGGCGATCGCGCCCACGTTCTCGCCGAACGAGATCGACCCCTCGAAGAGCGACCGCCGTCAACTCGGGGGTGTGCTCGACGTGAAGTTCCAGTCGCTCTTCGGCAATTAGCGGCTTGATGTGAACGGCAAGGCGCCGCGGCCGCGAAGCGGCCGCCTTCAGGGACCTTCGCGCGACCGGAATCTGCGCAAGCGGATTGCGGTCTTGCACCGGTTAGTACTGCCGCGACGCCGCGACGAGGTAGGTGAAACGAAGTCGGAGCGCGAGCCGCGCAGGTGGGCCCGTGCGCTCGAGAGTCTTTGCGGCTGCGGCCACGATGCGCGGGAGCGCGACGGTCTGCGGGATGAAGAACGGGCGCAAAACGAGGCGGGCGAAGCCCGCAGCCTGCAGGTCGGCGATAACGTCGTCCAGGCGATACTGGCGCGGATTCAGATCGAAGACGAGCTTCTTCTCGGTGAAAGCGGCGACGTGGCGGAAGAAGGCTCGCCGATCTCGCGCGTAGTAGATCGCGCGGAACACCGTCGTTGCGGCCACCGGGCTCGGAGGGGTGTACTCATTGAGGTCGCCGATCTCGACGGACGCGCGTTCGCCGAGGCGGCGTTGCGCCTCGGCGACCATATCCGGCGTCGTGTCGACACCGCGGTAGCGAAGCCCTCGCCCGAGTAGGGTCTCGCCGAGACCGCCGTCCCCGCACGCAAGATCGAGCACCTCATCGCCTGGCTCCAGGCGCAGGCCGAGCGTCGCGATCAGGTCCGCCCGGTGCGCGAGGTAGGCCGTGGCATTTGCGTACGCCCGCTCGGTCCAGTCGTCGGCTTGCCGTGCGTACTGGTCGTCCTTGCTCACAGCGCGAGCAGCCGCTCCGGGTGCTTGCGAACGAAGCGCGCCATGCCGCGCGCGTGCCAAAGCGTGTGCCGCGAAAGGAAGCGCCGGTCGATGACGGCCGCGTAGTCATGCGTCACGATCGCCTCGGGGATGTACCAGCGCTCCCAGCCGCCCCGCATCGCCCGATAACAGAGGTCGATGTCCTCGCAGTAGTGCCGGTAGCCCGCGTCCCAACCGCCGATCTCGTCCAGCATCGCCCGCCGCATGAGCAAAAACGCACCGAGCATCCAGTCGGCCGGCGTGGGCTCGGTGGGCCGGTCGTCGAGAGAGTAGTGCTCGCGCTGGGTTTGGTACGGAGGCCGGAACCGCCGCAACGGTGTCCGGCGCATGACGGTACCGCTGACGGTAGGGAAGCGCCGTCGCGACGGCTGCCAGCTCCCGTCCGGCCAGCGCATCTGTGGCCCCGTGATGCCAGACCGAGCATGAGATTCCGCGAAGGCGACGAGCGCAGCAATGGCACCCGGCTCGGCGATGGCGTCGGGGTTCACGTTCAGCACGTACTCGCCCGAAGTCGCAGCGATTCCGAGGTTGACGTTCGCCGCCAGCGAGAGCGGGCGGGGATTCTCGAGAACGCGCACACCGTCGGGCACCCGATCGGCGGAGCCAGACAGATTGGCGATCACGACGGTCTCGTCGACCTGCGTGACCAGCGCGGGCAGAGAGCGTTCGAGCTCGATGCCGTGCCCGTGGGAGACCACGACCGCGGAAACCTTCACGTTTCGAGTATCTCCCGGTAGACAGCGATCGTCCGCTCTGCGGCGGCTCTCCAACTGAAGGCTCGCGCGCGCTCGAGGCCAACTGCTACGAGGCGGTCTTGCTCGCGGATCGCCTGGCGGATCCCGTCCGCGAGCCCACCCTCGTCCACGAACACGGCAGCGTCACGGGCAACCTCCCGTAGTGCGGGATCTGGAACGGCTACGACAGGCGTTCCCGACGCCATCGCCTCGAGCACCGGCAGGCCGAAGCCCTCGTACCGCGACGACTGGACGAGGCACGCTGCGCCACGATAGAGCTCGGCCAGCCGCTCGGTAGTGACGTAGCCCGCGAGACGCGCGCCACGTTGACTGAGCTCTGCCGCGAGCCCGGGATCCTTCTCCGGCCCGACGACGACGAGCGGCAGCCCGACAGCGGCAGCAGCGTCCAGCGCCGCGAGCTGGTTCTTCCGCCGTTGGATGGCCCCGACCGTGAGGACGTACCCGCCTTGTGACAAGTTGTTACTTGGAACGAGTTCGCCAGCAGGAGGGGGCTCCGGCGCAAGTGACAAGTTGTCAGTTGGCTTCTCGTCGCGCGAGCTGCGTGGCCGGAAGAGCGGGTCGACGCCGTTCGGGGTGACGACGATCGACCCGGCAGGGACACCGTAGAGCTCCATGAGGTCAGCCTTCGTCCGCTCGGACACCGTGAGTACGCGCACTGCTCGCCGGACGGCTCGCGGGACAACGAGCCGAAAGACCGCCCGATCTTTCCAGCTCATCAGCGCCGGGTCCCGCTCGAACGAGAGGTCGTGGACGGTCACGACGCACGGGCAGGGCGGCCGAAGCGGCAAGGCGTGCTGCGTATGGCAAAGAGTGGCTCCGACGCGTCGGAGCGCGCGCGGCAGAGACCAGGCCATGCGGAGCTCCTGGGAGCGAGCCCGGAGCTCAAGCGCCTCGACCCCAGCGGGAACGAGGTCGGGCCTGCGCGTGACCGCAACGAGGCGGATCCCGGCCTCGGACGCCAGCGGCGCGAGCTCGCGGAGCAGGTTGCGGACGTAGGTCTCGTCGCCCGTCCGCTGGCGCCCGAGGACGTCGGCGTCGAACGCGACCACGCTCATGTCAGCTCTCGCCACAGCTCCTCAACAGAGTCGGCGGCGTGCTCCCACGTGAACTTACGGGCGCGGGCGAGCCCGAGAGGAACCAGCTCGTCGCGGCGCGCCACCGCCTGTCCGATGCCATCGGCGATCGAGCTCACGTCCAGCGGGTCGACGAGGACCGCGGCACCCCCCGCCACTTCCTCCATCGCCGTGGAGCGAGAAGTCACCACCGGTGTCCCGCAAGCCATCGCTTCGATGACGGGCAACCCGAAGCCCTCGTAGAGGGACGGATAGAGCACGAGACGGGCTCCTCGATACAGCCCCGCAAGCTCCGCGTCCGGAAGCTCACCGACCCAGCCCGGAACGTCCACCCCGCCCCAGCCGCGAGCGCCCGCCACGCGTAGCTCGACGCCGGCGAGGCGCGCCGCCTCGACGACGCGGCTCAGATTCTTCCGCGGCTCGAGCGTCGCGACGGCGAGCACGTAGTCGCCTTCCACTCGGGGGCCATTCGGGTCGAACACCGAGTCGACGCCGTTCGGAACGACGCGGATGCGCTCGGCCGGCACATCAGCGAGCGTGATCGTCTCGTCCTTCGTGAACTCCGAGACGGCGACGATCGCGTCGGCAGCCCGAAGCACGCGAGCGAGACCAGCCCTGCCATAGAGGCGGTGCCAGCGCGGGAAAGCTTCGGGGAAGCGCAGGATGGCCAAGTCATGCACCGTCAGAACCGTCGGAACGCTTGCGCTGCGCGGACCACGAAACGTCGTGCAGTGAAGAACGTCGAGCGTTCGGGCTCGTCGCGACAACCCGATCGGGTACCAGAGCGCGTCCCGCACGACGCTCGACGCACGTCCCGAGCCGCCGAACGAGATGAGCTCGAGCTCGAGGTCAGGTCGATCGCGCAAGGCACTAAGCAGCCCGCGAACGTGACGTGACGTGCCGGCACGCGTCTGGATCAGGGGCGAGGTGTCGACCCCGACCCTCACGTCAGTCCCTCGTGGAGGCGCCGCGCTGTCTCTCGCACGGCATCCTGCGGCTCCGGATACTTCAGAAGCAGTATCGCCGGGCTCGCAGCGCACCAGCAATGATCCACGTGCTCCTCGTCGAGTGCAGGCTCCCAGTTCGGCGGCGCCTCCGCGGCAAACGCCGTGACGGCAACCTCGGTCACCTCTGCGGCAAAGCGCGCGCGCACTTCGAGCGGCTCGTCGTCGAGCGCGTAGAGATAACGCCGGTCGAGATCGACGACCGGCGCCTCGAGCCCCGTCTCCTCGCGCAACTCACGGGCGGCGGCAGTCGCCGCGTCTTCACCGTGGTCGAGCGCCCCCGCGACGACGTGCCAATACCCCTGACGCTCGGGGGAGCGCTTGAGCACGAGGAACTCGGGTTCTGCGGGACCCCCACGGTGGACTACGACGAAGACCTCCTCCGGTCTCCTCACCGTACGAGCGCCTCCTCGTAGCCGCGCAGGAAGATCTCCCCGACCGCGTGCCACGTAAAGCTCCGCGAATGCACGAGCCCCGCTGCGACGAGCCTCTCGCGCTCGGCCAGCGCACGCTCAATCGCCGCAGCGATGGCCTTGGAATCAACCGGATCCGCTCGAACGGCCGCCTGGCCACTCGCCTCGTCGAGCGACTCGTGTGAGGAGACGACAACGGGGACGCCGCAGGCCATCGCCTCGATCACCGGGATCCCGAACCCCTCGAAGCGGGAGGGATACACCGCGACAGCGGCGCCGCGGTAAAGGCGCGCCAGCTCCTCATCGGAGACGTACCCGAGCCGGCGAATGCGCGAGTCATCCAGCAGCGCCTGCTCTCCCCACCCTTCTGCGCCCACGACCGCGAGGAAAAGGTCGCCTCCGAGCAAGCGGTGGGCCTCGACGAGCGCCTGAAGGTTCTTGCGTGGCTCGAGCGTGGCGACCGTAAGGATGTACGGAGCCCCGAGATCGGCCGCCGACCCGTCCGCGCGAAAGACGTCCTTCGTCGCCGGACGCGCCACGCGAACGCGATCCGCCGAGATCCCGAGCGTCTCGATCACGTCGCGCCCGGTGTGCTCGGAGTTGACGAAAACGACGTCGCACGTCTGCGCCGCATTCCGGTACTTGCGGCTGTGCATCGAGCGCGTCCTCGACGTCGTCCACTCCGGGTGATGAACGGGCACGAGATCGTGGATGGTCGTCGCCCGAACCCCCGCGCGCTGCGGCGGATACATCCAGTCGCTGAAGTGAAGTACGTCGAACCGGCCGATGAACCGCTCCGTCGCGGGATGGGACGCCATGCTCCAGCCCGTGCGCAGCGCATGCGATAACGGCAGCCGCCAGGTTCGAAGTTCGACGTCGATCCCCGCGAGTGCGGCGCGGATCCGCTCCGGTCCGCGGATGCTCGTCGGCGCGAACGCCACGATCTCGTGCTTGCCCGCGGAGACCTCGGCGAGACCCTTGAGCGACCCCTGCATGTAGTTCCCAATCCCGAGCAGCGGATGGCTGAGAGGGCTGACGTCGAAGGCGATTCTCACGTCCCGGGCCTGTAGACGAAGCGGTTGAAATGCGCACCGAGCTCGCGGGGGTCCGGATTCTGGCCCCCTGTGATCTCTGCCGGCACGGCGGTCGGGGTCACCGTGTAGACGACCCGGCACTCGCTCGTTCCAGGAGTAGGTGCCACTGGGACGGTGAGCACCGCCCGCCCCTCCGGTTGAAGCCGGACACCGCCGACCACTCGCCCATTGGTCCGCGCAGTGATGCCCTGCGGCTCGAGGAACAGGCCGGGATCGCTCGAGAGCACAACCGAGAGGCGCCCCGACACGCAACGCCGCCGTACGTACGTCACCCTCTTCCCCGACCAGGTGTCGCTCGGATACAGGCCGTCGACGCGGACCGCGTAAACGAGCGGCGGATTGACGCGCCAGAGGGTGATTCCCCACCCCTTGTCCCGCGCGATCGGCTCACCCTCGGGCTCGAACGCGGAGTCCGCGAGCAGGTATCCGTCGCTTACCGGCCTCCCGTCTGGGAGCGTCACCCGGCCGGTCCTCGGGTGGACCGTGACCCTGGACTCGGGGAGCCCGCCGGGCGTCGGAGCACTCAGGTAGTACACCGGGCCGACGCCTCGGCTGAAGAACTCGTTCTGATTGACCGTCAGGCGGTCGGTGCGACCCGTCCAGAGGAACGCAGCCTCGGCGCCGCTGGGCAGCGCGCGATCCACCCAGTCGCGCTCCGCCGTGCGAATCCCCTGGAACAGCGCTCCGCGGGAGAACCGCTCGAAGCCGTGAGTTCCCCACCAGATCGGACGGATCGCCAGGACCCAAAGGCCGAGCACGATGAGCGGGAGCGCGATCGCGAACCGGCGCGGCACGAATAGGAACGCGGCCGCCAGACCCACTCCGAGCGCCAAGGCGGCAGGAGCGATCCACCCCTCGCCGATCCGGTCCTGCAGCGACCAGAGCGGCAGCAGCATCAGCGTGTCCGTGATCGCCGAGGTCGTGAGAAAGCGATCGAACGGGATCGCGACCACGAGCAGCGTCGGGACGACGACGGCGGCAAGGGCGAGCACGCGCGGACGCGGGGCCCCGCGCTCCACCCACGCGAGCAGCGCAATGCAGAGCAGCGGCGCTACATAGAAGAGGTTCCGCTCCTCGATGCGGTCGGAGAAACGCGACGCGAACGCTGCGACGACAGGGACGATGCAGACCGTTAGCGAGATCGTCGCCGCGAGGAATGCCTGGAGCCTGCCGTCGAGCGAGCGCGCTCGACCGACGAGGACGATGGTCGCCGCCAGCGGGATCACCAAGACGTACAGCGAGAGCTCGGCGACGTGCCACCAGAGATACTGGAGGACCTCGCCGATCTCGTATCCCGCCTCGTCGACCGGCGAGTAGGCACCGAGCAGCTCCTGCGGTGAGCGTCCTGTGACGAGCAGGACCCCCAGCGCAGCGACGCCGAGGCCAGCCGTGATGGTGAAGAGCCAGCGAAACCGCGAGACCGTCGAGCGGAGCCCGCGGCGTTCGAAGATCGCGAGCACGAACGGCGCGAGAAGGACCGCGGGGAGCAAGGCAACCGCCTGAACACGGGTCGCAAACGCAAGCCCCAGAAGCACGAAGAGGAGGACGACCCGCCGGGCAGTGGGCCGCTCGAGGACGAGCACAAGCACGAGCGCGACGACGAGGAAGAGGGGGTAGAACAGGTTCTCTGTCATGACCGTGCCCGTGTAGGCGAGCGACGGAAGCGCCACCGCGAGGAGGGCGCCGAGGAGGGCAAGCCCGTCCTTCACGACCCGTCGCGCGAGGAAGAACGCCGGCACCGCGGCGAGTGACATGACGACGGCATTCAGCGCCTTCACCCCCGCGTACGCGTCCGGGAGGCTCTCGAAGAGGGCGTAGACCGGGCTGATCAGGAGCGGATACACGACGCTGTAGCCGGGATCCGGCTGGTCGCGGAGGAGGGGCTCACCCGCGTCGGCGAGGCCGCGAGCCACCTCGGACCAGATTACCTCGTCGACCATGATGAACGGGGCGACGATCCCGCGACCGAGGACGGCGCGAAACACCGCAGAGCCGACGACAATGGCGGTGAGCCAGGCCCAGATCGGAACTCGACGAAACGCTCTATCCAAGCTCGACCTCGGCGAGCCGGCGCGCGATTTCCCTCGCCTCGGCGGCATCCCCCGAGATCCCGACGTCCGCCGCGGCCTCGCTCACCTCCCGCAGCACCGCATCCGCGACCGCGGCACCCCCCGCCGCCTCCTCGAGCGCAGCTGCGTAGAGCTCGGCGACTCGACCAAGATCGTGCTCGCGGCGTGCGAGCTCGACGCCGGCCACGCCCATAGCCTCGCGTACGTCCGCTCTCGTGACGAGGAGCTCGAGTGCCGCCGTGAGCACCGCCACCTCGTCGTTCCCGGTCGGGATCTTGAGCGCGACTTCCTCCGGCAGCTCCGAGAACCAGCCGACGTCACTCACGACGAGCGGCTTGCCAAGCGACAGGGCGCGGATAACGCTGCCTGACGTCTCGCCCATGGTCGGATGGCGCAGGTTCACGGCAATGTCCGCCCCAGCCATGAGCTCCCAGAGCCTCGGCTCGTCAGTCCACCCCTCGCGGACGAGCCCTTCCTCCGCGCGTCCGAGCCGCTGTAGTCGGCGCTCGAGATCGAATCCGGGCGACGTCGGGCCAACGAGCAGGAGCGTCACGTTGGGATGTGCCTCGCGCACCTTGGCCGTCGCGTCGAGGAGCTCCGGTATGCGCTTGCTCGCGTTTACAACGCCGAAGCAGCCGATGACTGGACCGGTTGCGATCCGCGCAGGTGCGATCTGGTGCAGCGGCCAGGCGGGATGTGGCACCACCCAGATGGGTCTCGTGAAGCCGGAGGCACGCACCAGATCGGACACCGTCCGCGAGTGGACGATCAGCCCCGTCGCGTGCTCGAGAACGAAGGAAGCGAGCGGAAAGTCCGCCGGACGCGATTCCCAGAGCGGAGGGATCCGCTTGTCCAGAACGCCGTGCGCGAGAAGACGGCCTACGACGCCGTACTCGCGCTCCATCGCATCGAGGTAGCCGTGCCCGTTGCGCCTCCCGACCGTCATTCCCGCGACGAGGTGGTGAAGCACGAAGTCGTGGAGGACGACGACACCGGGCTCCCTGTGGAGCGAGTCGACGATCCAGGCGTGGGCGTCCGGGTTGTTGCCGACGTGGTAGAGCGACACGTCGGTTCCGCGAGGAGCCTTCTTGCGCCCGCGCTTCATGACCGTGACATCGAGCCGGTCGCCGAGCGCCGGGAGAAGGAGCGCGCTGTAGTCGGCAATGCCACTTCGCTCGGGCGGCATCGGCGAGAAGTACGCCACTTTCATGCCAGCAACCTCCCGATGGCGCGATCCCAGGTGACCCCGGCAGCGACAGCTTGGCCTGCGCGGCCGAGAGAGGCGGCATCGTCTCGGTGCTCGCGAAGCCAGCCGGCCGCACGGGCGAGCTCTCCGGCGTCGGGGGAGACCACGAGCCCGGTCGTGCCGTCGGCAACGACTTCGAGCGGGCCGCCGGCGTCCGTCGTCGTGAGGACCGGCTTCTCGGAGAGGAACGCCTCGAGCGGCACCATCCCGTAATCCTCGTCCACGGGCGCGTAGTAGACGGCGAGACATCGGGCGTAGAGGTCGGCAAGCTCCTGTTCCGAGACCCGACCGACAAAGCGAGCGCGGCCGTCGAGCCCGCGCTCGCGCGCGATCTGCTCCAGCCGCTGGCGATCGGGGCCGTCGCCAACGATGACGACCTCGAGCCCCACGTCGAGCGCGGCTGCTTCGAGCAGGAGGTCGACCCGCTTCGCGCGGTCGAGCCGGTTCACGGAGAGGATGAAGTCGCCGTATCCTTCGCAGTGGAACTCGAGCGCCTGCGGCGGGTGGGGCAGGACCTCGGCGTGAAGCCCGGTGGACGCCTCGAGCCGACCGGCGACGTTGTGCGAGATGGCGAAGAGCCGAGTTGCCTCCCTCAGTGCAACCCGATCGAGCGCCTGCACCTTCCGGCGCACAGCGCGGTCTTCCGACGAGTCGCCGAACTGTCCGAGCTCGGTTCCGTCGAGCTCGTACGCCTGCCGAAACTGATGGACGAGCCAGACGCGCTTTTCAGGATGCCGAGCCAGGTACGACGGGAACTTCGTCGCTACGACGACATCGATCCGCTTGCCGTCGGCCTCGTCGAGATCGAGCATCCGCCAGAGGAACGCCTGAGTGAGCACACGCGCGCCGGGGTACCACTTGAACGGAACGCTGACGAGATCCGCCTCGTGCCCGCGCGCGCGCAGCTCGTCGACAAGACTGTCAGTGAAGATCTCCACCCCACCCCGAGCGAACGGCACTTGCGGCCGCAGAACGGCGACGTTCACGGCCGCTCGGCGCGGAGCGCCTCGACCTCGGCCTGGAGCCGGTCCACCTGCTCGGAGAGGTCGTCGATGAGTCTGAGCGACGCTGCGTTGAACGAGCGCTGGTCGTAGGCGACCGGTTCCACGTACCAGCGCATGAGCTTCCGGAGGACCGCCTTGACCGGAGTCCCGAGCCCGCCGCGGACGCCCGGCCGGAGGCGGAGAGAGCGATCGGCGGATACCGGCCATAGCCGCTCGGCCTCCGCGCGCGCCGCGCGGCGCTCTTCATCGCTCCCGGATCCGGCACCGGGATCGGCACCGGACCGCCGAACCTCCTCCTTGAGTCTTCGGAAGAGCTCTTCTACGTCGATCGAAATCCCTGCAGATTCGCCATTTTCGGCTCCATCAGAGGGCATCGCGGCATTCTAGCCGGGCGGTAGGACCGGCCCAGTAGGATCGAGGTAGATGGTTGACCGGAAGCTCCTCGTCGACGGCAATTACCCGTCAACCGTTTGATGCGCGTCGGCATCTCCTTGCTCACGCTCGCGCCGAACGACCTCGGTGGCTCAGAGACGTATGCGCGCCAGCTCGTCCGGGCGCTCGCGCGAATCGGAACGCTGGAGTACGCTGTGATCGTCCCCGCCCATGCGAAGGACGCGGCTGAAGGCCTGCCCGCGATCGAGGTCTCCGATCCGCCGATAGGCCGCCGCGGCCCGTCTCGCATCGCGGCGATGGCGTTCGCGGCCCGCCGCACCCGCGAGGTCGGCGCCAAAGTCGCCGACCTGGACGTCGTTCACTACGCGCTGACGGTCCCGGTGCCCGGAACGAAGGCGCCTACCATCGTGACGCTTCACGACATCCAGCACCGTGATCTGCCCGACTTCTTCGGGCCGGCGCGCCGCTCGTTCCGCCGGATCGCGTACGACCGGGCGGCGCGAGGGGCGACGGCTGTCATCGTCACGAGCGAGTTCGTACGAGAGCGCGCACTCGAGCTGCTCGAGCTCGAGCCGAACCGCGTCCATGTAATCCCCCTCGCAATCGACCACACGCTCTTCCGGCCCGGCGCGGAGGAGCCCGAGCCGTTCGTTCTCTACCCGGCGCGACCGTGGCCGCACAAGAACCACACCCGGCTCTTCGAGGCCTTCGCGATGCTTCGGGATACCCGTCCGCGACTTCGGCTCCTCCTCACCGGGGGCGGACTCGAGCGCCTCGACCCGTTGCCGGAGGGAGTGGAGAGACGGGGCGTCGTGTCGGCCACGGAGCTCGCATCCCTCTATCGCCGGGCGGCGTGCCTCGTCTACCCCAGCCTCTACGAGGGCTTCGGCATGCCGCCACTCGAGGCGATGGCGTCCGGCTGCCCCGTCGCCGCGGCGAACGCGGGAGCGATCCCGGAGGTCTGCGGCAACGCCGCCGTCCTGTTCGACCCGACAGACGTCGACGCGATCGCAGCGGGGATCCTCGAAGCCGACAAGAGGAGAGAGGAGCTCTCCGAGCGTGGGCTTGCCCATGCCGCCGGATTCACGTGGGACGAGACGGCTCGGAAGCACGAGACCGTCTACGCCGCCGCAGCTACTGCAGCGCCCTGAGGTACGCCCACGACGCCTTGAGCCCTCGCGGGCGCACGAGAGCCATGAGAGCCACATAGGCGGCCAGTCCAACCATCGCTCCGGCGAGGGAGCCGAGGACGAGTCCGGCCGGAAAGAAGGCGACGACCGTGAACACCGCGATGGTTGCGGCTGCCACGGCAACCCCGCGTACGCCGTCGGACAGAGCATCGAGCTCCCTCAGCAAAGCCAGCAGGACGAGGAACGTCGAGAGCGTGAGCGCGATGGCGAGGCCGTTGAGGTCGAGGAGGCCCGCGAAGGCCCACGCGAGAAGCACCTGTAGGACGAGCGCCGCCGCACCGATCCACGGAAGCGGTCGCAGGCGCTCTGCAACGAAGGCGAGTGGAAAGGCGACGTTGACGCCGACCGACGCGATCATCCACGGGCTCAGTACCACGACGAGCCGGGCGACCTCCTGGCCGACGTCTCCCCCGTACGCGTCGCCCAAGACGCCCTCGACGATTCTCCCGCCCGCGAGTGCGAACGCTCCGACTGCGGCTCCGATTACCGTCAACGCCACCCACGCCGCCGAGACCACGTGTCGAGCGGAGACCCCGGGACCGAGTCCGATGCGCGTCAGAGGAACGGACGAGACGAGGCCGATGGAGAATGCGGTCACGGAAACGAGCGTCGCCGCCGCGAGGTACGCGTAGCCGAAGCTTGTGACCGCGCCAGCCCCGAGGCGACCGGCGAATGGCAGGCACACGACGTAGAGGAGCTGCAGCGCAATCGGTAGCGCCGCTGCGGCCGCGAAGACGCCGAGCCGTGAGACTAGCGGAGGCCCGGCTGGACGCACCGCCGTCGCGGGCATGCTCGATCGCCGGGACGAGAAGTGCGACCACACCATTGAGCGCCATGCCCCACCCAACGGCGACGATCCCTTCCGAATCGACGAGCGTAAGGATCAAGACGAGCCCGGCTGCGCTGCCCGCTGCATACCCGAGCGCCGCGGCCGCGTAATCGTCGAGAGCGGCGAGACTACTCGCCGCGAGGCCGGCGAAGAGATGCGCCACGGCGGCGGGAACCATCCAGCGCAGGCCGTTGGCACAGGCTTCCTGGGCGATGTCTGAGCCGTCGCCGATCAAGAGCCCAGCGATCGCGTCGGCGGCGAGCTCCACAACGAGCACCAGCGGAACGGCCACGACTACAAGAGCCGTCGCGAACCCGGCGATGTTCCCGGCCAGGCGCCGCTCGTCCCGCGCGCGGGTCAGCGCGGGGAGTACAGCGATGCGGATGGACTGGGCGGCCAGGGCAATGACGATGAAGACGCCATACGCGGCGAAGAACCCGTCTGTCTCGTCGGTGCGGCCGAACTCACGGGCGATGACGATCCCGACGATCGCCGCAAAAGCCGAAACGACGAGAGTCGAGGCCGCCGTCAGCGCAGCGCTCGTCAGCGAGCCCATGCCGGGCGAGTCTGTACGCTTGCTCACCGACGCGGAAGCGTACGCACCATGCCGAACGACACCCTTTGGACAAGCGGCACGCTCGACGACCTCCGCCGTGAGTTCGGCGACATCTACGAAGGTCGCACGGTGCTCGTGACAGGAGCCGACGGCTTCATGGGCTCTCACCTCACCGATGCTCTCGTCGAGCTCGGCGCGACCGTGCACGCCTTTGTGCGCGCGACGTCGAGTGGAGCGCTCAACAACATCGGCCACCTTCGCAACCGCCTCAAGGTGCACTTCGCAGATCTGACGGACAAGACGTCGGTCGACTACCTGATCCGAGAGCTGAAAGAGACAGTGGCCGACCGGCCGTACGTCTTTCACCTCGGCGCGCAGGCCCACGTGGGCGAGTCGTGGCACCGGCCGTACGAGACCTTGATGGCCAACACGGTCGGCACTCTCAACCTCCTCCAGGCGATCGTCGACTGGGAGCTCGAGCTCGAAAAGTTCGACACCGCAGGTACGTCTGAGGAGTACGGGAACGTACGCGAGTCCGTTTCGGAGCACCACGATTTCGACGAAGCGGGAGGCCTCATCCTCCACGAGCGCTCGCCGATCAACCCGAAGTCGATCTACGCGACGTCGAAGGTGGCAGCCGACTTCCTCACGATGAACTACTACGACGCGTTCGGCGTCCCGGGCGTCGTCACCCGTATGTTCAACAACTACGGGCCTCGCCAGAACCCGCGTTACGTCACGGGCACGATCATCACGCAGGCGCTGACACGCCCCGCGGTGGAGCTCGGGCAACTGGAGCCGCTGCGGGACTTCTGCTTCTGCACCGACGGCGTCCGCGGCCACCTGACCGTTGCCGCCCAAGGCACCCCCGGCGATGTCTACGTCTACGGCCAGGGTGCGAACATCTCGATGCGCGACTGGGTCGATCTCATCCTTCGTGTTGGAGAGGAAGCGGGCTTCTGGCCGGGTCGTGAGGTCGTCTCCACCGAAGCCCGCTACCGGCCCGGGGCGAGCGAAGTGATGGCGCTCCGCGTCGGCCACGAGAAGCTCACCGCGGAGACCGGCTGGATGCCGAACATGTCGTGGGAGGACGGAATTCTCCAGACGATCCGGTGGTATGCCGAAAACCGCGAGCGCTGGATAGGCCGCGTGGACTGGCT
>Ga0180093_1000013_pt1 | contig 14357 bp, 14 predicted proteins | sample EasRivT45_16_1Da_FD_123017 | JGI IMG/M metagenome (GOLD analysis project Ga0180093, IMG submission 123017) | Soil microbial communities from meander-bound floodplain in the East River, Colorado, USA - East River metaG ERMLIBT45_16_1Da | ecosystem: Environmental > Terrestrial > Soil > Floodplain ... | reverse complement strand
GGGATGCCGCTGCGGCGGTGGCCGGAGCCGGTCTGCCTGAGCTCCACGGGCTCGTGAGCAAGTCGCTCGTGCGCCGAGCCGAGCTCGGCCGCTTCGAGCTGCACGAGCTTCTTCGCCAATATGCCGCCGAGCGGCTGGCCGCTGAGCAGGCGGAGCTCGCGGATGCGCGAGAGAGCCATGCGCGCTTCTACTTCGGGATGATCGCCGCGCGGACCGAAGCACTGCTCGGCGAGCACATGATGGAGGCTCGTGACGAGCTTCGCGTGGAGGTCGACAACCTGCGGGCCGCCGCGGAGTGGGCGGTCACACAGTGGAGTGAGGACGACGCGCGAGCGGTCTTCTCGTCCCTTCAGGCGTTCTTCTGGGCGCACAGCTGGCATGAGGGATCGCAGACGTTCGCGCAGTTGGCCGACCTTCTCGAGTCCTCGCCTGGCGGCCCACTCGATGCTCGGAAAGCGAGCAACGTCTTGCTCGGCGCTCTCGCTTACCAGACCTATCTCGGAAGCGCGCTCGGCTATGACGAGAAGCTGGACGCAATCGCGCGTGCGTGTCTGCCGGTGCTGCGTGAGCGACGGTTGACCAGAGAGCTCGGGGTCTGCCTGCTCGCACTCGGCACGAACGACTGCTACCGGGACGTATACGCGGAGTCAGCTGCCAATCTCGAAGAGGCCGTCGACGTCGCTCGATCGGTAGCCGATCACCTCGTCGTCGCGGCTTCCCTCTCCTGGCTCGGTTTCGTGCGTCTTCTCCTCGACGACCTCGGAGGGGCCCGAGAGGCGTTCGAGGAGTGCCACGCAGTTTCGGCGGAGCTCGGAGGCCCCTTGATGCTCGGCTTCGCACTCAGCAAGCTCGGGCTCCTAGCGGATGCGGAGGGTGACTACGCGAAGGCGATCGACCTTCACCTCGAGGCCCGCGACGTCTTCGCCGGGTTAGGCGATCAGGGCGGTGCCGGCTACACGTTGAGCCGGGCCAGCATGAGCGCGTACTGCCTCGGGAACTACGAGCAGGCGATGCAGCATGCGCTGGCCGGCTACGAGGGCTTCGAGAGCGCGAATCATCGCTGGGGGATGACCGTGGCGCTCTGCCGGCTCGGGTTCGCGGCCGCGGCGCTGGGACGCTTCGACGAGGCTCGAGACTATCTACGCCGCGCCATCGAGTTGGCGGGCGAAATGCAGGCGACATCGCTCCTCCTGCACGCGCTCAGCGGCTACGGAGTGCTCCTCGCACGGGAAGGGGCGGATCGACGCGCGGCCGAGGTGCTGCTCTTCTCGCTAGGGCACGAGGCGATGCCGGCGACGTACCGGCAGGTGGCAGAACCGACCCTCGACGAGCTCCAGGCAAAGCTCGACCCCGACGAGCTGGCAGCGGCTCGCGAGTCCGCCGCGAGCGCGGATCTCGAGGAGCTCGTCTCTGAGGTTCTCGCGGAGCGAGTGGCGTAGCAGCGGGAGGATCGTGCGGCTGCGGTCCGAACGAGTACGCATGGCTCCGACGCAGGCTGCGCTCTATCGCGAGCTCGCCGACGACCTTCAGCTCTCTTGGACGGAGGCCGAGCTCCCGGAGCGCGAGCGAACCAAGCACGTCCACCGGCTGCACCCGTACCTCGGCAAGTTCGTCCCACAGCTCGTCGAGGCGCTGCTCGGGCGCTATGTGCGTCCGGGCGGGCGGGTGCTCGACCCGTTTGCCGGCTCTGGCACGACACTCGTGCAGGCGCTCGAATCCGGGTACGACGCGGTTGGGGTGGACATCGCCGCATTCAACTCCCTGCTCATGCAGGTGAAGACCGCGCAGTACGACACGTTTCTCCTGGAGACGGAGCTTCGCGACGCGCTGTCGCGTCTTGGAGAGTCGCCGCGGCAGGCGCGGGGGTACGTGAAGAAGTGGTACGCGCCTCGAGCCGCGTCCGAGCTCCTGCACTTTCGGTCGGTGATCGAGGAGTACGAGCACGTGGACGTTCTCCGCGTGGTTCTGGCCCGCGCGGCCCGCTCGGCACGACTGACCACGCACTTCGACCTCGAGTTCCCAAGGTCGCCTCAGCGTGAGTCCTACTGGTGTCACAAGCATCGGCGAACGTGCCGGCCCGTCCAGGAGGCGAACAAGTTCCTCGCCCGATACCTCCTCGACACGCTCGAGCGGTTGAGGGAGTTCCAGCGTGTCAGGGATCGCGCGCGCGAAGCCGAGGTGCTGCACGGCGATGCGCGCGACATCGTGCTCGAAGGGGGCTTCGACGGGGTCATCACGTCGCCGCCGTATCCCGGTCTCATCGACTACCACGAGCAGCACTGGTACGCCTACGAGTTGCTCGAGCTCGACGATCGGAGCGAGCGCGAGCTGGGTGCCGCGGCTCGCGGGACGAGTCGGGCTGCTCTTGAGGCATATGTGACCGGCATCACCGAAGTGCTTCGGCGCTGCGCTGAGGCGCTCGGGCCGGATGCTCCAGTGGTCATCGTTGTGAACGACCGGCGACAGCTCTATCCTGAGATCCTCGAGCGCAGCGGGCTGCGCCTCGTCGATCGTCTCGAACGCCACGTAAACCGCCGCACGGGTCGACGTGCGGGCGAGTACTTCGAGTCGATCCTGATCTCCGTAAGGGAAGCGTAAGAGTCCAGTCGTTCGCCCGGGGATCAGCCGGTGCTCGGGGTAGCCTGGTCGTCGAGCCACCGAAAGGGGAACGACATGCGAAAGCTCTTGCGCCGGCCCTCACCGGCCATGGTTGTTGCGTGCCTCGCGCTGCTCGTCGCACTCGGCGGGACGGGCATGGCGGCGGCGACGCAGCTCGCGAAGAACAGCGTCGGTACCGCCCAGCTGAAGGACGGTGCGGTTTCGAACCCGAAGATCAAGAACAACGCGATCAACTCGGCCAAGGTTGCGAGCAAGTCGCTCCTGCGGTCCGACTTCGCGCCCGGCCAGCTGCCCGCCGGCCCCACCGGGCCGCAAGGGCCTGCCGGTCCGGCCGGGCCGCAGGGCTCGGCGGGCGCCGCTGGTCCTGCAGGTGTCATCGGCGCGATCACGGTTCGTTCGCAGTCCGTCTCGATTCCGGGCGGCGTGGCGGAGAACAGCGCCTACAACACGGCGGAAATCCAGTCGCTCTGCGCATCGAACGAACGTGCGATCTCCGGCGGAACCGGGTGGAGTGACAGCAACGCAGGGCTCGAGCTCTGGACGCAGCGGCTTACGCCGGTCCTCAACGCCTCGACTCAGGTGATTGGGTTCCTCGGCTCAGGAGGGAACGACAGTGGGCAGTCGAGCACGTTCATCGTGTACTCGCTCTGCTACACGCCCTGATCAACTTGTAATGCTTTCGGTGCGGAGGCGTTGCGCTCATGTGACGCCTTCGCGCCTACCGTTGCGGGAGTGCTCGCACGCGCGATCACTCATGCTCTCGTCGGTCTCGAGCCGCGGAAGGTCGAGGTTGAGGCTCATCTACAGCCCGGCGTCCCAGGCTTCGCGATCGTCGGGCTCGCCGATCGGGCCTGCCAGTAGGCTAAGCACCGCGTCAGGAGTGGAGTCGTCTCCGCGTCGCTCGAGTGGCCCCTGAATCGCCGGATCACCGTCAACCTCGCTCCTGCGGCGCTGCGCAAGGAGGGATCGGGCTTCGACCTGCCGATCGCCCTCGCTGTTCTCGCCGCGACCCGACAGCTCCCGCCCGAACGGCTAGCTGAGCATGCGGCGGTAGGCGAGCTCGCGCTCGACGGGCGAATTCGGCCCGTGCCCGGCACGCTCGCGGTTGCCGAAGGAGCTCGCCGCGCGGGGTTGCGCCGACTGGTCTGCGCCGCCGAATCTGCACCTGAGGCGGCACTCGCGGGCATCGAGCCGGTTCCCGTTCGTCACCTGGCCGAGGTCGTCGCGTACCTCCGCGGCGAGATCGACGCGCCGGCCTTCGAGCCGCTGTCGGACGACGTGCTCGAAGGATCGCCGGGTCCTGACCTGGCGGACGTGCGCGGTCAGGAACGAGCTCGCCGGGCTCTGGAAATCGCCGCTGCAGGCGCGCACAACCTGCTGCTCGCGGGTCCGCCCGGCACCGGAAAGACGATGCTCGCTCGGCGCTTGCCGGGAATCCTTCCACCGCTCACACGGCAGGAGGCTCTCGAGGTGACCCGCATCCACTCGGTCGTCGGACTGCTCCCGCCGGACCGGCCGCTCGTTGCGGTGCCGCCCTTTCGCGCGCCTCATCACGGAGCTTCCGCACCTGCCGTTGTCGGCGGTGGACCGAGTCCGCGTCCCGGAGAAATCTCCCTTGCGCATCGCGGCGTGCTACTGCTCGACGAGTTGCCGGAGTTCCCCCGCTCGGTGCTCGAAGCTCTGCGCCAGCCGCTCGAGGACGGCGTCGTGGCCGTCTCCCGGGTTGGCGGTCATGCGCTCTTCCCGGCTCGGTTCCAGCTCGTCGGGACGATGAACATGTGCCCCTGCGGGGGGCGCGGCGATCCGGCCGTGGAGTGCGGTTGCACGGCGCAACGACTTGCCGCGTACCGGGAGAAGCTCTCGCGCGCGCTTCTCGATCGCTTCGACCTCGCCGTTGCCATGCCGCGACCCAGAGCGGCAGAGCTTGCAGCCGTAAGGGGCGAGACGTCGGGCGCCGTGCGCGAGCGAGTCGTCGAGGCACGTGAGCGGCTGCGGACGGCGGCCCCACGTCGGACAGATGCCGCGTCGGAGCTCCTCTCGAGCGCGGTTGACCGGCTACCGCTCTCCGGCCGGGGGCGCGTTCGCGTTGCGCGCGTCGCGCGCACGATCGCCGCGCTGGGGAATGCCCGTGAGGTCGAGCCCCCCCACGTCGCCGAGGCGCTCTCGTATAGGACGCCCGGTGAGCTGGCTGCGACGTGACTCTTCCCCCGATCCGCCGCCTCCGTCGACGAGACGCTGCGTATCCGGCTCTGCTTGCCGCGATTCACGATCCGCCGCCGCAGCTCTTCGTCCGCGGAAACGGGGAGGACGCGATTCTCGTCGGACCCGCGGTCGCCGTTGTCGGTGCGCGTGCGTGCTCGGCGTACGGGCGCTCCGTCGCTCGCTCGCTGTCGCGCGAGCTCGCGGCCGCAGGACTCGTTGTCGTGAGCGGAATGGCTCGGGGCATCGACGGAGAGTCCCACCGAGGCGCGCTCGAGGTCGGCGGGACAACGGTCGCGGTTCTCGGCTGCGGCATCGACCGCGACTACCCGGCCGCGCACGCCGAGCTTGCGAGACGAATCTGCGAGCAAGGGCTGATCGTCTCGGAGTACGAGCCGGGCATCGAGCCTGCGCCGTGGCGGTTTCCGGCACGCAACCGCATCATTGCCGGCCTTTGTGAGGCAACCGTGATCGTGGAGGCGCGTGAGCGAAGCGGCGCCCTCATCACGGCCGACTTCGCTCTGGAGGAAGGCAGAGACGTGTTCGCGGTGCCGGGCGAGATCACGAGCTCCCTCTCTGCGGGAACGAACGCGCTGCTCCGGTTAGGGGCGGGCCCGGTGACGTGTGCCGGAGACGTGCTCGAGCTCTTCGACCTCGCCCCCGTCCAAGCGTCCCACACAGACCTCGGGGCGACTGCGCAGGCCGTGCTTACTCTGCTCGGAGACAGCCCGCTCACCGCAGACGAGATCGCACGGACAGCGGGGGTCGATCCTGCGCCGCTTTCTGCATCGCTAATGGAGCTCGAGCTTGCAGGTCGGATCACGCTCGAGGACGGGGTGTACCGGGCATCCGTCTAGTGGAGCGACCACTAGGATCGCGTCGGATGATCGAGGAGCGCGATCACTACGTGCTCGTGCCCGATCCCTCGAGGAGCGCGGTCCTCGTCGCTTCGACCGTCGCCGGGCCCGTGATTCCGCTGGTCCGTGGCCCACGCGGGGCCGCTGGCGTCATTGAGAGCCTTCAACATTGGTACGGCCTCGACGCCGCGTACTTGCGGACCGCCCGCCTTCTGCGCGACGAAGAGCGCAATCCGACCGGCGGTCTCCACGAGTTGGACTCCGCGCCGCCCGAGTGGAGGCCGCCTTCGGGAACGATGTGGCTCGGGCTGGAGCACGCCGACGCACCGGCGCTCGCTCCCGCGGCGCTCCACGACGACATCGAACGATGGATAGCGGAGCAGCTCGGTGCGCCCGTTCCCGACTCCCGGCCCTCATGGTCCCGGCCGGGGTGGCTTCCCCATGTCTCGCTCTGGATTCGGGAGACTGCGACGGCCTGCGGCCTGCGGCCGACGGGGGGCGTCGAAGTCGTCGAGCACTGGCCGCTCTCGTCGGTGCTTCGTATCGAGACGGATGGCGGGAAAGTGTTCTTCAAGGCCGTCTTCCCGATCTTCCGGCACGAGCCCGTCGTGACTGCGCAGCTCTCAGCGCGGCATCCGACTCTCACTCCCGAGCTCCTCGCGATCGATGAGCACCGCGGCTGGATGCTCATGCGGGAGCTTCGCGGCGCGCCGATCGGCGATCAGGACGTTAGCCGGTGGGGCGAGGGGCTCCGAGCGGCGGCGAGCATCCACAAGGCATGGATCGGGCGTGATGCCGAGCTCCTCTCCCTCGGCGCGCACGACCGAACCCTGCAGGCACTGGAGCGCGACATGGCGGCGGGATTCGATGAGGTCGACCTCTCGTCCGAGGATCGACAGCGACTGGAGGCGTCATTGCCGACCTTCGCGCGTGCGTCCGCGGAGCTTGGCGCAGGAGCCGTGCCCGAGACGCTCGTCCATGGCGATCTGCATCCGTGGAACGTGATGGCGAGAGACGAGGGAGTCCGCGTCTTCGACTGGTCGGACTCATGTGTTTCGTACCCGCTCTTCGACCTCCCGACGTACCTCGAGCGCACGGACGACGAGCAGGCGCGGGCCGTGCTGCTGGACGCGTACCTCGAAGCTTGGTCCGATGCGGCACCGATGGGAGAGTTGCGGGCTCTGGCCGAGTGTGCGCATCCGCTCGCGCTCATGCACCACTCGATCAGCTACTCGCGGATCTTGGAGGCGATGGAGCCTGCGGATCGCTGGTGGTTCGACGGCGAGCCCGCCCGGCGGCTGCGCCTCGCCGTCGAGCGCGCGGAGGAGCTCGGTCGGGCTTGGAATGCCATCTAGGATCGCGTCGCGATGACCGCCATCTCGTACTGGCTCGCGGAGCCGCACGACCCACTTCCCGCTGTTCGACTCGATGCCGCACCGGACGTCGCCGTCGTCGGGGGTGGGATCACGGGCTGCGCGTGCGCGCTGGCGCTCGCCGAGGCCGGCCTGCGGGTGCGGCTTTACGAAGCCCGCGAGATCGCCGGTGGAGCGAGCGGCCGTAACGGAGGCTTCGCGCTCCGCGGCAGCTCGGCGCCCTATCCTGTGCTCGCCGAGTCGATCGGGAGTGAGCGGACGGCCGCGCTCTGGCGGTGGACGGAGGCCGAGCTAGCGGAGCTTGCGACGCTGGCCGGCGACGCCTATCGACCGACCGGAAGCCTGCGCCTTGCAGTCGACGAAGAGGAGCGCGAGGAGCTCCGCGTCGAGCACGATGCGCTCCGTGCGGGCGGCTTCGCCGTGGAATGGTGGGACGAGCTGCCACCGCCGCTCGCGGGGCGCTATCCCGGCGCGATCTTCCACCCTCCGGACGGCGTCCTCCAGCCCGCCCGGCTCGTCCGGCGGCTGGCGATGCGCGCAGCCGAGGCCGGCGTCGAAATTCGCGAGCACACACGCGTCGGCTCAGCAGGGGAGACGGAGGCGGAGACGGTCGTCGTGGCGACCGACGGCTATCCGAGCGGCCTCCTCGGCGAGCTCGAGGGGCTCATCGTCCCGACTCGCGGACAGGTGATCGCGACCGAGCCGATCGAGGAGAGGCTCTTCGAGATGCCGCACTACGGGCGGCACGGCTTCGATTACTGGCATCAGGATCCGGACGGACGCATCGTCGCCGGTGGGTTTCGAGATGTGTCGCTCGATACCGAGTTCACAGCCGAGGACGTGACCACTCCCGTCGTGCAGGACGCGCTCGATCGGTTCATCGAATCGCATCTCGGACGTCGCCTACGCGTCGACTATCGCTGGGCTGGGATCTTCGGGATGGTCTTCGACTTCGTTCCGTTGGTTGGGCGTGTCCCGGGCCAGGACGGCCTCTGGATCGCTGGCGGCTACTCAGGGCACGGAAACGTGCTCGGCTTCGCCTGTGGCCGACTGGTCGCGCGGGCGATCCTCGGCGAGTCGGACCCCTTGCTCGAGGTGTTCGCGCCCGGGCGGCTACTTGCACCGGGCGAGGCAAGCCTTGCCTCTACAGGCTGATCGTCGCCAGGTCGAGCTCGCCGGCCTTCGCGTACGCCGCCTTCGTGATCGCGAGATCCTGGATCGCCAGGCCGGTCGAGTCGAAGAGCGTGATGTCGCTCGCGCTTCGCCGGCCGTCAGCATCGCCGACCAGCACCGCGCCGATCTCGGTGACGTCGGCGCGGGCGACGACGCCGGCTTCCACCGCTGCCGCGAGCTCACCACCGTGGCTCGCTTGCTCGAAGTCGTCGCATCCGATGCCAGTCGCTCGTGTCACATTCGACCGGATGCTCGAAAAGGCCCTAGCCGGTATGTCCGGGATTTCCGACGTCGCGGTAGAGCGCCTCCACGTTGTTGTCGTCGGGGTCGAGGAGGAACGCCGCGTAGTAGCCGGGCGCGTAGTTGCGGTAGTCCGGTCCGCCATTTGAGCGGAAGCCGGCTTCTACGCCGGCGCGATGGAACTCGTTTACTTGCTCTCGCGACCGTGCGACAAAGCAGAGGTGCAGGCCGACCGTCGGCGGCCGTCGGTCGACGACGTTCACCCGCGCGAAGCAGGTCAGGCGCTCGTGCTCGGAATCCTCGGGCCAGCTCGGGATACCGAGCGGCGCCAGAACCGTCGCGTAGAACGCGACGCTTGCGTCGTAGTCGGTGGCATGGAGCTCGATGTGGTCGACGACGTGTTGCGACCAATCCCACTCGCCGGGTAACACGCTCGTGAGTATTTCACACGACCGCGAGCGGGAGTCACAACCTGATTGTCTGCAGCTCCAGCTCGTCGCGTTTCGAGTACGCGAGCTTTGCGATCGCCAGATCCTGGATCGCGAGACCGCTGCTATCGAACAGCGTGATGTCGCCGGCGCTTCGCCGCCCGTCCGCCTCACCGATCAGGACCTGACCCAGCTCCGTCACGTCCTGGCGCGTGATGACCCCGGCCGCTGCGGCCAGGCCGACCTCGCCTATTCCCTTTGATCCCGCCTGCTCCCAGTCGTCGCAGAAGAGGTGTGCGCGTCCAAGTTCCTCGAGAGCTACCTCCGCCTTCCCGGGTCCGTCGGCACCCATCAGAGACACGTGCTGACCGGGCTCGAGGGAGCCGGTCGGGTACAGAACCTCGGAGCCCGGGGTCACCGTGAGCACGACCTCGCACGCGAGCGCCTCGGCGGCGCTTGCGGCGACCTGCGCGCCGAGTTGATCCGCCACGAAGCGGCGGCGAGCCTCGTCGACGTCCCAGACGATCGGTCTCGCTCCGTGGGCGATGAGCATCCGCACCGCCTCAGCGCCGTTCACCCCGCAGCCGACGACGGCGTACGACGAGGCCTCTGGTCGGCACAAGGTGTCCGCAGCGAGCACGCCGGCAGCCGCGGTGCGCAGCGCGGTGACCGCTGCCGCGTCGAGCACGGCGAGCAGGCGTCCGTCGTCGGCATCTGACAGCACGACGAGTCCGGTCACGGTCGGCAGTCCGCGCGCGGGGTTTCCGGGGAACGATGTCACCCACTTCAGCAGGGCGTGCCCGCCACCAATTGCCGGCATTGCCCGGAAGTCACCGGCGGGGTAGTTGGTGACGTACACCTTCGGCGGCATTGCCCATTCCCCACGCGCGTAGGCCATGAACGCGTGCCGCACTGCGTCGTAGGCCTCGTGAGGGGACACGGCACGCTCGACGTCGGCTGCACGGTAGACCGGGATCACGTGTGTCGAGCCTACCGCTCTGTTTGACTGCGGTAGATGGGCGCTGCGATTTCCGTCCGCGGTCTCCGCGTCGTCCGCGGTGGGCGTGAGGTCCTGCACGCGATCGACCTCGACATCGAGTCCGGGCGCGTCACAGGGCTCCTGGGGCCGAGCGGTAGCGGGAAGACGACGCTCATGCGCGCTGTAGTCGGGGTCCAGGTGGTCGCGGACGGGTCGGTCTCGGTGCTTGGTCTGGATGCAGGCGCGCCCGCTCTCCGAGAGCGTGTCGGGTATCAGACTCAGGCCCCGTCGGTCTACGCCGATCTGACGGTGGACGAGAACCTCCAGTACTTCGCGAGCGTCCTCGGCGCCACGCTCTCCCGCGTCACTGAGGTAGTCGGCCGCGTCGGCCTTGACGGGCTCGAACGTCAGCTGGCCGCATCCCTCTCGGGAGGCGAGCACGCACGCCTCTCTCTCGCGGCGGCGTTGCTCAATCAGCCGAGCGTGCTCGTCCTGGACGAGCCAACAGTCGGGCTCGACCCCATGCTTCGGCGCGACCTTTGGGCCTTCTTCCACGAGCTCGCGGCGGGCGGGACGACGCTGCTCGTGTCGAGCCACGTGATGGACGAGGCCGATAGGTGCGATGACCTCGTTCTGCTTCGAGAGGGGAGAGTGCTCATCTCGGGCACACCCGAAGGCCTCAAGCAAACGACGGGAACTACCGACCTCGACGCCGCGTTCCTGTCGCTGATCGACGAGGTCGACGGAGAGGGGCCGTGAGCCTTCACCGGACCCGCGCGACGGCGCATCGGGTGCTTCGTCAGCTCCGGCACGACCCTCGGACGATCGCCCTCTTGCTCGCCGTGCCCTGTGTTCTCCAGGTGCTCGTCCGTGCACTCTTCGCCGACCGCCCGTCGGTGTTCCAATCGCTCGGCGTACCGCTCCTCGGTCTGTTCCCGTTCGTCGCGATGTTCATCGTCACGTCGATCACGATGCTCCGCGAGCGGACATCCGGAACGCTCGAGCGGCTGATGACGACTCCTCTCGCCCGCGGCGACCTGCTTGTCGGCTACGCGCTCGCCTTCGCGCTCGTAGCGGCGGCTCAGGCGACGCTGGTGTCGGCGCTCTCGTTCGGTCTCCTCGGGCTCGACTCCGGGCACCGCGCGGTGTCCGTGATCGCACTCGCGATCGCGAACGCGATCCTCGGGATGTCACTCGGCCTCTTCGCGAGCGCGTTCGCCCGCACGGAGTTCCAGGCGGTGCAGTTCATGCCCGCATTCGTGCTGCCGCAGATCCTGCTCTGCGGGCTCATCGTCCCGCGCGACGAGATGGCGGAGTGGCTGCGTGTCATCTCCGCGGTCATGCCACTGACCTATGCCTACGACGCGCTCGCCCGACTGGCATCTCCAGACGAGCTCACGGCGCAATTCTGGGTCGACGTCGCGATCGTCGTCGGGGTGACGATCGTCGCGCTCTTGCTCGGAGCGGTGACGCTCCGGCGTCGCACGCCGTGATTAGCATCTAGGTCGATTTCACGGCGGAGATGAGCTTGAGGATCGACTCCTTCGCGTCCCCGAAGAGCATCGTCGTCTTCGGATCGAGATAAAGCTCGTTGTCGATCCCCGCAAAGCCTGGGTTCATCGACCGCTTGAGCACGATGATGCTCGCCGCCTTGTCGACGTCCAGGATCGGCATCCCGTAGATCGGGCTCCCCGGATCACTGCGCGCTGCCGGGTTGGTGACGTCGTTCGCGCCGATCACGAGGGCCACGTCTGTCTGCGCAAACTCCGGGTTGATCTCGTCCATCTCGGAGAGCTGCGTATACGGGACGTTGGCCTCGGCCAGCAGAACGTTCATATGGCCCGGCATTCGCCCCGCGACCGGGTGGATCGCATATCTGACGTCCACGCCGCGGCCCTCGAGGATGTCCGCAAGCTGGCGGACGTCGTGCTGGGCCTGCGCCACCGCCATCCCATAGCCCGGGACGACAATGACCTTGCGTGCGAACGAGAGCTGTACCGCGACGTCTTCTGCCGTTGTCGCGCGAACGGTGCGGCCGTCGTCGGTACGGGCTGTGCCGACGCCAGTCTGTACCTGGCCAAAAGCTCCGAAGAGGACGTTCGCGATCGAGCGGTTCATCGCCTTCGCCATCAGCAGCGTCAGGAGCGTGCCCGCTGCGCCCACGAGCATTCCCGAGACGATCAGCACCGTCGAGTCGAGCACAAACCCGGTGGCGGATGCCGCAATTCCCGTGAACGCGTTCAGGAGCGAGATGACCACTGGCATGTCCGCGCCGCCGATCGGAAGCACGAACATCACGCCGAAGAGCAGTGCGAGGGCGACGAGCGCCCAGAGCACCCACTGCTCATGCGCGCCCGCGATCGCGGCGATCCCGAGCCCGGCTGCCGCCAGGAGAACCAGGATGTTCACGACGTTCTGACCGGGGAAGACGATCGGACGCCCGCTCAGGAGCTCCTGCAGCTTCGCGAAGGCAATGATCGATCCCGCAAACGAGATCGAGCCGATCAGCGCGGACAGGACGATCGAGGTGGTCGAGTCCCACGTGGGCCCGGCCTCGTTGTGCCATTCGGCAAGAGCGACGAGCGCTGCCGCACCGCCGCCGACCCCGTTGAAGATGGCGACCATCTGCGGCATCGCGGTCATGCGAACGTTGCGAGCTCCGACCAGGCCGACGACTCCCCCGATCAATCCGCCCACGGCGATCAGCGCCCAGTTGCCGATGCCTTCAAGCAGCAACGTGGTACCGATCGCGACCAGCATTCCCGCGCCACCGATCCAATTCCCCTTCCGTGCGTGCTTCGGGGACGAGAGGAACTTGAGCGCGATCACGAAGCAGGCGATCGTGACGAGGTAGAGAAGGCCGACGACGTCCGGATCCGAGATCACGAGCGCTCGTCTTTCTTCGGTTCCGGCCTGCGTTTGAACATTCCGAGCATGCGGTCGGTCACGAACCAACCGCCGACCACGTTCGCCGTCGCGAGCACCATGGCGATGAAGCCCACGATCTTCGTGAAGGTGTCGTCGGCGCCGCCGAGCACGATGATCGCGCCCACGATGACGATGCCGTGGATGAAGTTCGCGCCCGACATCAGCGGGGTGTGGAGCATCGCCGGCACCTTCGAGATGACCTCGAACCCGAGGAACGCCGCGAGCACGAGGATGGTCAGCTCGATGACGAGCGGCAGGGACGTCATTCGCCGCTCACCGGTCTCGTGACGCATGCGCCGGAAATGATCTCGTCGTCCCAGTCGAGCGCGAGTTCGCCATTCGGAGCGAGGTGCAGGAGGAGCGCGCTCACATTGCGCGAGTAGAGCTGGCTCGAGTGGTACGCCATCAGCGAGGGCAAGTTCGTAGTCCCGATCACGGTCACGCCGCCGCGCTCGACGACCTCACCGGGCACTGTTGCCTCGCAGTTGCCGCCCGTTTCGGCAGCGAGGTCGACGATCACCGACCCGGAGCGCATGCGCTCGACCGCGCTCGTGGGGATCAGCCGCGGCGCGGGGCGACCTGGAATCGCGGCCGTGGTGATCACGACGTCGAAGTCGGGGATCCGCTCCTCGAGTGCGGACTGCTGCTTCGCTTGCTGCTCAGGTGTCAGCTCGCTCGCGTAGCCGCCGGCCGTCTCCTCCGTCCGTACGCCGAGGTCGAGGAAGGCTGCGCCCAGGCTCTCTACCTGTTCTCGCACCGCTGGTCTGACGTCGAACGCGGAGACGACGGCTCCGAGCCGCCGGGCGGTCGCGATAGCCTGCAGGCCGGCAACTCCGGCTCCGATAATGAGCGCGCGAACCGGAGCGATCGTCCCTGCGGCGGTCATGAGCATCGGGAACAGCCTTTGCACCCTGTCGGCTGCGAGGAGCACCGCCTTGTATCCGGCAACGGTCGCCTGAGACGAGAGAGCGTCCATCGACTGCGCACGCGTGATGCGGGGGATCGACTCCATCGCGAACGCGACGATCCCTTGCTGCCGCAGCCGCGCGATCCCGTCCGTGTCGGTCAACGGATCGAGGAACCCGATGAGGACGGTTCCTCGCGACATCGCGTCGACTTCCCCTGCCGAGGGGCGAGCGACGCGCGCGACGCAATCGGCGCCCTCCAGCAGGGCAGTGCCGTCCGCTAGCTCGGCGCCGGCATCGGCGTACTCCTCGTCAGAGAATCCGGCTTCGCTACCCGCGGCTCTTTCGATCCTCATGTCGAAACCGGCACTGCGTAGCTTGGAGACCGTCTCGGGAACGAGCGCCACGCGACGCTCCCCGGGAGCCGGTTCCCTCGGAACTGAGCCTCGCATGGCCGTCGCGAACTCTACGGAGAGGTCCAGGCAGTCGTGGGCGGAACCATCAAAGCGACGCCCAAACGTCCAGCTTCGTCTTCGTGCGCCGGATCACCTCGTCCGTGAACGCCCGCGTTCCGTGGTGGCCGCCCAGGTCGGCCGTGCGCGCTCCTTCGGCAACCGCTTCGAGGCACCCCTCGCGGATGGCCAGACCGGCTGTCT
>Ga0180093_1000012_pt1 | contig 14498 bp, 14 predicted proteins | sample EasRivT45_16_1Da_FD_123017 | JGI IMG/M metagenome (GOLD analysis project Ga0180093, IMG submission 123017) | Soil microbial communities from meander-bound floodplain in the East River, Colorado, USA - East River metaG ERMLIBT45_16_1Da | ecosystem: Environmental > Terrestrial > Soil > Floodplain ... | reverse complement strand
TAGGGATTCTACGTGCGGTGCAGGATTGCCTGCATGACGGTCCGGGCGATCGGGGCCGCTGTGGCGCCGCCGGTTCCGCTCTGGTTCTGTAGGACGACGGCGATTGCAAGCTCGGGCGGGCTCTCTTCGTCGGGACCGGCGAACGCGATGAACCAGGTGGTGTTCGCGCCCGGGACGCCGGTTTCTCCTGTTCCTGTCTTGCCGCCGACCGAGTACCCAGGGATCTGCGCTGCGGTTCCCGTGCCCTGCTCGACGGCGAGCCGCATCATCTCTGCCACGGCATCAGCCGTCATCTCGGTAACCGCGCGCCGAATGAGGCGCGGCCGCTCCCGCTCGATCACCTTGCCTCCAGGAGCGACGATCCGACTGACGACGTGTGGCTCCATCAGCTTTCCGTCGAACCCGATCGCGCCTGCGACCATCGCCATCTGCAACGGCGTTACGAGCATGCGCTCCTGGCCGAACGCCATGCGGCCGGCGTCGACATCCGAGTCGAGCCTCGGGTAGTAGAGCTGCCCGTCGCGATAGAGCCCGCTGGGCAGGCGCTCGTCGACGGGAGTCTCGAGCGGCGGTCGCTCGTAGAAGCCGAAGCGCTTCGCTGTATCGAGGATCTGCTTCGCGCCCAGCTTCAGGCCGATCTTGCAGAACACCGAGTTCACCGAGTTCGCGAGCGCGTTCGTGAGGTCGATCGCTCCGTACGGCCGCGTGGTGTCGAAGTTGTTCACCCGTTTGCCGTAGACCGTGCAGTACCCCGGATCGACAAAAGGCGCCTCCGGGCCGTACTTTCCGGACTCGAGCGCGGCCGAGGCGGTGATGACCTTGAAGATGGAGCCTGGGACGAAGAGTCCTGCGCTGCCGCGGTTGAGCAGTGGCGCAGCCGGTGTGCAGTCTGCGGTGATGCGCGAAATCTGCTCGTAGCTCTCCTCCACCAAGTTCGGGTCGAAGCCAGGCGTGGACGCCATGACCTGGACTTCGCCGCTCCGCGGATCGAGCGCGACGACAGCGCCGCAGTTCGTTCCGAGCTCGTCGAGCGCGACCGCTTGCGCATCGAGGTCCAGGTTCGTCACGACGCTGTTGCCCTGCACCGGCTTCCCCCTGAGCTCGTCGAGCGCCTTGTCGACGAGGGTGGAGAGATTCGCGTTCGACGCCGTGAGGTAGTCGTTTAACGATCGCTCGAGACCCGTGCGCGAGCGGCCGACCGTGGAATAACCGACGACGTGCGCTGCCAACGGGCCGTACGGGTACCGCCGGAAGAAGAGCGTCTTGCCGTCGATCTCGCGCTCGACGTTCCGGGCGAGGCGCCTGCGGGGCTCGAACGAGAAGATCAGCCCTCGGTCGATCGCGAACTCGGCGACGCGCTTGATGGCGTTGTCCTGGCGGTCGGCAAGGCTTGCCGCCGCCCACGTCTGCCAGTACGTCGTCATTACGACGAGGACGCCGACGAGGGCGAGTGCGACGTAGGTGAGACGGATGATCTGCTTGTTCATGTGCGTTGTGGCGCGTTGGCTCGATTCGAGATGAGCAGGAGACCGGCGAGCAGGAGGAAGTTGGCGACGATGCTCGTCCCTCCGTAGGAGACGAAGGGGAGCGTGATCCCCGTCAGCGGCACGACGCGGAGGACCCCGCCGACGATGATGAACGTCTGTAAGGCGAAGCCGAACGTGAGGCCGGCAGCCGCGAGCTTGGAGAAGCCGTCCTGCGCCTGCAATGCGACCCGCATCCCGCGGACGACGAAGAGCATGAAGACGAGAAGGAGGGCAGCGGCTCCGATGAGTCCCAGCTCCTGCGCGATCGCCGAGTAGATGAAGTCGGTGCGGAGGTAGGGGATGAGCTGCGTGCCGTCCGTGGACGCGAACGTGCCCTCGCCCAGCCCGGTGCCCCCGAAGCCGCCGTTCGCGATCGAGTACAGGCTCTTGACGAGCTGGTATGACGCGCAGTCCTGGCGGAGCTCGAGCTCCCCGTTCAGCGCGCAATAGACGCGCTCGTCCGTCCATGGCTGGAGCCAGATCGTGACGCGATCCTGAACGTGCTGGAGCGCGTTGTAGAGAACGGCCGCACCGCCCACGAAGAGCGCGAGCCCGGCCGCGACGTAGAGCGCGCGTCCCGTTGCGACATACAGCATCGCGAGGAAGATTCCGAAGTTGAGGAGCGCGCTCCCGAGGTCGTTCGTCTGGACGATCACCAGCATCGCCGCTCCCCAGATGACGAACAGCGGCCCGAACTCCTTGAGCCGGCCCTGCGCCAGCACTTCGCGTTTCTCGCGCAGGTAGCCCGCGAGGAAGACGATCAGAAAGATCTTCGCGAGCTCGCCGGGCTGAAACTGAAGCGGCCCGATGTCCACCCAGAGACGAACGCCGTTGACCCGCTCGCCGAGCCCGGGGACGGAGGGAAGGAGGAGGAGAGCCACCGCCGTGACGCCAAAGACGTAGCGGTACGACTCGAGGATCCGGTAGTCGTGTCGAAGCCAGATGAGTGCTCCCACCAGGACGCCTACGCCGACCGCGACCCACAACGCCTGCCGACCTCCGTCGTCCGGATCCAGCCGGTAGATCGTTGCCAGACCGAATGCGGTTAGGACTGCGGTCAGGGGTAGGAGTGCGCCGTCTGCGTACGGCGCCGTGCGTCGCACCACGATGTGGGCGACGATATAGAGACCGAGGAAGAGCATGCCCCACGTCACGGCGGTCGTGGCAACCTCGGCGTCGCGCGCGATGGTGACGCTCGCGAGCGCGATGCCCGCGATCAGGCCGGCAACGACGAGTCCGAACAGCTCGCGGTTCCGCGCGCTCATCTCGTGATGCCCCAGTACAGGACGAGCGCGCCGATCACTAGCGCCGCCACGATGAAAGCGAGGGCTGCGGCACGACCCCCAGGCCCGGCGCCGTGACGGCTCAGCGATGCCTGCGAGGCTTCGGGCTCCACCATCTCCGCTTCGAGCCCTGAGTCGGGTGCGAGCTCGGGCCCGGGCGGGGGGCGCTCGGCTGGCGTTGGTTCGACCGCAGGGGCCTTACCCTCGGCGAGCTCGAAGAGAACGACGGTGATGTTGTCCTCGCCTCCCCGCGCGTTCGCAGCCACGACGAGCGCTTCGCCAGCCGTAGCTGGATCTCGCTCAGCTGCTTCGAGCGCGTCGGCGACCTCCCCGTCGCTGAGCATGGTCGGAAGTCCGTCCGAGCAGAGGAGGAACAAGTCGCCTGGCTGACCCGCAATCGTCAGCACCTCGACCTCGACGGTCGGCTCGGTTCCGAGCGCACGGGTGATCGCCGAGCGCTGTGGGTGTCTCTCCGCCTCCTCGGGTGTGAGGACGCCGCTGGAGACGAGTTCGGCAACGAGCGAATGGTCGGTCGTGAGTTGCTCGAGTGCGCCGTCTCTCAGGAGATAGGCGCGCGAGTCGCCGACGTGCCCGATCGCAACGGTGCCGGAATCCGTGTCGACGAGCGCAGCCGTAACCGTCGTCCCCATTCCTGCGGTGGCTGGATCCGCGAGCGCGCGCTCCCAGATGCGACGGTTGGCCTCGACGATCATCGCGGTGACCCCCGGTTCGCCCCTCGTCTGGGTCCCGGCTTCCTCGAGTGCGGCAGCGGCCAGGCGCGCCGCAACTTCGCCGGCCCGGGCGCCACCCATGCCGTCTGCGACAGCGAAGAGAGGTGGCTCGCAAATGAACGCGTCTTCGTTGCGAAGACGTCTCCGCCCCGTGTCGGTGACACCCGCTGCGCGGCCGATTCTCATCGCTGCACTTGAAGCTCTGTCTCGCCGATGCGAACGACGTCGCCGGGACGAAGGGCCCGCGCACCCTGCAGCCGGGCGCCGTTGACGTGCGTCCCGTTCGTGGAGCCGAGATCCTCGATCCAGATGCCGTCGGGCCGCGGCGCGATTCGTGCATGTCGGGCGGACACGAACTCGTCTCGGTCGAGCCGGATTCCGCTTCCCGCGTCGCGCCCCACGATTGTCGACGCCGACAGCTCGATGGTGCTTCCCTGTGCCAGCTCCGGGCTCGTCACCACAAGGAACCGGGCCGGGCGCGCACCGAGCTCTGCGCGGAGTGCCGCCGCCTCCGCCGCGCCGAGGACGATGCTCTCCTGCGGGGCCCCGCCGATGTCCTTGGTCGCGGTGCGGACGACGAGCACGATGAAGCCGTAGAGAAGGACGAGAAACGCGATCTTCAGGATCAGGAGCGTCTCGTCGGTTGCGAGCGCCTCTACGGTCACTGTTTTGGGAGCGCGCGTCCGAAGACGATCTCCGTCGAGCCGATGGTGATCCGGTCACCGTCGCGGAGTCGCTGCCGATCGACGCGCTTGCCGTTCACGATCGTGCCGTTCATCGAGCCCAGATCGACGATCCAGTACGCGGCTCCCTCCTGACGGAGCTCCGCATGCCGGCGTGAGCTGTTGACGTCGGAGATACGAACGCCTGCTTCCCGCGAACGCCCGAGAACCACGCGCGGTTCGGTGATCACGTGCTGTCTGCCCGCGACGGTGAGGGAGACGACCTCTTGCTCGGGCTCGGGCGCGGGGGTGTCGGCGACGGGGGGTGTCGAGGCGCGGTAGATCATCGTCTGCGCCGGTTGCTCGACCGGGATCTCTGGAGGTGGCGGCGCCTCATCCGACGTCTCGTCCGCAACGAGGCGTGTCGCGATTCCGAACTCGCCTATGGCAAGGTCCTCGTCCGTGGTGACGAGCACGACCGGCGCGCCGAGGAGGGCGTAGCGCTCGCGTCGGGCATGCTCCGCGAGGTACTCCTGGAGCTCGCCGACCAGTGATCCCTCGTAGCCGGCGAACTGCTTCCGATCCTGCAGGGAGAGGTAGATCGTGTACTCGTTGGGAACGTAGACTCGCGAGACGGACACGTTGCGATGATCGTCCATCTCCTTGACGAGCTTTCGCGCGAGCTCGATCGGCTGAACGTTCGCCCGGAAGGCGCGCCCGAAGACCCCCTCGAACAGGCCCTCGATCTTCGATTCGATGCTGCGCAGCACAGGCATTCCGACGGGTACCCCGCGACGAGTGTAGAGAGTAGGAAGGCTGCGCAAGACCGGTATCCGCTCCCGCGGATCCCGGCCGCGCGAAGATCCCTGAAGGCGTCCGCTTCGCGGCCGCTGCGCGATCGTCTTCCATGTCGCGTCTCTAGCCCGCGCGGTGTAACGCCGCTGCAACGGCAGCTGCAACCGTCCAGGCGAGAACGAGCACGATCGTGCTCGTAACACCCGCGCCCGTCGCGATCGCGGCCGCCGTGAGGACGGCTCCTACGACCGCCACGCCGTAACGCGATCGTCGCTGTGCCCAGGGGAGAACTCCCGCCGCGACCGCTGCCGCTGCAACGCCCGCCAGGACGACGGGGTAAGCCACCAGCGTCACCCACACGGTGAGCGCGGTGTCGCCCACGGGATCGAGCGGGCCGATGCCGAGCGATTCGACCGGGCGGTTCACGAGCGGAACTGTCTTTCCCGCCACGCCGGCGACCAGGAGGGCTGAAAGCACGGCGACGCCCGCCTGCGCAGCTCGCCTCGCACTGCCGCGGGCAGGTTGAACAACGAGGGGGACGAGTGCGAGAAGACCGGCGCTCGCGAGCAGGGGCCCACACACGAAGAGCAGTCCCCACCGCGCGTCACGCCACGAGAGCGCAAGCCAGGCGAGTGCGAACACCCCGTAGAGAAGGGCCGCGCTCTCCGCGTAGTTCCCCAGCGGGAAGACCGGGGCGGCGAGTGCGACTGCCAGCCCGATCCGTGGATCGAGCCAGGTGGCGAGGCCGGCGCCAAGGGCTATCGCTATCACGAGTGCCGGCGGCCAGAACGGGAGAAGCGTGGCTCCGAGCGCCGCGGCCACGACCGCGAGGCCGATGGGAGCGAATCGTCGAGCAAGGGCGTTGGCAGGCGCGTCGGTCGCGGGCGACCGCTTCTCACGTGGCGCGCGCGGCTCTCGAGCCGGCGAGGTTCGAAGCGAGTTCCGCAGGTCTGCGGCGAGTGCCGATGCGCGCGGGCGCGCGTCCGGATCTGCCTCGAGTGCGCTGTCGACGGCGGCGATGAGCCTGCGTGGCAATTACTTCCGCTCCGTTGCGAGTGGAGGCGCACCTGCCTGGATCGCGCGCGCGACTTCCTGGAGCGGGAGGCCCCAGAAAGGGTGACGTTCCGCGAGCGATTCCCACAACAGGACGCCGACCGACCAGACGTCACTCTGCGGAGTTGCGTCGGCACCCGCCAGACGCTCGGGTGCGATGTAGGCGAGGGTTCCCGGGACGTCCCCGACAGCAGTGAGCGTGTCGGCGCCGTCGAACTGCGCAAGGCCGAAGTCGAGCAGCCGCACCGCGATCTCCTCGCCTTCCTCGAGGAGGATGTTGGACGGCTTCACATCTCGGTGGACGATCCCGGCTCGGTGGGCGTGCGCCAGGGCGTCGAGCACCTGGGCCGCGACCTCGACCGCGTCGGAGTCCGACAAGTCACCCGCCCGGAGCGCCTCTCGAACCGTGCGGCCGGGAACGTACTCGTACGCGATGTAGACGTGGCTCGAGTCGTGCCCGACGTCGTACGCCCGCACGCAGCGGTCGTGCCGGAGGCGCCGCGCAGCAAGGGCCTCGCGCTCTGCGCGGGCAGCCGCCTTTCCTTCTCGCGGGATGATCTTGAGCGCGACGTCCAGGCCGTTGCGCTCGTCGAGAGCGAGCCAGACGGAGCCCGAGCCACCGCTCCCAAGCGGGCGCACGGGGCGGTAACGGCCGAGAACGAGCTCTTGGGTGGATGGGGCGACCGCGACGGACGACACTGATAGCGCCACTCTTTACCGTCGTAGCGGGAACTCCTTGCCACTACGCAAGTCCGGAATCCGCTCGCGCGGATCCCACTCCTGCGAAGGTCCCCGCCTACCGGGCAAGACCAGACTTCGCTAGCGCGGATTCCGGTCCCGCGAAGATCCTGAAGGCGGCCGCCTAGCGGCCGCAGCGCTTCTGATTCACATCAGCCTCTGAGGGCGCAGCAACCCGCCCGCGACGCTCGCGCCCACCTCACGCTCGAGGTCGTCGCAGTTGCGCTCCTGTGCCTCGTTTAGAGTGGCGAGGCGGTCTATGAGTTCGCGTGACGACGACATCCTCGATTTCGACTTCTTCGACGAGGAAGAGCCACCGTCGTGGGAGGAGCCCGCGGAGCGCGGGCCTGGACCGCCGCGCGACCGCGGCCCTCGTCGTCGCGGCCCACGCTTCCGCGCGCCGGGAAACCTGACGCCGCTGCTGCGGCTGATCGCACTCATTGCGCTCGCGATTCTCATCGTCGTACTGCTCGTCGTCTGGGTCGAAGGCTGTGCCACCGACGCCAAGCGCGATCGCTACGCGAATTACCTGACGGAGATCGGTGCGATCGGGAATGCCTCCGCCCGCCTCGGGCAAGAGCTCAACACGCTGCTCACGACACCGGGTCTGAACGAGGAGGACCTGGATGCAAAGCTCGGCGGGTACGTCCAGACCGCCGCGAACCAGGCACAGAAGGCGGAGGACCTCGATCCGCCGGGTCCGATGGTCGGCCCCAACGAAGGTGCGGTCGAGGCGCTCCAGTACCGCGTCAATGGGCTCAAGGGACTCCAGGCAACGTTCAAGCAAATCACCGACGAGACCGACGCCAGCGTTGCGGGAGAGAGCCTCGTGGCCCAGACGAGACGACTGCTGGCGAGTGACATCATCTGGACGGACTCCTTCCAAACGCCTGCCGAAGTCGTGCTCGACGAGGAGGGCATCGAGGGTCTCGACGTCCCCTCCTCGGAGTTCGTCACCGCCGACGACCTCATCAATTCGAGTTCCCTCGCGGCGATCTGGCAGCGGATTCAGGGCGCGTCGACCGGCGGCACTCCGACCGGCCTGCACGGGAATCAGATCGCCTACGTAAAAGCACTCCCGAGCGGCCAGCTGCTGTCGACGACGACCGAGACGACGATCAAGGTGACGGACGAGCTCGCATTCGAGGTCGGCGTCGAGGACTCGGGCGAGAGCCAGGAGGTGCGGATCAAGGTCACGCTCACCATTCCGAAACAGCCCGACCCGATCGTGAAGACGGCCATCATCGCGATCATCGACCCGGGCGAGACGAAGTCCGTGGTGCTCATTGTCGGCGCGCTCGTTCCGTTCGGCGAGCAGATTTCGGTGAAAGTCGACGTCGATCCCGTTGCGGGGGAGACGAACACGTCCAACAACACGTACGAGTACCCCGTCATCTTCACGTTGTGACCGCTTCACTCGCGGTGGCGATAGCGGCCTGCGCGGCGGCCGTGCTCGCTCTCGCGCTCGTCGTCTTCCTCTGGCGCCGGCTCTCTCGGATCCAGACCTCGCAAGCTGTCGTGCTCGGAAGCGAGCGCCGCGACCTGCTCGACTTCGCCGTCTCTCTCCAGGGCCGAATCGACGACCTCTACCGCGCCGTCGACGAGGTCGCGGCCGGGCTTTCGCGGGTCGACCGGCGCGTCGACGGGTCGGTCACGAACACTGCAGTCGTCCGCTATGACGCCTATGAGGGGACAGGCGGCCAGCAGTCGGCATCGCTCGCACTCCTCGACGCCACGCGTACCGGGACGGTCGTGACGGCGATCCAGGGCCGTGACTACGCGCGCATCTACGTCAAGGATCTCGACCGCGGACGATCATCCGTTGCGCTCTCGCCCGAGGAGCAGGAGGCCGTCGATCGCGCGATGTCGAGGTAGCTCGGGGTCTCTGACCCCAAGGGTCTGACCTCAGGCGAATACGCTGCGGCCGCATGCGCGGGCGCGACGCTCTCTATCCCATCAAGCCGCTACGCGGCCGCGGCGGCTGCGTCGAGCCCAGGCAGGTAGCGCCGCCAGACCTCAGGAACGTGCTCAGCCGCGAGACGGATGAAGAGCACCGGCCTAGGCGGTCGCGGCGTCGTGTGGAGCGTCATGCTCGTCTCCTCGAGGAGACGGTCGCCCTTGTGGTGGTTGCACGGAGCGCACGAGGTGACGACGTTCTCCCAGACGGAGGTGCCGCCTCGCGATCGCGGGACGACGTGGTCGAGCGTGAGCCGGTTTCCGGCCGAGCCGCAGTAGACGCACTGCCAATTGTCGCGCGCGAAGAGCACGCGGCGCGAGATCCGCCGGGTGACGCCTCGGGGAACGCGGACGTATGTCACGAGCCGGATCACGTGGGGCCGTCGAAACTGCATGCACGCCGAGCGGAGCGGCCGATCGTTGCTCTCCAGGATCTCTGCTTTGCCCTTCCAGACGAGCACGTGCGCACGGCGAAGCGAGCAGACGTTCAAGGGCTCGTAACTCGCGTTGAGGACGAGGACGCGCTCCACCGCGCGCGCAGCGTAGCAGCGGTTCTCGTGTCTCCTGCGGCGATGGTACCCCGGAGTTGGATGCATGATACGCGCTGATCGTGCATAATAGGCTGCATGGCAACGGTCGCCATCGTCGGTGCATCCGGGTACGCTGGTCAGGAGACGCTCGACCGTGTTCTGACGCATCCCGCGCTCGAGCTCTACGCGCTCGGCTCCGACTCGCTCGCAGGCGAGGCCGCTCACGCGCTCGATCCCCGACTCGGCCGCAATGGGTGGAGTCGGATACCCCGCTTCATCACGAACGGCGCGGCACTCTCGTGTGGTGCGGACGTGACGTTCGTCTGTCTCTCGCACCGCGAGGCTGCAGAGCTCGTGCCCCCCTCGCGTGGAGTCGTCATCGACCTCTCCGGCGCTCACCGGTCCGCCGAGCCGAGTGTGTATCCGTCCTGGTACGGGTTCGAGCATCCTCATCCACACGGCCTCGAGCTCTGGTCGTACGGACTGCCCGAAGTCAGTCCTCCGTCAGGACGGCTGATTGCCAACCCGGGCTGCTACGCGACAGCGGCGCTCCTGGCACTCGCTCCCATCGCGGACGAGATAGCACGCGACGGAGTCGTCGTCGACGCCAAGTCAGGGATGACCGGAGCGGGCCGTTCGCCGGCGGCTTCGTCGCACGCGGGCGTCGTGCTCGAAAACGTAACCCCGTATCGCGTCGGCGAGCACCAGCACGCTCCCGAGATCGCGTCGCTCCTCGGCTTTCCCGTCACGCTCGTCCCCCACCTCCTCCCGGTGCGCCGCGGTCTGCTCGCGACGTGCTTCGTGAGATCGCTCGGCGTCGACCTGCGCGCGGTGCTCGAGGATCATTACGCGACGAGCCATGTCGTGACGGTGCTCCCCGAGGGTGTCGTCCCGGACCTGGCTCGCGTGCAGCAGACTGACGGAGCCGAGATCGGTGTTTTCGAGGATCGGCTCACGGGTGGCGTCATCGTGATCTGTGCGCTCGACAACCTCGGCAAGGGAGCTGCCGGCCAGGCGATCCAGAACGTCAACCTGCTGTACGGGCTCGACGAGACCGCCGGGCTGAGGCTCGCCGGAGTGCTGGTCTAGGGTGTCCGTCACTGCGGCGGCGGGGTTCGAGGCCAGCGGAATCCACGCCGGTATACGACGCTCGGGTCCCGATCTGGCGCTCGTGCGTTCGATCACTCCGGCCGTCGGCGCGGCCGTCTGGACGACGAATCGTGTTCTCGCGGCGCCGGTCGTCGTCTCGAAGCGACACCTCGACGTCGCGGAGCCACAGGTCGTCGTTGTGAACGCAGGCATTGCGAATGCAGCGACGGGCGCAGCTGGGATCACGGACGCCGAACGCACCGCACAGGAAGCGGCGGAGCTCCTCGGGTTGCAGGCCGACCAGGTCATCGTGCTCTCGACCGGCGTGATCGGAGTACCACTTCCGATGGACAAGGTCCTCGGCGGTGTGCGCGAGGCAGCGGCATCGCTCGGGCCCGATGGCGGAGAAGCCGCTGCGACCGCGATTCTCACGACCGACCGTGGGCCGAAGCAGGCGGTAGCGTCCACTGACGGCTTCGTCGTCGGCGGCATGGCCAAGGGCGCAGGGATGATTCATCCGCGCTTGGCGACGATGCTCGCGGTCGTCACGACGGACTACCCGCTCGATCCCGGAGAGGCGATCACACTTCTTCGGCCTGCCGTCGACGCAAGCTTCAACCGCATCTCCGTCGACGGCGAGTGCTCGACCAACGACGCGGTCGTGCTTCTCGCCAACGGTGCGAGCAACGTCACCCGGAGCCCCAGCCGAGACGAGGAGTTCGGCGCGGCTCTGGGAGATGTGTGCGCTGTGCTCGCTCGCGAGATCGTCGAGGACGGCGAAGGAGCGACCGTTCTCCTCGAGATCCACGTGTCCGGAGCCGCAACGGACGACGAGGCGGTTGCCGTGGCACGGCGGATTGCGACGTCGCCCCTTGTCAAGACGGCCGCGTTCGGGCACGACCCGAACTGGGGTCGCGTCCTAGCTGCTGCCGGTTCCGCCCCCTGGAACGGCGGCTTCGCACGCATCGACGTCGACCGGCTCTCGGTCACGTTCGACGACACCTCGGTCTTCGAGCGTGGCACGCCCACGGGGGCGCTTCCGAGTCTCACGGGGGCGGGAGTGGCGATCGGGCTGGACCTCGGACTGGGCTCAGGCGAGGCTTCGTACCTGGCGTCCGACCTGACGTACGACTACGTCCGGCTGAACGCGGAGTACACGACGTGACCCGCGTCGTCCTCAAGCTCGGCGGACGGGTCGCTACGGCTGCTGCCCGACACGCTGTCGAGCTTCACGACGCCGGGAACGAGGTGATCGTCGTTCACGGTGCGGGACCACAGATCACGGCCGAGCTGCGCGCGCGAGGGATTCCGGTCAGGTTCAGCGCAGGTCGCCGCGTCACAGATCCAGCGACTCTCGCCATCGTGCGCGCGTCGCTGGTAGCCGTCGGGGCCGAGGTGTCCGCCGCACTCGGCCCCGCGGCACTACTTCTCGTCGGCGACGAGATCGGTCTTCCCGCACGCCTGCTTCCCGAGCTCGGCCTGGTCGGCGAGCCTCTGCCGAGCCGCCCGTCCGCCGTTGAGAGAGCGCTTGCCGAGCGTCGCATCCCGGTCGTCACCCCGATCGCCGTCGGACCGTTGAACGTCAACGCCGATGAGGCGGCAACCGCCCTCGCGGCCGGGCTCGAGGCCGACCGGATCATCTTCGTGTCCGACGTCGCCGGGGTCTATGTCGAAGGCACCGTCGTCGATCGCCTGCACGCTGATCTCGCCGACGAGCTGCTCGGTTCCGGTGCTTTCGAGGGCGGCATCGTCCCGAAGCTCCTCGCGGCGGTCCGCGCGGCCCGTCTCGGCATTCGGACTGAGATCGGAGAGACGGCGGTCGTCGCGTGACCGTTCCAAGTAACAGTCTGTTACAGGGTCTCGATCGGCTGCTGCCGACGTACGCGCGGGCCGATCTGACGATCGTTCGGGGCGAGGGAGCGCGGGTCTGGGACTCGGGCGGCCGCGAGTACCTCGACTTCGGGGGCGGAATCGCTGTTGTCGCTCTCGGCCACTGTCACCCCGCGCCTCTCGCTGCCGCCCAGAAGCAGCTCGGGCGGTTGTGGCATGCCTCGAACCTCTATCGCACCGAGCCGGCCGAGGAGCTCGCGGGGCGACTCTCCGAGCGCTTCGGCGGCGCGAAAGCGTTCTTGTGCAACTCGGGCGCCGAATCGATCGAGGCGGCGCTCAAGTACGCCCGCAAGGCCACCGGCAAGGCCGGCATTGTCGCGCTCGAAGGGAGCTTCCACGGTCGGACGCTGGGCGCCCTCTCCGTGACCGGTCAGCCGGCGAAGCGAGAGGCGTTCGAGCCCCTCGTCCCCAGTGTGCGGTTCGTGCCCCCGAACGACAGCGAGGCGCTCGAGACCGCGATCGACACCGAGGTCGGGCTGATCCTGCTCGAGCCGATCCTCGGCGAGGGTGGCGTGATCCCGCTCGACCGCGAGTTCGTCGCGGCCGCGGCCGCGCTCGCGCCGCTCCTCGGCTTCGACGAAGTCCAGACCGGGGTCGGCCGCACCGGGTCGTTCTTCGCCTTCGAGCAACTCGGCGTACGGCCCGATCTCCTGACGCTTGCGAAGGGACTCGCGAACGGGCTTCCGATCGGCGCGCTGCTCGTCGCCGAGGAAGCCGACGGTGCCTTCTTGCCGGGAGATCACGGGTCGACGTTCGGTGGGAATCCCGTCTCGTGCGCGGCGGCGTGTGCCGTCGTCGATGTGATCGACGATGACCTCCTCGGTCGTATCGCAGAGCTCGGAGCTGTTCTCACGCGAGCGCTCGCCGCCCTGCCTGGAGTGGTGGAGGTTCGCGGTCGCGGGCTCCTGCTCGGCGCCGTCGTCGATCGCCCAGCAAATGAGATCGTCGACGCGTGCCGCGAGCGTGGGCTGCTTGTCCTGACCGCGGGCCACGAAGTCGTGCGGCTCGCCCCGCCGCTGACAATCGACGAAGTGGACGTCTCGAGCGCGTTGGAGATCCTAGGATCCGCGCTCGAAGCGACCCGAGACGACAAGTTACAAGTTGTCACATAGTACGCATATAGTGCTAAGGTTTCGCATAGTATGAATCGTCGGGAGCGACAGAGCGCGATCCTCGAACTGGTGCGAGACGGCACCCTCTCGACGCAGGCCGAGGTCGCTTCGGCGTTGCGGGAGGCGGGGTTCGAGGTTGTGCAGACCACGGTCTCGCGCGACATCGCCGACCTCGGGCTCGTCAAAGTGCGGGCGCCGAGCGGGCGACTCGTCTATGCACCGCCCGGAGCAACGGACGGGGATCGCATGCGCGCTCTCGGAGCTGCGATGCGCAGATATGCGATAGGCGCGCAAGCCGCAGGGTCGCTCGTCGTCCTGACGACGCCCTCCGGCTACGCGAACGCCCTCGCCCAGGCGATCGACGAGGCCGCTCATCCCGGGGTCGCCGGCACCATCGCCGGTGACAACACCATTTTCGTCGCAGCTCGTGACGGCGTCTCGACATCAGTGCTGCGCGACGAGCTAGCCGGCCACTTGCTTCAGGGCGCCGCGTGAGTAGAACGGCCGTAGTCGCGTACTCCGGAGGTCTCGACACGTCGTGCATCCTCGCGTGGCTCAAGGAGGACTGGTACGGCTACGACGAGGTAGTCGCCGTCCTCGTCGACGTCGGACAGGAGTTCGATCTCGAGGAGTCGATCGGGCGCGCGAAGGCCGCAGGCGCCGACGACGTGCTGCTCGTCGACCGAAAAGACGAGTTCGCCGACGAGCAGTGTGCGCGGGCGATTCTCACGAACGCGCTCTACGAGGGGAAGTACCCACTCGTCTCGGCGCTCTCACGCCCCGTCATTGCGGGAGCGGTCGCCGAGATTGCGCTCGAGCTCGGCGCCGAAGCTGTCGTTCACGGCTGCACGGGTAAGGGGAACGACCAGCTTCGCTTCGAGCTGGCGTTCAAGGCTCACTATCCCGGCGTGAAGGTGATCGCGCCGCTGCGCGACACGATCTGGACGCGCGAGGCCGAGATCGCCTACGCGCTCGAGCGCGGCATCCCGGTGACGCAGACCGTCTCCTCGCCCTACTCGATCGACGAGAACCTCTTCGGTCGCGCCATCGAGGCGGGCGTGCTCGAGGACCCCTGGAACGCGCCCCCGGACGAGCCGTACGCGCTGACGTCCGATCCGTCCACTGCGCCCGCT
>Ga0180093_1000003_pt1 | contig 25950 bp, 30 predicted proteins | sample EasRivT45_16_1Da_FD_123017 | JGI IMG/M metagenome (GOLD analysis project Ga0180093, IMG submission 123017) | Soil microbial communities from meander-bound floodplain in the East River, Colorado, USA - East River metaG ERMLIBT45_16_1Da | ecosystem: Environmental > Terrestrial > Soil > Floodplain ... | reverse complement strand
TCACGCGCCGCGTTGCCGGGTCGAGCCGCAGGCCGGAAATTTCGACGGCGTCATCGGTGCGCTCGGGCGCGCGGCGCCGCAACACCGCCTTGATACGCGCAAGCAACTCCTTGGGGGAGAACGGTTTGGTCAGGTAATCGTCCGCCCCGCCCTCCAGGCCCTCGATCTTGTCGCGCTCCTCGGCGCGCGCGGTCAGCATGATCATTGGGATGCGGCGGGTGCGCTCCGTGGCGCGCAACCTGCGCGCGTAGGCGAGTCCCGATATTCCTGGCAGCATCAAGTCGAGCAGGATCAGGTCGGGCAGCGCGTCGCGCACCATCGCGTCGGCATCCTCCGCGCTCGCGGCGCGCCATACGCGATACCCCGCGTGCTCGAGATTGACCGAGACCAGTTCCTGGATGGCCGGCTCGTCTTCGACGACGAGAACGATGCTGTTCATGGCGGAGCGCAAGGTGCGTGACGGCGCCAAGTCTATGACAACCATGTGACGGAAATGTTACGCCGATCTCCTTTCCTTTTGACGGAGGAAAGAAAACCTCTCACGGATCAGGACTTCGTGAGCTTTTCGAGGAAATGCTTCCTGAGTTTGGCAACCTTGGGTGCGACTACGGCCTGGCAGTAGGGCTGATACGGATTGCGCGCGAAGTACTCCTGGTGGTAGCCCTCCGCCATGTAGAAGGTCGTGGCGGGCGTCAGCTCGGTGACGATGGGCCCGCTCCACAGCTTCGCGGTGTTGAGCCGCGCAATCACTTCCTCGGCGTCGGCCTTCTGTTGCGGCGTGTGGTAGAAGATCGCGGAGCGGTACTGGGTACCCGCGTCGTTGCCCTGGCGGTTCAGCGTGGTCGGATCGTGGATCACGAAGAACACCTCCAGCAGTTCCTTGAACGACACGATCGCGGGGTCGAAGGCGATGCGCACCACTTCAGCGTGCCCGGTATCCCCACCGCAGACTTGCTCATAGGTCGGGTTCGCACGGCTACCGCCCATGTAGCCCGACTCAACAGATGCAACGCCCTTCATGCCGTCGTACACCGCTTCCAGGCACCAGAAGCAGCCGCCGGCGAGCGTGGCGATTGACTTGCCGGCGGGAACCTCGGACTCCATATTCACGTAAGTCGCTCCGGTGGGTCGGGAGCCTCTTCTACGGAGCGAGCAGTGTAGCGGATTCAGTGCGCTATGCGGCGACCGGCCGCAGCGCGAGCGACGGCCGTTGCACCGGGCGATTCTCGGGCGACCGGGGTACGGGCAGAGAGCGCTCGCGCTCCAGCCAAGGCCGGAACAGCAGGCGTTCCGCACGCCCCAGCATGGCATGGCGCTCAATCAGCGAAATCATGCGCGCCCGGAACGCTCCGTAGTCGAGCTCGGGCACCGTGGGCGCACCGCGCCAATGGCGGCCGAGGGGTTCGAACGACATGCGGACGTCAAGATCGCGCGCCGAGCGGCAAATGGCATGCACCGTACGCCAGGCCGTGACCATGCCCACACGCTCGTAGCGCTCGCAGCGCTCGAACAGCGCGCGCGCATAGTCGAAGAAGCTCACGCCGTGAAGGTCCGCGGCCTGGCGCGCCAACGTGCGCAGGGCCGGCTCGTCCGCGCTGCGGGCGAGCGCGCGATAGAACACCGCCGCCTGGGTCGACGTGACGCACAAGCCAAGCGCCGCCGGCGTGGCGCCCGGGGCGGCCAGTGCCGGACCGAGGCGATAGCGCTCGTAGAACTCCTCGTAGGCGGCGTTCCAGTCGAATTCGGGCCATGTCGCCTCGATGAAACCACGCAGCCGGCGCCCGAGTTCCGCGCGCCGCGGCCACCAGCCCTGCTCCAGCCAAACCCCGACATCGGGGCGCGCGGCGAAGGCCTGGCCCAGGCGATTGGCGTGCAACGGCACCGCCGTTTCAAGGAAGGACGCGGCGCCCAGACCGTAGAACAGCAGTCCGTTGAACCGCACGATGGCGCGCGCCCGTGCCCGTTCGTTCTTTTCTCGTTGAGCCGCTCGGTTTCCGATCGCTTGCATCTTGTCCTCCCTGTTGGTTTGCCGCAGGCGGCGCCCGCGCACAAGCCCAGTATTGGTGCGACGCAATATACGAGGCAAGAACTCGATGCGTCGTTGCCACCCGTTGACCCGCTAGTAGCCATTAGTGATACCTTGCGCGAGTGACCGGTGGCAGGGGCTGGGCAGAAGTCGGGAGGACCGCAATGACAACAAGCGCGGGGTTGGTCGAAGTACTCAAAAGGGAATTGCGATCGCGGGGCATTACCTACGCCCACGTCGCACGCGAGCTGCGCCTGAGCGAGGCAAGCGTGAAGCGCATGTTTTCACGCAGGAATTTTTCCCTCAAGCGGCTCGACCAGGTGTGCCAGCTGGCGAACAGCGAGTTTTCGGATATCGCGCGGGCGCTGCATCAGGAGGAAAGCCTGATCTCCCGGCTGAGCCACGAGCAGGAGCAGGAAATCGTCTCCAATCCCAGGCTCTTTCTCGTGGCCGTGTGCGCCCTGAACCACGTTGGATTCGACCAGATCGTCGCGACCTACGACATCTCCCGGCCGGAGTGCATCCAGCTCCTTGCCCGTCTCGACCGCCTGGGGTTCATCCGGTTGCTGCCCAACAACCGTATAAGGCTTCTGGTATCGCTCGATTTCTCGTGGCTCCCGGATGGACCGATCCAGCGCTTCTTCAAGCAACAGGCGCACAACGAGTACTTCCGCTCGCGCTTCGACCGCCCCGACGAATTCATGGTGGTCGTGAACGGCATGCTGTCGCGAGCCTCGAGCGCTGCGATACTGACGCGCCTCAAGCGGATCGCGCGTGAGTTCTCGGAGCTGAACAACCAGGACGCCCGGCTGCCGCTTGGCGAGCGCTCGGCGATGAGCCTGCTGGTTGCCATCCGCCACTGGGAGCTCGCGGCATTCGCCGACCTGAGGCGCAAAAGAGCCACTCATCCGACAGGAGCACGAACATGAACACCGATAGAATGCTGCCGCTGCTGTGGGCGGCGGCGCTCGCCCTCGCCGTGCCGGCGGGGACCTGGGCGCAGGCACAACCCGCTGCGGCAGCGAAACCCGCCACCGCAAAGGCGACTTTTGCCGGCGGCTGCTTCTGGTGCATGGAGGAAGCCTTCGACAAGGTGCCGGGCGTCATCTCGACCGTCTCCGGGTATATGGGCGGCCACGTCAAGAATCCGACCTACGAGCAGGTGAGCACTGCGCGCACCGGTCATGCCGAAGTCGTACAGGTCGAGTACGACCCGTCGAAGGTGACGTACGCCAAGCTGCTCGAAGTGTTCTGGCGCAATATCGATCCCACACAGAAGGACGCCCAGTTCTGCGATTACGGATCGCAGTACCGCAGCGGCATCTTCTACCACGACCAGGAACAGAAGCGGCTTGCGGAAGCCTCCCGCGCCGCGCTCGTGAAGAACAAGCCGTTCAAGGGCGACATCGTCACCGAAATCACGAAATCATCCCAGTTCTATCCCGCCGAGGGCTATCACCAGGATTACTATGTGAAGAACCCCGCGCGCTACAAGTTCTACAAGAGCGGCTGCGGCCGAGAGTCGCGTCTGAAGCAGCTGTGGGGTTGAGAGCGCATTGAACCGGGAGGCGGCGTGTTCCTCGATTCGGCGGCGGAATCCGCCGTCAAGCAGCGCGTAGCCACCCTCGAGCGCGCAACCGGGGTCGAGGTGGTCGCCGCGGTCGTCGCGTGCTCCGACTCCTATCCCGAAATCCCGTGGAAGGCATTCGCGCTGGGGGCCTCGCTTGCCTTGCTCGCAGCGGCGGCGGCTGCGCTCATCGCGCCGGGGTGGGAGGCGGCAGAGGCGATTGTCGAAACCGCCGTGGCGGCGCTCGCGACGGGCGCCGTGGCTGCATTTGCCACGGTGTGGATCCCGCCGCTCGCCCGCCTGTTCCTCACCCGGGCGCGGCGCCAGGCTGAAGCGCTGCAATACGCGCAGGCGACGTTTCTCGAGATGGGCCTGCAGCGCACGCCCCGGCGCGACGGCATTCTCCTGCTGGTCAGCCTGTTCGAGCACCAAGTGGTGGTGCTCGCGGACCGCGGCGTTCACGACCGGCTCGGCGCCGCCGCGCTCGATGCTGCCGTCGCTGCCGTGACCGCGGCGCTCGCACGTGGCGGTCTCACGGAAGCGCTGCTCGAAGGGCTGGCACGGCTCGAGGAAGCGCTCCTCGCAAATGGCTTCCGGGGGCAGCCGGGTGAGCCGGATGAAATCGCTGAAGCACTGATCCAGCGGCGAGGGCCTTCGTGACGCGCGCTTCCGGCTGGCTCGCCGCCGCGCTCTGTGCGCTTCCCCTTACGGTCGGGGCACAGCTCGCCGAGGTGCCTTATCTCACCGGTTACGTAGTGGACAACGCGGAGATCATGAAGAGCGACACGCGGCGCCGGCTGACGGAGCTCCTCCGTGCGCACGAGCAGAAGACCACCAACCAGGTCGCCGTGCTAACCGTGCCGACGATACACGGCGAAAGCGTGGAGGAGTACGCCGTGCGCGTATTCGAGCAGTGGAAGCTCGGCCGCAAGGGTAATGACAATGGCGCGCTGGTGGTGGTCGTCCCGCAGGACCGCCGCATGCGAATCGAGGTTGGATACGGACTGGAAGGAACGCTGACCGACGCGGCCGCGGGCCGCGTCATCCGCGATGTGATGACACCCCGCTTCCGGCAGGGCGACTACGACGGCGGCATCCTCCAGGGCGTCGGCGCCGTTCTCGCTCAGCTCGAAGGCAGGGCGGCGGCCGGCGCGGACAGCCCACCGCAATCCCGGCCCCGGCAATCGGAATTTCTCAAGGCGCCCCGGATGGCGCTGCACGAGAAGATGCTGATGGGCGCGTTCATCTTCGGCATCATTGGCCTCTTCACGTTCATCGGCATCGTCACGCCCGGGATGGGATGGTTTCTCTATTTCTTCCTGATCCCGTTCTGGGCGATGTTTCCGGTCATGATCTTCGGCAGCGGCACTACGTTCTTCATCCTGCTCGCCTATCTCATCGGATTCCCGGTCGCCAAGCTCTTGGTGTCGCACACGCCGAGGTACCGGCAAGCGGCGGACGATCTCAAGAAGAAGGGCTATGCGACGATCGGGGGCTTCACCGTCGGCGGCGGTGGCGGCGGCTGGAACTCTAGGGGCGGTTCCTGGAGCTCGGGCGGCGGAGGATTCTCCGGCGGCGGCGGCCGCTCGGGAGGCGGCGGCGCATCGGGCAGCTGGTGACGAGCATCGCGGTTCGCGACGGCGACGCATCAATTCAGTGCGCCTCGGATTCTTTTGGTGCACCAGAGAAAATTCGTAAGTCCTCCGTAAGTTCTCAGTAAGCGCTGCGTAAGCCGGCGTAAGGCGCGCGAAAGTTGTGAAACAGTTTGTAAGACTTCGCGCGCGGCGTGAACCGTGAGGGTCCTCGAACGTTCGTATCGCAGTTGGCAATTTCGCCAACGTGCTTTTCAATCACGAACGGGAGACACTCATGAATCGCAAATTGGTATTGGCGCTTGCCCTGATGAGCGCACTCGGTATCGCAAGCTCTGGCGCGATCGCGCAGAGCGACGAAGAAAAGAAGGACGAGAAGAAGCCCGAGTATTCCCAGCTGATCCTCGTGCAGTCGGACGACAAGAAGGACGAGAAGAAGCCTGAGCTGATTACCCAGAGCGACGAGGAAAAGAAGGACGAAAAGAAACCCGAGTTGAACGCTTAAACCGGATTCGGCCGGTCCTCAGGTGGTGCGGGCGCGCGGGGTCGCGAGACCTCGGCGCCCTTTTTTTGATTCAGGCGATGGTGACGCGCGCGAACTTGCGTTTGCCGACCTGAATCACGACCTGTGCGCCGCTCGCGAGCTTTTGCGCCTTGTCGCTCACCTTCTCTCCGTCGATCTTCACGCCGCCCTGCTCGATCAAGCGCAAGGCTTCGGAAGCGCTGGAAGCAAGGCCCGCCTGTTTGAGCACCTGGGCAATCGCCATTCCCGCTCCGCCCGGCGTTCGAAGCGTGACCTCGGGAACATCCGATGGCGCGGCGTGATCACGGAACCGGGCGTTGAAGCCCTCCGCCGCCTGCCGGGCCGCGTCCCGGCCATGGAAGCGCTCGACGATCTCCCTGGCAAGATCGAACTTCACGTCCCGCGGATTGCCGCCTTGCTCCACGGCCTTTTTTCGCGCGGCGGCCTCCTGCGGCAACGCAAACGACAGCAACTCGATGTAACGCCACATCAGGTCATCCGAGATCGACATCAGCTTGCCGAAGATCTCGCCCGGGGCTTCGGTGATGCCGATGGTATTGCCGAGCGACTTCGACATCTTGTTGACGCCGTCCGTCCCTTCCAGCAACGGCAACGTGAGGATGCACTGCGGCGGCTGCCCGTGCTCCTTCTGCACCTCGCGGCCCATCAGCAGGTTGAATTTCTGGTCGGTGCCGCCGAGCTCAAGATCGCTCTTCAGCGCCACCGAGTCGTAGCCCTGGACCAGGGGATAGAGAAATTCGTGGATCGCGATCGGCTGCTGGGCCCAGTAGCGCTTGCCGAAGTCGTCGCGCTCGAGCATGCGTGCCACCGTGTGCTTCGCGGCAAGACGGATCAAGCCTGCGGCGTTCATCTCGTTCATCCACGTTGAGTTGAAGACCACCTCGGTGCGGCCGCGGTCGAGGATCCTGAATACCTGGTCGGTGTAGGTCTTCGCGTTCGCCTGCACCGCTTCGCGCGAGAGGGGCGGCCGCGTCGCGTTCCGGCCCGAAGGGTCGCCGATCATGCCGGTGAAATCCCCCACCAGGAACAGGATATGGTGTCCCAGGTCCTGCAGCTCACGCAGCTTGTTGATGAGCACGGTGTGCCCCAGGTGGAGGTCGGGCGCCGTGGGGTCGAATCCAGCCTTCACCCGCAGGGGCCGTCCCGCCGCGAGCTTTTCCCGCAACTCCGATTCGACCAGCAACTCGGCCGCGCCGCGCCGGATGACCTCGATTTGCCGTTCGATGGAAGTCATGGCGCTACACGGCCGGGACTATGCAGTATTTCACTATGCAAAATTGGGTTTGCCGCAGCGGGCGATTCTGCTAAGCTGCCCGCATCCCAAAAAACTCTGGGAAATCATGCAGCAAGAGAACGGCGAGATTGTAGCAGCCCGCGGCAGGTTTGTCGGAAGCAAGTCCGGCCGCCTGCTCGCACGGCGCATCGCGGCATCCCGGCTGTGCCGCGCAGCCGCGGCGCTGGCGCTGTCGTTCCTGGGCGTGGTGACCGCCTTTGGCATCTCGCCGGACACCGTCACCGAGCCCCTGAAGCAGACGCCGGTCATGGTGGAACTCGCGCTGCCAGGCACGAACCCGGCTGACTTGCCCGTCGAGGGATATTGGCGCGAAGAGCGCATCCAGCGTCGCGACACGCTGGCGGCGGTGCTGGAACGGCTCGGCGCCCATGATGCGGACGCGCTTCAGCAACTGCGCAGCCAACGCGCGGCGCGGGCGCTCAACCAGCTCGTGCCCGGCAGGACGGTGCGTGCGCAGCTCACCGCCGAGGGGCGATTGCTCGAGCTGCACTACCGCAACGGCGGCAATGTGCTCACAGTGGAGCGCCAGGGCGGCGGCTTCCTCATCGCCGAGCATCCGGCCGATCTCGAGCGGCGCGTGCTGATGAAATCCGCCGAGATTCGCACCTCGCTCTTTTCGGCGAGCGACGCCGCCGGACTCTCCGACGCCATCGCCAGCCAGCTCGCGGACATTTTTTCCACCGACATCGATTTTCACCGCGACCTGCGGCGCGGCGACCACTTCTCGGTGGTCTACGAGATGTTCCACGACCGCGGCGAGCCGGTGCGTGCGGGCCGCGTGCTGGCGGCGGAATTCATCAACGTCGGCCGCCTCTACCGCGCGGTCTATTTCCAGTACGACGAGAAGCAGGGCGGCTACTACACACCCGACGGCCGGAACATCCGCAAGGCGTTTCTGCGCTCCCCGCTCGAGTACTCGCGCATCTCGTCCGGGTTCAGCAGTTCGCGTTTTCACCCGATCCTGGGCCAATGGCGCGCGCATCGGGGCATCGATTACGCCGCGCCTCACGGCACCCGGGTCCGCGCCACCGGCGACGGCGTGGTCGAGTTCGCGGGCCGGGATCATCGCGGTTACGGCAACCTGGTGGTGCTGCGCCATCAGTCAAAGTACACGACGTGGTACGGCCACCTGTCCGGGTTCGCCAAGGGCCTGCGCAAGGGCATGCGCATCAGCCAGAGCGAGGCGATCGGCTACGTCGGCGCGACCGGCCTCGCCACGGGCCCGCACCTGCACTACGAGTTCCGCATCAACGACGTGCACCAGAACCCGCTGCGCATCGTGATGCCTCCCGCGCCGCCGATCAGCGCCGAGCTGAAGCCCGTGTTCGAAGCGCAGATCGAGCCCGTGATGGCGCAGTTGAAGCTGTTGCGCAGCACCCATCTCGCCAAGCTGGACTAGCTTCCGATGCCCGATCATTACGTCGGGCTGATGTCGGGCACGAGCCTCGACGGCGTCGACGCGGTCCTGGCCGCCACGCGCGGCGGGCGCCTGCTGCAGCTGCGAAGCGTCCATCTGCCCTTTCCCGCGAAGCTGCGCTCGCGTCTGCTCGGCCTGCAGGAGAGCGGATTCGACGAGCTGCACCGCGCGGCGCTCCTGTCGAACGAGCTGTCCGATCTCTATGCCGGCGCGATACGCCGCCTGCTTGCCCGCGGCGGGGTGGCCGCGCGCGCCATTGCCGCGATCGGCTGCCACGGGCAGACCGTGCGGCATCGCCCCGCCGACGGCTACACGCTGCAGCTCGTCAACGGCGCGCGGCTGGCGGAGCGGTCCGGCATCCCCGTCGTCTGCGATTTCCGCAGCCGCGATGTCGCGGCCGGCGGCGAGGGCGCGCCGCTCGTGCCCGCGTTCCATCAAGCCGTGTTCCAGACGGCGCGCCGTTCCCGCGCCATCGTCAACCTTGGAGGCATCGCCAACGTCACCTCGCTCCCGGCGCGTGGCCACGTGACCGGCTTCGATTGCGGGCCGGGCAATTGCCTGCTCGATGCCTGGATTCGCGAGAAACGCCGCATACCTTATGACCCGGATGGAACATGGGCCGCGCGCGGCCGGGTCGTTCATCGCCTGCTGGCGAAGCTCCTCGCGCATCCGTACTTCCGCCGCCGGCCGCCAAAAAGCACTGGACGCGAAGAGTTCAGCTTGAAGTGGCTGAAACGCAAGCTTGCGGGAAACGAACGGGCGGCCGATGTTCAGGCAACACTCACTGAGTTGACCGCGCTCACAATCGCCCGCGCCGTGCGGCGATACTGCGCGAATGCCCGCGAGGTTTTCGTTTGCGGCGGCGGCGCGCGCAATCGCGTCCTCCTTGCGCGCCTGGCCGCGCTGCTGCCGCGGACGCGGGTCGTGACGACCGCCGCGCTGGGCATCCAGCCGGAGCACGTCGAGGCGCTCGCCTTCGCCTGGCTCGCGCGCCAGGCGCTCAAGCACAGACCGTGCAATCTTCCTGCAGTGACCGGCGCGCGCGGACCGCGGGTGCTCGGCGCCATCTATCCGAGATGAGGCGTGATGAATGACGAGTGATGCGTGATGGTGATGGGTGACCGGCAATAAAAAAGGCGGCCAAGGCCGCCTTTGTCATCGAATGTAATCCGTCTCAAGCTGAGAAGGACGAGCCGCAGCCGCAGGTGGAGGTGGCGTTCGGGTTCCTGATCACGAACTGCTCGCCCTCGACGTTCTGCTGGTAGTCGATTTCCGCGCCCGCCAGGTACTGCAGGCTCATGGGGTCGATCAGCAGGATTACGCCGCCCTTCTCCATGCGGGTGTCGTCGTCGCCCGCTTCCTCGTCGAAGGTGAAGCCGTACTGGAAGCCGGAGCAGCCGCCGCCCTGCACGAACACGCGGAGCTTGAGGCTGGGATTGCCCTCCTCGTCGATCAGGCTCTTCACCTTGGCCGCTGCGGCATCCGTGAACACCAGCGGGTCGGGCAGTTTCTCGGTAACCGTATTCATTCCATGCTCCTGCATCAAAGCTTTGTGGCGGGGTCTATTCTACTCCGCCGCGGCCGGCTTCAGCTTGACCACGTTCTCGGCCTTGTCCTCGCTCTCGTAGACCAGCTTGCCCTGGACCACCGCGCCGAGCTGGATCTCGAGCGTCTTGTAGTGCACATCCCCTGTGACATTCGCCTTGGGCTGCAGTTCCACGTATTCCGTGGCGTACACCGGCCCGATGACCGTGCCGTTTATCACAACGTGCGAGACCCGGATCTCGCCCTCGATCTGAGCGCGCTCGGAGAGCACCAGCGTGCCGGGCTTGCCTTCGGCGGCGACGACATCGCCACGCACGCGCCCGTCCACGCGCAAGCCGCCCGCGAAGACGATGTTGCCCTCGACGGTGGCGCCGGCGCCGATCAGGCACTCGATGTTGTTGTGCGGCTTGCTGCCGCCCTTGCCGCCGAACATCCCCGACTCCTCAGGACACGCTCACGGATTGCGATAGTTTAGGCGTAATGGAGCCGCTTTCAAAGACCCGCACCTGCAGGCTCTTGACGACGGTCCCGGGCGCGACCTTGAACGTTCCCTCCACGCGCTGAAAGAACTTGAAGCTGACCTGGTACTCCTTGGCGCTCTTTTGCTCTTCCAGCGGCAGCGTGACCACGAACTTGCGGTCGCCCTGCTCGAGGTTCACCACGAACTGCAGCGTTCCGTGGAACTCCTTCACGCGCTGGCCGCTCTGCACGAGCAGGAAGCGGTAGCGATACTCGCCGGGCAGCGAATCGGGCCGCACGCGGAAGCGGTTGATGCTGAGGCCTATCTCCTTCTCGCCGGATGCCATCAGCGACTGGAAGAGCGCGAGATCCTCCTTCAGCGCGGCGTTCTCCTCGGACAACAGCTTCACCTGCCGCGCGAGGTCGCCGTAGGTGGCGCGATCGATCTGGAGCTGCCGCTCTGCCGCGGCGACTTGCGAACGCAGCTCGCCGATCCGGGAATCCCGGCTCTGGATCTCCACGCTCATCTGGGCGATCACGCGCTGCGCCTCGCTCTGGCGGAATCCCGCGAGCTCCATGCCGTAATCGTAGGTGGTCCAGCCGACGGCAATGACGATTCCGCCGAGCGTGATGTAGCCGAGCCAGCGCCAGTACCACGGCATGTGCGCCCGCACCGCCACGCGCGGGGCGAAGATCCCGAATCTGCGCTTGATCGTGCGGAGGAGCTGGGCCATCAGCGGTCCACGTCATCTACGGCATCAGGGCCAGCTGCCCCAGGCCGGTCGTCTCGGGCAGCCCGAACATGATGTTCATGTTCTGCACCGCCTGACCCGAGGCGCCCTTCACCAGGTTGTCGATGACGGACAGCACCACTGCGATGTCGCCCCCGCGCGGCTGGTGCACGGCGATGCGGCACATGTTCGCGCCCCGCACCGAGCGCGTGTCGGGATGGCTGCCGGCCGGCATGACATCCACGAACGCCTCCCCGGCATAGCGCTTCTCATAAAGCGCCTGCAGATCGGCGGCGCCGGTGAGCCGCGCGTAGAGAGTCGCGTGGATGCCGCGGATCATCGGCACGAGGTGCGGCACGAACACGACGTTAACCGCGCGGCCCGCGGCGCGCTCGAGCCCCTGCGCGATCTCGGGTTGATGGCGATGCCCGGGCACGCCGTAGGCCTTGAAATTGTCGGAAGCCTCGGCAAGCAGCGTGTGTACCTCCGCCTTGCGCCCGGCGCCGGAGACACCGGATTTCGCGTCGGCGATGAGGTGATCGAGGTCGGCGATGCCGGCTTCGATGAGCGGCAGGAAGCCCAGCTGCACCGCCGTAGGATAGCACCCGGGATTGGCGATGATGCGCGCTTCCCGGATCCGCTCGCGGTTCACCTCCGGCAGCCCGTAGACCGCTTCCGCGACCAGCTCCGGGCAGGCGTGCTTGACGCCGTACCATTTCTCCCACACCGCGACATCCCGGATGCGGAAATCGGCGGCGATGTCGATCACGCGCACGCCTGCGTCCACCAGCGCCCGCGCCTGCTCCATGGCGACGCCGTTGGGCGTCGCGAAGAACACCAGGTCGCAGGCCGAAAGCGGCGCCCGCGCAGGGTCGGAGAACTTGAGCCCCACGCTTCCGCGCAGATTGGGGAACAGCTCCGCCACCCCCATCCCCGCTTCCTTGCGCGAGGTGATGGTCACGAGCTCGCAATGCGGGTGCTGGACGAGCAGACGCAGCAGCTCGACCCCGGTGTATCCGGTGCCGCCAACGATGCTCGTCCTGATGCCGTTCTTCGTCATCGATTCAAGGCCCACAGACAACAAAGCCGCCCGCAGGCGGCTTAGCTGCGAACAAATGATTCTAGCGCTTCGAGTACTGCTTGCGCCGGCGCGCCTTGTGCAGGCCCACCTTCTTGCGCTCGACCGCGCGCGCGTCGCGCGTGACGAGACCCGCCTTCTTGAGCGCGGGCTTGAGAGCCGCGTCGTACTCGATCAGCGCGCGCGTGATACCGTGGCGCACCGCACCGGCCTGTCCCGATTCGCCGCCCCCGTCCACGTTGACCATGATGTCGAAGCTCGTCGTGGTCTTCGTCAGTTCCAGGGGCTGGCGCACGACCATGCGGCCGGTTTCTCGCGAGAAGAACTCGTCGACCGGCCGCCCGTTTACGGTGATCGTTCCCTTGCCGGGCCGGATGTAAACCCGCGCCACCGCGGTCTTGCGGCGCCCGGTGCCATAGTGATGCTGTCGTTCCAGTGCCATGGTGCCCCTAGATCTTCAGTGGTTGCGGTTGCTGCGCCGAGTGCGGGTGGCTCGCCCCCGCGTACACCTTCATCTTCTTCAGCATCGCGTAGCCGAGCGGCCCCTTGGGCAGCATGCCCTTCACGGCGAGCTTCAACACGCGCTCCGGCTGGCGCGCCTGCAGCTTGGCAAAGGTGTCGCTGCGGATGCCGCCGGGATAGGTCGTGTGCCGGTAATAGATCTTGTTCTGGCTCTTGCGGCCGGTCACGCGCAGCTTATCGGCGTTGACCACGACGATATAATCGCCGGTGTCCACGTGCGGCGTGAATTCCGGCTTGTGTTTGCCGCGCAGGCGCCGGGCGATCTCGGACGCGAGCCGGCCGAGCACCTTGCCGGAAGCATCCACGATAAACCACCCCTGCTGGACCGTGTCCGGCTTTGCGCTGAACGTCTTCATCGGACTGCCGCCATTCCCTGGAAAGGGGCGAATTCTATTGGAAATCAGACTTCTGTGTCAACCTGTCGGCGCTCGATTCATGCCCCGCAGTGAGCCGAAAATCCTTTCCCGGCCCGGCCTGGCCGCTTACGATTGACGCCTGTTGCCGATTGAGCGCCCCCCGACCTGTTCCATATGGAAATCCTGACCATCAAGTCGATATCCATCCTGCTTGAACCCCTGGGCATTGCACTCATCATCCTGCTCGTCGCCGTGGTGGTGGCGTGGCGCCGGCCGCTCTCGGGGTGGAAGCCGGTCCTGCTCGCGTTCATCGTGCTCTATCCCCTGTCCATGCAGTATGTGGCCGACCAGTTGTTGTGGCTGATCGAGCCCGCGCCGCGCAACCCGGTCGCTGACAAGAGCGGTCAGGCTATCGTGGTGCTGGGTGGTGGCACCTACCACTCTGCGCCCGAGTACGGAGCCGACACCGTGAAGACAGTGGTCCTGCCGCGACTGCGTTACGCCGCCCATCTGCACCGCGCGCTCGGAAAGCCGGTGCTCGCCTCGGGCGGCGCCCCGGAAGGCAGTTCCGTTCCCGAGGCCCAGTTGATGAGGCACGTGCTGATGCAGGATTTCGGGGTATCGGTCGTGTGGGTCGAAGAGAGCTCGCGCAATACCTTCGAGAACGCGCAACAGAGCGCCGCCGTGCTGAAGCCCGCCGGCATCCAGACGATCTACCTGGTCACTCACGCCTGGCACATGCACCGTGCGCGCATCGCGTTCGAGCACGCCGGCTTCACCGTCATCCCGGCTCCGACGGGGTATGCCACACGCTTCAAGCTGACCGTGCTCGATTTCCTGCCGGATGCGCGCGCGCTGAGGGACAGCGGCCTGTTCTTCCGCGAGGTGGTCGGGATCGGCTGGTATTATCTCCGCAGTCTCGTCAATCGCTGAGCCTGCGGTGCATCATGAAAGTCCGAATCAAGTGGATCGAGAACGTCGCCTTCGTCGGCGAATCCGAAAGCGGCCATGCGATGGTGATGGACGGCGCCCCGGAAGGCGGCGGCCGCAATCTCGGGCCGCGGCCGATGGAGACTGTTCTGATCGGCACCGGCGGCTGCACCGCCTACGACGTGGTGCACATCCTCAGGAAGGGTCGCGCGTCCGTCACCGATTGCGTGGTGGATATCGCCGCGGAGCGCGCGCGGGAGGACCCCAAGGTCTTCACGCGCATCCACTTCCACTTCGTCGTCACCGGCAGGGGGCTGAAGCGCGAGCAGGTCGAGCGCGCCATCCACCTTTCCGCGGATAAGTACTGCTCGGCTTCGATCATGCTCGGCAAGACCGCCGAGATCACGCACGACTTCGAGCTTCGGGAAGCGTGAAGGGAAATTGGGGACGCACACAATTTTCGAGCAGAACGGCGGGCGAAAATTGTGTGCGTCCCCTCAGAGCCAGTAGGCGGTTTCGGTCATCGCCCTCGATGACATTCGCATCACGAGCTTCGCGGGTTCCGGCAGCTCGCCGCCGCCGTGCGTGATGGCGCTGGTGGCGTGGCGAGCCTCGTCTTCCTTCATCTTCTCCAGCACCGCGCGGCTTTTCCCGTCGGCCGCAGGCAGCCGCTGGAGGTGCCCTTCGAGGTGCTTCACGACCTGGCGCTCGGTTTCCGCCAGAAACCCCAGGTTCCAGCGGTCGCCCAGCAATCCCGCCAGCGCGCCCATCGCGAACGAGCCCGCGTACCACGCCGGGTTGAGCACGCTCTTGTGGCCGCCCAGCGCCTCGATCCGGCGCTCGGTCCACGCCAGGTGTTCGGTCTCCTCCTGCGCAGCGCGCTCGAGTGCCGCCCGCGCCCGCGGGTTGCGCGCGGTCAGTGCCTGGCCCTGGTAGAGCGCCTGCGCGCAGATCTCGCCGCTGTGATTGACGCGCATCAGCGCCGCTGCATGCGCGCGCTGCTCGCCGGTGAGATCGGCCTCGGCAATCGCGTCCCCGGGGGTCGGGCGCAATGACTGCGCGGGGGCAAACACCGTGCGCAGGCCCTTGTCGAAGGCGACGATCAATTCATCGAGCGTAGGCAGCATGCCGGCATTGTGCCAGAACCGCGGCGGCGCGGTCCATCATGCCGCTTCGCCGAAGAGACGGTCCAGCTCGACACCGGGATCCGCCGCCCGCATGAAAGCCTCACCGACCAGGAAACAGCCCACTCGGCGCGCGAGCAGCGTGCCGACATGTTCGCGCGTCAGAATCCCGCTCTCGGTGACGACCATGCGGTCACGCGGAATGCGGTCGAGGAGATCGAGCGTTGTCTCCAGCCGGGTCTCGAAGGTGCGCAGATTGCGGTTGTTCACGCCGATCAGGGGGGTCTTCAGCACAAGCGCGCGCTCAAGCTCGGCCGCGTCGTGCACCTCGACCAGCACCGCCATTCCGAGCTCGTGCGCGGCTTCCTCCAGCTCCCGCATGCGCGCGGTCTCGAGGACGGTGACGATCAGCAGAATGCAGTCTGCCCCCGCGGCGCGCGCTTCGTACACCTGGTAGGGGTCGAGAGTGAAATCCTTGCGCAGCACCGGCAGCGTGCAGGCGGCGCGCGCCTGCCGCAGGTGCTGGAGCGCGCCCTGGAAGAACTGCTCATCAGTGAGCACCGACAGGCACGTCGCGCCGTGGCGCGCGTAGCTTGCCGCGATCGCCGCGGGGTCGAACGGCTCGCGCAGGACGCCGCGGCTGGGACTCGCTTTCTTGATCTCGGCAATGACCGCAGGTTTGCCCGCGGCGATTCTCGCCCGCAACGCCCCCGCGAAATCCCGGACCGGCTGCGCTTGACGCGCTTCCGCGCGCACGGCTGCCAGCGGTGTTACGCCCTTCGCGCGGGCGACCTCCTCGGTCTTGACCGCGACAATTCGGTCGAGGATATTAGCCACCGGCCTGTGACCGGGTGAAGCCCACGAACGCGTCGAGCTTCTTGCGCGCCGCACCACTGGCAATTGCCGAGAGCGCCTTCTGCACGCCACTCACCAAGGTTGGCGCCAGGCCCGCGACGTAGATTCCGGCCCCGGCATTGAGCGCAACGATGTCGCGCGCGGCGCCTGCCTCGTTGGCGAGCGCCGACAGCACCATCGCCTTCGACTGCTCGACGCCATCCACCTTGATCGCGGCGGCGTCCTGCGGCTTCAGCGCGAAATCCTGCGGCGCGATGCTGTACTCCCTGACGCTGCCCTCCGTCAGCTCGCCGACCAGGGTGGGCCCGGAAAGCGAGATCTCGTCCAGCCCCTCCTGCCCGTAGACGATCATCACGTGCCGGCTGCCCAGCCGCTGCAGCACGCGCGCCTGAATGCCGACGAGATCGGGGTGAAACACGCCCATCAGCTGGCGCCCCGCCCCGGCCGGATTGGTGAGTGGACCAAGAATGTTGAATATCGTCTTCACGCCCAGCTCCCGGCGCACCGGCGCTGCGTGCTTCATCGCGGCATGGTGGTTGGGCGCGAACATGAAGCCGACGCCGGTTTCATCGATGCAGCGCCCGACCTGGTCGGGCTTGAGGTTGATATTGGCGCCGAGTGCTTCCAGCACGTCGGCACTGCCCGACTTGCTCGAGACCGAGCGGTTGCCGTGCTTGGCGACGCGCGCGCCGGCCGCGGCGCACACGAAGCTCGCCGCTGTCGAGATGTTGAATGTTTGCGCCGCGTCGCCGCCGGTGCCGACGATATCGACCAGATTCCCGGGATCCTTCACCGCGACCTTGGCGGCAAACTCACGCATGACTTCGGCCGCCGCGGCGATCTCGCCGATGGTCTCTTTCTTGACCCTCAGGCCGATGAGGATCGCAGCGATCAGCGGCGGCGAGACCTGGCCGGTCATGATCGAGCGCATGAGAGAAAGCATCTCCTCGCGGAAGATCTCGCGGTGCTCGATGACACGGGTAAGCGCTTCCTGCGGCGTCATGGCTGGCCTCGCTCGAGAAAGTTCTTCAGTAACCGGTGGCCGTGCTCAGTCAGTATGGATTCGGGATGGAACTGCACACCTTCGATTGCGAGCGTCCGGTGGCGTACGCCCATGATCTCCCCGTCGTCGCTCCAGGCGCTGACCTCGAGGCAATCCGGCAGGCTCGCCCGCTCGATGGCGAGCGAATGATAACGCGTCGCGGTGAAGGGGCTCGGCAATCCGCGGAATACCCCCCGTCCGTCATGCTGTATCGCACAGGTCTTGCCGTGCATGAGCCGTTTGGCGTGCACGATCCTGCCGCCCAGCGCCTGGCCGATAGCCTGGTGCCCAAGGCACACCCCCAATATCGGGATTTTTCCCGCGAACTGCTTCACCAGCGGCACGGAGACTCCCGCTTCGTTCGGCGTGCACGGTCCCGGGGAAATCACGATTTGCGCGGGCCACAGCCGCTCAATGCCCTCGAGCGTGATCTCGTCGTTGCGCAGCACCTCGACCTCCGCGCCCAGCTCGCCCAGATACTGCACCAGGTTGTAGGTGAAGGAGTCGTAGTTGTCGATCATGAGCAACATGACGCGCCCTCAGTCGAGCCGGGTGTCGAGACCGGACTCGGCCCATTCCGCCGCTCGCAGCAGGGCCTTCGCCTTGCTCTGGGTCTCCTGCCACTCCGCCTCCGGTTGCGAGTCGGCCACGATGCCGCCGCCCGCCTGCACGTAGAGCGTGCCTTTCCGAACCACGGCCGTGCGCAGCGCGATCGCAACGTCCATGTTGCCATGGAAGCCCAGATAGCCGACCGCGCCGGCGTAGATTCCGCGCTTGACCGGCTCCAGCTCGTCGATGATCTCCATCGCCCGGACCTTGGGCGCGCCGGAAACCGTTCCCGCGGGAAACGTCGCGCGCAGCACGTCGACGGCGTTCAATCCGGGCTTGAGCCGGCCTTCGACGTTGGAGACGATGTGCATCACGTGCGAATAGCGCTCGACCACCATCTGCTCGGTCACGCGGACGCTGCCCGTGCGGGCCACGCGGCCCACGTCATTGCGTCCCAGGTCCACGAGCATGATGTGCTCGGCGCGCTCCTTTTCGTCCGCCAGCAGATCCGTCTCGAGCGCGGCGTCCTCCGCGGGCGTCGCGCCGCGGCGGCGCGTGCCGGCAATCGGCCGCACCGTCACGATGTCGCCCTCGAGCCGCGCCAGGATCTCGGGCGACGCGCCGACCACGTGGAACCCGCCCATGTCGAAGTAATACATGTAGGGCGAGGGATTGATTGTGCGCAGCGCCCGGTAAAGCGCGAGCGGCGTGGCGCGGAACGGCTTCACCATGCGCTGCGAGGGCACTACCTGCATGATGTCGCCTTCGAAGATGTAGCGTTTCGCCCGTTCCACCGCGGCGTGGTAGGCCGCCTGCCCGAAGCCCGAGACGGCGGGCTGCGATGCGCCGCGTGTGTCCGCAGGTATCTCCACCGGCTCGCGCAGCCGCGCGAGCAGCTGCGCGAGGCGCGCGCGCGCCGCCTGATACGCGCCCGGCTTGCCAGGCTCCGCGTAAACCACCAGCGTCAGCTTGCCCGACAGGTTGTCGACGATCGCGATCTCCTCGGATACGAGCAGAAGGATGTCGGGCGTTCCGAGCTCGTCCGGCTTGCGCACACCGGCGAGTCGCCGCTCCACATAGCGCACGGTGTCGTAGCCGAAATACCCGACGAGGCCGCCGCAGAATCGCGGCAGGCTCGCATCCTGCACGACCCGGAAGCGTGCAAGGTATTCGGCTACGAAGCCGAGCGGATCGCGAACCCGCTGCTCGCTCACCACCTGCGTGCCACGGAACTCGGCGCAGACCTCGCCGCGGACTTCGAGCCTCGTCTCGGCCTGCAGTCCGATGAACGAATAGCGTCCGAAGCGCTCTCCGCCCACGACCGACTCCAGCAGATAGGTATGCGGCCGGTTGGCGAGCTTGAGGTAGATGGACAGCGGCGTGTCGAGATCGGCAAACGTCTCGAGCACCACGGGGACCCGGTTGTAGCCCGCCTGGGCCAGGCGGGCGAACTCGGCTTCAGTCATCGATCACTCCACGAAAACAGACAACGTTCGAAAAACACGGGCGCGCACGCCGCGCGCCGGGGCCTGGCTAGCTGTGCCAGCGCCACCAGCGGCGCCAATACTGGGCCGCCTGCTTCTCGATTCCGTGATCCGCGTCGTGCATGATTATGCTGTTTGAATCAGCCGGGTCGCTTCGATAAGGGACGCTACTATAGCATCAACGTCGAGCTCACGCACATCCCGTCCCTCGTTGTAGCCGTAATCGACGCAGAACACCGGGCAGCCCGCGGCCCGCGCCGCCTCGACGTCGTTCGCCGAGTCGCCGATCATCAGCATGTCACCTGGGGCGATGCCGAAGCCGTGGCAGGCGTGCAGCAGCGGCTGCGGGTCGGGCTTCTTTTGCGGCAGGGTATCGCCCGCGATGACCTGCTCGAAGCAGCGCGCGAGATCGAGCTGCTCGAGCAGCGCCCGCGTAAAACGCTCCGCCTTGTTGGTCACGCAGGCAAGCCGCAGCCGCATGTCACGCAGCTGGCGCAACCCTTCGCGCACCCCCGGAAAAACCACGGTGTGCCTTCCGTTCTCCTCGGCGTAGCAACGCTCGTAGATGGGGAGCGCCCGCGCCAGCAGCCCGCCGTCCACGCGTCCCTCCAGCGTGCCGGCGAGCGAACGCTCGACCAGCTTCGGGATTCCCTTGCCGACGAACGTGCGTACGAGCGCCGGCTCGAGCGCGGGCCGGCCGAACTCGCGCAGCATCCGGTTCGCCGCCTCCGCGAGGTCGGGAATGGTGTCGGCAAGCGTGCCGTCGAGGTCGATCATGACGGCCTTGACGGAAAGCGGAAAGCGCTGCTTGCGGATGATCTAAACCCTAGCGAGCTCGGCGCGCATCGCTCGCACCGTGGCCTTGTAGTCCCGTGTTCCGAAGATCGCCGAGCCCGCGACGAACGTATCCGCGCCGGCACGCGCGATCTCCGCGATGTTTTCCACCTTCACGCCACCGTCGACCTCGAGCCAGATGTCGCGCCCGCTCGCCGCGATGCGTGCGCGCGCGGCCGCGAGCTTCTTCAGCGCCTGCGGAATGAACGCCTGGCCGCCGAATCCCGGATTCACCGACATGATGAGGACAAGATCGAGACGATCGATCAAATGGTCCAGGTGATCGAGCGGGGTCGCCGGGTTGAACACCAGTCCGGCCTTGCAGCCGTGCTCGTGGATGAGCGCGAGGGTACGGTCGACGTGCTCGGAGGCCTCGGGATGAAACGAAATTATGTTGGCGCCGGCCTTGGCGAAGTCGAGCACGATGCGGTCCACGGGCTTCACCATGAGGTGCACGTCGATCGGCGCCCGCGTGAGCGGCCGGATCGCCGCGCACACCAACGGGCCCACCGTGAGATTGGGAACGTAATGGTTGTCCATCACGTCGAAGTGCAGGAGGTCGGCACCGGCCGCGATCACCTGCTGCACCTCCTCGCCGAGCCGGGCGAAATCCGCGGACAGCAGACTGGGAGCGATGCGATAGTCCTTCGCCATGCGCGCCTTTCGAAATCGCCGGAATTCTACCCGTACCGGCGCTTGCCTGCGCGAAAGAATTGGTCAACAATCACTCCATGACGGACAAGAAGTACGAGATCACCGTCGCCGCACGCACCGCCTTCATTCCGGACCAGTCCGACGTGGACACCGGCCGCTACGTGTTCGCCTACACCATTACCATTACCAACACCGGCTCGCTTCCGGCGCAGCTCGTAAGCCGCCACTGGATCATCACCGACGCCAACAACCAGGTGCAGGAGGTGCGCGGACAGGGCGTGGTCGGGGAGCAGCCGATGCTGCGCCCGAACGAAAGCTTCCAGTACACCAGCGGCACGGCGATCGCGACTCCGGTCGGCACCATGCGCGGCACCTATCAGATGGTCGCGGAGGACGGCATGCAGTTCGACGCGCCCATTCCCGAATTCACGCTCTCCATGCCGCGCGTGCTGCACTGACCCTTCAGCAACATGTCGCTGAAGATCAGCTACACCTTCCTCGCGCCGGTCTACGATCTGATCGCCGGCCCCACGTTTCGCGCGGCGCGCCGCGACAGCCTCGCCGCGCTGCCGCGCGAGCCGCGCGGCACGGTACTCATCAACGGCGTCGGCAGCGGCCTCGATTTCCAGTTCCTGCCGCGCGGCCACCGCTACATCGGGCTCGATCTCACCCGCGCGATGCTCGCGCGCAGCGTGCGCCGCGCCACCCGGCACGAGTCCTTCCCGGTGCTCGGCAACAGCCTGGCTCTGCCGTTCCGCGACGCGTGCTTCGACCACGCGGTGCTGCATCTGATACTCGCCGTGGTGCCCGATGCCGGCCGCGCGCTCGCGGAAACCGCGCGCGTGGTGCGGCCGGGCGGCAGCATTCTCGTCTTCGACAAGTTCCTCAAGCCCAACCAGCGCGCGCCGCTGCGCCGCCTGCTCAATCCGTTCGCGGAACGGCTGTTCACGCGGCTCGACGTGGTGCTCGATGACGTGGTGCCGCGCGTGCCAGGGCTGCGCGTGCTGAGTGACGAGCCGGCTGCAACCGGCGGCTGGTTCCGGCGCCTGCTGCTGGAGCGCACGTGAGCTCACCGGTGGTCCGGCCCGCCATCCTTTCCGTCGCGGTGTTTCCCGCGCGGCCACGTCCACCAGACGATGAACACAAGCAGCGCGAGCGCGACGCCCGCTTCGAGCAGTAGCAGGAGCAAGCCATTCATCGGTGCAGCCCGTCGATGCCGCGTCAGCCAGACGTAAAGCAACACTCTAGCGGGTCGCCGCCTCAAGGCAAGTTGTGCAGCGTGGGCGTGCTCGCCCTGTCGGCAATGCTCGCCGTCCCAGGTTGCGAGGTCATCCAGCCGCAACCGGCGCCCACACCACCCCCGGTTCAGATAACGCCGCCGCCCGGCCCTCCTGCGGTGATCGACACGGGCGCGCTGCGCCAGGCGTCCTGGAACGATCTTCCCGAGTGGCGCGCGGAGGATCCAGCGCAGGCGTGGCAGGCGTTCCTTACGAGCTGCCGCGCGCTCGGGAACCAGCGCGTGTGGCGGGAAGCCTGCGCGGCGGCTGCCGGCATCGCGAACCCGGACCGCGACGCCGCACGGCGATTTTTCGAGGCCCATTTCACGCCGTACCGGGTGACGCGCGCCGATGGCGCAGACGAGGGGCTGATCACGGGCTACTACGAGCCGCTGCTGCGCGGAAGCCGCAACGCCACCGCGCGCTACCGCTATCCCGTCTACGGCGTCCCCGACGATCTGCTGGTCATCGACCTCGCGGAGGCCTATCCCGAGCTGAAGGGCTTGCGCCTGCGGGGCCGGCTCGAGGGCCGGCGCGTCGTGCCCTACTACGATCGGGCTCAGATCGGACAGGGTCGCGCGCCGCTTGTTGGACGGGAGATCGTGTGGGTGGATGACGCCATCGAGCTCTTCTTCCTGCAGGTCCAGGGCTCGGGCCGCGTCGTCCTCGAGAGCGGCGAGACGCTGCGCGTCGGCTACGCCGATCACAACGGCTTTCCCTACCGCTCCATCGGCAGGTACCTCGCGGAACGCGGCGAGCTGCCACTGGAAAAGGCGTCCATGCAGGGCATCCAGGCATGGGCGCGCGCAAACCCCGACAAGCTCACCGAGGTGCTGAATGTCAACGCGCGCTACGTGTTCTTCCGCGAGCTGCCGGCCGGCTTGCCCGGCCCGCTCGGCTCGCTGGGGGCGCCGCTGACCGCGCGCCGCAGCCTGGCGGTTGACCCCGAGTTCGTGCCGCTGGGTGCCCCGGTCTATATCTCCACCACCTGGCCGCTCTCCAGCCGGCCGCTCAACCAACTGATGCTCGCGCAGGACACCGGCAGCGCCATCCGCGGCGCGGTGCGCGCGGACTTCTTCTGGGGAAACGGTGAGGAGGCCGCGCGCGAGGCCGGCCGCATGAAGCAGCCGCTCAGGATGTGGGTCTTGCTGCCGAATTCCTACAGGACTCAGTAGGACCGTTACCGGACGCCGACCGCGGGAGCAAGGTCCAATCGCAGCATCAGCCGGCTCTTTACCGCACGACCGTCTTTGCGGCCCGGCATGAAATGGGTCGCGGCCAGGGCGGCGCGAAGCTCTTCCTCAGCCTGCCCCGATCGAGTAGGCTGGACGAAAACCACCTCCTGCACGATGCCCCGTTCGTCGATCAGCATCTCGAGGCGCACTTCGCCACCGCGCTCCCCTGCGAGCCGCCCGAGCTCCAATGGCGCAAGCGGCCAGGGGTAGCTGTCGAGATCGCGCGCGGGGTAATAGCGCGTATCGGGCGCAAAGGACAATTCAGGCGCCTCTGAGGCAGGTTGCGGCGCGCCGTAAGAAGATTCCCCGTCGGGCGGTCTCTCTGCGCGTGCCGCCGGACGCGGCGTGGCCGACAGCGCCTGGCGCGAATCCTGAGCGGGAATGACCGCGACCACCGGTACCTGGACCGGGAGGGGTTGCAGCCGCACCGTCATTGGCGCGGTCGCTGGATAGGACGCCCATCCTCGCCATGGCAAGCCCCGCGGCGGGGCCGACAGCAGCAACCCGTGCGCAAGCACCGACGCCGCAAGCGCAAACCCGAAACGGGTAAGTGATGGTCGTGAATTGGATGAACGGCGGGAACGGGCGGCGCGCAGCATTCAGGGGATAACGGCCGGCGCCGTCCCCTGTTGACTGGAGCCTATCTCAACGATAGGCGCTGGGAGTTACTTCGTTGCGACGGAGTTGAGCGCCTGCTCGAGCTCGGCGGCCGGCACGTAGCCCGCCCCGACCTGGCGCCCATCGACCAGGAAGACCGCCGGGGTGCCGCGAATGCCGAAGCGCTGCGCGAGCTCGTGATTCTTATCGAAGGGCACGTCGCACTTGGCGCCCGCCTGCGGCGTCACGCCGCGCGACATCAGGTCGTCCCACGCCTTGGCGCGATCCTTGGCGCACCACACCGCTTTCGACTTCTCGATCGAATCGGGAGACAGGATGGGCCACAGGAAAGTATAGATCGTGATGTCGGTCACCTTCATCAGCTCCTTCTGCAGCTCGCGGCAATAGCCGCAGTTGGGGTCCTCGAAGGTGTAGAGCACGCGTTTGCCGTTGCCTCGCACGCGCTTCACTGCGTTGTCCGCCGATTTCCTGAGCGACTGGGCGGCCAGCTGGGCATTGCGCTCGCGCGTAAGGTTGCGCTCCGCGCCGGCACGCAGGTCCACAAGATTGCCGAAGAACACGAAATTGAGCTTTTCGTCGGTATAGGCGATCTGCCCGTTGAATACCACCTCGTAGATTCCCGCGAATGGCGTGCGCGCAACGCTTTCCACCACCGCGTTGGGAAACCGCGCCTGGAATGATTGCCGGATCGCGGCTTCGCTGGCGATCGCGCTTCCGGCGGCAAGGCCGGCCAGGATCGCGCAGAGAGTCGCAAGTCTTCGTATCATCGTCGTATTCTTTCCTGTCGAGCCTTCGGTAAATCGATGACAGACCATTTACCGCGGTCCATTTCCCCTCTCCCATCCCTCATCCCATGCCCTTCTCCCGAGGGGAGAAGGGAATCTCGACCCCCCCCCCCCCACCCGGGGGAGGGGCGGGGGTGAGGGCCCGAGGGGGAAGGGGTGAGGGAGCGATCCCACTCAGGCAACGGCGTGATGCACCAGGAAGCTCTTCAACCAGGGGAGTCGGTCAACGAGCGTCAGACCCAGATTGCGCACCCTCGAGAGCAAGACAGCGTCATTGTTGAAAAGTTTCTGCAGCCCGTCGGTTGCAGCCTGCATGGCGAGCACGTCTTCCCGGCGCGCCCGCTCGTAGCGCCGCAGCAGCGCGAAATCTCCGCAATCGCCCTGCGGGCCGCGCTCTCCAAGCACCTTTGAGAGCGCACGCGCGTCGCGGAACCCGAGGTTCACCCCCTGTCCCGCAAGCGGGTGCACATGATGTGCGGCATCCCCCACCAGCGCAAGGCGCGGCCGCGTGAAATGCGTCACGCGCTGCAGCTTCAACGGAAAACCGCGGGCGGACGTGATGACCTGCAGAGCACCCAGCACGCCGCCGCTCGCGGCCTCGACCTCGGCTGCGAGCGCGGCCTCCGGCAACGCGAGCAGCCGGAGTCCCCTTTCCTCGGCAATGGACCACACCATCGAAGCGCGTCGGCCCGGCAATGGCAGCAGCGCCAGCACGCCGTCGCGCATGAACCATTGAAAAGCGGTGTCATCGTGGGACTTCTCGCAGGAGAAATTCGCGACCACGCCGAGCTGCCGGTAGTCGGCTGCGCGCACGGCGATGCCCGCGTGCTTGCGCACTCGCGATTCCGCGCCATCGGCGCCGATTACGAGGCGCGCGGTGAGCCCGGTGCCGTCCTCGAGCCCGATCGCGGCGTGACTTTCGTGAAACTCGAGCGTGGACCAGCCGGCCGGGCAATGCATGCGCAGTTCCTGCTCGCGCGCGGCTTCGCGCAGCGCGTGGTGGAGCCGGTTGTTCTCGATGATAAAGGCGAGCTCGCGCAAACCCGCGTCGTATGCGCTGAACTCGATGCGGGCGCCCGGATCATCGCCATACACACGCATGCGCTCGACTCGGGCGATCCGCTCGGGTGGCAACCGCTGCCACGCGCCGCAGCTTTGGAGAAACGCGGCGGATCCGGGACTCAACGCGTAGACGCGGCTCTCCCAGTTGGCGCCGGTGGTGGAGGGTGCCGGCGGCTGCGGCTCGATCAACGCCAGCGAGAGCCCGCTGCCGGCGAGCGAGCGCGCGAGGGAGAGCCCGACGAGCCCGCCGCCGATGATCACGACATCAAATGTGGAGTTCATGCAACGCCCGCGACCTACGATAACACCGAAGTGCGGTTGCCGTTCGCTCACCACGAACGGATTGACCGCGCCGGGTCAGGCGGCTTTC